>OBXF01000461.1_pt1 | contig 35978 bp, 39 predicted proteins | sample 1495371 | NCBI WGS metagenome assembly OBXF01 (sample SAMEA2580143, study PRJEB22360) | human gut metagenome | biome: human gut; feature: human-associated habitat; material: faeces | place: Denmark | collected 2008/2010 | reverse complement strand
GCACCCGCTGTCAAACCAGCTGCCCTCACGCAGGACGCGTACAAACTCGGAAGGGCCGGAGGCGGCAATCCTGCCGCCATCCGCCAAAATACCTGATCTCGTTTTTTTTATTATCGGTATTTCAAATGTCTCAAAAGCCTCTTTGACAGGTTACCATCCGGGATGATCGCCTGAATTCGCATGTACCGGATTTTCTATTTACCAGATTCCATAATGGTTCCTGCCATCCGTTTTTTCTCTGCGGCTGTCGCTTTTTTCCTCGTGGCATCATGGTCTGTTACCGGATGGGAAAAGCCATCTCCATCACAACCATGAATTATAGTGTAGCCATATTTGTATATAGCCGTATGATACGCTATCCGGATAATGCTATCACAGAATTGCGATATAGCCGGATATCAAAATAGGGATAGCCGGGAGCGAAGGGAGCACGCATCCTTCCGGATATAGATATCTCAAAATCTCCATTTGCAGAAGTGTATAAATATCAATCCATTAATGGAGATTATAAAGAAAAAACATAAGTCACACACGACTACCTGTCATTCTCCATTTGCGGATGTGTAGAAGTAGCAATCCATTAATGGAGACGATGAAGAAAAACAATAAGGCGTATACGGCTACCTGTTATTCTCCATTTACAGATGTGTAGAAGTATCAATCCATTAATGGAGACGATGAAAAAACAATAAGGCGTATACGGCTACCTGTTATTCTCCATTTGCAGAAGTGTAGAAGTATCAATCCGTTAATGGAGACGATGAAGAAAAACAATAAGGCGTATACGGCTACATGTCATTCTCCATTTGCAGATGTGTATAAGTAGCAATCCGTTAATGGAGACGATGAAAAAAACAATAAGGCGTATACGCTACATGCCATTCTCCATTTGCAGAAGTGTAGAAGTAGCAATCTGTTAATGGAGATAATGAAGAAAAAACAATGAGGTATATACGGCTACATGTCAATTTTTCCATTTGCAGAAGTGTAGAAGTATCAATCCATTAATGGACAATAGGGTATGTAAAGGGCAGATTTTCCGTATATTCGCCTCCTTATCCCCGAATTATGGGCGTAAGTCACATGGTCATGGAGATATATCTATCCTTTAATGGGGAGAACAGCCGGCAAATATCTGATGGAAAAGCCCCACAAACCACAGGAAAATAGCCACACAATGGTCTGATACACAATAATTATTGGAGAAACATGGTCCGCTCCTGCGGACAGCAAGTTTTGTTTTCGTGAAACGAAAACAAAAACGTTATCTATTGAAATATAGATGTTTAGAAAAAGTGATAAGATAATGGGTAACGAATTAGAAACGAGTGAACCTCTTTAATCTACTCTATTTTTCTATTGTTCTGAAACCTCACTACAAAGATGAGAATTTCACTGCAATAATACAAAGTTTTTATAGTTCGTTTTAATATATTGTCAAGTAATGAACTAAACTTCGTTACTTATTGCAAGATACCTACTGATATTTAATGTTGATTTCCTAATAATTTTCGATATTGAGCTGGAGATACTCCTGCTTTAGATTTAAAAAATTTTCCAAAAGCGGACTGGTCAGAAAAATTCATCTTATTGGAAATATCAGCTATGGTATAATCTGTACATGCCAACAAATGCCGTGCAGAAGTGAATATTTTCTCGGCAATGTAATAATAAACAGTCTTTTGAGTTGCCTCTCGTATGATACGAGATAAATATGTGGTTGATACACATAAGGCGTCAGCATAAAATTGTATTCCGTGTTGTTCTTTGTGATGAATAGATAACAGATTAAAAAATTGTTGAAGTAATTCATCTTTATGCCTAATATGCATGGGAGCATCCGATTTCAAATCATACAATTCTTCTATTATTTGCAGCAACAGAAAATCGGACAATACTAATGTTAATCCTTCTTGGAATGTATGTTTCCGGTTGATGTAAGATGCGAATACGAAAAAAGTGTTTTCTATTTGACGAAAAGATTGGTTTTCAAGTACAATTTTACTAATACACGTTTGGTTTAGTAATCCATAAAAACGACTATAATTAGGTATTTGTTCAAATAAAGCCCTTTCCATGAATAAACAAAGAACAGAAAAATTTTCTGATATATTTTTGACACAGATAGCGGAAAATGGAGTAAGCAAAAAAATTTCCTTCTTATGCATATCCATTGTACACATGTCGATTTCCACATGGGCAGTTCCTTCTTGAACCAATAAAAAATAGTAGGCATCTATATTGGTATCTTTTATTTCTTCGAAGAGATGACTTTTATTATCTGCATATACAAATCCAACCTTCCCCTTATATAGGTCAGTAACAGCAGTTCTTTTTATCAAGTCATTTACGGTTATAATTTTATATATATCCATTTCACCACTAATAGTATTGCAAAGATACTATTGTTTCGTATAGAACCAAATATGGTTTCTATTAAAACATCATAAAGTCGCATGAAAGCTATACATTTGCGCAATTTTAAGAACATACAAATGATTAGAAACGAATTATTTAGAAGATATGCGCTATTTCTGTGCTCCGTATTTGTAAATGCTTTTGGTATTTCTGTTATAACCAAAGCCATGTTGGGAACTTCTGCTATTTCCAGTGTTCCATTTGTATTAAGCCTCTTTACACCTTATACGATGGGGCAATATACAATTTACTTGAATCTTTTTTTCATTTTGCTGGAAATGCTCATGATGAAAAAGAAAGAAATAGTTATGAAACGTTATGAGTTAATAAGCCAAATCCCAGTCGGTTTTTGCTTTGGCTTGTTTATAGATATTTCTATGAACTATTTGCTGGTATGGTTATCTCCCGACTACTATCTTGCACAAATAGTAGCCCTGCTTGTCGGTTGCTTTATTTTAGGATTAGGCATAAGTTTAGAAGTCAAAGCCAATGTTTCGATGGTGGCTGGGGAATATTTGGTTCAGGTCATTGCAAAATTTGTCCATAAGGAGTTTGGTTTTATCAAAGTCTGCTTCGATGTTTCATTAGTTTTGATTGCTTGTGTCTTATCTGCAACTTTCCTTTCCAATATAGAGGGAGTTCGTGAGGGTACAGTAATTGCGGCTTTGGCAGTAGGTCCTATATCGCATTTGTTATTGCCTTATTGGAGAATATTCGATAGTTGGTTGCAACCTATACAACCATATCAGGCTTCATATACCGATAATCAACCGATAATTATTACTATTGCTCGTGAATATGGAAGTGGTGGGCATTTGTTGGGGAAAATGCTTGCTGAAAGATTGAATATAAAATTCTATGATAAGGAACTGATTTCAATGGTTGCAAATGACAGCCATTTTTCTCCGAAATATATTGCTGAAAACGAGCAAAAAGTTTCATCCAATTATTTACTGAGTATAATCTTACAGGATTATGAGGCACCGATAGAAAAAAGCTTGTCATCGGCAGATACTTTATTTGTTTCCCAAAGTCGTGTAATACGGAAGATTGCAAAAGAACAGTCATGTGTGATAATAGGGAGATGTGCGGACTACATATTGAAGGACTTTCCAAAAGCGTCTATAATAAAAGTTTTTTGTTATACAGATATGGAAGATGCAAGTAAACGTTGCAAAACAGAATATCATATAGCTACAGAAAGCGTGGAAACTGAAATTAAACAAATTAATCATTCCCGTATAAATCATTATCAATATTATACTAACCAAAAATGGGGCGACCCTCATAATTATGATTTAATGATAAATACTGGAAATATGACGCTTACAATGGCTTGTGATATCATTGCACATTTATATCAGAATAAAATGTCTAATCAAACAATTAAGAAAAATGAATAATAGAACAGAACAGATTATCAATCTTGCAGACAACAAAGTTCAGAGTGATTTAGAAAGGGCGAAAAGGCTATGTGCAGAATTACAAAATGTAACTATATATGATTCAGCATATAGAGAAATCATTAAGTTATTAATACCTGACATTCCTATAAATACATTAATCAGTCCTCCATTTTATTGTGATAACGGATATAATATCCATTTGGGAGAATCTGTTTTCATTAATTCTAATTGTATCTTTCTTGATGCAGTATCTATCCATATTGGAAAAAACTCGTTAATAGGTCCAAATTGCCAGTTATATACTCCACAACACCCTATAAACTATATCGAGCGTAGAGAAAAAATAGAAACCGCATTTCCAATTTGCATTGGAGAGGATTGCTGGATAGGTGGGAATGTGACTATTTGTCCCGGAGTTACCATTGGAAACCGTTGTGTCATTGCCGCCGGAAGTGTTGTCACAAAATCATTTCCTGCCGATTCTTTCATCGCTGGAAACCCTGCAATAAAGAAAAAGTCTTTACTGCAATAATTTAACTTATATTATGATATGAAATTTATTTTTCAACAGAGATTTTTCCGTCTATTGTCGGAATGCTCGCAGCGCAAAGTTTCTGCATCTGAACTTACAGAAGCTATCGAAGAATTGGCTACGCATGTAGCCGATTTCAGTATCAACGAACAGGATTATAGCGTATTGCTGCGTTATTTCTCCTTTGGCTTGCACCGTCTCAAATCGTACCGTGTATGGTTTGAGCAAGAAAAAAATGCCCTATCTGCATCTAATTGATGAAGCGATAGGGCTGTTAAACACCGAAATGCGCCTTATCGAATGGCGCATCAAGTACCCGGAACAGTTGCGGCAACACACCGATAAACAAGCCCTTTCCCCTCTCTTTCTTGCCGACAAGACAACCCTTATCAACATCATGGAAATGGTAAGCGGTCTGTTCCTCTCCAAAGACATCGTATATCAGAACGGCAAACCCGCCTACTTGGTGGATTTATCCAAAGCCTTTGAATGGCTGTTCAACATCAGGATAGGCGACTGCCACCAAAAGCATGAGGACGTGATAAAACGCAAGCCGGGTAAAATCACAGAGTTTCTTAATGGACTGGCAGAACTTATCAAAAAGGAACATGACAAGAAAGGGTACAGATAACCAACGGCTTATGATTTATTTATAGGGGATTCCATTAGTTCCCCCGTAATTTTTTTGCGCCTGTTTTCTGAACTTTGCTTCATCAATCGATTGACAGACCATAATGTATAATCAGAAAAATGAAGCAATCATGTATATAGAGAATGACGATTTCAGCGTATGGATGCAGAAGCTGTACGCCAAACTGGAAGAACTCTGCAAGGATGTACGGGTACTGCGCAATGCCGACAGGGTGCTGCCCGAAGATGACAACCTGCTGGATAATCAGGACTTGTGCCTGCTGTTCAAAGTAAGCATCAAGACCCTGCAACGCTACCGGGCTATCGGTGCGCTGCCGTACTTCACAATCAGCGGAAAAGTGTACTACAAGGCTTCCGATGTCCGGGAGTTCATCAAGGAGCGGTTCAGCGTTACCACGCTGCACCAGTTCGAGAAAGAACACTGCACGAAGAAAAAGAAGTGAATTAAAAAGCCGGGGCGGTTCTGCTCCGGCTTCGCTTTGGGTTTATGGTTTGCCCAGCTTGTCGGCTTCCTCCCTTAGCTGCTCGGCTTGTTCGTTCAACAGCCTTGCCCGTTCCAACGCTTCCGCCTGTTTCCTGCTGCGGTATTCAAAGCCTTTCACCGAATCGGTCAGGCTTCGGATGAAAGTGTTGTCCCGTTCCCGGCTGAACTTCGTTTCCAGCAAATCAAGGCTGCTGCCGTCTGCCTTTCCTTTCATCAGGATATAGCGATATCTTATATCGTTGTCCTGTAACCGCTGCATTCTTTGTATAAACCGCACATTCAATGCAAGCGACACAAGACAAATGATTATCCCTGCTGAAAGAAGAAAGAACTTGGGTTTCAAATAGGGAGTTACCCGGTATGTTAGTTTGCCGTACCATGAAACGGGCGTTATTTCTCCGGCTGGTGTATCATCAGCCGGGAACAACACCTTTAACCGCTCCTTGAAATATCGGTGCGAGGTCACGATAAGCCCCTTTATATCTTCAAGGTCTTGTTTTTGGTTCTCGGACTGCCCTTTTCCGATACTGCCGATTTGGTTTAGAATCTCCTGCGCCATGTTTTCAGTAATGCCGGATTTACCTTGCATTTCCGAAATGCGCTGTTCGATAACGTCCAGCCTGTTAATCGTTTCCTCCCGGCTGGCTGGCGTTACCTGTCTTTCCTGCCGTTCTTTCAGTTCCGTAACCATGGAGAGAAGCCCCTCCAAAATTAAGTTATTTTCCATGTCCCTATAATTTTAAGTGTCGTTTCTTTTTCTTCTTTTTTCTTTCACCGGGATTGTCGGGCGTTTCATCAGCCGGAGAGGACGGGGCGGAGAACAGACCGCCCAAGCCTGCCAGTAACGGACTGTCGGCTTTGCCCGGTGTCTGCGCTGGCTCCAGAACAGGTGCGGAAACCGTCTGTCGGTTGCTTTCGGTAGTGTTCAACCCCGCATCCCCGAAACATTTATCCAGCTTGGAGAAACTGAAACTGCGGTCTATCTCCGAACCCTTGAACGTGTATTCGCCTTTGGAAAAGGATATGCCCTGTACTTCGCCAGTCTGTCCCCTGTACTTGAAATGAATCCCGATACCCTTTTCTGCCAACTTGGTTTGTAACTGCCGCCAGTTCCTTGATTTCCCGATTTCATCTTTTACGGTCTTGTAAATCTCGTATTTGGATTTGTCCGGTTCTCTCAAACGGTGCTGCTTTACATGCTCCTTGCCTTTAGCGAAATAAAGCCCGTGTTTGGCTTTCAGTTTCTTGCATACCTGCTCGTTACGGTACATGTCGTTCCTGTCCGAAATGGTCTTGCCGTTGTTGTCTATGCGGTTGAACACGATATGCACATGTGGGTGTTCCCGGTCTTGATGGCGCACGATGATATACTGCGTATCGGTGATTTTCATTTCACGCATATACTCCTGTGCAAGCTGTATCATCTTCTCGTCTGTCAATTTGGGTGCATCCACTGCCGAATAACTTAGCGCAATATGTCCGACCGGCTTTTTCAAGTCGGGATTCATCCCGGTCTGCATACAGAAGCTGCGGATTATATCCCCCTTGCTTTCCGTCAGAACGCCGTCCGCATGGAGCAAAGCCGCCTGTTCCTTGCCCAACACATAGTTTACGCAGCCCTTAAACCCGCTTCCCTTTTTTATTTTTCCAATCATCCGACAACTGGTTTATAATTTCGACAATCCTGTTTTTCAGTTTCACCAGTTCCACCGCCACCAGTGCGAAACCTCCGGCATTTCCCCGGTGCGCCAACTGGTTGATGTTGTTGGCTTCCCCTGCCAGTTTGCGGATGGTGTCCGCATCCTGCCTGTTCAGCCGGGGTATGACCTCTGCCGAAACAACCGCCTGCCGGACATACTCACTGACACGCAACCCGGCTTCCCCGGCTCGCTTCCTGATGGCATAATACTGCAACTCGGTCAACTTCGTACTGACTACCCGTTGCTGCTTCTCTATCCGTTTCTTTGCCGGACGTCCCCCCGGCTTATCCTTTATATTCGTCATAGGTTTTTACATTTAAATGGTATCTTAAAAATTGCGACCAACGGGAGAAATTTTCTTTGCTGTCAAGCAAAGCAAGGTGTTTCGGTCTACCGAAACATAACCTTGCTCTCCCTAATCACACAGCCTGCCGTCGGTTCATGCCGCCAGCCTTGCAGGTCACATCCTTAGCCCTCTCTTTCTTTTTTCACCCGGATTTTGTCTGTTGCCCTGCTCCGGCTGGGATATGTTGCCGGGCTGCTTCATCCTGCTTTCAAAGCCCCGCTTTTCCGGCTGGCTTGCCTTTATCCCGCGCAGATAGTCGTTCAGGTCATTGTGACCGCTGTACAGGTGTGATGCGTCACGTACACGCCATTTGTATTCCTGCCTTATGGCTTCAACCGCTTTCCTGCCTGCCTCGTCATTGTCAAGCATACAGTGTATATGCCCGTAACCAGCCAGCGGATATAAGGCTTTATCTACGTTGGCGGTGGAGTTCAGGATAACGTAGTCCTGCCAGTCGGTACAGGGCATATCCGGGCTTTTCTGTTGCCGGATAGTGAGGAATGAGAGGAAATCCATAAAGCCCTCGAACACGAAACAGGTATCTTTGGGCTCTCCCTGCTGCCTTATATGGGTGATGTCTTTCGATGTGCTGCCCTTGAAACGGGGATTGCGAAGCTCGTAACCTCCTGAATCATTCCTGAACGCCAGCGCAAAATAAGGCTTCCCACCGATGCGGTAATACATTTCCTGCACGTATGTGGCTGCCGTTCCGGGGGAAATCCCCCTTTCCTGCAAGTAGCGCATGAGTGCCGGATTCTGTAACGGCTGTATTCTGCGTATCTCTATCGGGCTGGCTGCCTGCCTTTTCGTGTTCCTTTCGGGCAGGTCTTTCCCGTGAAAGGAAAAAGAGTTAGTGTCGCCCTGCTCCAGTCGGCAGATAGCACCGTAGGCGTTGCACCCGTTCTGCTTCATCACAAGGTCGATGAGCGTCCCTCCCTCGCCAGTTCCGTAGTCACACCATAGATTGGCGTTATAATCCACCTTGAAACTTGGCGTGTTGTCCTCCCGTAAGGGGCTGCGGTACATCCCGTAGCTTCCCTTTTCCGTGACGGGCTGGATTCCCAAAGAGTTCAGGTAATCCTTGATACTGATATTGTTGGCTTCCTTGTAGGTCATAATCTTTATTTTTTTGATGTTGATAAATTGCAGTAGCACAGTAAGAAGTCAGTAAGAAGAAAACTCACTATGTTTCTGCGCATAATTCTTTTTCTTTCAGCGGATTATCTCTTATGCAGTAAGATAAGTAAGTTATTTCTTCAAAAGAAGATAGAAATATAACCCTGATAATTCCTGCGTTTTTCCTTTTTCCAAACTTTTCCAAAAGTTTTCGGTTTTATCTTACTGCTTACTGCGCTATTATTAAATATTTGATATACAGGCTGTAAAATAAAAATATATCTTACTATGGCAGTTACTGCGTTGCAGTAATAACCAATCGTAAAATGACCGTGCTAACCGTAATCGCTGTTTGTACAGGATGTTGGAACAGGCTTTATCCTATACCCATATACCGAATAGGTCTGTTTGTCGATACGTTTCTGTACCCGTTTGAACCCGGCTTTGCGTAACGCTTCCCCCAGCCGTTTTTCAGATAGTTGCATGGGGCATATATCCCGTAAGCGTGCCAGTATCTGTGCCGTTGTCATAAAGAACAAGGGTTCTTCCTCCTCTGTCGGCTTCTCAAAGTATTGTGTCAGCATCTCGAACTCGACCGTCTGCACCTCAAATTCCGCATTTGTCTGGTGCAGTTCCCCAATCTCCGCATCATTGAACCAGTAGCGTACGCCCTGACGGTACAGGTACATGATTTCGGAATAGACGTTATCCATGCGGATGCTTTCTGCCGTGGGCTTGTCTATGCGCAGCACCTCGAACGGCAAAAAACGCCTGCTGCCTGTCGGGTCGGTCAGGAACTCGTTGCCGTTCACCGAAGCCATGAAGCTGGCGAGGTGGGGGTATTCCTCTATGTAAACATCATACGGTCTGCGGTACTTCACCGCCGGGGTGGTGATAAGGTTCTTCAATGCGTTCTCGTTCTGCTTGTTGAGTTCCTTTAGCTGGTCGTCAATGTTGATGAACAGGTATTCGGCTATCAGTGTCAGGATGTCTTTGCCCTGCGGGTCTATCTTCCCGGTGAACAGGTAGTTCTTAAGCGGTGTCGGGCAAAGGTTGTCCAGCCACCACGATTTGAACTGCCCCTGCCTGTCCCCGGTCAGCACCAAACAAGTATGGTTCTGACACCCCGTGTCGTTCATGGCGTTGGCTACCACACCGACAAGCCATTTCGTGAAATATTCCTCCCATTTGCCAGGGTTGGCTACCTGTACCGTGTTCAGAAGCCTGCCGATATGCCCGTGTTCGGCAGGATTCAGTAAGGGCAGGGCGTTGAAGTATTCCCGTATGGGATGTACCTTTCTTGCGAAATCGCTTTCCAGTATGGTACGGATGTTCTCGGCAGAGGTGACGATACCGGCGGTCGCGTCCAGCCTGCGCCTAAACGAGTTCAGAACGAATTTCGTAACGGGCTGGTACAAGCCCGAAGAATCCGCAGCCCGGTATTCCGTCCGGCTCTTTACGGTGTTGAACCGGAAATCGTACAGGACGTTCAACAGGCTTTCGATGCGCTCGTTCTTTGATTGCCAGCCCTCGATATGCCGTGCATCATCACTTCTTTTCTTTTTCATCGGGAAGTCTGTTAGAAGCCGGGACATACTGCTGCTGCATCCACTTTTTGAGTTCCTCCATGTCAAAACGCAGGGTACGCCCACGCTTGACACACGGTATCATCCCCTTACTGGCTAAATGATACAGGTAATTGACCGAATACCCGGTTATGCCGCTGGCAACGGATATTTTGACTAACACAGGCTCTTTTCCGTCCTGCCGTTCTTCGGGCTGTGCGCCCGTGACCGGGGCAATCATCTTTTCGATGTTCTCCAGCCGTTTGAAAATTTCTTCGAAAGGATTGTTCATAAGTGCTTATTTTTTGAATTAGCACCACAAATAAAATAAGAAAAATCGGTAAAAAACAAAGCGTCTGCCGTTTGGAATCGCTTTGCTTCGCTCTGCACCAAATTAATGTCGGCAAATAGAAAACGGCTTTGTGTTCATTACCTTACTTATTTAGGGAGTGGAGAAAAAACAGTTTTTTTGTTATCGGTTCGTTTCTTTCATGTTGTTTTTGGGTTGGCAGTGGACATTTTCGGACACGCAAGGTCATTTTCGGACAGAGGGGAACGACCTATTATTCAGCCTTATATATTTGCACCAGTGAAGAAAAACGGAGTATTGACAAGAATAAATATATCGGTTATGGAAATAGTGACGATTGAAAAGAAAGCGTTTGAACTATGGAAACAGAGGTTTGAAAATTTTGTGGGTCGTGTGGATGCGCTCTGCGTGCCTTTACGCAGGAAGCGTGACAAGTGGCTGGATAACTGCGAGACCTGCCGTTTGCTGAATGTTTCAGCCCGGACGATGCAGACCTACCGTGATACGGGAAAACTGCCTTACTCGCAGATAAACGGCAAGATTTACTACAAGGCTTCGGACGTGGAAGCCTTTCTGCTCGACCAAGTAAGGGACAATTCTAAAAAGTAGGCGTATGGATTTGATAACGAAAGATTCCGAAACCACGCTGGTACTGTTTTCCTCCCTCGACAGGGTATTGGAAAACGTGGAGTACGTGGTAATGAACTATCGCCCGGTATTGAACGGTGAACACTACCTGACGGGCGATGAGGTGTGCAGGCGGCTTTGCATCAGCAAACGGACGTTGCAGGATTACAGGGACACGGGGCTGCTGGGCTACGTGCAGCTTCCGGGAAAAATCATCTACCGGGAAAGCGAGATTTTAGACCTGCTGGAAAGGCATTACAGAAAATGAAATCTTGAAAACATGAAATCTTGTTTTATTGATGTCTTGCTTTCTTGAAAGATTGAAAGGTTGTTTTATTTCAATCTTGTTTTCTGTATTTATTGATTTATTGTTTGATTGATTGAAAGCCAGCAATCACGTTTTCTTGAAAACTGTGTTGCTGGCTTTTTTATGGGCTTACTGCCGTGCAAGCCTGTACCTGCCTTTGATACGCCCGGCAAGGCTTGTCATGTCCTCGTTCAGTTTGGTACGGGTTATCTTCGCATAAATGCGGGTGGTGTCTATGCTTTGGTGTCCCAGCATCTTGCTGACCGTCTCAATGGGTACGCCCATTGAGAGGCAAAGGGTCGCAAAGCTGTGGCGGCTCATGTGGTAGGTCAGCCGTTTGTCTATCCCGGCTTTCTTGGCTATCTTTTTCAGCAATATGTCCGCATTGGTGAGGGTACACATCTTGAACACTTTCCCGCCCGTCCCGGCAAAGGGCGTGTCTTGGTACTTCTTCATTATGCGCAGGGGAATATCGGTTAGCGGGATAAACGCAAGCGACCCTGTTTTCTGCCTGTTCAGGGTGACGCACAAAGTCCCGTCCTCCTGCCGCCCGATATTGTCATAGGTCAGATTCTCAAGGTCTGCGTAGGCTATGCCCGTGAACGTTGAGAAAATGAACATGTCCCGGACGAATATCTCGGTCGGGTGCTTCAACTCCGCTTTCATCAGTGCCTTTATCTCGTCCACAGACAGCCATTTGCGGCGTACCGTCACCTGCTCGTATTCATACTCGAAAAACGGGTCTTGAAAGACAAGCCCCTTGTTCATGGCTCGCATTATCAGGCTGTGGAATATTTTCATGTAGTTGTTCACCGTGCAAGCTGACAACTGCAAGCATACTTTCAGGTAATAGTTGAACGCTTCGAGGAAAGCGAAATCCACCTGACCGAAAAGGATGTCCGATACTTCGTATTTATGATACAGGAAACCTTTCAGGTGCTTGTGTATCGTTATGTATTTCCGGTAAGTGGATGCGGTAATGGCAATGCCCAGCGACAGGCGTTTTTCCTCCACGAGTGCCGCCATTTCCTGCATCAGCGTGTTTTGTTTGAGTGTGAAGCCTTGCAGGGCGTTTTTCAGGGTTTCAGCCGTGACGTAGCTTTTGTTTTCAAGCAGCATGTCATAATGCTTCATCAGGTCGCTGCGGTATCGGGCTATACGCCCGTTCACCTCTTTGGCTTCCGCCATGTTTCCCGTGGCTGCGCCCTCTTTGGCGTTCCATTCTTCCGGGCGGAGTTCCAGCCCGGTACTGAAAGCCGTGCTCTTGCCGTCCACCGTGATGCGTCCCATTACCGGACACTTGCCCGATTTCTTCACTTTACTGGTATTAAGGTAGAACAGCACTGCAAAGGTACTCCGGCTGTTCTGTATGCCCTTTTCTTTTTTCATGGGATAAAGTTAAATTCGTTGGCTACTCTTTCGGCAAACATTTTCATGTCGCTTATTATCTTCCCGTTGTTCAGGCGTGCGTAACGCTGGGTGGTTTGGATGTTGGTATGCCCAAGCATCCGGCTCACGCTCTCTATCGGTACGCCTTGCGACAGGCAGATTTGGGACGCAAAGGTATAACGCCCCATATGGTAGGTCAGTGCCCGGTTGATTTTGCAATGCCGGGCGATACGCTTCAACCCTACGTTTACCTGTCCCAAACTCATGGCAGGGAACACGCTGTCACCCTCCGCCAGCCCCTCGTAGTAATCCATTATCTGAACCGGAATATCCAGCAGCTTGACGTTGAAAGCGGTTTTCGTCTTTTGGCGGTCTGCCGAAATCCACAGGCTGCCGTCATTCTCCCGGATAATGTCTTTCCATGCCAGTTTTTTAAGGTCTGCGTAGGATATTCCGGTGAAAACGGAGAACACGAACATGTCCCGGATGAAACGCTGGGTAGCCGATTTCAGGGGAGTGGAAAGCAGCCTTTCCAGTTCTTCGGGGGTCAGCGACTTGTCTTGTGCCGTTATCTTCTCCGTCTCAAAGCCTGCAAACGGGTGTCGGCTGATGATGTTGCGGTGCAATGCCAGCAGGACGACTTTGTTAAACAGCACGAGCCTTGATTTGACGGTTCTTGCTTTCATTTTGCGCCTTACCCTGAAATAGAAGTCCAAGGATTCGATGAAAGGCAAGTCCAGTTCTGTAAACGGTATGTCGCTTGCGTGGTACTGTATTTTCAGGAAGTCTTTCAGTTGGTCGTGCAGCACCTCGTACTGCTTGTAAGTCGATTCCGCCCGGTCTATGCCCGTCCTCGCCTTGAAATCCCGCATCATTTCCTCAAACAGGGCAATGACAGTCGTCTGTGCGGTTGCGACACCCTGAAAGGCGTTCTTTACCTCCACGGCTGTGACTTTGCCCGTCCGCTTCAAGATGTCCTTGTAGCTGGCATGAATGGCAAGGTTTATCCTGTTTATCGCCCGGTTCAGCTCAACGGCTTGCCTGCTCTTTCCGGTCGCACGTCCTGACTTGACATCCCACAGGCGTTCATCGACTTTCAGCTTGCTGCTGAACTGGGCTAACGTACTGCCGACAATGATTTTGCCAATCACCGGATAAATGCCGCAGGCGTTGGTTGCGCTCTTTTCCCTTTTGATGTAAAAGGACACTTTCAGTTCGTTGTTCATAATCACTCATTTTTCAGTTTGTAAAATTACTGCTTTCGTGAGTTTTAGAACAATATGAAACACAGATAAATAAGGACTTTCCCGGTCATTTTCGGACAACGTTCTGCACCGCTTTTCGCTCCCTAAAACGGGTAACGGATAAGAAACGGAACGTTTGCCTTTATCCGCTTTATTCTGCCAATCCAGTGTAGGACAGGAAAGGGCCACAAAGGACTTTCGTTTCTGTAAATGAATCAGTTACACCATTATGCTTTCTTCTTCTGTTTTGTTGTCTTGTTTTTTCGTTAAACGAAAACAGGACGGTTTAACGGCAATCATGCCGCCAAACCGTCCGTTAAGCAGGCTCCGAAGTCGCTTGATTTACCTGTAAAATAAATTCTTCTATCTTAGAGTGCTTTTCCAATAAATTGTTATTAAGAATAATTATTTCCTTTGCAGATTTTCGAAATAATTTGATGGTGTCATTCCTGTTTGCTTTTTAAACATTCGACTAAGATGTTGCGGATATTCAAACCCCAACCCATATGCTACCTGTGCAATACTTTCACCCGTAGCAAGTTCGTTTTTTGCCAGTTGTATTATGTATTGACGGATATAATTACTTGCTGTATCACCTGTTGTCTTTTTTATCATATCCCCGAAATAATTCGATGACATGCAAAGTTTGTCGGCGCAATACTGCACTGTCGGTAAGCCATATGTCAGTTGCATGTTCCTGTCAAAGTAATCATGCAACAAACGGTCGAATTTCATCAACATATCCGAATTATCGAGTTTCCGGGTGATGAACTGGCGGTTATAGAAACGCTGGCAGAAGTTCAGGACCAACTCGATATAGCCCACAATGATGGAGTCTTGAAGTTCATCGTGCCTTTTCTGGAGTTCATCCCTTATCTGGCGCATCAGTGATGTCAAGATACCATGTTCTTCGTCGGTCATGTGCAGGGCTTCATTGACACGGTAATCGAAAAAGGAATAATTCTTTATCGTCTTTTCCAACGGGGTGCCGTGCAACAGGTCTGGATGGAACAGCAGTGCCCAGCCCGTCAGCATCACTCGTTCACCGTTGTCCTCTTTTCCGCCGATCTGTCCGGGGGCGACGCAGATGACCGTTCCCTTCTTGTAGTCGTACTTCCCACAACCGTATGCCAGGTCTATTTCCGCTTCGTCATGAAAGAAAATGCCATAAATGCTGTAATTGTTCAGGCTATGACGCACTGGGGACACTTCCGCATAGTCAATGACACTGACCAGCGGATGCCTGTCGGTATGTCCTACCCACCGGCTGTAATCGCCCACGTTTCTGACCTTCAGAATTTTGTTCATAGCATTTATATAGCTCCTTTCTTGCGAATACAAAGGTACATTATTTCAATCACATAGCCGAATGTCTGACATACCAAATTCAGTAAAAATGATACAAGTTACCCACTTATCGTTAAGTTCGCTGTCGTATAACCCGGTAATTTTGCATCATCAAAAGAAATCAAATGATGAATGAACGAATTGACATTCCAGCGGAATTGTATGAAGATGAAGTCGTGTGCTTCTTTGCAGACCGTTATCATACTTCTACCGAAAATGTGGTGAGATGTTTTCTCGTACAGGACGGGATTTGCCCGGAACAGGAAAATGAACCCATAACTTTCCGGTTGGAAGATAATGAAATGGAGATTATGCGAGGCTTGACTTATGGAGGTCATTCTTAAAAATTACAGGATTTATGGACAGAAGAGATTTTTTGAAAATGTCATCAATGACCGCCTTACTGGCAGCCGGGGATTGGACGGGATTGTCGAAAATCTTTGCCCAATCTACGTCGCGGTCTAAAAACGGTTATTCGAACGGGAATAATCCATCGGGGAATATGGAATACAGAAACCTCGGAGGACTGGCCGTATCAGCCATCGGTCTGGGCTGCCTGCCGATGGTAGGCTATTATGGCGGGAAATATGAAAAAAGGGATATGATTGCCCTGATCCGGCGTGCTTACGACAAGGGTGTGACCTTTTTCGATACGGCGGAGGTGTATGGACCTTATACCAGCGAAGAGTGGGTCGGCGAAGCACTCGCCCCGTTCCGTGACAAGGTAAAAATCGGTTCGAAGTTCGGCTTCGGCGTGGAGGAAGGCAAGCCGACCGCACTCAACAGCCGACCCGACCATATCCGCCGTGCGGTGGAAGGGTCGCTCCGGCGGTTGCGTACAGACCGTATCGACCTCTTGTACCAACACCGTGTCGATCCGAACGTGCCGATGGAAGAGGTCGCCGGCACGGTCAAGGATTTGATGCAGGAGGGAAAGGTATTGCACTGGGGACTGTCGGAAGCCAGCGCACGCTCCATCCGTCGCGCCCATGCCGTATGTCCTTTATCAGCGGTACAGAGCGAATATGCTATCTGGTGGCGAGAACCAGAAACGAAGATATTTCCGACGCTTGAAGAACTGGGCATCGGTTTCGTTCCCTATTGCCCGTTGGGACGTGCTTTCCTTACCGGGGTAATCGACGGGAACAGCCGCTTCAAACAGGGAGACCGCCGATGGAACCTGCCGCAATTCACGCCCGAAGCCTTAAAGCACAATATGCCGCTTGTCGCCCTTGTCCGCAAATGGGCGGAACGCAAAGGCATCACCCCGGCGCAGTTCGCCCTCGTGTGGATGCTTTCGCGCAAGGCGTGGATAGCCCCGATACCCGGCACGACCAATCCCGACCATCTGGATGATTTTCTCGGTGCGGCAACCGTTCGTCTCACTCCCTACGAAATGGAAGAGTTCGACAAGGAATATGCTGCAATCGACCTTATGGGGCACCGTGCCGACCCGTTTACCGAAAGCCAAATCGACAAATAAAGAGTATAAATGATGAAAAAGTTTTTATTGATTCCGTTTTTATTGCTTGCCGTCTTGTCCATGGCGGCTTGCGGAGGCGGTTCTGACGAGCCGTTCACTCCTGAACAGCCCGAACAGCCGGAAAATCCGGGCGGCGGTGATGATTCCGATGATAATCCCGACACGCCTGTTCCCGGTGGGAACGGTCGCTACCTTGTTCTTTATGCTTCCCGCACGAACAATACCGAACGTGTGGCGCAACTGATTCAGACGACACTCGACTGCGACATGCTTGAAGTGGAGCCGGAAACGGCATACGACAATGATTACAACTCCATGTTGGAACGGTCGCAAGAAGAACTGGCTGCCATCCGTCAGGGCAATTATCCGCCTGTCAAAACCTCGATGGAGAGTTTTGACGATTACGACATCGTATTCGTCGGTTATCCAATCTGGTACGGCAGTATGGCGACACCGATGCAAACATTCCTGTATTCCCATGCCTCCAAACTTGCCGGAAAACAAATCGCCCTGTTCGCCACCAGCGGCAGCAGCGGCATTTCCGCTTCGGTCAGCGAGGCCCGTAGCCTTTGCCCCGATGCGACAATCATCGACCGTACCCTATTACTGACCTCTTCAGGTCTTTCGCAAATGGCGACACGTGTCCCATCATGGCTTGAAGAAATCGGAGCGAGCCGTGAAGAATCGGAAACACCGGATGAAACATCTCTGAAAATGAAGATCTCGGTTGGCGACCGCACGATTACCGCCACGATGGAAGACAATGCGGCAGGCCGGGATTTCCTCTCCCGTCTGCCGTTGGAGGCTACGCTGAACGACTACAACAACACGACCGAGAAAATATTTTATCCCGATCCGGCTCTGACGACCGAAGGCGTGACACGCGGTTGTGCGCCCACGCCAGGCGACATCACGATTTATGCGCCGTGGGGCAACGTGGCGATTTTCTGCAAGAACTGGTCACATAGCAACGACCTGATTAAAATAGGCCGTATCGACGGCAATGACATCGAAGCTCTGAATATCGGAGGAGATATAACAGTAAAATTTGAAAGGCAATAAGTATGACGATAGAAGATTTCAAGACATACGTAAAGACACGGAAGCCTCTTGATACGGAGGAAATACACCGTTTTATGGACGAGATGAGCAACGAAGCCCGTCGCGTCACTTTCCGTCTGAATACGGCTTATCATACGCCGGATGAAGTACGTGGACTGTTATCCAAACTGTTCGGCTATGAAGTTCCGCAATCATTGCGCGTTTTTCCACCCCTCTATGCGGATTTCGGTAAAAACATCACCGTAGGCGAAAATGTGTTTATCAACGCCTGCTGTCATTTTCAAGACCACGGTGGAGTCATGATAGGCGACGGATGCCAGATAGGTCATAATGTGGTCTTTGCCACGCTCAACCACGGTCTTGCACCAGAAGAACGAAAATCCACTTATCCTGCACCTATCGTATTAGGCAGGAATGTGTGGGTTGGCTCGAACGCCACCATTCTGCAAGGCGTGACCATCGGTGACAATGTCGTTATTGCGGCAGGCGCGGTCGTTACGAAAGACGTAGCGGCAGGTACGGTCGTGGGCGGCGTCCCGGCACGGTTCATCAAGAATATTAACAACAAGTAATAACTTAAAAACAAGTCGATTATGTTAGGCAATTTCACTTTTCACAATCCCACGAAACTATACTTCGGGGAAAACTCATTGGAGAATTTGAGTAAAGAATTAGGCAAGTACGGAGAAAAAGTCATGTTAGTGTACGGCGGCGGCTCCATCCGCAAGAACGGCATCTACGACGCGGTGCTGGCGGAGCTGCGCAAAGCGGGCAAGCAGACGGTCGAACTGTCGGGTGTCATGCCCAACCCCACCATCGAGAAGGTGATGGAGGGCGTGGCACTCGCAAGGAAAGAGGCGGTGGATTTTATCCTTGCCGTCGGCGGCGGGTCTGTCTGCGACTATTGCAAGGCGGTGGCAGGCTCCGCGTACTGCGAACATGACCCGTGGGAATATTATTTCAACAACTGGGGCGAAATGACCTGCCGGTGGATTCCTGTCGGCTGCGTGCTCACGATGGCTGGAACGGGGTCGGAAATGGACAGTTGTTCCGTCATTTCCAAACACAGCGAAAACCGGAAGAGGTTCTATTATTTCCGCAATCCGGATTTCTCCATTCTCAATCCCGCTTACACTTATACCGTGCCCAAGCACCATACGGTGGCAGGCATTTACGACATCATGTCGCACATATTGGAACAATATCTTTCGGGAACGGACGACAACACGACCGACTACATCGCCGAAGGGCTGATGCGCTCCCTCGTTGTCAGCTCCCGGAAAGTGCTCGGCAATCCGGAGGATTACGAAGCACGCAGCAACATCATGTGGACTGCGACATGGGCTTTGAACGGGCTTCTCGCCTGCGGGAAGCCCACCGACTGGATGGTTCACATGCTGGGACAGGCCGTAGCCGCCTATACCGACGCTACCCACGGGCATACGCTCTCGGCTGTCAGCGGGGCTTACTACCGCCTGCTCATCGGGCGTTCCGAAGAGGCGGTGAAGAAATTCCGTCAGCTGGCGACCGCCGTGTGGGATATTGTCCCGACCGGAAAGACGGACAAGGAAATCGCGTTGGAAGGACTCGCACGGATGGAGGCATGGATGCGGGAACTGGGACTGGCGATGGACATCACGGCTTGCGGTGCCGATGCGTCGCAGCTCGAAGGAATGGCCGATGCGTGCCCCATCAACGAAAGCGGCTACGTTGTCCTTACCCGTGAGGATGTGATCGAAGTGTTGCGTCAAAGCCTTTAATACCATTTTGAGGATGAGAAAATCAATAGGAATCATCTTGTTTCTCTCCCTTTTGTTATCGTGCAATACGCAACCGGCAAAGGAGGGAAACAAACAAAACAGTACGGAAATGGAAAAGAAGAATATCGGAAACCTGCTTGCCCTCTATCCCAAACCGATGACCGTTGTCGGTGCGGAGGTTGAGGGCAAAGTGAACTGGCTCGTTGTAGGGCATACGGGCATCATCGGCCACGACCGGATTCTCGTGAGCATGAGCAAAAACCATCATACCAATCAAGGGATAAGGAAGTCGAAGAAGCTCTCCATCAACCTTGTCAGTCGTGAAATGCTGCCGAAAGCCGACTATGTGGGCAGCGTGAGCGGCGCATCGGTCGATAAATCGAACGTATTCGACTATCATTGGGGAGAGAACGGCACGCCCGTAATCGACGCCTCGCCGCTGACGATGGAGTGCGACGTAGTGGACATCTACGAAACCGAAGGCTTCGACAACTTCATCTGCTCCGTCGCTAACACTTACGCTGCACCCGAAGTGCTTGACGGCAACGGGAAACTCGATTATACACGGTTGAAACCCGTGCTGTTCGAGTTTCCGACCTATTCCTACATGGCCACCGGAGAGATTATCGGCAAATGCCTGAACTTGGACAAGCAGCCGGGAATGTGCGCTAAGGAGCCGATGACCGCCGACGGTATCGTGCGCCTGTCGAAAATAGAAGTTTACCCGCAATATCTCGACGAATATATGAAATACGCAACCGAGGTGGGCGAAGTCTCCCTGCGTACCGAACCAGGTGTATTAACGATGTACGCTGTCAGCGAAAAGGAGAATCCCTGCAAGGTAACAATTCTTGAAACATACGCAAGCCGTGAAGCATACGAGAAGCACATCGCTTCGGAACACTTTCAGAAATACAAGCAGGGAACGCTGCACATGGTTAAGTCATTAGTGCTGGCTGACCAGACGCCGCTCAACCCTGCGAACAAAATCAATAACTTCATTCAGTAAAGAATCATGAACCGAATTATTTTAATTTCAGTATTCATCCTTTTAACAATCCATGTTATGGCACAGGAAAAGATAGTACAGACAGCAGGGCGCGATCAGTTAGGCGGGTTCGCCCCGAAATTCGCAGAACTCAACGACGACGTCCTTTTCGGCGAGGTATGGAGCCGCACCGACAAGCTCGGTCTTCGCGACCGCAGCTTGGTGACGATTACCTCGCTCATCAGTCAAGGTATCACAGACAACTCGCTGACATATCATTTGCAGTCGGCGAAGAACAACGGTATCACCCGCACCGAAATCGCCGAAATTATCACGCATATCGGTTTTTACGCGGGTTAGCCGAAGGCATGGGCGGCATTCCGTCTGGCGAAAGAGGTATGGGCGGAAGAGACGACCGGAGAGGATGCAAAAGCTGCATTCCAACGCGAAATGATTTTCCCCATCGGTGAACCCAACACGGCGTATGCCCAATATTTCACCGGCAACAGTTACCTCGCACCGGTTTCGCGTGAGCAGGTGAATATTTCCAACGTGACTTTCGAGCCTCGCTGCCGCAACAACTGGCACATCCATAAAGCCACGAAAGGCGGCGGACAGATGCTTATCAGTGTGGCCGGGCGCGGCTGGTATCAGGAAGAGGGCAAACCGGCGATAGAGATTTTGCCCGGAACGGTCATTCACATTCCGGCCAATGTAAAGCACTGGCATGGTGCGGCAGCCGACAGCTGGTTCGCGCATCTGGCGTTCGAGATTGCAGGCGAAAACGCTTCCAATGAATGGCTGGAACCCGTTACCGACGAAGAGTATGACAAACTTAAATAATCAGCCGCATGTATAGATTTTTATTGATATTGCTGTCGGTGGTCGGCATGGCTACCGCCACCGGCGCACAACAAAGACAGAATATGAACAAAGGAGGATCAAACCATAAAATATTGGTAGCCTATTTCTCGGCGACGGGAACGACGGCACGAGCGGCCGAAAAACTGGCGAATGTTACGGGCGGAGAGCTTTATGCGATTGTGTCTGCACAACCCTATACGAGTGCCGACCTCGACTGGAATGACAAGCGGTCGCGCAGTTCGGTAGAGATGAACGACCCTAAATCGCGTCCGGCAATCAAAGGCAGAAAGGAAAACATCGCCGATTACGATGTCATCTTCATCGGTTATCCCATCTGGTGGGACCTCGCGCCGCGCATTATCAATACGTTCATCGAAAGCCACGACCTGAAGGGCAAAACAGTCATCCCGTTCGCCACATCCGGAGGCAGCACGCTCGCGGGCAGCACGGCGGCGTTGAAGAAAACCTATCCCGCGCTGAACTGGAGAGAGGGACGCCTGCTTAATCGTGCCGATGAGAAAAGCATTCGCAACTGGGTAGATAACTGCAAGCTATGAAAAGAAGAAAGATTCGCAGTTTAAGCGTCAGTGAAATAGGCATGGGCTGTATGGGATTCTCCCACGGATACGGCCAAGTACCGGGCGCAGGATATGCCGAAGAAGCCATTCGGGAAGCGTTCGGCTATGGATGCAATTTTTTCGATACGGCAGAAGGATACGGGAAGGAGCTTTATTATCCCGGACATAACGAGGAGATTGTCGGGCGTGCGGTCAGAGGCTTTCGCAATGAGGTTGTGATTGCCACAAAACTGCATATCCGGCCTGAGGCGGTTGAAGATTGCGGCTCCGTTTATGCTGCCATCCGCCGCCACCTTGAACGCTCGTTAAAGAATTTGCAGACCGATAACGTGGACTTGTACTATCTGCACCGCATCAACATGGAGGTGGACTATCTGGAGGTCGCCCATGCGATGGGCAGGCTCATTCAGGAGGGACTTGTCCGCGAATGGGGCATTTCGGCGGTGGACAAGGCTCAACTTGAAGCGGCGCATGCCGTAACGCCCGTAGGTGCCGTGCAGAATATCTACTCTATGGTGGAGCGCACTTCTGAAAAAGATGTCATTCCTTTTTGCGTGGGAAACGGGATTGCTTTTGTGCCGTTCTCACCTGTCGCCAGCGGACTTTTATCCGGAAAAATTACACCGGATACGGAGTTCGGTCAGGTCGATGACGTGCGTGTATGGGTTCCACAACTGAAGCGGGAGAACATAACCGGCAATATGCCCATTGTCGAAATGCTCAGGAGTTTTGCCGCAGAAAAGCAGGCGACTCCAGCGCAGGTCTCTTTGGCTTGGATGCTCCGTAAATATACGAATGTCGTGCCCATTCCCGGCTCGAAGAACAAAGAGCGCATCATGGAGAATCTGCGGGCGTGCGAAATGCAACTGACAGATGAAGAGTTCGACAGGCTGGATTCCGAACTCGACAGATTGCCGGTATATGGCATACGCGGTCATGCGGAGACCGAACAGACTTCATTCGGAAACAACTGGTTAAAACTAAAATAATTCAAGCATGAAAAGAATTCTGATTTTAGGAGCATCCGGGACATTCGGGAAAGCTCTTGTCGAGAAGCTGAGCAATGACGAAGAGTGTCATCTGACGCTTGCATCCCGTCATGCCTCGGCTTGCTACCACGAAAGTGAGCGATGCCATGTCGTCGATTGTGACGCCATGAAAGCGGATGATTTGCAGCAGGCGATGGCGGGTTGCCATGTGGTGTATTGTGCCATATCGGGCGACGATTTGCCCGTTATCGCTGAAAAAACGGTATCAGCCATGAAGAAAGCCGGTTTACGCCGTATTATCTTTATGGGAGCCGTGGGAATCTACGATGAGATTCCGGCGGACATGGACGATGAAGACAATGTTAGAAACAATCCCGACCAAATACCCAACCGCAAAGCGGCGGATATTGTGGAAAACAGCGGTCTGGATTACACGGTACTTCGTCCGGGGTATTTACGGGACGGAGATAAGGATGATTTCACATTGACTTTCAAAGGCGAACAAGCGAAAGGATATGTTTCGACCATCCCCTCCGTTGTCGGGCTTGCCGTTCGTCTTATACATGATGACACGCTCTATGTCCGTCAAAGCGTGAGTATTACCCGTGATATGTCTGATACGGAAAAACTTTGATTCACTATGGAAATACGTTTTGAAAATAAAGTGGCATTTATTACGGGTGCGGCTGGCGGTATCGGTTATGCCGCCGCACGGATGTTTGCCGAAGCCGGTGCGTCGGTTGTCATGGCCGATTTGGATAGTCGGGTAACAGACCGTGCCAAGGAACTGGAAGCGGAAGGACACAACGCCATCGGTATCAGGTGCGACGTATCGGACGAGGCACAAGTGAAAGCGGCTGTCGAAAAGGCGGTCGCTGTTTTCGGCAAGTTGGATATAGCCTATAATAACGTGGGCATACATGCCGCCGTGCGGGAAGATCTGGCGGAAACCGAAGGCTGGGATTTCGACCGGGTAATTTCGGTCAATCTGCGTGGCGTGTGGAACTGTATGAAGTACGAACTTGTCGAGATGAAAAAGCACGGCAAGGGAGCCATCGTGAACTGCTCGTCGCAGGGTGGTCTGGTAGGCATCCCCTGCATCGGGGCTTACAACGCCTCGAAGCACGGTGTACTGGGACTGACCAAATCGGCGGCGTTGGAGTATGCCCGGCAGGGAATCCGCATCAACGCTATCTGCCCCGGCACCTGCGAGACACCGATGGTACGTCAGGCCATCGAGCAGTCGCCCGACCACATGGCACGTGTCATCGACGCCATCCCGTTGGGGCGTGTCGGCAAGGCAGAAGAAATCGCTTCGATGGTGCTGCTCCTTTGCAGCGACTATGCCGGCTTTGCCATCGGACAGACTTGGGCGATGGACGGAGGATATACGGCGATGTGATAAACAATAAATAGAATGAGAAACAGATTGAAAACAATCCTTGCCATTGCCTTTGTATGGGGGATGGCAATTCAAACAAACGCACAGGAAATGAATAAAGTACCAACTGTAAAACTGAACAACGGCATGGAAATGCCGCAATTGGGAGTCGGCACGTTCTTGGTCAAGGATGATGCCGCAGAAAGAGTATGCCATGCAATCAAGGTCGGGTTCCGCCTGATCGACACGGCACAGGGCTACGGAAACGAGAAAGAGGTGGGCGAAGGCATACGCCGGAGCGGAATAGACCGCCGAGAGCTGTTCATTACCACGAAAGTGAACACTACGGAAATGCGAGGCGGCACTGTGCGGCAGTCGCTTGACAAAAGTCTTGCCGACCTCGGAACGGACTACATCGACCTCGTACTCATCCACTGGCCCGTAAAAGGACATATCAAGGAGACTTGGCAGATATTGGAGGAATACGTGGACAAGGGGAAAATCCGCAGTATCGGCGTGAGCAACTTCAACCCGCACCATCTCGACGAGTTGCTGGAGTATGCACGCATACGTCCCGTCGTCAATCAAATCGAGATCGAGCCGTACATGACCCAGCACGATGTCGTGGGCTATACGTTCCGCAAGGGTATTCAGGTGGAAGCATGGGGACCGTTGGGACAGGGCGTTACCGGCGTGCTCGATGACCCTGCAATCGGCGAGATTGCCGCCCGGCACGGTAAATCTGCCGCACAGGTTATCCTGCGTTGGCACATGCAGCGCGGGCTGGTCACCATTCCCCGCTGCGACAACGATGCGTACACGGACGAGAATATCCGTATCTTCGACTTCGAGCTTTCGCCTTCCGAAATGGAGATTATTACCGGTCTGAACTGCAACCAACGTGCGTATGAACAGAACGACCCGGATAATTTCCCGTGGTAACCGATAAATCGTATCGGGGTATCAGTTGGCGGAAACAGAACTATGCGTCACACGCATTTCCTGTTGCCTGACTTGAATAATATCAGAAGTGGCAGACCATCTATCAAAGTGGTTAAATAAAAAAAGTTGAACTGATACGGACAGAAGAAAATTCATAAAGACTGTCGGTGCAGCAGCCGGAGCAACCCTGCTTTCCGGAGTCGGGATAGCGAAGGCAGCCGAATTGTTGAACGATAAAACGGATAAGAAAATGAAAATAGTAGTATTGACAGGAAGTCCGCGCCGGAACGGGAATACCAATCATTTGGCCGGACAATTCATCAAGGGTGCGGAAGAAGCCGGACACGAGGTGTACCATTTCGATTGCGCCCAGCACAAGGTTTCTTCCTGCATCGCCTGCAACCGTTGCGGAATGAACGGTCAGTGTATATTCAACGACGATTTTGGGCAGCTTCGTCCGCACCTTGTGACCGCCGATATGGTGGTATTCGCCACGCCAATGTATTACTTCGGATTCTCTTCGCAGCTCAAAGCCGTGATAGACCGCTTCTATGCGCTCAACGGGCAGGTCAAGGGAAGCGAGAAACGGTCGGCCTTGCTGATGGCATACGCTGATACAGCTGCGGAAGAAGCCGAGCCGATGCTCTCGCATTACCATACGCTGCTCCGGTATTTAGGATGGAAAGACTGTGGAACGGTCGTGGCGGAGGGAATGTGGCCGACGGGTGCGGTGAATGACACGGAATACAGTCGACAGGCTTACGAATTAGGACGTAAATGTTTCGGGTAGTCATGCTACGGATTCATGTAACGATGCAATACGTTGGTTATAGAGCAGATATATCGAATTAAAACAAAACCAATATGATAACGCCCTTATTTATCGGCGGTCTGGGTATGCAGGAAATGCTACTGATCGCATTGGTCGTGCTGCTGTTCTTCGGTGGCAAGAAGATTCCCGAACTGATGAAAGGTCTCGGCAAGGGAGTACGTTCGTTCAAGGAAGGGATGAACAATATGGAGAAAGAGATCGAGGAGGAACCGGTGAAAAAAGAATAAGCGGATGGCGGCTGATACGGACAAACAATCTTTCTGGGAACATCTCGACGTGCTGCGGGCGGCTATCGTTAAGAGCCTGCTCGTGGCCGTCGTGTTCGGCGTGGCAGCATTCTGCTTCAAAGAAGAGCTGTTCGCAGTCATCCTCGCGCCCAAAGATGCAGACTTCATTACCTACCGCCTGCTCTATTCGCTCGGCGGTCTGGTGACGGAATCCGGTGCGCCGGATTTTCTCGTGAAGCTCATCAACACGGGACTGGCTGGGCAGTTCATCATCCACATGAAAGCCGCACTATGTGCAGGTGTTCTCTGTGCATCGCCATACATCCTCTACCAGTTGTTTCGCTTCGTATCGCCTGCTTTATATGTTAATGAGCGGAAATATGTGGTGCAGGTGGTCGGAGGCGGCTATGCTATGTTCGCCTTGGGTGTGGCGGTCAGCTACTTTCTGATTTTCCCGCTGACGTTCCGTTTCTTGGGAACCTATCAGGTCAGCGGTGAAGTGGAAAACATGATTGCCTTGCAATCCTACATTTCCACGCTGATGACCATGTCGTTGGCAATGGGGCTTGTTTTTGAGATACCAATTCTATCGTGGCTGTTCGCCAAACTGGGATTCCTGTCGGCCGATTTTATGCGCAAATACCGCAAACACGCCATCGTGGTTATTCTTGTGGTGGCAGCTATTATTACGCCGACTTCAGATGTATTTACGCTTTCGCTCGTGAGTCTTCCGATATGGATATTATATGAAACGAGTATTCTACTCGTGAGTAAGATTCATAATTAGTGCTATCATGTGGTTAAAATTAAAAATATCTTTCGGTTATGCCGTCTTGGTCCTGCTGTTGGCATTCATCGTCTATCAGTTCCGTCAGGAGCAGATGCAAAGACACACGCTGCGCAAGGAGGAGAAGGAGCTGGTGGCGATACACCGCCTGGCTGAAAAGAGCTACATCGGTCTATTGGACCTCTCCACCCATGCCGAGATTGCCGTCATATGGAATGATGACGACCTGAGGGAATACAGCCGCAAACGCCGTGGGGTTTGTGACAGCTTGCAGCTTCTGAAGGAATATGTCCATACCCCGTTACAGAAAAGCCATATCGATTCGTTATGTCTCCTTCTTTGGAACAAGGAACTCCTTCTTGCCAAGGCGATGCATACCTTCAATGAGCTGCAAGGTATAGGTGACATTGTGCAGGAAAGCATCCCGGCCATTGTATCGACAGCCCGGAAACAGGCTGCGCGGCAAAAGGAAAATACGGTTTCTCCGGGAACCGGTGAGAGAGATACTCCCAAAAAGAAAAGAAGCATTTGGGATATCTTCCGTAGAAAAGAAAACAAATCCGCTTACCTGCAACAGAGGGAAGAGACCGAACGTAAACGGCAGTCATTATCCGCCACCCCTCCAACCGGGACGACAACACGCATGCTCCGCTCCCTGAATGAGAGGGTCGCCCTGGAACAGGCCGAAAGGCAGGCCCGGCTACTGGCACAGATGGACAGCCTGTACACCGGCAGTGTGGAGCTGAACGGGAGGATGAACAATATGGTCTCCGAATTTGAGCGGGAGAACAACGAGCGTTTTACCGCACGCTACAAGGCCTTTGTCCTTGAACGTGACAACTCCTACTATATGGTAGTCGGCCTCGCCCTGTCCGTCTCCCTGCTGGCGATCATGCTGTATACCATCATCCACTGGGATCTGAACCGTCGTCTCCGGTACGAAAGGGAGCTTGAACAGTCCGACAGGAGGAATCGGGAACTGCTCCGCTCACGCAAGGAATTGATGGCCTCGGTGGCCCACGACCTGCGCGCCCCGCTGGCGGCCGTCAAAGGCTGCGCGGAGCTGTTGCCCTCGGAAAGCGACGTCAGCCGCAGGACCGGCTATCTGGACAACATCCTGCACTCGTCCGATTACATGCTCGGTCTGGTAAACACGCTGATGGAATACCACCGGATGGATGAAGGCGGGGTCCGTTCCAATGACACGCTCTTCAGCCTGAAGGTCCTGTTCGAGGAAATAGCGGACGGCCATCGGCTTGCCGCCAGGCAGAAGAACCTAATGTTCACCGTATCCTTCTCCGGTCTGGACACCATCGTCTGCTGTGACGGCTCGCATATCCGGCAAATAGCCGACAACCTGCTGTCCAACGCCCTGAAGTTTACGCCCCACGGGGAGGTGCGCCTTGAGGCGGAATACCTGTATGGGGAACTTTGCATCTCTGTCCGGGATACCGGCGTGGGAATAAGCGCAGAAGAGAAAGAACGGATATTCGGGGCGTTCGAAAGGCTGGACAACGCGCGTGGCATTCCAGGGTTCGGACTGGGGCTGGCGATCACGGCCCGGCTCGTGTCTGAAATGCGGGGCCGTGTGGAGGTAAAGAGCGTCCCCGGTGAAGGCAGCCGCTTCTCCGTTTTCCTTCCCGTGCCATCGGCCGGACAGTCCGCCCCTCTGGAAGAGAAGGTGTTTCCGACCTGTGAACCGCCCGGCGGCATCCGTGTGCTGGTCATGGATGACGACCGCATCCAGCTGGAGATCACCCGGGAGATGCTCTCTCGCAGCCGGATTCACTGTGACTGCTGCACGGATGTCCGGGAACTGATGGACTGCCTGAAAAGGCAGGAGTATGATCTTCTGCTGACCGACATACAAATGCCCGGTGCGGACGGCTTCTCGGTCCTTGAATTGCTGAGGGACTCGAACATCCCCCGGGCGAGGGAGATTCCGGCCATAGCCGTCACGGCACATTCCGGTAGGGAAGAGGAATATCTCTCCGCAGGTTTCGCCGGATGTATCCATAAGCCTTTCTCTGCAGAAAGGCTGGTAACCGCCATCATGGGGGGCATAAAAGGGAATGGGAAAGAGTGGAGGCCGGACTTCTCCCTCCTGCTTGCCGGAGAGGACAACCGGCAGGAAATGCTGGGGCTGTTTGTCAGTGAGAGCCGCAAGGACATCGACAGGCTGTCAGCCGCCGTGAAAGAAAAGGACAGCCGGGAAATCATTTCCATCCTCCACAGGAACCTGCCGTTGTGGGAGACGGTACGTCTGGACTATCCGGTGGCGGTTCTGAGAGTGCTGGTCAAATCCGACGCGGGCCAATGGGAGGATGAGGAATATGTGAAAATAGAAAAAATAATCGGTGCCGTCAGGGAACTGATATCCTATGCGGAACTGATGCGGAAAGAGAGACAGGAATGAAAACGATACTTATTTTGGAAGATGACGTGATTTTTAGCCGCAGCATCGGCAACTGGCTGAAGAATAAGGGGATGGCGACCGAACATGCTACGACGCTGTCAGCTGCCCGCAAGGCCCTTTCCGCAAGGGAATTCGACCTTGTCCTTGCAGATCTCCGCCTGCCGGACGGGAACAGCACCTCCCTGCTGGAATGGATGAACGAGAGGTTCTACGCCACCCCGTTCCTTATCATGACCAACTACGGGCAGGTGGAGAACGCGGTGGAAGCCATGCAGCTGGGGGCGGCCAACTACCTGTGCAAGCCCGTCCAGCCGGACAAGTTGCTGGAAGCTATCGGAAAGATATTCAGCCGTTCTCGGAATGACGGGAGTGAGTTCTACCGCGGGGAGAGTGCCAAAGCGCGGGAAATGTACCGGTTAGTGGGGCTGGTGGCACGTTCCGACATTTCCGTGCTCATTCGGGGAGCCTCCGGTACGGGAAAGGAGCATATCGCCCGCGAACTGCATGAACAAAGCCACCGTAGGAACAAGCCTTTTGTCCCGGTGGACTGCGGAACCATTACCGGCGATCTTGCCAAATCTGAATTTTTTGGGCACCGCAAGGGGACGTTCACCGGAGCCTACGGTGACAGGTGCGGACTGTTCCAGACGGCTGATAGGGGTACGCTGTTCTTGGATGAGATCGGCAACCTTTCCCCCGAGACACAGATGCTCCTGTTGCGTGCCCTACAGGAAAGACGCTACAAGCCCGTCGGCTCTACCCGGGAATACGCCTTTGATGTCCGTCTGGTAGCCGCCACGAATGAAAACCTGGAGAGGGCGATATCCGAAGGGCGTTTCCGGGAGGACCTGTTCCATCGCCTGAACGAGTTCACCATCAATGTCCCCCCTCTCTCGGAATGCGGGGAGGACATACTTCCGTTGGCGGAGTTCTTTATGAGGCATTTTTCTGAAAAGCACCGTAAGCCCATACGCGGTTTCAACAGTCTGGCTGCGGTTTCATTACAAAAATATCCCTGGCCCGGCAACATACGCGAACTGAAAAACTGCATCCAACGTGCTGTCCTGCTCTCTGCAGACGGATGGATCTCACTGGAGGGGCTGAATCTGGATCTCACTGTTGGACGGGAGGAAACCGCTTCTCTCTCAGAAGAGGAGAAAGAAAAACGGCTGCTTCTCAAGACCCTTGAAGAGGCAGAGGGCAACCGTGCCCGTACGGCCAGGATGCTCGGTATCAGCCGGACCTCCTTGTACGAGAAATTAAAAAAATACCGGATTATATGAGCGGGCCAGCATTCTTCCAAAAGGAGGAAGTGAAATCAGATACTCTCTTTAAGGTTGATTGTAAGTCAATTAAAAATAGAAAATGATTGTTTTTTTAGACAATAAAGTGTATATTTGCATTGAAAGAATCGTTCTTTGACTGGTGCAAAGGAAAACAGAATATTGTAATTTGCTCGTTTCTAAATCGTTACCTACTTAGTGATAAATAGAATATAACTGTTTAATATTCAGCTACATAGAAAATATACAATGTTTTGCAAGGTGGAACGTGATATTTTTGTCGATACCACATAGAACGGCAATTTCTTTCAAATAATCATTCACCTTTTGATTGCTGATAACAGGTAACAACTGACCGTTTTTCAATTTCCCTTCATATTTGTTCAGGATGGCTTTAGGAATATCCAGCAAGCGGATGTTTGATGTTACTTTAGTCTTGTGACGTTTCTTTATAATCCATAGATTATCATCAAATGCCAAACGTATGTCGTTACTGGTTAATTCGCATATATCCACGTATGAAAGTCCCGTATAGCAGCTAAAAATGAAAATATCCCGTACCTGCTCCAATCGCTTTGAAGCAAAATCCTTATTGCATATCCTGCTTATCTCGTCCTTGTCAAGATACCCTCTTTCTATATACTCGAATTTCAGTTTATAATTGGCGAACGGGTCGGCTGTTATCAATCCTGTACCCTGTGCAAAGTTTACCACCGTGCGGAAACGCTGTATAAACTTCATTGCCGTATTGGGTGAACAATCGTGGTTCTTTATTATATACAGGTAGAAATTCTCAATAAATACTTTGTTGATTTGGCGTATAGGCAAATCCGATACACGATATTCGTCTTTTAGGAAATCAGTTAGGCGTAACTTTGTTAGTTCGTATCGGCTGTACGTTTTTGGGGTGGCTTCTCCTGCTTCGACCTTTTTCTTGTATTGGTCGTTGTGCTGGGTGAAAAAAGAAATAATGGTATTTGCTTCTTCCTCTTTTCCCAATAGTGCATTTTTCACGCTTTCGGGTGTAACATAGCTATCCCGCATTAATTGATTGTGGAAGTGGGAACGGATATTTGCTTTGATGTCGTCCAGCATGGAATTAAGCCTTTGTATCTCCATTGATTTACCTATGGCTCTGCCGGATTTCCAGTTAGTTTCTAACACTTCTAACTTGGTATTGAATTGGGTCTGTTTGCCGTTGATTGTGATACGGGCATGAATGGGTACTAAACCATTCTTTTTCATCTTGTCTTTTTTCAGGTAAAACAATACGCTGAAAGTACTTTTTTCATTCTTCATAATCTCACTTTTTTTAGATTGCAAAACTAATTTTAATCACTGTAAATGAGATAAATAGAGTATAGACAAATCACGTCAAAAGTAAGCCATTTTCCGACAATCGTACCCCCTAATCGTTTTTTGGGGAAGGGGGTACGATTTGGATACTCAACCGTGTCTTTTCGTGCCCCTTTTTTGTCTTTTAAGCAAGACTGAAACAATAAAAAAAGTCCTACAATACGTTGATATTGTAGGACTTGTCTCTTTTTTGTCGCCGTTTGGCTTTGTTCTTATGTGATCCGCCTGGGGCTTTCACCGTAGCGGTCTATATCTTTGATTTATAAGCTCTTGTAAACCTTGAAAAATTGTACCGTAACGAATTAGTAACGATTTATAGGAACGCTTGTTGTCAGTGAGAGGCATTCGTTTGTCAGCCGTTCTCTGATGCCGCAAAGATAGAGCATTACTTTTTATTTTCCAAACATTTGATTATTAAATCTTTAAAAAAAGATCCCCAGTGCAAGGGGCGAACCTATATATATGGATAGGTTTGCCCCTTGCACCGGGCGGATGCTGCATCAGTCCTACAGCCTTGCCGTCCACCTCGATACCGCCGTTTATGTGAAGCGGTTCCCCCTCCTTTTTCGCTGAACCGAAAAAATCATGGTGTAGTACACGTATAGTATCCCATGCGCTGCCTTTTATTGTTATTCTTTTGCAGCAAACATTAAAAATTAAGTTTGTTATGGAAGTTATTACATTTGAAAGTGAAGCGTATAAAGCGCTTGTAGGGAAGATTGAAAAAATCGCCGGGTATGTAGCCGAAGCGCAGCTGCCTTCGGAAGAAAAAAAGGAGGCTTGGCTGGACAGCAACCAACTGGCGGAAGCGTTGGGGATCAGTACACGTACATTGCAACGCCTGAGGGATGAAAACCTGATCAGCTACTCCATGCTGCGTGGACGGTGTATGTACAAGCTGTCGGAGGTCGAACGCTGTCTAGAAGAGCGTACCATTCGGTGCAAGCCTCAAACATTGGAGGATTTTCGCAAGAACTACCTAACGAGAACCGGCAATGATAAGAAAGGATGATATACTGAAAATGACGGAAAAGGGCATTTCCGTATTCCGCTATTACCTGCCGGTGGACTTCAAGGTGGGAAAGAACTTCCTGAACCCTTTTTATAAGGATACGAAGGCTTCGTGCAATATTTATTACGAACGCAAGGCCGGTGTATTTAAAATGAAGGATTTCGGGAACGAGGATTATTCAGGGGACTGCTTTGAGCTGGTGGGCAGGCTGAACGGCCTTAGCTGCAAGGAGCCTAAAGAGTTTGTCGAGATCATGGAAATGATAAACCGTGATCTGCATTTGGGGCTGTCCACACATGAGGAATATCATGTGAGCCATAGCAAAGTCCCCCAAAAGAGTGAAGTGGTATCGGAAGAACCGAAAGCGAAAAGCGTCCGGCCTTATACTGTCGTGCAAAAGCCCTTTACGGCTGCGGAACTTGCCTTTTGGAGCAAATCGGGAATCGGGGAAAATGTTCTGAAAGCGTACCGGACGGTATCGCTGAAGAAGTTCAGCAGCGAGAACCAGGAAAGGAAGCCTTTTTCCTGCATGACAAGCGTCGATGAACCGATGTTCGGATATATGGGGAAACAGCATATCAAGATTTACCGTCCGTGTTCACAAATGCGGTTCCTGTATGCCGGTGATTTTGGCGACAACTACTGTTTCGGGCTGGAGCAGCTGCCGGCAAAGGGTGATCTGCTCTTTATCACAGGCGGGGAAAAGGATGTGATGAGTCTGGCGGCACACGGCTTCCATGCGATCTGTTTCAATTCGGAAACGGCTTTTATCCCTGCGGCTGTCATACACCGGCTTTCGTTCCGGTTCAAACATATCATCCTCCTCTATGATGTGGACAGTACCGGGCTGAAAAGCTCGGCGAAGCGTGAAGAGGAGCTGAAGGAATACGGGGTTAAACGATTGTTGCTCCCGCTTGCCGGTACAAAGACGGAAAAGGATGTATCGGACTACTTCATGCTGGGGAACAGCCGTGAGGATTTGATAAAACTTTTTCTGGACTATCTGGAAACCTTATACAGTGAAACCATGTCGGCTTTGAAATCCTGCGAGGTGGATTTCAACAACCCGCCTCCCATTGCACAGATGATCGTATCGGTAAATGACGTGCCTCTCGGAACTCAAGGCAACCTGCTTTGTATCACCGGCGGAGAAGGCACGGGAAAAAGTAACTATGTGGCGGCACTGATTGCCGGAGCTATCCGTCCCACCGGAACGGATGTGGATGCGCTGGGCGTTACGCTCCACGAAAACGGCAGGAACAAGGCGGTACTGTTCTATGACACGGAACAGAGCGAAGTACAGCTGTATAAGAATATCAGCAACCTGCTGCGGCGATGCGGACGTGAGGCGATGCCGGAATGGTTCAAGGCGTATTGTCTTACGGGAATGAGCCGGAAAGAACGCCTGCTTTCCATTATCCAGAGCTTGGACAAGTACCATTATCAATACGGCGGTGTTCATCTGGTGGTGATAGACGGGATTGCGGATTTGATAAAATGCGCCAACGATGAAGCGGAGAGCATAGCCGTCGTGGAAGAACTGTACCGGCTGGCCGGTATCTACAAGACGTGTATCGTTACGGTACTGCATTTTATCCCCAACGGGCTGAAGCTGAGGGGACACTTGGGAAGCGAGTTGCAGCGGAAGGCTGCGGCGATCCTTTCCATAGAGAAGGACAGCGATCCGGCCATATCGGTGGTGAAGGCTCTGAAAGTAAGGGATGGAAGTCCGCTGGATGTGCCTATCATGCAGTTTTCGTGGGATAAGGGAAAGGCCATGCATGTCTATCTGGGCGAAAAGCCGAAAGAGGAAAAGGACAAGCGCAAAGAGGATGAGCTTGTAGCGGTGGCCAAAGAGGTATTCAGCCGGAGGCGTTTTGTTACTTATGTGGAGCTTGCGGAAGAAATCCAGTCGATACTGGAAGTGAAGGAGCGCACGGCGAAAAGCTACATCAGGTTCATGCGTGAGAAAGAAATCATTCTGAAATCATCCGATAACCAGAGCTATTATGTTATCGGGAACTTTTAAGGAGGAAAGCGTATGTTAGTAGATAAAACGGAATTTGAAGCATGTATGGAACGTATCATGGGTGAGCTGTACCGCATCTCACGGAAGCTGGACAAGGCGGAAACGAGGGAAAAGCACCTGAACTACCTGAACGGAGAGCGTCTGTACGACAATCAGGAAGTATGCCTGTTGTTGCGCATCAGCAAACGCACGCTGCAACGATACCGGAATAACGGGGTGTTGAAGTTCTATTCGATATATCACAAGACATATTACAAGGAGTCAGACTTGCACGAGTTCATCCGTAACAACTTCGACGAGAACGAGATAAAACGGCAGGCACGTGAGGACAAACTGTCCGAGAGCTATCCGCTGCCGAAAGAATAAGTCCATGTTTTTGCTTTGTACCGGTGAAACTACTGCCGTGAGGCAGGAAATCCCAAACTGCGTATTGGTGTTTGTCATGGCAATGACTTCATACAGTTGTGAAACAGGATGAAGTTTCTTTTCTTGTTCGAATGGTGATACTCCAAAGGACAGCGGTCCGGAGGGGTATCATTTTTTATGT
>OBXF01000432.1_pt1 | contig 38330 bp, 37 predicted proteins | sample 1495371 | NCBI WGS metagenome assembly OBXF01 (sample SAMEA2580143, study PRJEB22360) | human gut metagenome | biome: human gut; feature: human-associated habitat; material: faeces | place: Denmark | collected 2008/2010 | reverse complement strand
ATGCGCGGTGAACTGACTGCATCCACTCTGGTGTGGCGACAGGGAATGGCAGGGTGGCAGCCGGTCTCCGCTACTCCGCTTTCTTCGGCGCTGCTCCGGAGCACCACACCGCCAGCGCTGCCGGGGAACCGCATTCCGGGTGGCGTTGTGTGGACGCTGGCATTTGCTCCCTTCATTGGCTACGCGCTGGAGTTGTGGACTGCAGGATTGAGCGGGATGTCATTTGACGAGGCATATGATGCCGTCTCGGGTGGGCAGTACTGGTTTATCACGCTGCTGCTCAATATCGCTCTGGGGTATCTCGATGAACGACGCCTTCGTAAGGCCGGAGTGGACACCACCACGTTCGGCAAACTGGCCTGGCTGGTGCCGTTCTATCTGTGGCGGCGGGCGAAAAACCTCGGTCAGAAACCGGCTTACTTCTGGGTATGGCTTGTGATGCTGGCACTGACTGTATGGGCCTGAATCACCGCTACCTGATACTTTCTCTGTTAAGGACCAACGTAATGAAAACACTGATTAAAATACTGGGCATTACCGGCAGCCTTCTGCTTTGTGCAGGGGCTCAGGCCCAACCCTATAACCGGACGCTACCTGCAGTCGTCAATGACAACAACGGGAATATTTTCTGGTGTGATGCGCATCGTCAGGTTACCGGAAAATGCGAAGCCATGTCTGTTGACCGTCAGAGCGGGATGGTCACGGTGCGTTCAGCACCTTTTAAAGACTGCGAAGGCGGCCTGTGGGGCTGGATAACTATCATGCGCAACGATGTGTCGAAGGGATTCACCATTACTCCGGACAAGAAATTCGGTCTCACCGTAAAAGACCTGTGCCGTCCGGGCACAGTAGTGACCTTTAAGCCCAACCAGAAGAAGCCTGAATATGACGACCTGGTGGCACTTTACCAGGGCAAAGAGCTGTTTCGCTACCGGCGCTTCTGATAATACCCGATACCAACCTCCCTCATTTTGCCCGACAACGGGCTGGATTAATTCAGGAAGAAAACCATGCTGAAAATAATGACCTCTGCTGTACCCGCCTTCATTCTATCACTTGCCGCATTCAGTGCCGGTGCTGCTCAGCTTCCGGCAAGCCTGATGGATAAAGATAATCCCGGCCAGGAGTACTGGTGCCAGGGAAACGACATCAATACGTCCATGTGCTCACTGACCAGTGTCAGCGACGACCAAAAATTTGCCCTGATTCAGGACCTGCCGGGCCCGGCCTGTGAGGACTTAAGCTTCGGGATTATCGACCTGGTGCGCCAGACCGGTGTCAATATTCCTTACGACGGTGGTGACTGTAAGGGAGATGTGCAGGCCGGGTTTGTGCGAGGCACGAAAGATAATGCCCTGTATGTGAAAATTGTCCGGGGCAGTAAAACCCTGCGGCTGTATAAGGTACAAACCGGTTACTGACAATCACCCGACACCTGCATACTCCCAAAGCCCCTGACGCGTCTGCGTCAGGGGCTTTTGCTTTTAAGGTACACCGAATGCCTGAATCTCACATGCTGCCACCGGGACCTTTTACCCGACAGCAGGCCGAAGCGGTTACCCGCCGGTATCACAACATCAGCATTGAAGACGACCAGGGTAGCCACTTCCGTCTGGTGGTTCGCGACCCTGAAGGTCGAATGATCTGGCGGGCGTGGTGCTTTGAACCGGATGCCGGTGAAGGGCTTAATCGCTATATCCGCAAGTCAGGCATGCTCAGAGCATCCTCCTGCTGATCACACCCATTCACCATCCCTGCATATCCTGTATTTCCCATACGCCAGCCATCGTTGCTGGCGTTTTTATTGACGGAGAATATCCATGACGACACAAACTCAATGCGAATTGATGTCCGCTAATGAACCTCAATTTGACCTCACTGCAACACCAGTGCCTGACGAACAACGTCTCGATTTCTGGCCGCTGTACTTTGGCGATATCCCGCAGTGGATATCGCTGGAACCCCGTATTTTCGCCTGGATGGACCGCTTCTGTGATGAGTACAACGGCGGTATCTGGTCCTTTTACACGCTCAGTAATGGCGGCGCGTTTATGGCTCCTGATGCTGACAGTGACGATAAATGGCATCTGCTCAACGGCATGAACGGCAATGGTGCGGAAATAAGCGCAGAAGCCGCAGGTATCGCTGTTTGCCTGATTGAATACAGCCATCACGCCTGTCGTACAGAATGTGACGCAATGACCGCACACTATTATCGCTTGCGGGACTATGCCCTGCAGCACCCTGAATCCAGCGCCATTCTGCGCATTATTGATTAAGGATACTTATGATGGAACAGTCACTTATCCCACTGACTCCGGCACTACCACTAACCGCACAACGCACGGTAAAACGCGCCTTAACGCTGCTTGACCGACACCTGCGCGAAACAGGCGTGGCATTCACTTCCACTCAGGCTGCCCGTGACTGGCTGAAACTGAAAATGGCGGGACTGGAGCGCGAAGAGTTTATGGTGCTGTACCTTAACCAGCAGAACCAGTTAATTGCCCACGAAACCCTGTTTGCCGGTTCCATCAGCAGCACCGAGGTACATCCCCGTGAGGTGGTCAAACGCGCCCTGTATTTCAATGCAGCAGCCGTGATACTGGCGCATAACCACCCCTCCGGCGACACCATGCCCAGCCGGGCAGATAAGACCATAACGCAGCGTCTGGTGCAGGCGCTTCAGCTCGTTGATATCCGAGTGCCTGACCACCTTATCGTAGGTGGTACGCAGATATTGTCGTTCGCTGAACATGGTCTGCTTTGAGGTATGACATGAAAATTATCAGTAAACGCCGGGCGATGACGATTTACCGTCAGCATCCGGCCTCCCGCATTTTTCGATACTGCACCGGCAGATACCAGTGGTACGGCAGTGTCTGTCATTACACCGGTAAGGTCGTTCCTGACATTCCCGGCGTGCTGGCGGTATACGCCGAACGCCGCCAGGACCGCAACGGACCTTATACCTGCCTGATGAGTATCACCCTGAACTGACAATAAAGAGGTTATAAATGAGCAACACTACATGGGACCTGCAGCGGGATATCACTCCGAGCCTGGGAGCACGTCTGGTGCAGGAGGGCAATCGGCTGCACTAGCTGGCTGACCGGGCTAGTATCACCGGTAAGTTTAGTGACGAAGAATGTCTTAAGCTGGATGTGGTATTTCCACATTTTATCAGCCAGATAGAGTCGATGCTGACCACTGGTGAACTGAATCCCCGTCATGCCCACTGCGTCACCCTGTACTACAACAGTTTCATCTGCGAAGCCGATACTCTTGGCAGTTGCGGCTACGTACACATCGCCATTTACCCCGCTCAGCGTTAATTACATTCACGAGAGAAAACATGAAACCTCAACCTGCAACAACTTCGCGGGCGGTAAAGCCCTGTCTGTCGCCCGTGGCTGTCTGGCAAATGTTACTGACACGCCTGCTGGAACAGCACTATGGCCTGAAAATGAACGACACGCCGTTCAGTGATGAAACTGTTATTAAGGAACATATTGATGCCGGTATCACGCTGGCTGATGCCGTTAACTTTCTGGTGGATAAGTACGAGCTGGTTCGTATCGATCGCAGAGGGTTTAGCTGGCAAGAACAATCACCTTATCTTCGGGCCGTTGATATTCTGCGAGCGCGACAGGCAACTGGCTTGTTACGACGAAGTCTTAATGATGCTGTATTGTGAGAGTTCCGAGCAGTCTTCCTGACTTAAATCACCAGTCTTCACCAATTTTATATAACATACACCCCCCCTGCCACTATTGGCAGGTGTGATTGTATTTACAAAGTATAGCTAGTTTTAAGGATATTTATTATTAATGATTGAACTGAAATCCTCTTTATCGGTTTCAGCATCAATGACTGGTGGAGTGTATGTGTTCAGTTTTTTACTGATGCCGAATATCTTGAGAGTACAGGATAACATCCAGAACCATGGAATAAGAGTAGCTAAGATGACAGTTAGAAAGAAAATAAACTGACTGACATCTTCACGTGAATAGCTTTTAATTATCTCTGAACCCATAAGGGTCAGTATAAAAATAAGCATGAATGGTAGAGACCACTTCAAATGACTATGGGGGTATATCTTGCCATCGTTGATATCATATAACCCCGGCCAACGTAATACCGCTTTGAGTGATTGAATATGGGTTTGAGAGTGGCTGGAATGAAAAGCCACAAGCCTGTAGGATAAATCTCTGTCCCTATGTAGACCTAAAGATATAAGGCGGAATTGTTGTTCAGCCACATCTAGTGGGTTTGAAGATGGTGGTTTTGATTGCCTTAACCATTTAACAGCTTCGATCTGCTCTAAAGGAGAACGAGAAAAGAAATCCCGTCGGCTGAAGTGGACATACTTTTTCGCAATTGCGGCGAGAATGGCAAGGGTGACGCTTGTGATAACTGGAATATTGAGCAAATCTTTTGCCAATGTGAACATCATCTTTCCCTTCTTAATCTTAAATGAACTGAAGATAACAGATTGATTTGTTTGCAGGATTTTTTCCTGAGTGAGGCAAGAAGCATCAGTATTGCTATGTAAGTGCTAGTTGTTAGATCTGTCTAGGAAAGAGAAAAATTCCCAGCCGAAATTATTCAGGATGGTATGATTACTGAGTCATCGTTTAGATGATTCAGGCGTTATGTTACTACGCTGATGTTCGAGGGGAAGCAGTTGAGTATACATGTAAGTATATAACATCAATTATCCAGATGTTAATCACTTAAAATTCAGTCGATTAATGTTGAAATGCGAGTCCGGCCTTCGCACTCACCCTCTAAACACCTCTTTCCTGTGCCACTCCACAAACCCTTCTTGTGGATAATTTTCGCGCATCATCGGTAGAGCAATCTCTTTCCCGGCAAAATCCCAGAATAGTCTGCCCACTATGCCGCTGCCATTTACTGCGGGAGATACCTGAACTCGCATATTCTCATCCAGGCCAATCGAACCTTTATCAAAGGCTTTATGGTGGATTGCGCACAGCGCCAGGCCGTTTGAAGTCTCGCACGGGCCGCCGTGCTGTTTCCATTTGATATGGGCGGCTTCCAGGGCGACAGAGGTGCTGTCGTGGCGCATATTGAAGCCACAAATAGCGCATTCATAGTTATAAGCGCGCAGAACCTGCTGGCGGAACAACGGGTCCCGCTGTTTACGGATTTGCAGGATATCAAATCCCAGTTCATCCGCGATCTCTTCCTGGATGCTTTCGGTGAAGTGCGCCTCGAGGATGTGCTGGGCCAGGGCGTTGATGAGGTTGTTACTCTTTTTCAGCAGGGCAAAATGTTGTTCATCAAAGCCTCCGGCAACGTTATGCGTCACCAGTTCTCCGGCTGGGGGCTGTTTGCTGCTGCCGGAAGTTGAACAATGCTCGGCATTTTGTAGCTCCCAGAACCCATCTCCCTGTAAGCGCCAGAAGGGCATATCGGGGCGGTACTGCGCGCGCTGTGGCCCAAATCGCTCCAGCAGGCTATGCAACGGGTCGCGAACTTCCGTACCGTAGTTAAACAGGCGACCGTGACCCCGCTGATAACCCGCCAGCACATGAAGCAGCAGCAGGGGCTTGTGCGGCGCGCGCTGCTCGCCTTTACGCCAGATGGTGATGTCGGCAATTGCCTGTTGCAGGGTTTTACTGGAAGTCATTGATTTCATTATCAGGTAAATAATTGCGATGATGCTCGCAAAATATCACCTGATCAAGAGGAGTGAGGCCGATACACTATCGACGTCACTTTATCGCTTGCCGTTTTTTCAGAAAGTCTTTGGTTAAAGGAACCTGCCCGATGAATGAACTACCTGACACGCTGCCGCGCGAGTACATCATCAAGGCCATTCACGCCTATGACTCGGGCTTCTCGCATCGTTTCAAAGAGGCACGGCTTTACGAGCTGGAATTTCAGGGGCGTCGCTATCCGTCAAAAGCCATTGCCGGAATTGCGGCGACGCTTTTGACGGGTAAAGCGTTTACCCCTCAGGATTTCTCCGGCGGTATCAGTTCGAAATGCGTCAGATTATTGACTGAGCAAGGTTTTCATATTGTTCAGGATAAAAAGCGCGCTGCGGCGGTGAGCGACACGATCTTTCCTGAAGAACTCGAAGCGCAAACTGAATATATAGAAGGGGCAGCGACTCAGGTGACCGTGAATCGCTATGAGCGCGACCGCAACGCCCGACAGGCAGCGCTTCGCCATCACGGTTGTCAGTGCAAAGTCTGTGGCATCGATATGTCAAAGGTCTACGGTAAGATTGCCGAAGGGTTTATCCATGTTCATCACCTGGTACCCTTATCGGCAATTAAAGAAGACTACCGCCTTGATCCCATCAATGACCTGATCCCCGTGTGTCCAAATTGTCATGCTATGCTGCATCGGCGCATACCGCCATATACCCCAGAAGAACTGAAAAATATGCTGTGCTAAACGCTCAAGAAAGGCGCCCGCAGGCGCCTCAATTACAATCACACACTCACCCCTTCAACGCTTTCCCCGCAATTACCCCGATAAACTCCAGCACCTGTTTTTGCTTACGCACGGAGAGCTTTTCCACGGCGCGCAGGGATTTCATCAGTTCTGACTCTTCGGGTTCGGCAGTGCGGGCGGTGAGTACGATGCAGCCTTCCATTACACGCACATCAACGTCGGTGCCGGTGTCGAATCCGGCGGCTTTCAGCCACAGGCCCTTCATCACAATGGACGGAAATCGGACGTACTTCACCGGAATACGGCTGTAATCAGGATAACGGCTCGCATAACCCACCTTCAGGCGACGGTTATCTGCGGCGTGGACTTCTGGATCAAATGAAACTGCAATACAATGCGTATCAGTCATGATGGCTATTCTCGTGAAATAGTTGCTGTGATTAGCGATGCGGAGGTGTTGGCGCACCTTCGCATCGCGCTAATAAAACCCCTGTAAATTACGCCAGTATCCTGGGGGAAGTCCAGATGTAAATAAGATGAAATAAGCGCGAATAGCACGCTTTCGGAATAAATAGAAAACGCCTTCACCCCAATAAATCCGGTATTATTCACCGTATAAATCCATTCCCCTCCAGTCCGCTAAATACCTGCCATTTCCAGAAAATAACGCTCCTCTGCATCTGGCCAAAAATGCGATCTAACTCACTGAAGCAAATAGTAAACTCTGAAACAACACCGTTTTGTACACTTTGCTTTACACTTTTGGTGATGTGTATCACAAATATCACTCCGTGAAGTGATCCGACTCTCACAAAATGAGGTGTACTCATTCACCAATACATTATGAGAACAGCCTGGAAAGTTATGTTTTCAGTATTTCCACTCTCCGCAGACACACTACGACGAATGGCAAATCGAAACGCAAAAAAAAACTTGTTGAATATTAACGGGTAAAAAAATGACGTGTGATTTGCATCACCCACATTTACAGCTTTTTAAATTATTGCCAGTGATTAATGTTGACCGGGCTATTTCCATAATCAATCAAATCTTGCATAGTGCCTCCACATTATTTCTCCCCCTGAATCAGGAGGCGAATAGTTATATTTCATCAGGATTTGTTGATGAACCAGGTATGATTTACTTCACATTAATACGTACATGACCACTGTTACTGGAGAAACAAAATGAATTATCCGGCAGAACCCTTCCGTATTAAAAGCGTTGAAACTGTATCTATGATCCCGCGTGATGAGCGCCTCAAGAAAATGCAGGAAGCGGGTTACAATACTTTCCTGTTAAATTCGAAAGATATTTATATTGACCTGCTGACAGACAGTGGCACTAACGCAATGAGCGACAAGCAGTGGGCCGGAATGATGATGGGTGATGAAGCGTACGCGGGCAGTGAAAACTTCTATCATCTGGAAAGAACAGTGCAGGAACTGTTTGGCTTTAAACATATTGTTCCGACTCACCAGGGGCGTGGCGCAGAAAACCTGTTATCGCAGCTGGCTATTAAACCTGGGCAATATGTTGCCGGGAATATGTATTTCACCACCACCCGTTATCACCAGGAAAAAAATGGCGCGGTGTTTGTCGATATCGTTCGTGACGAAGCGCACGATGCCGGTCTGAATATTGCGTTTAAAGGTGATATCGATCTTAAAAAATTACAAAAGCTGATTGATGAAAAAGGCGCAGAGAATATTGCGTATATCTGCCTGGCGGTGACGGTTAACCTCGCGGGCGGCCAACCGGTCTCGATGGCTAACATGCGTGCGGTGCGTGAACTGACAGAAGCGCATGGCATTAAAGTGTTCTACGACGCTACCCGCTGCGTAGAAAACGCCTACTTTATCAAAGAGCAAGAGCAGGGCTTTGAGAACAAGAGCATCGCCGAGATCGTGCATGAGATGTTCAGCTACGCCGACGGTTGTACTATGAGCGGTAAAAAAGACTGTCTGGTGAACATCGGCGGCTTCCTGTGCATGAACGATGACGAAATGTTCTCTTCTGCCAAAGAGTTAGTCGTGGTCTACGAAGGGATGCCATCTTACGGCGGCCTGGCCGGACGTGATATGGAAGCCATGGCGATTGGCCTGCGCGAAGCCATGCAGTACGAATATATTGAGCACCGCGTGAAGCAGGTTCGCTACCTGGGCGATAAGCTGAAAGCCGCTGGCGTACCGATTGTTGAACCGGTAGGCGGTCACGCGGTATTCCTCGATGCGCGTCGCTTCTGCGAGCATCTGACGCAAGATGAGTTCCCGGCACAAAGTCTGGCTGCCAGCATCTATGTGGAAACCGGCGTGCGCAGTATGGAGCGCGGAATTATCTCTGCGGGCCGTAATAACGTGACCGGTGAACACCACAGACCGAAACTGGAAACCGTGCGTCTGACTATTCCACGTCGTGTTTATACCTACGCACATATGGATGTCGTGGCTGACGGCATTATTAAACTTTACCAGCATAAAGAAGATATTCGCGGGCTGAAGTTTATTTACGAGCCGAAGCAGTTGCGTTTCTTTACTGCACGCTTTGATTACATCTAAAAAATAGTTATGGCCCCATCACGTGATGGGGCTTTTTTGTATTCCTTTTCCATGAACAGGAAGCCTTTGCGGTGCCCGTTACCGTGACATAACTAAAAAAAGTAAACCCTGACTCCGACATTTTTATTATCCGCATGATGTACAAATGACAGCTGTAATTATAACGAATAGTCTACAGGAACATTTATCATGGATATTAATGCCATTGAGCGACAGAGTAGTACCCCCGGACTGATTAGCGGAACCATGTTGGTTATCGCGACCGTAGTGGGTGGCGGGATGTTCTCCCTGCCGATTGCGATGGCCGGCGTATGGTTCCCCGGTGCGTCTGTTATTCTTCTATTTATCGCCATCATGATGTTATTAACCGGTCTGATGCTGGTCGAAGTTAACCTACATTATGGCGCCGGTGCCAGTTTTAATACTTTTACTCAGGATTTATTAGGCCGGAAGTGGAATATCGTGGTTGGTATCGCTTTCGGCTTTGTGCTGTATATTCTGACCTATGCCTATATCTCCGGTTCGTCGGCGGTGATGGCGCAAACCGTGTTCAAATACAGCGGTGTGCGCTTTCCGGCGAATATCTCGGTGGTGATCGTCAGTATGCTGGTCGGCGCGATTGCCTGGTATAGTTCCTTGCTGGTCGGACGCATCACTACCGTGCTGATTATCGGTAAGTTTGTGGCGTTCTTTGCCACGTTCTCCGGGCTGATTGGCCATATCGAAGTGGCAAAACTCATCGACAGCGTGGCGGTGGCGTTGCCCAATTCGCAGTATCTGCCGTACATCCTGATGACGCTGCCGTTCTGCATCATCTCGTTTGGTTTTCACGGTAACGTGCCAAGCCTGGTTAAACTGTATGGCACAAGCGGAGTCTCGAATATTACGCGTTCGATTATCATCGGTACGCTGTTTGCTCTGCTGCTGTATATTTTCTGGCTGGGCGTGACGATGGGTAACATCAGCCGTTCCTCATTCCCGCCGATTATCGCCAAAGGCGGCAATATCGATGTGTTTGTCGAGGCCATCAGCGGGCTGTTCACCAGCCACGCTGTTTGTTTTTGCCGAGCCCTGGAGGGGGCTGTCCCCCAGCCGATATATGGATCTGATCCTCACCTTTTTCGGCAACTTCGCGGTAGCCAGTTCCCTGCTGGCGGCGACGCTTGGCCTGTTCGATTACATCGCCGACCTGTTTCACTTCCCGGACGACGGCATGGGCCGCCTGAAAACCGCGCTGGTGACCTACTTCCCGCCAGCCGCCGTGTGCTTCTTCTTCCCGAACGGTTTTGTGCACGCGATTGGTTACGCCGGTCTGGCCTTTACCATCTGGAGTGTGATCCTGCCGCCGTTCTTGGTGAAAGCCGCGCGGAAACGTTTCCCAACCGCCAGCTATACCGCGCCCTGTAATAACACCGTGCTTAACCTGGTGATTGTCTGCGGAGCGGTTGTCTATCTGACGGTTGTTCTGGACGTATTTGGTCTGCTGCCAACGTTTCGTTAGACGGAGTCAAAATGAAAAACGTGTTGTCTGTTCAGTCGTCGGTCGTTTATGGCTATGCCGGAAATAAAGCCGCTGTGTTGCCGATGCAGCTCTCGGGGATCGATGTCTGGCCGTTTTACACCGTACAGTTTTCCAACCACACCCAATATGGGATGTGGCAGGGCATGGCGATGCCGCACGGCGAGCTGAGCGCGATCATCAGCGGGCTGGATGACCTGCAAAAGCTGGCGCAATGCGATGCCGTATTGTCCGGGTATCTTGGAGATAAACGCCATTGTGAAGAGGTGAAGTACGCCGTCTCCACCATTCGTCAGCGTAATCCGCAGGCGCTCTATTTTTGCGATCCGGTAATGGGCGACCCGCAAAAAGGCTGCATTGTCGCGCAGGGCGTGGAGTCATTTTTTGTCGATGACGCCATTCAACTGGCCGACATGATGGGACCGAATCTCTATGAGCTGGGCGTGCTGACGGGCAGACAACTGCGTAGTTTTGACGAGGTGGTGGAAGCGGCGCGGCAGCTGGTGTCGTGGGGCGTAAAGAAGGTGCTGGTGAAGCATCTCGGCGACTGTTCGCGGAACAAACAGGCGTTTGAAATGCTGCTGGTGACGCCGGAACAGACGTTACACATTGCCCGGCCGCTGTATACCTTTGCCAAAATGCCGGTCGGCGTTGGGGATCTGATTTGCAGCGTGATGCTGGCCTCACTGCTCAATGGTTATGAGGACAAGCAGGCACTGGAGCGGACCACCAGTGTTGTTGACGCGGTAATGCGGCTGACGAAAGAGCATGATTCGTATGAACTGCGGCTGATAGACGCGCGTCACCAGATTATGGACCCACAGGTTCGCTATCAGGCAACGGTGATCTGACGCCGCAAGGGGGCTATGTGTTTCTGACATTGCTGAGGTTTCAGCATCCGCTGGTCTACCGTTTTGCATGGCTTCGTATTTGGGTTGTGATGTTAAGAGCGTGCGGACTGCGTAAGAGAAAGGGGTGAACATTTTACGCTGCTGCCGGATGCGGCTAGCGCCTTATCCGGCCTACAAATGAGCGTGAAACGCAGGCCTACAAATGAATGCGAAACGTAGGCCTGATAAGCGAAGCGCCATCAGGCATAAGTGCCCAGTATTACACGCGGAAGTAGCGTGGTGGAATCAACGCGGAAAAGGCGTCAAACTTCTTCACCATCTTTTTCCAGAACAACATAACAACAATCCTCGATTTGAAACATCGGCGCTATTTTAGTCAGCGCCGACAAATCGTAAAGTCTGGCGCCTCGTTCCGTTTCCGGGGAGGTGTAAACCTTTTTGGTCACCGCGTCGTCAAATACGGTTGCCGCAAATTTGACGGGGTTGACAATGGCTTACGCCATAAACCAGTAATAAAAGAGGCCAACCTTTAAGCCGAGGATCACGATATAGGCGCAGCAGTATTTCATGGTGCCAGACATGATCTGGTTGGCCTGACCGTCCATTTTTGTGGCGGATACCGCGATGGCGATGCTTTGCGGCGAAATCATTTTCCCGCCCGTTGCGCCAGAGGTGTTGGCCGCCGCCAGCCAGTTGGGATCGATATGCAGTTTGCTGGCGGCAATGGTTTGCAGTTTTCCGAACAAAATGTTCGAGTTGGTATCGCTGCCGGTAACGAACGTGCCCAGCGCGCCAATCACCGGGGCGAGGAAGACGTACGAGCTGCCGGTCAGATCGACAATCGACTGCGCCAGCGTGGAGATAATCCCGCTGAGATCCATCACCGTGGCCAGCGCGACGATCGCCATAATTGCAACGATAGAGTTTTTAAGCTGGAAAATCGTTTTGATAAATACTTCCAGCATCCCGCGTGCGGACGCTCCCTGAATAAAACCACCGATAATGGTCGCAAAGATGATCAACATCCCTGGCGTGGTCACCCATTCAACTTTCAACGCCATCGTTTTGCCGTCAGCCAACGTGAAATGTAGCACCGAGGCCAGTTGTGAGGCTGCGCCTTTTATCGTCGGGAACAGCGGCGAACACATCAGGATAAACACAAAAATAAACAGATAAATAGAGCCAACTCGGAACAACACTTTTGCCGAGCGCGGCGTGGTTTCGCGGGTATGGCTGACTTCAATTCGCCACTCGGGATCGGTTTTCCCTTTGCGCAGACGGCTAACCATCGCCACGGCAAACAGGCTGACCAGGCTACCGGCAAAGGCGGGTAATTCAGCACCGAGATGAATAGCGACAAAATACTGCGGAACCAGCGTGGTAATACCGCAAATCAACGTGATCAGAAATACGCCGCGAATGGCTTTCAGGCCGCCGCCAATAATGCAGACAATCACAAACGGCAGCAGGATATTAAACAGCGCGAGCTGCAGAATAATGGTTCCGCCTAAGGTATAAACCGGCAGGTTAACCTGTTCCGCCAGAATAGAAACCGGGATCCCGACCGCGCCGAATGCAGTGGGAACGGTATTTGCCACCAGAGAGGCAATCGCCGCCTTCAGCGGATTGAAACCCAGTGCGATAAGAATACCGATCGGAATGGCGACCGCTGTACCATAACCCGCCGCGGCTTCAAGAAATCCACCAAAGCACCATGAAATCAGCAGCACCTGAATACGCTTATCTTCGCTTATACTGGCGAGAATATCGCGCAGAATATCCAGCGCTTTGGTCGCCTGCATGACGTTATAACTGAAGATAGCGCCGAGGATCACAATCACAATCGGCCATAATCCCTTCAGCGCGCCATAGCCTATCGCGGCTTTCAGATTTTGTACGGGCATTTCCCAGAATATTGCCGATAGTGCAGCGGTGAATACCAAAGAGATCAGTACTGAATAATGGATGGGCATTTTCAATTTCAATATTAAAAATACCATCAGTAGTAACGGAGAGAGTGCCAGGGCAAACATAAAATATTCGTTCATTGCTATTCCCAATTGGTTCATTAAACCTGATTTATATTTATGGTGGGGAGGCTACATTGCTGTTCTAATAAAGTATGCAAACTGAATCGCTTCAGTGAATAAAGTAATTATGATTTGTAGTTTTGTAACTATTGTAATCTTTTAATTAAAATCCAATGCCGGGTAAATATACTTAAGTGCCGATTGAATACCTATAAGTAGTTATTTAATAAACTTTTTAATAATGGTAGTGACAACAGTGGTAATCACTTGAAACTGTTTTCTAAGATGTTAATAACGCTGTGGTTTCCAATGTAAAAATGTGAGCGAGGCCGAAATAAATAAACCAGGGTATTGCATGTGCGAGTCGATTAGGGGATTATTTGGTTTTGTCATACAAATGAAAATACAGACATTTGCGATTGTCCTGATATAAGAAGAGGAGAGTCGTCATCAAAGGAAAACGATCAGAGCATCACCATGAACCCAGGTATTGGTAAAACCAGCAAACAGAAAAACTGGGCATGAAATACGAATGAACATTTGTTTGATATCGCGATATCAAGCGCAATAAACAGAAATGAAGCAATGGAGTAGTTATTGTGAATGTAAATTTCTTTGTTACCTGTATTGGTGACGCACTGAAATCACGGATGGCACGAGACTCCGTATTGCTGCTGGAAAAACTGGGTTGTCGCGTTAATTTCCCCGAGAAGCAAGGGTGTTGCGGTCAGCCAGCCATCAACAGCGGTTACATCAAAGAGGCGATCCCCGGGATGAAAAACCTGATCGCCGCCCTGGAAGACAACGACGATCCGATTATCTCCCCGGCAGGCTCCTGCACCTACGCGGTAAAAAGCTACCCGACGTATCTGGCGGATGAGCTTGAATGGGCGCTGCGCGCCGAGAAGGTTGCCGGACGTATGCAGGATCTCACCTCTTTTATCGTCAACAAACTGGGCGTGGTGGACGTGGGTGCCAGCCTGCAGGGCCGCGCTGTGTATCACCCTTCCTGTAGCCTGACCCGCAAACTGGGGGTGAAGGAAGAGCCGCTCACGCTGCTGAAAAACGTGCGCGGACTGGAGCTGTTGACGTTTGCCGATCAGGACACCTGCTGCGGCTTTGGCGGGACGTTCTCGGTCAAGATGGCCGAGATCTCCGGCGAGATGGTGAAAGAGAAAGTTTTACATCTGATGGATGCGAAGCCGGAGTTTTTGATCGGCGCTGACGTCAGCTGCCTGCTGAATATTGGCGGCCGACTGCAACGCGAAGGCCAGCCGGTCAAAGTGATGCATATTGCTGAAGTGCTGATGAGCCGCTGAGGGGAAAGAGATGTCGATAAAAACCAGCGATGTAGAATTTAAACTGCGCATTCGTCAGCAGATCGAAGATCCGATCATGCGCAAAGCCGTGGCCAACGCGCAGGAGCGTATTGGTGCGAATCGGCAGAAAATGGTTGATGAGCTAGGCCACTGGGAAGACTGGCGCGATCGTGCCAGCCAGATCCGCGATCACGTTCTGAGCAACCTCGACGCTTACCTGTATCAACTCTCCGAGAAAGTGACGGAAAACGGCGGCCACGTCTATTTCGCCAAAACCAAAGAAGACGCCACCCGCTATATTCTGCAGGTTGCGCAGAGTAAAAATGCGAAGAAGGTGGTGAAGTCCAAGTCGATGGTGACCGAAGAGATCGGTGTCAACCATGTGCTGCAGGATGCGGGAATTCAGGTGATCGAAACCGATCTCGGCGAATATATCCTGCAGTTGGATCAGGATCCGCCTTCGCACGTCGTGGTCCCGGCTATTCATAAAGATCGCTACCAGATCCGCCGCGTGCTGAACGAACGTCTGGGCTACGACGGTCCGGAAACCCCGGAAGCCATGACCTTGTTCATTCGCCAGAAGATCCGCGAGGATTTCCTCAGTGCCGAAATCGGTATTACCGGCTGTAACTTTGCCGTGGCGGAAACCGGCTCTGTTTGCCTGGTGACCAACGAAGGCAACGCGCGCATGTGTACCACGCTGCCGAAAACGCACATTGCGGTGATGGGCATGGAGCGTATCGCGCCGACCTTTGCCGAGGTGGATGTGCTGATCACCATGCTGGCGCGCAGCGCCGTGGGCGCACGTCTGACGGGCTACAACACCTGGCTGACCGGCCCACGCGAGGCGGATAACGTCGACGGCCCGGAAGAGTTCCATCTGGTGATTGTCGATAACGGCCGCTCACAGGTGCTGGGCTCTGAGTTTCGCGATGTGCTGCGCTGCATCCGCTGCGGGGCTTGTATGAACACCTGCCCGGCGTACCGCCACATTGGCGGACACGGTTATGGTTCTATCTATCCCGGCCCTATCGGCGCGGTGATCTCTCCGCTGCTCGGCGGCTATAAAGATTTTAAAGATCTGCCATACGCCTGTTCATTATGCACGGCCTGTGACAGCGTTTGTCCGGTTAAGATTCCGCTGTCAAAACTGATCCTGCGTCATCGCCGGGTGATGGCCGAGGAGGGTATAACGCCGAAAGCCGAGCGACGGGCGATCAAAATGTTCGCCTACGCCAATAGCCATCCGGGGCTGTGGAAAGTCGGGATGATGGCGGGCGCACATGCGGCGAGCTGGTTTATCAATGGCGGCAAAACGCCGCTCAAGGTTGGCGCGATTGGTGACTGGATGGAGGCGCGCGATCTGCCTGATGCCGACGGCGAGAGCTTCCGTAGCTGGTTTAAGAAACATCAGGCGCAGGAGAAAAAGAATGGATAACCGTACCGCGTTTTTAAATACCATCGCCCAGGCGCTGGGTCGCCCGCTGCGCTTCGAACCGCAAGCGGATGTCGCGCCGGTTAACAACTATGCTAACGAGCGCCTGACCGAACTTAGCCCGCAGCAGCGCTGCGATGCGTTTGTCCAGTTTGCCAGTGAAGTGATGCTGGCTCGCTGTGAGCTGACTCGCGAAGATCAGGCCGCAGACGCGGCGCTCCGTCTGTGCGAAGAATTGGGTCAGCAGCCGGTGGTGCTGAGCGGCGACAGCCGGCTGGCGGCGCTGGGCATTACCGAACGCTTGCAACAGGAATGCAACGCCGTGGTCTGGGATCCGGCGCGTGGCAGCGAAAATATTACCCAGGCTGAAAAGGCGAAAGTGGGCGTGGTGTATGCTGAGTATGGCCTGACCGAGTCCGGCGGCGTGGTGCTGTTTTCCGCGCCGGAGCGCGGGCGTTCCCTGAGCCTGTTGCCGGAATCCTCAATTTTCGTGCTGCGTAAAAGCACTATCCTGCCGCGCGTGGCGCAACTGGCAGAAAAACTGCATCAGAAGGCGCAGGCCGGTGAGCTTATGCCATCGTGCATTAACATCATTAGTGGGCCCAGCTCGACGGCGGATATTGAGCTTATCAAGGTGGTTGGAGTGCATGGCCCGGTGAAGGCGGTGTATCTGATTATTGAGGATTGTTGAGGCAGTATGGATAACCGCTCTGGCGCTGCGGGCCAGAGCGGTATCGACGTTATGCAATCATGCTGATGATCAATACGATAATCAGGCCAACCACGGAGTTCACCAGCTCCAGCAGACCCCAGGTTTTCAGCGTATCCTTCACCGACAGGTCAAAGTAGCCTTTGAACAGCCAGAACGAGGCATCGTTGATATGGGTCAGGGTGTTGGAGCCCGCCGCCGTTGCCAGTACCAGTAACGCCGGATCGACGCCCACCAGTTGACCGGTTGCCGGGTCGAGAATGGCGGCGCTAATAATCCCTGCAGCCGTCATGGCGGAGACCACGCCCTGACCGGTTGCCAGACGAATAAGCACGGTTATCAACCACGCCATGATGTACGGAGAGATATTGCCGTGTGACATCAGCATGCCGATGGTATCGCCAATGCCGGTATCAATAATGGTCTGCTTCAGTACGCCGCCCGCGCCGATGATCAGGATCACCATGGCGATGCTTTTCACCGCGTTTTCAAAGGCATTCATCACCCATTGCATGTCGTGACCACGCGCGGTACCAAACAGCACGAAGGCGACAACCATAGCGATAAACATTGCAATCGGTGAAGAGCCTAAGAAGTTGACCACTTCCCACGCCTGCGTCCCTTTCACCAGCCAGATGTTGGCGATGGTGGTGGAGATCATGATGATCGCCGGGATCAGCGGCACCAGGATAGAAACACCGAAGGATGGCAGGTTATTCTGGTCAACCGGTACGTCGGCCTTCATGAATGACGGCGTTGGGCGATCGAGGTTGCCGAGGAACTTCGGCAGGATAAGCCCGGCGCAGATCACGCTCGGAATAGTCACCAGAATACCGTAGATGTAGACCATGCCCATGTCCGCGCCGTAGGCGTTAACCAGCGCCACCGGACCCGGCTGTGGTGGGAACAGCGAGTGGGCGGTGGTGGCGGCGGCAACGGCAGGAATCGCCAGCTTGAGGAACGGGATCTTCGCTTCTGCTGCAATGACGATCACCAGCGGCGCCAGCATAATAAATGCCACTTCATAGAACATCGCCAGGCCGAAGATCAGACCAATAATGATTACCGACAGCTGCACATAGCGCAGGCCGAGGCGCGCCAGCAGCGTATGGGCAATCTGATGCGCCGCCCCGGAATCAACCATCAGCTTACCGATGACCGCCCCGAATACCACGATAATCGCCAGTTCACCCAGCGTGCTGCCAAAGCCGGATTTCATGGTGTGCAGCAGCTCCATTAAATCCATACCCGCCAGCATACCGACCGAGAGCGCCGCCAGCAGCAGGGCGACCATCGAGTTTATTTTGAATCTTAGATTGAGCACCAGCATCAGACCGATGCCGAATACGACCCACAGAATATTGAGAACGTGCATATAACGTCTACCTTTATTGGTTGAACTATTATGATTTTGGTTGAGATGTTACATATATTGGTTAACCATTGATGCGATGAATGTCACATTGCGTTACATGTTTACATTATTACTGAGCAACAGGGCCGTAAAATGGCGATCTCAATAGACTAAATCGTGATTTGGTTAACCAATTTTAAGCTTCAGGTTGACATGTCATACCAAAAGGAGGAATTTATGTGCCATATCGTCGAGTCCATAACGTAACGAGGAATAAAACATGGAACAGACATGGCGCTGGTATGGTCCTAACGATCCGGTCACCTTAGCGGATGTACGTCAGGCGGGTGCCACAGGCGTTGTCACCGCCTTGCACCATATCCCGAACGGGGAAGTGTGGACGGTTGATGAGATCCTAAAACGCAAAGCCATTATTGAGCAGGCGGGCCTGGTCTGGTCGGTCGTCGAAAGCGTGCCGATCCACGAAGACATTAAAACCCGTTCCGGCAACTATCTGCAGTGGATCGCCAACTACCAGCAAAGCCTGCGTAACCTGGCTCAGTGCGGTATTCGTACCGTGTGCTACAACTTCATGCCGGTTCTCGACTGGACCCGTACCGACCTGGAATACGTTCTACCGGACGGCTCCAAAGCGCTGCGTTTTGACCAGATTGAGTTTGCCGCCTTTGAGCTGCATATCCTCCAGCGTCCGGGCGCGGAAGCGGACTACACCGCCGAAGAGATTGCTCAGGCAAATGAACGCTTCGCCACCATGAGCGATGAAGACAAAGCGCGTCTGACCCGCAACATCATCGCCGGTCTGCCGGGTGCGGAAGAGGGCTACACCCTCGACCAGTTCCGCCAGCATCTTGCGCGCTACAAAGATATCGACAAAGCCGCGCTGCGTGAGAATTTCGCCGTCTTCCTGAAGGCGATTATTCCGGTGGCGGAAGAAGCTGGCGTACGCATGGCGGTACACCCGGACGATCCGCCGCGCCCGATCCTTGGCCTGCCGCGCATTGTTTCCACGGTGGAAGACATGCAGTGGATGGTCGATACGGTCAACAGCATGGCGAACGGTTTCACCATGTGCACCGGCTCCTATGGCGTGCGGGCGGACAACGATCTGGTCGACATGATCAAACAGTTTGGCCCACGCATTTACTTCACCCATCTGCGCTCCACGCTGCGTGAAGATAACCCGAAAACCTTCCATGAGGCGGCGCATCTTAATGGCGATGTCGACATGTACGAGGTGGTGAAAGCGATCGTTGAAGAAGAACAACGCCGTAAAGCCGAGGGTAAAGAGGATCTGATCCCGATGCGTCCGGACCATGGCCACCAGATGCTGGACGATCTGAAAAAGAAAACCAACCCAGGCTACTCCGCGATTGGTCGCCTGAAAGGGCTGGCGGAAGTGCGCGGCGTTGAGATGGCTATCCAGCGCGCTTTCTTTAGCCGCTAAAGCGAGTTGCCGGCCACCTGTCTGGCCGGCTTTTTCTTTTCTCATCCGTTGGCCTTTCAACGGGTTCTGGAGTTCACGATGACAACGACAATTGCCAATAGCGACCTGCCGGTTGCGCGCCCTGCATGGGACAGCGCGCGCCTGCAATCCCGCATTGTTCACCTGGGATGTGGCGCTTTTCACCGCGCGCATCAGGCGCTGTACACCCATCATTTGCTGGAAACCACTGACAGCGACTGGGGGATCTGTGAAGTTAACCTGATGCCGGGTAACGACTGCGTACTGATTGAAAATCTGCGCAAGCAGCAACTGCTGTATATCGTGGCGGAAAAAGGCGCGGACAACACCGTGCTGAAAGTGATCGGATCAATGAAAGAAGCGCTGCACCCGGATCTTGACGGATGTGACGGTATTTTACAGGCGATGGCGCGCCCGCAGACGGCAATTGTTTCGCTGACGGTCACCGAAAAAGGCTACTGCACCGATGCGGCCAGCGGTCAGTTAGATCTCAATAACCCGCTGATTAAACACGATCTGGCGAATCCGACCGCGCCGAAATCGGCGATTGGTTACATCGTACAAGCGCTGTACCTGCGCCGTGAGCAGGGGCTGGCGGCTTTTACCGTGATGTCCTGCGATAACGTGCGTGAAAATGGGCATGTGGCGAAAGTCGCAGTTCTGGGGCTGGCGCAGGCGCGCGATCCGCAGCTGGCGCAGTGGATTGAAGCTAATGCGACTTTCCCGTGCACTATGGTCGACCGCATTGTTCCGGCGGCGACGCCGGAAACGTTGCAGGAGATTGCCGACCAGTTGGGCGTTTACGATCCGTGTGCTATCGCCTGTGAGCCGTTCCGTCAGTGGGTAATTGAAGACAATTTTGTCAACGGTCGTCCTGACTGGGACAAGGTTGGCGCACAGTTCGTGGCCGACGTGGTGCCGTTTGAAATGATGAAACTGCGCATGCTCAACGGCAGCCACTCTTTCCTTGCGTATCTGGGCTATCTCGGCGGCTATGAAACCATCGCCGATACCATGACCAATCCGGCGTACCGTAAAGCAGCTTTTGCGCTGATGATGCAGGAGCAGGCGCCGACGCTCTCGATGCCGGAAGGCACCGATCTCAACGCCTACGCGACGCTGCTGATCGAGCGTTTCAGCAACCCGTCTCTGCGCCACCGTACCTGGCAGATTGCGATGGACGGCAGCCAGAAACTGCCGCAGCGCCTGCTGGATCCGGTGCGTCTGCACCTGCAAAATGCCAGCAGTTGGCGTCACCTGGCGCTGGGCGTGGCGGGCTGGATGCGCTACACCCACGGTGTGGATGAGCAAGGGCAGGCCATTGATGTTGTCGACCCTATGCTGGCTGAATTTCAACACATTAACCAACAGTACCAGGGCGCCGAGCGCGTGACGGCGCTGCTGGGGCTGTCTGGCATTTTTGGTCATGACCTGGCGGAAAACGCTGGCTTTGTGGAGACCATTATCGCGACGTATCAACAGCTATGTGAACACGGCGCACGTGAGTGCGTTGCGGCATTAAGCGCTGACGCATAACTTCCGAACTATGACGGGTCAATCAAAATATTGGTTTGGTTGACCCGTTTTCTGTTTTTGCCTTCCCGCAAATGCTATAGTTCGATACCTATTCCCCGTATCTGATTACACGCATCTGACGGACATAACACGATGAAATCGAACACTTCTCAGCAAAGACCCTACCAGGAAGTGGGTGCCATGATCCGCGATCTGATTGTCCAGACGCCGTACCAGCCCGGTGAACGCTTGCCGCCAGAGCGTGAAATTGCCGAGATGCTCAATGTCACTCGCACGGTGGTTCGCGAAGCGTTAATCATGCTGGAAATTAAAGGCCTGGTGGACGTGCGCCGCGGGGCCGGGATCTACGTGCTCGACAATGCGGATGCGCAGACTATCGACAGTACGGATGCAAATCATTGCAATGATGCGGGCCCGTTTGAACTGTTGCAGGCGCGACAGCTGCTGGAAAGCAACATTGCCGAATTTGCCGCGCTGCAGGCTACCCGCGAAGATATCGTCAAAATGCGCCAGGCGTTGCAACTGGAAGAGCGGGAACTGGCTTCCAGCGAGCCGAACGGTTCTGAAAGCGGCGACATGCAGTTCCATCTCGCCATAGCTGAGGCCACGCATAACAGCATGCTGGTGGAGCTGTTTCGCCAGTCATGGCAGTGGCGTGAGAACAACCCGATGTGGATCCAGCTCCATAGCCACCTCGACGATACCCACTACCGGAAAGAGTGGATGGGCGACCATAAACAGATCCTGGCTGCATTAATCAAAAAAGATGCCCGCGCGGCCAAGCTGGCCATGTGGCAGCATCTGGAAAATGTCAAACAGCGTCTGCTGGAGTTTTCAAATGTCGATGACATTGATTTTGATGGTTATCTGTTTGATTCCTGGCCGCTGGATAAAGTTAACGCCTGATTTTCCTTCCTCTCATACGCGGGCTATTGCAGCCCGCACCGCGTTTTCCGCATCCTCATTCATTGCCCGGCAGGGCCGCTTTTCACGTTCTGAAAGTCACGTAAAAAATTGTTTCCATCGCCTCGGATGAACATTTTTTCGTCCCCTTTGTGCGGTGCAAATTGATTTAAATCAATTAAAAACAACTTATTTTCGCATGCGAAAAAATGTGTCATTTACCTTATTTTTACCTTTCCGTGCTTATTTTTAGACAAAATGGGTCTGGGTTAAGTGAGAATCAACGCGATCTCTGCAGTAATCAGGATAAGGTTTACCGGCATAACTACACATAGAAACAAGCGGTTCGCGTAAATGTAGACATTAATAACGGTGCGTAACTTATTGGTCGTAATGATGTTTTGATTGGTGATATAGTTGATGTAAATGTTTCATGCTTTTTTAATCAAATGAATAAAATCCAATATTCGTAAAGCTAGCATTACACATTATTCCATAAACAAGTTATCTTCCATTTGAAATATCGTTCCATTCTTCATTGGTTTATTAACACTTTCATTACTATTATGACTGTATTTTACCGTTGACATGTTTTTACACTAACTGCATATTTCATCGCCATAAGCGTGTTATTACGTTCAGGAGTTGAAAATGCCATCTCGAGACTATCCCGATATTCGAAAACCCAGAGGGACCCGATCAAAAGATATGGTTCTTTTAAGTGCCCGTGTCGATACCTCTTTGTGGGAATATGTGCGAACGCTGGCATTTAAAACCCGTAAAAGTAAACAAGATATTATTGCTGAAGCATTAATGTTGCATCGCTCAGTTAATGAGAGTGAAAGTCTCGAGTAATTATCGCTGTCCGGTTTTGATTGAAAATCCAAAAATGAATTATGTCTTGCCACTTCATTATTACCTTCATTGGTATTTTTTTTGTGTGTTATTGGTATTGCCCCTTAATCCATAGCTGTAATGGCATTAGGGGTAACCTCCGTTCATGCAGCGGAAATTTATAATAAAGATGGCAACAAGCTGGATCTCTACGGCAAAGTAAAAGCAGCCCATTCCTGGACTGATGGTACTAATGCTGATGAAACCTACGCACGTCTGGGTTTTCGCGGTGAGACGCAAATCAACGATCAACTGACCGGTTACGGGCAATTTGAAAGTCAGTTTGATGCCGCTAAAGCAGAAGGTTCTCAGAATGGCGTTAATACACGTCTGGCGTTTGCTGGCCTGGATTATGGTCATGACGTCAGTTTTGACTATGGTCGTAACTATGGTATCGCTTACGATGTGGGAGCTTATACTGATATTCTCTCAGAGTTCGGCGGTGACTCCTTTGAAAATACTGACCGCTTCCTTACTACACGCACTTCTGGCGTTGCAACACTTCGCACCAAAAATCTGTTCGGTGCCGTTGATGGTCTGAACGTCGGGGCGCAATATCAGGGCCAGGATGACACCAATTCTGATCCGTCGAAACAGCATGGCAATGGCTACGGCTTCTCCCTGGTTTATGACAACATTGCGGATTCTGGCATATCTGCAATTGCGGCCTATACCAACAGTTCTGTGACTGCTCAGCAGAAACAAAAAGGTTGGAATGGCGAAAACGCAGAGTTCTGGGGCGCGGGTCTGAAATATGATGCTAATGCTATCTATGTAGCGACTATGTACGGAGAGTCCCACAACCTGATTCAGGATGCGGACAAAGCTGAGCACTTTGAAGCGATGGCTGCGTATGTGTTTGATTTTGGTCTGCGTCCGAACGTGGCTTACGTCCACGCGCGTGATAACAACAATAATGACCTGACCGAATACGTCGCGCTGGGTACAGACTACTACTTCAACAAAAACATCGTGGCTGATGTAGGTTACAAAATTAACCTGCTCGATGGTAAAGACAGCGATAACCAGGTTGCTGCGGGTCTGACCTATCAGTTCTAACTTTTTGTTCTGGTATGAAAAAGGCGTCCTGGTTAAGACGCCTTTTTTTATATCTGCCGGCGTTTAAACCGGCTGACTCTCTTCCTGCTGTACACCGCTAAACAGCCATTGCCAGAGGCCCATTGCCATAAAAATGTTGTTGATAACAGGAAGATAATAAACAATCCCAGTGCGCCAAACCGGCCAAAGTCTTTATAATCCTTTAGCGTGCCAATTAAACCCGCCAAAATAATCAACCCCAGTAATATTCTTTTAAACCACGACATGTATTTTCCCGAAGATAGTGTTGATGTTGAATTAATCTGTCCATTTTTACGCATTTTAAATTGAGTTTATAAATGAACGGACGGGAATTATAAATTGTCTGGTGGGTAATTACCGATTATTTGCGGTTTATTAAATGTTGACATTTAATTGCGGACTAATCCGAATATACCTTCTTTAGAAGGTTGCCGGTTATGCCCTTTTTGGCGAGGCGAAACGCTGTTTGTATAATTGTGTGAGGCTGATAAGTGCCGCAATAAACAACGCGACGGCGCCGCACACCGTGGCGTTAACGATCGCCAGTGCGCCGCTTCCCAGCAGGCTGGTTAATAGCGGCCCAAGTATTTGCCCAATGCCGTAAGTCAGAGTGACCAGGCCCAGCAGATTAATATTGCGCGGTACGCTAAGTTGTCGCGCAAGCGGCATCACCAGTGAAGTGGTTCCCATAAACGTTGCGCCAAAACCCACGCTGCTTATCACCAGCAGCGGCAAAGAGCCGCTGGCGAGCGTCATGAGCACGCAGGCGCTTTGAATCAACAAATTCGCCGTCAGGCATTGCAATACTCCCCAGCGTCGGGCGGCCCACAGCCAGGCGAAACACCCCGGAATTATCGATATGCCGACCAGCGACCAGAGATGGGCAGTCAACAGCGGCGAACCGGCGCTTTTCGCCATTAGCGGCAGGTAGGTGGCGACAATGATGTAGCCAAATCCGGACAGCCCGTACAGCAGCGCCAGCAGCCACCAGGACATAGGCTGATGCTCTGTTTTTACCGGGGCCGCGGCGGGGAGCACGTGGTCGCGAGATGGCAGGAGTATAACCAGTAGCACAAAGAACAGAGCCGAGGCTGCCGCCGCGCCCAGCCAGAGCGTGTGCGAGGACAGCGCAAAATGCAGACCGCTAATGACATATTCATTGCCCAGCAAAATGCCTGCGCCAACGCCGGAGAACAACGCCGCAATCACGAAGGGATGCCGGGTATGATACAGAACGATCATCGAGCCAAAGATCATCATACCGGCACTGGCGACGCCCGCCAGAAAGCGGATCAGCATCACCAGCGCGGGCTGCGTAAAGCTGGCCATCGCCAGAATCAGCCCTGCGGTAGCGAGCGCGGACGTTAGCAACATCGGACGTAAGCGTGAGGGGAGATGAAAGAGCCCAAAGGAGAAGAGCAGGCTTCCCGCCAGATACCCGGCGTAGTTGGCGCTGGCAATCCACGAGAGTTGGTCAAACGTAAATTGACCTTCCGACAGCAGCACCGGCAGCATTGGCGTATACAGAAAGCGTCCAATCCCCATGCCCAGCGTTAAGACCAGCATGCCAAAGAGCGCGACACTGATGGCATGGCGATTTGAATCTGGGCTTCCCTGGGACATACGGACTCTCATTTCGCGCTGTTAGCTGATGATTGTTATATTACATGCGTAAATGATAATGAAAAGTAAAAATAAAACCGCGTAACGCTGAATGCCATCAAAGGTTTCGGCTGTAGACCCGCGAGACTTCCCCCCACGGATGATAGCCCGGCCCGTTAAAGTAAAACCCTGCTTTCTCGTATAAACTTTCCAGGTCAGTACACAGATGGAGCTGCGTAAAACCCAGCTGTCTGGCCTGCTGTGCAATATGTTCGATCAGGCGAAACGCCAAACCGTGACCACGATAGCTAGGATCGATATAGAGCGCGCATAGCCACGGCCACAATTCGCCGCGACTAATAAAATCATTGGTGATCAATCCAGCACAGCCAACAATGCTGCCACCATCCTGTAGCCAGTACCACTGCGGTAGCGGATTCTTTGCGCCAATACAACGGCGCAATGCATCCTCGTATACCGCCATGGAGTCTTCTGAGGCCCATTGCTGCTGAAAGTAAGCGGTGATCTCGTGCAGCTTTTCAGGTGTTTCGCGCAGGGAAAAAATGCGGATGTTCAACGTCATTGAATCTTTCTCCTTAAAAATTCGCCAGCGTCAGCAGGGACGGAATTTGCGACAACAGATATAACACCAGCCCGATTGAACCGCCAACCAACGTGCCGTTGACGCGAATAAACTGCAAATCTTTACCGATGTTTAACTCAATTTGCTGCGACATATCGCGTGCATCCCAACTTTTCACCGTGTCGCTAATATGGCGCGTCAGGAAGGTGGCGAACTCTGGCGCTACCTTATGCGCGGCCTGCTCCAGATGCCCATTTAGTGAGGCACGCAGGGCGCTGTCGGCTACCAGCGTTTCGCCGAACCACTGGCCGGCGCTGGCGATGCGCTGCTTCACGCGGGAATCATCTGCGTTAATGTCAGTTTTCACCCACTGACGCAGGTCTGCCCACAGCTCGCCAAGATAACGGTTGAAGGCTTCATCTTCCTTCAGATAGCTTTTCATGCTTTCGGCCCGCGCGGCCATCTCCGGATCGTGTTTGAGCTTATCGATGAGCTTAAATGTAGCGCGATCGAAGGCATGGCGGATCTGATGCGCGCGATCGTGGCTGATGTCATCCAGCAAGGAGTTAACGGCATCAGACACCAGCTCGGCGCTGTGCTCGCCCAGCCATTCGGTTGGCAGGATCTTCGCTTTCAGCGGATGTTCAGTTTCCAGCCAGTGCACTACTTGTCTGGCGATAAACGCTCGTGAGCTGTCGCGCTGTAGCAGGGCGATCAGTTGGGCGATCAGCGTATCGAGCAGCACCTGATGGCGATTGTTTTTGGTCATGCTTTCCAGCATCAGCGCGCTGGTTCCGGAGAGATCGACCTTGTCGATGGCCTTGTGCACCGCCCGCTTGATCAGCCGCTGAATGCGCGAGTCGTCGGCCAGTTCGAGAAAACCGCTCATGATCTGCAACAGATGCTGGCCGATGCGCTGGGCGTTTTCCGGCTGGCTGAACCAGTTGCCGATCAACAGCGCCGGTTCATGGCGGCGGATCAGGGCTATCAGCGACTGGGTATCGAGGAATTTCTCTTGTACAAACTGACCAAGATTTTCGCCGATCCGATCCTTATTGCGCGGGATAATAGCCGTGTGTTGCGAGATAAACGGGATCGGCACCCGGCGAAAAAGCGCCACCACGGCAAACCAGTCCGCCAGCGCGCCGACCATCGCCGCTTCGGCGATTGCTTTGAGCCCGAGTACCCAGAAGTTAGGTGGCAGAAATAGCGTGATGACGAAGGTCGCGGCAGCGATCAGCAGCAATGAGAGCGCCAGTCGCTTGGCACGTTTGAGTTCAGCAATTTTATTCATAGGCTTAAGGATAGAGCCAGACGGGGGGATCGCGCAAAAAATGTGGTGCGCCTCCCATTTTCAGGTGGGCTGGGTTTACTCCGGGATCCAGTTATCCCACGCCGGTAAGGGACCAAGTTCTGCGACCAGAAAATCGATAAACGATCGCACCTTCGGATTGCTGTACTTGCTGGGAAAGTACAGCGCATACAGGGCATGAGTTTCACAGGTGATGGTGCCGTCGAGCATCAGCGGCGTGATCTCCTCTTTTTGAATATGATCGCCAATCAAATAAGTGGGCAAATATGCCACCCCCTGATCTTCTAACACCGACTTCAACAGCACCAGGCTGCTGTTGGCCTGGATCGGCATATGTAGTTTCAACTGATGCAGTCGATCCTGTTCATCTGCCACCTTCAGTACCGGCGTGAGGCCCGGGTAAACCAGGCAATCATGATCTACCAGATCGCTGCGACGCTGGGGCATGCCTTTTTTAGCGAGGTAGCCGGGTGAGGCACAGTACGCCCAGCGAACAGGCACCAGCTTGCGCATCGCATAGTTTTGCGGCGGCGCGGTGGAAATTCGCAGGGCAATGTCGAAATCCGTTTCGTTCAGATTGACGAAGTTATCGTTGAGATCGATATACAGATTCACATCCGGGAACTGGGAGCGGTATTTATCCACCAGGTTCACCAGCCGGGAATAACCAAACGCAATTGAGCAGGTTATGCGTAATTCACCCTGCGGGCTGTGGTAATAACCGGAGGTGGTATTCAGCGTTTCATCGAATTCTTTCAACAGCTTATTAGCGCGGTTGAAGAGATATTGCCCGGCGTCGGTCAGGGTAATACTGCGGGTGGTGCGTTTAATTAATGTCGTGCCTAACGTATCTTCCATCGCTGCCAGGCTTTTGCTGACCGCAGACGGCGAGACGTTGAGCTGCGCCGCGGCTTCTGACAATCCTCCGCAGTCGACGATTTTAGTAAAAAACTCCAGATGCTTGAGTGAAATCGGCGTACTCATAATTTCCTTAAATTCATAAGTGATTTGCAAAAACGGTACGAATAGGCCGTTACATTCGCCTTTTAAACATGCAACTATTGAATCACAGGAAACAACTTGCTGGCAAAATGAAAAAATAACAACTTAGGTGAGTTACGTCACAAATTAAAAGGAGGCGAAACGGAAACTCATCACATTGTGAATTTAATCTCATTAATTATTATTCTAAAGGTACCGATTATGTGGTCACGACTCGAACCCTACAGATCGTCGATTATTTTATTAGTTGCTCTGGTGATTGGCGGCTTATTAGGTATTTATGCCCCATCGTTTGCAAGTAAACTCCAGCCAATAGGTCAGATATTCTTAAACCTGTTATTTATGATTATTGTGCCGCTGGTGGGGATCAGCGTCATGTCTTCGATCGCCAGTATGACTGACCTGAAAAGGCTGGGGCGTATTATGGCGATTATCTTTATTGTTTCGATCGCGATGGCCTTTATTCCGGCGGCCGGGATCGTCGCGCTGGCGCTCTGGTATAACCCGGCGCAGGGCGTCACTATCGATCTCTCGCAGTCGGTGCAGGCGGGCAGCGGCAAGATGGATTTTGTCAGCATGATCACCACCAGCGACTTTATTGGGCTGTTCTCTAAGTCCAATATTCTGGCTCTGATCGTGATGGCGATCATCGCCGGTGTGGCGATTGGCCAGTCGGATCAGGCCGGTAAACGTATTGCGTCGCTGCTGGAAGACGCCAATACCGTGATCATGAAGATCGTTTCGATCATTATGAAGGTCGCGCCGATTGGTCTGGGCTGCTACTTCGCCGCCACCATGGCCAGTCAGGACTCTGCACTATTGTTAACCTTTGCCCGCGCCATCGGCCTGTTTATGGTTGCCACGCTGGTCTATTTTGTTTTTGGCTCGATTCTCTATTCGTATATTGGCGGCGGTATTCCGGCGGTCAAAGCCTTCTGGCGTAACGCGATTGAACCGTCTGCGACTGCGCTGGGGACCTGCTCTTCGCTGGGGACGCTCCCGGTGACGCTGCGTGCCGGTAAGGCGATGGGGATTAACCCGGAAATCGTTGATGTTTCCATTCCACTGCTGGTTAACCTGAACAAAGGCGGTGTGGCGATGATTGCCGCGCTGAAAATCGTCTTTATCTATTCCGTGCTGGGTATGGAATTCACCACCGAAACCTTCTTCCTGACGATGCTGATTGCGGTGCTCTCCGCCATTATCGTTGGTGGCGTGCCGGGCGGGGCGTTCCTCGGTGAAATCTTTATCGTTACCACGCTGGGCCTGCCGATGGAAGCAATCCCGATGCTGGTGGTGCTGGGCACCATTACCGATGCGCCGGCCACACTGATTAACGTTATCCATGATTTGAATGCGGCGCAGATTGTTGAACGGTTCGCTGGAAAAAAGCAGACCAACACTGAAATAAACTCTACTGCTGCGGTGGTATAGGTTTCACACGGATTAAGAACAGGAGATGTTATGAAAGACGCAATGAAGCTTGAGACGCAACTGGTTGTTGCTGGTCGTGACAAACGCTACACCCAGGGAGCGGTGAATCCGGTTATCCAACGTGCCTCTTCACTGGTATTTGATACCGTGAAGGACAAGAAATTTGCCACCGCCAATCGCGCAAACGGTGAGCTGTTTTACGGTCGTCGCGGAACCTATACCCACTTTGCCTTCCAGAAGGCAATGAGCGAACTGGAAGGTGGCGTTGGCTGCGCGCTGTACCCATGTGGTGCTGCGGCGGTGACCAACGCGATTCTGGCGTTTGTTCAGGGTGGCGATCATATCCTGATGACCGGCGCGGCCTACGAGCCAACCCAGGATTTTTGCAATAAGATCCTGAGTAAATTCAATGTGGAAACAACGTATTACGATCCGCTGATTGGTGCAGGTATCGTCGATCTTCTGCGTCCGGAAACGAAGGTTGTATTCCTTGAGTCACCAAGTTCTATCACCATGGAAGTCCAGGACGTGCCGGGGATGGTGAAGGCTATCCGCACGGTGAATCCGGAGATTGTCATTATGATCGACAACACCTGGGCGGCGGGCGTACTGTTCAAAGCGCTGGATTATGGCGTGGATATTTCCATTCAGGCGGGAACGAAGTACACCATCGGTCATTCGGACGGCATGCTGGGCACGGCGGTGTCTAACGCCCGTTGTTGGGATCGTCTGCGCGAGAACTCCTATCTGATGGGGCAAACGCTGGATGCCGATACCGCCTACAACGGCAGCCGCGGATTGCGTACCCTGGCGGTACGCCTTAAGCAGCATCAGGAGAGCAGTATCCATATTGCTCGCTGGCTGTCGGCAAGACCGGAAGTGGCGCGGGTGAACCATCCGGCGTTACCGGAATGTCCGGGCCATGAGTATTTTCAGCGTGATTTTACCGGAAGCTCAGGCCTGTTCTCATTTGTGCTGAAAAAGAGACTGACTGACGAACAGATGGCGAATTTCCTCGATAATTTCTCGCTGTTCCATATGGCCTATTCGTGGGGTGGATTTGAGTCTCTCATTCTGGCGAACCAGCCGGAAGAGCTGAACAGCATCCGACCGGCTGGAGAGGTGGATTTCAGCGGCACGCTGGTCAGGGTGCATATTGGCCTGGAGGATATTGGCGACCTGATTGCCGATCTCGAAGCGGGATTTGCACGCATTGCGTAAGGTGATGTGAGCGTAGCCGGATGCGGCGCAAGCGCCTTATCCGGCCTACATAGTTGTCGTAGGCCGGATAAGCGGGCAGGTTAGTTTTCAGTGACTAACGTCGTTGCCTCATGTTGGCGTACCCGTTTGAGTAAGCCTGCCAGCGTGAACACGACAGCGAGCCCCGCCGCAACCGCCAGCAGATGAAACGAAATCCTGCCACCGTTAAACCATAGCCAGCGTCCAATTTCGACAGAAACCGCCATCACCGTCAGGATCACCATATTCAGCGATGCCGAGACCGTTCCTTTAGGTAAGTTGTTGGAAAAAAGTGTAAAGCGGAACAGCGTCGGGAAGATCATCCCAATACCAAACGCATACAGGCTGGTTCCCAGCACCGACCACAGCCAGACGTGCGGCCACAGTAAATTGCCGACAATCAGCACCGTCAGCCCGCTCAGTTGTATAGGTGCGGCCCGCCAGATAAAGCGTGGTCGGGTCGGATCTTTCACGAAACGAACTACCACCATATTGGCGACGATCACTGCGCCAAACACCGGCGCCTGCGCCCAGGCAAACTGTGATGTGGTCATGCCGCCCGCATCAATCAGTATCACCGGTGAGACCGCCACCCAGCTCATCATCGGGATATAGCTTAGCGATAGCGTGGCTGCGCCAAACAGGAATACCCGGTTGCGGAAAACGTCGCGAAAATCGCGCAGTACGCCGCGTGCACTGAACGGCACCGCGCCGCGCTGGACGGTTTCCGGCATGGCTAGCATTAACCCAATCAGGGCGATAAGCCCCATGACGGCAATGATGGCAAACAGGATCTTCCAGTGTACAAAGTGCATTAGCGCCGCTCCGGAGAGCGGGCCGATAACCGGTGCAACCAACACAATGGAAGTGATTATCGCCATTAACTTAATGGCCTTCGTTTGCCCAAACGCCTCCTGTACCGTGACATAGCCAACGGTCGCGATAAAGCAAATGCTGGTGCCCTGCACAAATCGGGCGATCAGAAATTGCGTCATTGAAGTAGTAAACAGCGTGGCAGCGCAGGCGAGGGTAAAGATTAACGCCCCCGCAATCAGCACCGGTCGACGGCCAATCCGGTCGGAAAGTGGCCCCAACAGCCATTGCAGCGCCATGCCGCCTGCCAGATAGAGGCTCACCGCAGCGGGCGCCAGGCTGACGTCGGCGTTGAAATCGCGTACGACATTAATGATGCCGGGCTGAATCAAGTCCGTCGACAGATAGGCGGCGAAATCATACAAAATCAACGCAATAGGAAAAAATAGCGTCGTAGCGCGTTGGGAGAAAAACGCGAGAATCCGTTGCATAAAACAGCTCCTTGTCGGGAGAAAACCCTCAACGGGAATAGCGAAATTCAATACCGTCTTTGAGACGTCAGGCCGATGACAGAATAAAAGCAGACTGCAAATGTACTGAATTTCATGTAATCAAAAACGCTGCCTGCGTGAAGCGCAAACAGGAGAAACGCTCACTAACGTGGGGTCAGAAAACGTAACGATTACAGGTAACAATCAGCACATCGCACCTCAGGAAGAGTAAGTTGAACGGGTAATAACCATCCGCAGTGTAATGCGGATTGGATATTAATTAAACGAGTTTATCCTGTTTATGTGTAGAAAATCGCACCGCAAATCAGACTACGATGCTCTGCAAAAACCGCAGCGCGATAGCACAGCCGAAGATAATCAATACACCGCCAGCGATACGCTCTACCCACAGGATCCCTCTGGTTAACCGCCTCTGGATCTGCGGTAAACCGATGAACATCACGATCAGCAGATCCCAGCACAGCACCACGCTGGTCATCCAGATCCCGCTCATGGTTTGTTGTAGCAGCGTCACCGACGGGCCGAGCAGGGCGGTCATTAGCGCCAGATAGAACAGTGCATTTTTTGGGTTAAGCAGTGACGAACCCAATCCCAGCAGCAGCTGTTTACCAAATCCTGGACAGGTAGACCGGGCATCTGCTCCGGTCAGAGTTTGCGGGCGACTGCGTATCAGCAGGCTGCCTATCCACAATAAATAGAGCGCGCCCAGCAGCTCAATAATGGTAAACAGCAGGGGAAGCTGGCGCAGGATCCCCCAACCGATAATTGCCAGCAGGATATACAGCCCGTTGCCGATAGCGATCCCCACGCACAGCCCGGTGCTGTCGCGCATCCGGTATCGTACGGCATAACCGACCAGTAAAAAGAAGTCCGGACCGGGGCTGAGTAGTGCGACAAAATGTGCCAGCGCCAGCGCGGGAAAAGCAGACGGAAAAAGTACAGAAAGCAGCGACATAGCGACCTCAGACAATGAATCTGAGATCACCGTACGCCTGACGCAGCGCTAATTATTGTCTGATATTGATCGCCCCAACGCGTACTGGCGCGGTGTGGCGGCGGTGTAGCGAACAAAGGTGCGATGGAAATGGCTCTGGTCGGCAAACCCGCTCTGATAGCCGACATCGGCAATTTCGTCCCCGGCCCGCAGCCGCTGGCGGGCATAGTCAATCCGTATGATGTTCAGATAACTTCCTGGCGTCAGCCCGGTGTCCTGCTTAAAGGTACGGATCAGCGTTTCTTTACGCATGTGACACTCATGTGCCAGCTCACCGAGTGAGGGCGGAGCCTGCAGGTTGGACTGCAACCGTTCGCGCAGATACTGGCTGGCGGCGCTTAGGTTTTCCGGTGCTACCGATTGCAATGGTAGCGAACGTAGCAATGCTTGTGCGGCATCCGTTACCCGCGTCGTTTGCCGTTGCTGCATAAGTGCCACGAGGTTTACATAGTGCTGGAACAATTGCCGATCGCGGATAACGGGATCGCGCGTGCAAAGCCGCTGATTGTTGTTCTGCGCAGGCAGATGGGCAAGGCACCACCGGGCATCAAGATAAAGCATGTGATAGCTGCGAAACTGTCCGTTAACAGGATTACAGCTGTGAGGTGCCAGCGGTGGGATCACAATCAGATCGCCCACCTGCAGATGGTATTCCTTGCCATCGCACAGGCAGCACGTTTCCCCCTCGAGAATTGCTCCAATCGAGAGCTGAGAGTGGTGATGCCGCTTATAGGCCTGCTGGCTTTGCCAGGTGCTGCGCAGTTCCAGCCACGGGAGCTGTTCATCACGCCAGAACGATTGTGGAATATCCCGGGTGTGCGTCACATCGCCTCCTCCCTGAAAGTAATGATTCGTTATAGCACAGGCCGAGTGGTGAAAAAGCGGGAATGTGCATTGAGGTCGTGATTCTGCGTGACGGGTTCCAGACAAATGCAGACGTTACATAGGGACGTTTTTATCCCGGAAATCGTCTCGCAAACAGAGAAAGTTGCAGGTGAGGGGGCAGTTTTCCGGCGCTACAGTCACGGCATCTTATTTCCAGGTGACGGATCGCCATGAACAAAGCGCCGACTTCCACACCGCATGATGCGGTTTTTAAAACATTTTTACGTCACCCTGAGACAGCTCGGGATTTTCTGCAAATACATCTTCCTGCCTCGCTACGCGAACTTTGCGATCTTCAGACGCTGAAACTCGAGTCAGACAGTTTTATCGAAGAGAATTTACGTGCGTACTATTCCGATGTGCTGTGGTCGGTGAATACGACAGAAGGGGATGGATATATTTATGTGGTGATTGAACATCAAAGCACATCGGATGCGCATATGGCATTCAGACTGATGCGCTATGCAGTTGCGGCCATGCAGAAACATCTGGATGCCGGACATCAGCAGTTGCCGCTGGTGGTGCCGATGCTGTTCTATCACGGCGCTAAAAGTCCGTACCCTTATTCGCTATGTTGGCTGGACGAGTTTGCCAACCCGAAGCTGGCACGCCAGGTGTATGCTGCGGCGTTTCCGCTGGTGGATATTACGGTTATCCCAGATGACGAAATTGTGCAGCATCGACGCATGGCGCTGTTGGAGTTAATCCAAAAACATATCCGTCAACGCGATCTTATGGGGCTTGTTGAGCAAATTGTTTCCTTGCTACTTACTGGAGTGACTAATGACAGCCAGATAAAGACGCTGTTTAATTATATTTTGCAAACTGGCGATGCACCTCGCTTCAGTGAGTTTATTCGTGGGGTTGCTGAACGTTCACCGCAGCATAAGGAGCATTTAATGACGATCGCAGACAGATTGCATGAGGCTGGATTTCAAAAAGGGTGGCTTGAGGGTCTGCAAGAGGGCCAGCAAAAAGGTAAGCAGGAAGGTAAACAAGAAGGTTTAATTGAGGGGCGACGTACTGAGGCGGTGCGCATTGCCCGCACCATGCTGGCCGACGGTACTGATCTCAGCACGGTGCAAAAAATTACCCGACTTTCCGTTGAAGATATTCAGGGCGTAAGCCATTAGAAATGACCTAAACCGTGCAATCGCCAGCCCGGTAGCACCGGGTAGTCTGATTTACTCTATCGCCACCTTTAACGCTTCCCCGAGTTTTTGCATCACTTCCCGATGCTTCTCGTTTGGCGGCAACGCGCAGTTGATGCGTACGCAGTTGCGATACTTTCCTGATGCGGAGAACAGCGAACCCGGCGCAACCTGGATTTTGAGGCGACAGAGCTGCTTAGCGACACAGACCATATCGACCTGGTGCGGCAGCTCGACCCACAGCATAAAGCCGCCTTTCGGTCGGGTGACGCAGATCCCGCAGGGGAAGTATTCCCGTACCCAACAGGTGTAGATCTCCATATTCCGCTGGTAGATCTGACGCATACGGCGAACATGCCGATGATAATGCCCCTCACGCACGAAAGCGGCGGCCGCCAGCTGCGTAACAGGAACGTTAGTGCCGATGACGGCATATTTCATATGCAGAAATTTATCGTGATAACGACCGGGAATAACCCAACCGACGCGCAACCCCGGCGCCACGGATTTGGTAAATGAACTGCACAGTAGCACCCGACCATCGCTGTCCCAGGAGTGTATTGTGCGCGGACGGGGATATTCCGTGGCAAGCTCTCCGTACACATCATCTTCAAAAATAACAATATCGTGCTGCTGGGCGAGGGCGAGCACCGCCCGTTTACGCGCATCCGGCATAATAAATCCGAGGGGATTATTGCAGTTAGGAACCAGAATCACCCCTTTAATCGGCCACTGATCCAGCGCCAGTTCCAGCGCTTCAATGCTGATCCCTGTATCCGGATCGGTTGGGATCTCTATAACTTTGATCCCTAATCCGCGTAGCAGCTGCATCGTGCCGTAATAGGCGGGCGATTCTACGGCGACGATATCTCCTGGCTGGCAGACTGCCAGCAGCGCCAGTGACATCCCGCTCTGACTCCCGCTGGTGATCACAATATCATCCGCATTGATGACCGAACCTCCGTCCAGCATGAGCCGGGCAATCTGTTGACGCAATTCGCGACAGCCTGGTAATTCATCGTAGCCCAGAACCGCCTTGAGATTATGCTGCGCCACGCGACTTAGCTCGCGCCAGAGCGGCTTCAGGCTGGGTTGATTGATATCGGGCACGCCACTGCTAAAAGGGATTATCGATTTGTCTGCATGACCTGCAAGCATGTCCAGCACCTGATCCCACTGGGTTATCTCAACTGGACGTTGGACCGGGCGCGACATCAGCGGCACCGGCGGCTGTGCTTTTTGTGGTGCAACAAAATAACCGGAACGCGGCTGCGGCGTGATCAGCCGTAATTGTTCCAGCGTCTGATACGCCTGCTGGACGGTGCTGATGCTGACCCCGTGCTCCTGGCTCAGGCTGCGTACCGAAGGCAGTTTTTCGCCATGGCGATACAGACCTTGCTCAATGCGTTCGGCCAGCAGATTGGCCAGATGTTGGTAACGCGTCATGCTGTATCCCTCATGGGTACCATACAGATTAACAAACCGGTACAGATTGGCGTGAAAAAAGCGATGCAGAACTCTTTTTAACCAATCTGTATGTTAAATAAAAGTACTTTGTGAGTCTGTATTGTTTTGGGCCAAATCCGTGAAGATAAAGCCTCTGGCAAGGCGGGGAGGCAAGGTATGGAATTTCACGAGAATAAAGCAAAACAGCCGTTTATTGGGTTTGTACTGATCTGGCGGGCATACAAGGCGTGGCGACTGCGAGCGCAAACGCGGCGCCTATTGCAACAGATGAGCGACGAGCGGCTGCGGGACGTCGGGCTGCGACGCGATCAGGTGGAGTGATTTTCTTTCATCGGCAGAGGCTGGGGGTTATCGCCCGGCCTCTTTTGTATTCATAGTATTTATCAATTCATGCTTCTGAATGATTTGTTTCTTGATACTTACCATGATAAGTATTATTTTCTTCTCAGCGATGAGGGGAAGGATACATGACTGAAGATGAACTGTTTGCCCGCCGTCCGATGGGGATGCGCATGGCAATGGTGGTGCGCCAGTGGCGGGCCATTATTGATGCAGCCATTACCGACACTGGCCTGACGCAGTCAAGCTGGACGGTACTGATGCAGCTGTATCAACTGGGAGACAACGTCTCGGTCAGTGAACTGGCGGAGGTGCAGGGTATTGAACTGCCGCCGCTGATGCGCACCCTCTCACAGCTGGAAAAACACGGCTATCTGCTGCGTTCCACATCGCCTTATGACAAACGCATTCGCCTGCTCACGCTGACCGAGCAAGGCCGCGCAAGGCTGGAAGAACTAAACCGGGTGATTGAGAACTACCAACATCGTGTCACGTGTACCATCCCCGAAGCGGAGCTTGCCGCCTTTAGCTCGACCTTAAATCAACTCGCCTGCAATTTGCGGACAATCCGCGAAGAAGACAATCAACACTAAAAAACTATGATGACCCCAGAACAAAAATTTGCCCGTTGGGTAAGGGTGAGTATTGCCGCTTTCCTGGTAATATTCGCCTGGTTTATCGTTGCCGATATCTGGATCCCGCTAACACCGGACTCTACGGTGATGCGTGTAGTAACGCCTGTTTCCTCACGCGTATCCGGCTACGTCTCGCAGGTGCATGTGCATAACAATAGCCAGGTGAAAAAGGGCGATTTGCTGTACGAACTGGATCCGACGCCGTTTATCAATAAGGTCGAGGCTGCGCAAATCGCCCTTGAGCAGGCAAAGCTGAGCA
>OBXF01000425.1_pt1 | contig 38882 bp, 36 predicted proteins | sample 1495371 | NCBI WGS metagenome assembly OBXF01 (sample SAMEA2580143, study PRJEB22360) | human gut metagenome | biome: human gut; feature: human-associated habitat; material: faeces | place: Denmark | collected 2008/2010 | reverse complement strand
GGCATTTTGTTAGCAATAGCGCCTGTTTTGTTAGCCTTCATTGGTTTAATCGAAGGGTTCTGTTGCAAAGTTTTAAAATAAACAACCAGCATTCCGTTTTGACTGCTTTTTAAGCTGGGATACCCAATAAGACCTTGATTTCAGTGCAAACCGAAAAGCCGAAGAGTGTGCCCTCTTTTCGGCTTTTCTTGTATATTCCGCGAATCGTTTCCATGCCTTTAATCGTTGTTGAGGCAGTGCGTAAGCTTCGATAAAATTTATTCCGACGTTTGATTGGTCGATGATCTTGCTCAATCAAGTTATTGAGATACTTAACTGTTCTGTGTTCTGTCTTCGTATACAGACCAGCTTTTTGTAATTTTTTAAACGCACTGCCAATAGATGGTGCCTTGTCTGTGACTAGAACCTTTGGTTCGCCAAACTGCTTTCTAAGACGTTTTAAAAATGCGTAGGCTGCTTGTGTGTCGCGTTTTTTACGTAGCCAAATGTCCAGCGTTAAACCGTCTGCATCGATCGCGCGATACAAATAGTGCCAGGTCCCTTTGATTTTGATATAAGTTCCATCCATTTTCCACGAATAAAAAGACTGTCTATTTTTCTTTTTCCAAATTTGATATAGGGCTTTGCCGTATTCTTGTACCCAACGGTAAATCGTTGTATGACACACATGAATGCCACGATCATAAAGTATTTCTTGAACGTCTCGATAGCTGAGGTTATAACGAAGATAATAGCCAACGGCGACAATAATCACGTCTTTTTGAAATTGTTTCCCTTTGAAATGCTTCATCTTCGTTCCTCCAAGCTATCTTTTCTATAATTTTAACTTAAAATAGATTCTTTTGAAAACTTTGCAACAGAACCCTGATTTTGTATTTTCTGATCCATTTACCGCAGAAGTTTTGTCTGGAATTGAGGAACAGGCAAAGAATCATGGTTATTTTGTATTGGTGCATAATGTTAATTCAGCAGAAGATGTTAAAACTATTCAGAGAAATTGGCGTTTTGAGGGGTTCATTGTTGTTGGTGTACGTGTAAAAGAATTTTTGGAATTAAATAACGTTTTTGATGGTCCTGTTGTTTATATTGATACGCATCTTTCAAAAGAGACATTAAGAGAACTTGAACAACAAATGAATCGTTTATTTGTAAATACAAATGATTACCAAGCTAGTACATTGGCAGTGGAACATTTGATTCATTATGGTCATGAGAAAATAGCGTTTCTTTCTTTTGACTACATTGTAGGTGAACCAAGTGTTATTCAAGAACGACATCAAGCTTATATCGATACATTAAAGAAATATCATTTAACCTTTAAATCGCATTGGATATATAACAACTCTGAATTTGAGCGAATTTATCAAGAATTAGCTGAATTTACTGCAATTGTTGTTACTGGAGATTATTTAGCGGCTAAATTAGTAAAATTTTTAAAAAATAAGAATAAACGAGTGATGGAACAATTATCGATTATTGGATTTGATGATATTACTTTTGCAGAATTAATGGATCCTGCGTTGACAACAATACGACTAAATCCAGGTAACAAGGGGGCGATTGCTTTTCACCAACTGATTGGACTGGCCAAACAAGAAGAAATAAAAAATCAAGTACTACTATTAGAGGGAGAATTGATTTCTCGAGACTCTGTTCACAAAATCAAATAAAAAAGCTCTGTGAAATAAGTATAGTTAACAATAAAATATCCGAACGATAGAGAGAATGAACTGTGATCTAGCAGTTCCTCGTCGCAAATTCACTAGAATTAGCATTATTTACTCTAAATTGTTCGGATATTTTTTCTTGTTTTTAATTATGATTACAGTGCCTATTTTTAACGAAATTTGCTTATTTTCAAAATGTATGATTATATTTTAGTAAACACTTTCAAATATGAAAAGAGGAGCTATTATGGTAGGAATTAGGGATGTTGCAAAACGGGCGGGTGTGTCCATTGCAACAGTATCGCGCGTGCTAAATGAGGATCCGACACTTTCAGTAACCGATGAAACCAAACGAAAGATTGCAGAATCGGTTAATTTTTATCATTATGTCAAAAAAAGTCCCGTTGCAAAAAATTTAACAAATATTGCATTAATAACGACAGTTTCTGAAGTAGATGAGTTGGAAGATCCCTATTTTCGAACGATTCGCAGAGGGATTCAAGTCGAAGCAGAACAAAGCAAAGTCAATTTGAAGAAAATTATTCGTTTGTCAGAAACACCGTTGGAGCAAGACGATTTGCTAAAATGTCAAGGTGTGTTGATTATTGGGCAGGTGCTATCTTCTGTGATTGAAGAAGTATCAGCAATTAATTCGAATGTCGTAGTGATTGATGACCCTAGTATTGAAGCTGAAGTAGATGCAGTTTATACTGATTTAACAAAAGCAACGAATCAGCATTTAGATCGATTGTATAAAAAAGGACACCGAAACATTGCGTTTATCGGAGGAGGACGTGTTCGTTTAGATAGCCAAGGAAATAAACACGTGTCAGATGATGATTATCGAAAAATAGCCTATGAGACGTGGATGAAACAAAAAGGATTAGAAAAATATAGTCAAATTTATTTAGAAGGCTGGACCACACTTGACGGAATGCAGGCAGCAGATTTACTTTTGAAAAAACATGCTAAAGATAAGTTGCCGACTGCTATCATGGTAGGAAATGATCCTATTGCTGTGGGGGTTTATCGTTCACTTCAAAAAAATGGTCTACATATTCCAGAAGATATTTCGATTGTGAGTTTTGATAATATTGAAGTTGCTGAATTTTTAACACCTGCATTAAATACGGTGAATGTGAATACAGAAGAAATTGGAAAACTAGCAGTTCGCATGGTTAATGAACGAATAAAAGAAGTTAGAAATGTTTCGATCAAAGTGATTGTTTCTAATAATATTATTGTTAGAGAAAGTGAAAAAAATATCGATTAAAAAAGTAAACATCCAAAAAAGGGTGTTTACTTTTTTTGTTTACTAATATTTCTAGTAAAAAATCTTGACAAAACATTAAGTAAACAGTTATAGTGTCGTTAACAAAAAGAAAGCGCATTCAAAACAGGAGGAATTAAGATGAAACATTTCAAAAAAATAGCTTTAACAGGGATAGCTGTTTTAACTGGGACATTACTCGCAGCATGTGGTGGGGGAGATAGTAATTCTAAAGACGGGCAAGTAACTTTAAGCTATGCGAGTTGGGATACTGACCAAGCTCCAGGACTAAGAAAAATGTTAGATGAATTTGAAAAACAAAATCCTGATATCAAAGTAGAAATGGAGACAACGCCTTGGGATCAATATTGGGTTAAATTAGAAGCTGCAACAACGGGAGGTAATATGCCAGATGTAGTAACCATGCACTCTAGCGAATCCTATAAATATATGTCACAGAATGCTTTGATGGGACTTGATGATGTTATCAAAGAAAATGATATTGACATGGGAAACTTTACTGAAGGAATTGCTGATTTCTATACGCTTGAAGACGAACTATACGCAATCCCTAAAGATGCTTCTGTAGTGGGGCTATGGTACAACAAAGAATTATTTGATAATGCAGGTGTCGATTATCCAGATGAAACATGGACATGGGAAACACTCAGACAAGCTGCAATTGATTTAACAGATGAATCAAAAGGCATCTATGGTTTTGCATCACATATTGGAACAGAGACTGGCTACTGGCCATTTATTTATCAAAATGGGGGAGAAGTATTTGCCGATGACAATACAAAATCAGGTTTGAATACCCCAGAAGCACAAGAAGCTTTAGCTTTTTATCGAGATATTGCACTTGTTGATCATGCTTCACCAACAATTACAGAATTACAAGATCCTGATAAGTTAAGTCGTTTTCAATCAGGTAGATTAGCAATGATGATTGAAGGAAACTGGTTTGCACCGGGATTTTTGAAAAATGACTATCTAGTTGAAAATGTTGCTTCTGCCGTGTTACCTAAGGGAAAAGTTAATGCAACAATTACAAATGGACTTGGTTGGGCTGCCAGTGCGAATACAAAATACCCAGAAGAAGTGAAAAAACTAATGGCATTTTTAGCTAGTGAGGACGCCAATAAAATCCAAGCGGAAACGGGGGCATCAATCCCAGCACTAAAAGGCTTTGAAGACGAGTGGGCTGCTTCTTCAGATACAATTGATTTGAGTGCTTTTGGAAAAATGTTGGAGTATGGAGTCCCTCGTCCATACAATAAAGATGGATTACGAGCTGAACAAGCAGAAGTTCAAATTATTAACCGTATTCTGTCTGGTGAAGTAACTGTTGAAGATGGAACCGCTCAAATTGAAAAAGAAGTCAATGCGATATTGAGCGGAAATTAAATTAGTTAATTATACAATATACAGGCGAAAGGATTCTATTTCGTCTGTATATTAATGGATGAATACCAAAAAGGGGGATATTATGAAAAATCGAATTTTTGGAAAATATCGTAAAGATCAAGTGATATGGGGCTATATTTTTATTTTTCCAACGGCATTAGGATTAATTTTATTAAATATATGGCCAGCAATTCAAACAGCAATTTTAAGTTTTCAAAAAACGGTAGGGTTCGGTGATACTGAATGGGTCGGATTAAGAAATTACCAAAAAATGTTTGCAGACGGTGAAGTTTTTCAGTCTTTATTAAACACATTAATTTATGCAGTGGTTTCGATACCTAGTATTGTTGTATTATCCTTGTTGGTGGCAGTTTTAATGAATAGAAAAGTTAAAGGATTGTCGATTTATCGGACAATTTATTTTCTACCAGTCGTTGCTGCACCATCCGCAGTCGCAATGATTTGGCGCTGGATGTTCAATAATGATTATGGACTGATTAATAACATGTTGGCTAAAATAGGTCTCGATGGACCAGCATGGTTAACGGATCCATCGATTGCGATTTATTCTATTATCATTGTAGGAGTTTGGAGTGCTATTGGTTATAACATGGTGTTATTACTAGCCGGCTTACAAGAAATTCCTAAAGATTATTATGAAGCAGCGGAAATTGATGGTGCTAGTCCAATCCAGCAGTTTTTCAACATTACGTTACCATTAGTTACACCAACATTATTTTTTGTAGTTGTAACAACAGTTATCAATGCTTTCCAAGTATTTGATGTTATTTTTATGATGATTACTCCTAATAGTACCGCCATGTTTAAATCACAATCATTAGCCTATTTATTCTATAAACATTCATTTATTTTAAATGACAAGGGATATGGTTCGGCAATCGTTATGTTCCTTTTAGTGATTATATTAATTATTACTGCAATTCAAATGAAGTTGCAGAAAAAGTGGGTAAACTATTAAGGAGGCTATCAAATTATGAAAAATAAATTTTTTTCAAATGCGCCAATCCATATCATGCTTATTTTAGGTGGTATTGCAATGGCATTACCTTTTATTTGGATGATTTTAACTTCAGGGAAAACGTTGGTTGAATCTACCCAAATTCCACCTACAATTTTCCCTGAGAAATTTCAGCTAAGTAACTATCAACAAGTACTTGATTTATTACCATTCATGGCTTTTTATATCAATACATTTTTAATGGTTGTTGGACGAGTGATTGGCTCGGTTTTATTTTCAGCAATGGCTGCATATGCTTGTGCGCGTCTAAGTTTTCCAGGGAAAAATATCTTTTTCAGCTTAGTACTTATTCAAATGATGATTCCCGGTTCCATTTTTATTACTCCACAGTATTTATTAGCACAAAAATTGGGTATTTTAAATACAATTCCAGCATTAATATTACCAGGGGTAGTTAGTGCGTTTGGTACGTTTTTATTAAGACAATTTTTCTTAGGTTTACCTGATGAATTGGAGGAAGCGGCCTATTTAGAAGGTGCCAATATTTGGACGATCTTTTTCAAAATTATGTTGCCGCTTGCTAAATCAGGATTGGTTGCACTTGGAATATTCACAGCGTTGTTTGCATTTAAAGATTTAATGTGGCCATTGATTGTCAATACTTCAATTGATAAGATGCCTTTAGCTCCGGGATTAGCAAACTTACAAGGACAATATGCCACGAACTTCCCACAATTAATGGCAGGTTCGTTATTAGCAATTTGGCCAATGGTTGTGATATTCATCGTTTTCCAAAGAAAATTCATTGAAGGAATTGCTACAACAGGTGGTAAATTATAAAACTATTAATTAGTGATTGGAGAGTAAGTACATGACAAAAATTACATTTATTGGTGCAGGAAGTACTATTTTTGCAAAAAACGTATTAGGCGATGCGATGTTAACTCCAAGTCTACAAGATGCACATATTGCATTGTACGATATTGATGAAAAACGACTAAAAGAATCAAATTTAATGCTTAAAAATATTAATAAAAATTCGAATGAAAATCGTGCTGATATTGTTTCTTATTATGATCGCAAAGAAGCGTTAAGAGAGGCTGATTTTGTTATCAATGCTATTCAAGTGGGTGGTTATAAACCTTCAACAGTGATTGATTTTGATATTCCTAAAAAATATGGGTTGCGACAAACTATTGGTGACACCATGGGGATTGGTGGGATTTTTAGAACCCTACGGACACTACCAGTAATGTTAGACTTTGCTAAAGAAATGGAAGAAGTTTGTCCAAATGCTTGGTTATTGAACTATACAAATCCGATGGCGATGTTAACCATGGGTGTTTTAAAAGCGACGAGTATTAAGACTGTTGGTTTATGTCATAGCGTTCAAGTATGCGTACCAGAATTGTTTGAGCATTTAGGAATAGCCGATCAATATGACTTAAATGACTTTCAATGGAAAATTGCAGGCATTAATCATATGGCATTCTTGTTGGAAATTACAAAAAATGGGGAAGATTTCTATCCAACAATTCGTCAGTTAGCTGCAGAAAAACCAAATCCACATCCAGATTCTGTACGTTTTGAATTGTTGAAACGTTTTGGTTACTATATTACAGAATCAAGTGAACACAATGCAGAATACCATCCATACTTTATTAAATCAAAATACCCAGAATTGATTGACGAATTAGGGATTCCGTTGGATGAATACTTACGTCGTTGTGAACAACAAATTAATGATTGGGAAAGCATGCGAGAGGACATTGTAAATAATGGGGAGTTAACACATACGAGAAGCCGTGAATATGCTTCATATATCATGGATTCTATTACGACAGGAACTCCGTCAGTGATTGCAGGAAATGTCTTAAATAAAGGCTTAATCACAAACTTACCGACAGATGTTTGTGTGGAAGTACCTTGTTTAGTCGATAAAAATGGCGTGCAACCAACCTATGTCGGTGAATTGCCAACACAATTAGCTGCTTTAAATCGGACGAATATCAATGTTCAAGAACTGACAGTAGAAGCCGCTTTAACACTAGATAAATCAAAAATTTATCAAGCAGCGTATTTAGATCCACATCTATCATCTGAATTGTCTTTAACAGATATCAAAAATTTAGTGGATGATTTAATCGAAGCACATGGGGACTATTTACCTGAATATAATTAAAAAGAAGCTGAAAGAGTAAGGAATTTTCAATTCCTTACTCTTTTTTTAGTTAAACTTAGTAAAAATATTGACAAAACACTTAGTAAACAGTTACATTAGTGTTAACAAAAAAGAAAACGCATTCAAATTGTATAAGGAGGAGCATAAAATGAAGTGGTCTAAAAAAATCATTTTAGCTTGTATAGCACTAGGAGCAACGATCTCTTTGACTGCTTGTGGAAAAAATCAGGAAGATGCAAGCGGTAAGGTAGAAATAGAGTTTTTTAATCAAAAAAAAGAAATGACTCAAACGATTCAGGAGATTGCTAAAGATTTTGAAGCAAAAAACCCTGATATTCATGTAAAAGTTGTGGATGTACCGAATGCTGGTGAAGTAATTAAAACACGTATGCTTGCAGGCGATGTACCAGATGTCATTAATCTTTATCCTCAAAGTATAGAATTGAAAGAATGGGCGAAAGCTGGTTATTTAGAGGACTTAACCGAAGAACCGTATTTAGAGAATATCAAAAATGGATATGCACAACGTTTTGCTATTGAGGATCGTGTATATAGCATACCATTAACCGCTAATGTCTATGGTTTTTACTATAACAAAACTGCTTTTGAGGAAATGGGGATTCAAGCACCAGAAACTTGGGCAGAATTTGAAAAAATAGTAGCTGAGATTAAAGATCAAAACAAAGTACCATTTGCGATTGCAGGAGCAGAAGGCTGGACTTTAAATGGTTATCACCAACTAGCTTTAGCGACTGCTGCTGGTGGTGAAGAGGAAGCGAACAATGTTTGGCGTTTCTCAGAAGTTAATGGAATTAATGCTGAAAGCAAAGAAATGCAAAAAGATTTTAATCGATTAGATTTGTTAAGAGAACCAAAAGCTTTGCAAAACAACTGGCAAGGTGCCGGTTATAACGATACAGTAGTTACTTTTACAAAAGGTGATGCGTTGATTATGCCGAATGGTTCATGGGCAATGCCGATGATTCATTCACAAAATCCAGATTTTGAAGTAGGAACTTTTCCTTTTCCAGCAGATGAAGCAGGTCAAAGTCTAACGATTGGCGCAGGAGACCTAGCCTTATCAGTTTCTGCAACTTCTCAACATAAAGAAGAAGCCAAACGTTTTGTAGAATATATGACAACACCTGAAGCGATGCAGAAATATTATGATGTAGATGGTGCACCGTGTGCTGTTGAGGGCGTTATCGAGAATACTCAGGATTCACCATTAAGTGGTTTAACTGAACTTGCTTTTACTGATCGTCATTTAGTTTGGTTAGCCAAAGATTGGAATAGTGAAAATGATTTTTATACCTTAACAACAAGTTATTTACACAATGGCAATCAAAAAGCCATGATTAACGCATTAAATGCTTTCTTTAATCCAATGAAAGCTGACGGAAGGTAGGAAAATAAAATGAAAATAAAAGAAATTTTAAATCGTTACTGGGCAATCATTTTTGTAGCAATTCCAATTATTTTGCAGATGATTTTTTTCTACTTTCCAATGGTTCAAGGTGCTTTTTACAGTTTAACTAATTGGACTGGTCTGACTTATAATTTTGATTTTGTGGGTTTGAACAATTATAAGATTCTTTTTTCTGATCCGAAGTTTATCAAATCGATTGGCTTCACTTTAATTGTGACGCTTTGCATGATTGCTGGACAAATTGGTTTTGGTATTTTGATTGCGCGGGCGTTGAACGCAAATATTAAAGGGAAAACATTCTTTAGAGCATGGTTCTTTTTTCCAGCGGTCTTATCGGGCGTGGTTGTTTCTTTAGTATTTAAACAAATTTTTAACTATGGTTTACCAAAAATTGGTAGTATGTTAGGCATTGAATTTTTACAAACCAGTCTTTTAGGAACAACATGGGGAGCGATTTTTGCAGTAATTTTTGTTTTACTTTGGCAAGGAATTGCCATGCCAGTCATCATTTTCTTAGCGGGTTTTCAAAGTATTCCACAAGAAATTATTGAAGCTGCTAGAATGGATGGGGCGAATGATAAGCAAATTTTTTGGAATATTGAAATCACCTACTTATTACCAAGTATTTCAATGGTATTTATTATGGCATTAAAAGGTGGCTTAACAGCATTTGATCAAATTTTTGCTTTAACTGGTGGTGGACCAAGCGATGCCACAACATCTTTGGGGTTACTTGTTTATAATTATGCTTTTAAAAACAATCAGTTTGGTTATGCGAATGCTATTGCTTTAGTCTTATTTATCTTAATTGGGATTGTTTCACTGGCACAATTAAAATTATCGAAAAAATTTGAAATCTAGGAGGTTTCCCAATGAAAACATCAAAAGAAAAAAATATTTCTAAATACTTGCTTTTATTATTAGGGGGCTTCATGATTTTAGTTCCCTTAGTTTCAACGCTATTCGGTTCATTTAAAACAACACCCGATATTATGAATAATTTCTTTCGTTTTCCTAATCCAGCGACTTTGGAAAATTTCCGAAGATTGTTAGCGGATGGAATTGGTCATTACTTTTGGAATTCGGCAATCATCACAATCATTTCAGTAGTTGCTGTGACAGCAATTATTCCTATGGCTGCTTATTCACTAGCAAGAAAAATGACTCGTGGGAAAGCATACGGATTGATGTATTTATTTTTAATTTTAGGAATTTTTGTTCCTTTCCAAGTAATTATGATTCCGATTACCGTTATGATGAGTAAAATTGGTTTAGCAAATATGTGGGGATTAATCTTACTCTATCTCACTTATGCCGTACCACAGACACTATTTTTATATGTTGGTTTTATTAAACTAAATGTGCCTATCAGTCTGGATGAGGCTGCTGAAATTGATGGGGCTAGTCACTTTACAACTTATTTCAAAATTGTTTTCCCAATGTTAAAACCAATGCATGCGACGACTATTATTCTTAATGCTCTATGGTTTTGGAATGATTTCATGCTACCATTATTAATTTTAAATCGTGAGTCTAATATGTGGACACTACCATTGTTTCAATATAATTATACGGGACAATATTTTAACGACTATGGTCCAAGTTTTGCTTCCTATACAGTAGGAATTGTCACGATTACACTAGTTTATCTTGCTTTCCAAAGAAGTATTATAGCTGGAATGAGCAATGGAGCAGTGAAATAACCAATAAATTATTCTCATTATAAAGGAGTTCATAAACTTATGATTATATTTGACAATCACACACAAACATTTCATTTACAAAATAAAAAAATTAGCTATCTATTAGGAATCGAAGAAAATAATTATTTAACGCATCTTTATTTTGGAAAAAAGATTACGCACTATTCTGGTGGGTATCGCTACCCCCGAACAGATCGTTCCTTCTCACCCAACAATGCAAATGCGCAAGATCGTTTATTATCTTTAGATACATTACCATTAGAATTTCCAGGATATGGACATGGTGATTTTAGAGAACCGGCGCATAATATTAAATTAGGAAACGGTAGTCGTGTAAATGATTTTCGTTATGATAGCTACGAAATTCAAAAAGGAAAGCCCAGCTTAGCGGGATTGCCAGCCTTATATACGGAAGATGATGATGAAGCTGAAACGCTGATTATTCAATTGAAAGACGCGATTAGTGGATTGACTTTACAGTTGTTCTACACAATTTATCAAAATCACAGTGTAATTATTCGTTCTACGCAATTAGTAAATAATAGTGATGAAACAGTGGAGATTAACCGCTTAGCTAGTCAATCAATTGATTTTTCAAATCGTCCACTCGAGTTAATTCATTTAAATGGTACCTGGGCAAGAGAACGTCAAATGACTAGAGAAAAAATTCATACAGGGATAAAAGTATTAGATAGTAAACGCGGATCAAGCAGCCATCAACAAAATCCGTTTGTTGCTTTAGTAGATGCCAAAACAGATGAATTTCAAGGAGAGGCATATGGATTTAATTTAGTTTATAGCGGTAATCACGAAACGGTGATTCAAAAAGATCCATTTGACCAAACACGGGTCATTATGGGAATTAATTCATTTAATTTTGGTTGGCAACTAAAAACTGGCGACTCATTTCAAACGCCAGAAGTCGTGATGGTTTATAGTAATGAAGGTCTGAATACGTTATCACAGACGTATCATGAATTGTATAATCACCGTTTAATTCGTGGAAACTATCGTTTACAAGAACGTCCCACGTTAATCAACAACTGGGAAGCAACGTATTTTGATTTTAACGAAGAAAAAATCATGAATATTGTCGATGATGCGAAGAACTTGGGCATTGAAATGTTTGTTTTAGATGATGGTTGGTTTGGCGGTCGTGAAAATGACTTCACTTCATTAGGTGATTGGGTTGAAACAGAAGGCAAACTTGCTTGTGGTTTGGAAAATTTAGCCAAGCAAGTGCATGATAACGGGATGAAATTTGGGATTTGGTTTGAACCGGAAATGATTTCTGAAGATAGTGAACTATTTCGAGCACATCCAGATTGGGCATTGGGTATTCCAGGTCGTGACCGCTCAATTAGTCGAAATCAATATGTTCTTGATTTTTCAAGACAAGATGTTCGTGATAATATCTATCAACAAATGACGGCGATTTTTGATCGTGTACCGATTGATTATGTGAAGTGGGATATGAATCGAAATATGACAGAAGTCTATTCTGTCTTGTTGGACTCAACGATGCAAGGTGAAGTGGCTCATCGTTATATGTTAGGGTTATATGAATTTTTAGAAAAGTTAACAACGAATTATCCAACTATTTTATTTGAAAGTTGTTCGGGTGGAGGCGGTCGTTTTGATGCAGGTTTCTTGTATTACATGCCACAAACTTGGACGAGCGACAATACCGATGCCGTGGCTCGTCTGAAAATTCAATATGGAACCAGCTTAGTGTATCCAATTTCAAGTATGGGTGCGCATGTTTCAGCAGTCCCAAATCATCAAACAGGAAGAGAAACGAGTTTAACTATTCGTGGCAATGCTGCGATGGCTGGTGTTTTTGGTTATGAGCTAGATCTAACGCAATTAACTTCTGAAGAAAAAGCAGAAATTAAAGAACAAGTTGCCTTTTATAAAAAGCATCGCCAACTTTTGCAATATGGAACTTTTTATCGCTTGGAAAGTCCGTTTGAAGGCAATGATACTGCATGGATGTTTGTCTCAAAAGACCAAACAGAAGCCATGGTCTTTTATTTCCGAGTATTAGCAGAAGCTGCGCATCCATTAGTCACATTGAAATTAGCAGGATTAGCAGAAGAAGCAACTTATCAAATGGAAGATGTAACATTTGCTGGCGATGAATTGATGAATCTCGGCTTTTATATTGACTCAGAACTACATGGTGATTATGCGACACAACGCTTTTATTTGAAACAGATATAGTAGCTTGAATTGGTTCTGTTGCGAAGTTTGAAAATCAAACGCGCCCTCTCTGAACTCCAAATATCTTAGGCTGTTATTCCCATTAATACCTTGATTTCAGTAGACACCGAAAAGCCGAAGAGCGTTCCATTTCTTCGGTTCTTTTTATATATTCCTCGAATGGTCTCCATGCCCTTAATCGTGGAAGAGGCTGTACGGAGACTTTGATAAAATTTATTCCGTCGTTTAATAGGTCGATGGTCTTGTTCTATTAAATTGTTAAGATACTTCACAGTTCGGTGCTCTGTCTTAGTATATAAACCCACACTCTGTAACTTTCTAAAGGCGGAGCCAAGAGAAGGTGCTTTATCGGTCACAATTGCTTTCGGCTCACCAAACTGTTTATGGAGTCGTTTTAAGAAAGCATAGGCTGCTTGCGTATCCCGTTTCTTTCGTAACCAGATATCTAAGGTTAAGCCGTCCGCATCAATTGCACGATAAAGATAATGCCAACGTCCCTTAATTTTGATATAGGTTTCGTCCATTTTCCATGAATAGAAGGATTGTCTATTTTTCTTCTTCCAAGGATAATAGAGGACTTTGCTGTACTCTTGCACCCAACGATAAATCGTAGTATGACAAACATTTATTCCACGATCATATAACAATTCCTGAACTTCACGATAGCTTAGATTGTAACGCAGGTAGTAACCAACAGCGACAATAATGACGTCTTTTTTGAATTGTTTGCCTTTAAAATGATTCATTACTCTGTCCTCTCTGTTTTTTTTCTCAATTTTACACTAAAATAGATTTTTTGGAAAACTTTGCAACAGAACCTTTTATAATTATAGTTTGGTTCATCTTTGAATTAGTTGCTAATATCGCCGATATATATGCAAGTGATAAAATAAACAGTAGTCTCTTTACAGAGATAGGGAAAAGACTTTCCAAATTTAGAATTATGATTGCAATAGGTAATGTTTTAGGGCAATTTATAGTAAGTCGTATTTGGGATCAATTCGGAATGAGTATGAGTTTTTATTTTTCAAGTATTATTTTAATTCTATTATCTTTTGTTATTTTGCTAAAAAATGAAAAGCATTTTGAGAAAAACTGAAATAAAAACTTGCCCCCTGCTGAAAAAGCGAAGGGGGTTTTTTATTTTATTTTGTGGCAATAAATTTGCCACAAACAGCACTTAAAAAATGAGCGAAAACGGGCGAAGTCCAAGCGATATTTTTTTACTCGGAAATCGAAGATTGACGAACGATCTTGACCTTGCTTTTAGCCGTCACTTGTGAATTTCAAAAATTCGCCTTGTGAAGGCTTATTTGTTGCACGATACAACTTGTGAAATCCGGCTGGTTCACAATCTATACCTGTCATTTTTCTAGATAAATGGCATAAATTTTCAGCGCTAAGTGACAAAAGCAACTAATTTTTCATGATAGATTTTTAAATATCTCAATCTATCTCCAAAATTAGTTGCTTTTGTAGCTATAGTTGACTATGAATATGACACATAATTAGAAAAAACTGTGCCAATTAAATATAAAAATGACAAATTGATGAATCAAATTCAAATTAAGGGGGCAACCCTGGAAGTCTTAAATTTACCCTCAATGAATGGTATTGAAGATGAAAATTTAAGGCGTTTGATTAATAGCCTTGTCATTGAATTGTACAAGTATCAAGCAGAATCAGAACGAAAAAAAATTAAGGAACGTCAGGCACAGGAAATCGAAATTGCTAAGAAAAAAGGCAAATTCAAAGGTCGGCAACTGAAATTTAAAAAAATGATCCACGTTTAAAGCATGCTTTCGATTTGTTTTTGAATGGTTTATCTGATAAAGAAGTTGAAGAACAAACTGGAATCAATCGCCGAACGTTTAGAAGGTATCGAGCAAGATATAACGTGACAGTAGATCAAAGAAAAAACAAAGAAAAGAGGGATAGTTAATGAGTACGGTTATTTTGAGATCAAAGACCCACTATTTACAGATGAAACGTTTATCACCTTTGGTTTTGGGCATTTAGTGGAATTAGCAGAACCAGGTCATTATGACGAAAAGTGGCAAAATTGGAAACTTGAATCTTTGCCGATTTTTCCTGATCGATACGATTTTGAAGTTGCAAAAGATAAGGGAAAGCAGTTTAAAATTGTTGCAGAACTTCTCAAAAAGGCAAATACAATTATTGTTGCAACAGATAGCGACAGAGAAGGTGAAAATATCGCCTGGTCGATTATCCATAAAGCAAATGCCTTTTCAAAAGATAAAACATTTAAAAGACTATGGATCAATAGCTTAGAAAAAGATGTGATCCGAAGCGGTTTTCAAAATTTGCAACCAGGAATGAATTACTATCCCTTTTATCAAGAAGCGCAAACACGCCAAATTGCCGATTGGTTGATCGGCATGAACGCAAGCCCTTTGTATACGTTAAATTTACAACAGAAAGGCGTACAAGGTACATTTTCACTAGGACGTGTTCAAACGCCCACCTTATACCTTATTTTTCAGCGCCAGGAAGCCATAGAGAATTTTAAAAAAGAACCTTTTTTCGAGGTGGAAGCTAGTATAAAAGTAAACCAAGGGTCATTTAAGGGCGTTCTAAGCCCCACACAGCGTTTTAAAACCCAAGAGGAGCTTTTAGCTTTTGTTTCTTCTAAACAAGCTAAAATAGGCAATCAAGAGGGGATAATTGCTGATGTTCAAACCAAAGAGAAAAAAACGAATAGTCCGAGTCTGTTTTCTTTAAGTAGTTTGCAATCAAAAGTCAATCAGCTTTATAAAGCGACAGCGAGCCAAACTTTAAAAGCTATGCAAGGACTGTATGAAGCAAAATTATTGAGTTATCCAAGAACAGATACACCATTTATTACAGAGAACGAATTTGCTTATTTAAAAGCGGATTTTGGCAAATATAGCGGTTTTTTAGGACTTGATCTTGAAATGGTTCAAACAGAGCCTAGAAAGCGTTATGTGGACGGTAGTAAGGTACAGGAACACCACGCCATTATCCCAACAAAACAAGTACCTACCGAATCTGCATTAGCGAAAATGGACGATTTGCAACGAAAAATTTATGCTTTAGTCGTTAAAACGACCGTTGCCATGTTTTTACCTGATTACTTGTATGAAGAAACCAAGATACAAACGAAGGGGGAAAAACAGACTTTAGACTGAAATAAAAAAAAAAAAGCTTAGTGAATCCATCTCGATTGACAGAATTTAAGGGCAGATAGACTTCCTTTTTTTATTTCACAATCTTGTTGTATAATAGTGTAAAGGATTAAAGGAGATGATTAGATGGAAAAACAAATTTGGAAGCAGTTTGTACAAGGAGAAACGAGAGTCCTAACGCAGCTTCCATCAAAAATAGCTAATTCATGGCAATTCTGTTTACAAAACCATGTGGATCCTTTTTTAGTCAAACCACCAAAAATTTTAACTGTAAGTGACTTAACAACGAAGCAGCAAGAGAATCAAGAACTCATCCAACTTGTTAAAGCGGAATTAAGTAGCATTGAAAAACAGTTTCACTTAACAAATCAACTATTTATTCTAACCGATAATGAAGCAAATATCATTTGGCGAACGGGAAATTATCAAGCAAGAGATTTTGCCAATGAGATTGCCTTTCGTGAAGGAAGTAATTGGTCAGAGTTAGAAGTCGGTACGAATGCTATCGGTCTGGCCTTGCGATCAAAAGAAGATGAGTGTCTTGCTTTGGAAGAACATTACTCGGCAGCATCAAGAAAATGGAGTTGTGCGGCATCACCAATTCTTGATGAAAACAATGAAATTCTCGGAGTCCTAGATATATCAACGTATCAAAACTCGACGGCGAAGGATTCATTTTTACTATTGACGATGCTGACGCAAAAAATATCCAATCAGCTGATGAAACGGCACATTCAACGACGAAATGACTTATTAGAGTACGCAAAGTCTTTTTTAGAAGAAGTTCTTTTTTGTGATGCGCATTTTCGCATTATTCAAGTACCGCCTAGTATGGCAGATCAGTTTCATATAGGGCAGGATATGCGTAAAATCATTAGTCCAGCAATGATTTATGATCAAGAAAGTATTATGCGTAATCGCCAACTAATCGGTTACAAATACAAATTGTATCAAGTGAAAAATGAAAAGGGTAACACACCGACCTATCCAGGTGTAGCTTCTAGAAGTAAGAGTTACCAACAGTTTTTGAATCAGGTTATTAAGGTCTCTACAACGAGTGTGCCAATTCATATTTTTGGCGAGTCAGGTAGTGGAAAGGAAATAATATCGCAGACCATTCACCAAAATAGTCCACAAAAAAATGGCCCTTTGATTGCTATTAATTGTGGGGCTATTAGTGAGAATTTATTGGAAAGTGAGCTTTTTGGCTATGCACCAGGCGCGTTTACTGGCGCCAATGCGAAAGGGTTTGAAGGAAAATTATCACAAGCCAATGGCGGCAGCTTATTTTTAGATGAGATTGATAGTATGCCGGAAAAGATGCAACAATCTTTGCTTCGTGTATTAGAAGACAAGATGGTGACCCCTATTAGTGGAAAACCGGTCATGACTGATTTTCGCTTAATTACGGCAAGTAACAAGGATTTACGGAAGTTGGCCCTAGAAGGCAAGTTCCGAGAAGATCTATTTTATCGCTTATTTGTATGTACGGTCCGCATTCCGCCTCTTAGAGAACGCTTAGAGGATATTGCTCCACTGGTTGACCGATTTATGGTGAGCAATCATTGGGAAATTGATTGGAAGTGGAAGATTGAAAAAGTTGCCAAAGGATATCCTTGGTACGGTAACATCCGGGAGTTCAATAATTTTCTATCGCGAGTGGCGATATTTTACTCTGATTCAGAACCGTCAGAGGATGAATTGAACGCCTTAATTCAAACAGGTAGCATTTACCTAAATCAGGGTTCAACCAATTCCTACGAACCTATCTTTACTAGCAAAATAAAATCAGAAAAACATCGGATTGAAGAAGCGTTAGAAGCGAGCCATTTCAATATGACAAAAACAGCAGAAACATTAAATATCTCACGAGCAACACTGTATCGCAAACTAAAAAAATACGAGTTGTCTTGGTAAATTTTTGTGAAAAAAAGCAAATTGAGAAGAAATTTGTTTTTTTAGCAAAAAAATAGTTTGAAGCAAAAAAAAAAGAGAAGGAAACTTCTCTTTTTTTTGTGTCTCAGAAACTCGCTAATGAGACAAACTGTATCACATCTTTGTTGCGATTGTGTCTCAAAAAGGTAAGCGATTCCAAAGTGTGTGTTTCAAGATTAAAAATATGGCCGGAGTGATTTGTTGTATAACATCGTAAATCAGTCGTATAGCAAGGATTTGTGAAAGGAGAGATGTTCTCTCTTGTTTCACAAAAAAGTTGGCATGCAACTTGCTTATTACTAGACTGAAAGCGTAATCAATAAGGAGGGACAATTCATGACAAACTATGACTTAATTGTCATTGGCGCTGGACCGGGCGGCTATGTTGCGGCGATTAAAGCTGCACAACTCGGCAAAAAAGTAGCTGTGGTCGAAAAGAATAAAATAGGAGGTACCTGTCTAAATGTGGGCTGTATACCTTCGAAAAGCTATCTGCAACATGCGCATTGGCTCTTATCATTGGAAGAAGGAAAAAAACATGGTGTAGATACTACGCTCAATGCCATAGACTTTTCAAAAATGGTCGATCGAAAAAATGGCGTCGTTCAAACACTGCAATCGGGCATTCAGCATTTGTTTTCGAGTAATAAAATTGATTACATCGAAGGTGAGGCTGCGTTAGTTTCTAAGACGTGCGTCGAGGTAGCTGAGAAAGCATTGCATGCTGAAAAGATTTTATTGGCGACAGGGGGAAAACCTTTTGTGCCACCGATTAATGGGATTGAACACGCACATTATAATACGACCGATACGTTCTTTTCTATGGCTGAATTACCGGAAAAACTTGTCGTTATCGGTGGTGGGATTATTGCAGTGGAGTTGGCATTTGCAATGAAACCATTGGGCGTAGACGTAACGTTATTAGAGGTAGCCAAAGATATTTTACTAACGGAAGATCCAGAAGCGCGCAAAATCATCAAAAAGAAATTGTCAAAAATGGGCATTGCCATTACGACTTCTGCAAAAATTGACCAAGTAACCGATAAGGAAGTCATCGTAGCTGGGAAAGCTGTGGCATATGATCGCTTACTCGTAGCTGCTGGGCGAAAACCAGATTTGACTTTAGCGAGTCAACTGGAGATTGAATTGGATGAAGCAAGCCGTTTCGTTCGCGTAAACAATACGTATCAGACCAGTATTCCAAGTATCTATGCAATAGGCGATGTCATCGGAGGTTATCAATTGGCACATGTTGCCAGTCAAGAAGGGATACGCGCTGTCGAGGCGATGTTTGGTAATGAGAGATTCCCAGTGGATAAAACATCTGTCCCACGTTGTCTTTACACTAGTCCTGAAGTAGCAAGTTTTGGACTATCTGAAGAAGAAGCGAAAGCCCAATATCAAGATGTAGTTGTGAAGATGATGCCTTTTTCAGGAAATGGGAAAGCCATTGCAGCGATGGAAACAGATGGATTTGTCAAAATAATTAGTGAAAAACACTACCATCAAATTCTAGGAGCGGTAATTGTCGGAAGCCATGCAACAGAGATGATTCATACGATTTTAGCTGTAAAAGAAGCAGAAGGAACAATTGATGAGCTTGATGAAATGATTTTTGCCCATCCGACGCTTTCTGAAGTGATTGGTGAGACGAGCAATTCATTATTTGGACGAGCAATTCATGGTTAATAAGGAGGAAAAGAAAATGACAAAAATGACAAAAGATCAAGCAAAATGGATCCTAAAAACAATGTACGATATCCGTAATTTTGAAAACCAAGTGCATGATATTTTTACGACAGGTGAAATTCCAGGATTCGTTCACTTATATGCTGGCGAAGAAGCAATTGCAACAGGCGTCTGTGCGAATTTGACAGATGATGATTATATTACAAGTACGCACCGTGGTCATGGACATTGTATCGCAAAAGGTTGCGACTTAGATGGCATGATGGCTGAAATTTATGGGAAAGAAACAGGCTTAAATAAAGGAAAAGGTGGCTCGATGCATATCGCCGACGTCGGTAAAGGAATGCTTGGGGCTAACGGTATGGTCGGTGGCGGCTTCCCAATCGCTGTCGGAGCGGGCTTACGAAATAAATATCTAAAAACAAAAGATGTTGCGGTATGTTTCTTTGGTGATGGCGCTGCGAATGAAGGGACGTTCCATGAAGGAATTAATATGGCGTCGATTTGGAAATTACCGGTCATTTTTGTTAACGAAAATAACTCATTTGCGGAAGCAACACCGCAATGGTATTCATCCGGTTCTAAAACAATCGCCGAACGTGCAGCAGCATATGGCATTCCCGGTGTAAGAGTGGATGGCGATGACTTGTTTGCAGTCTATGAAGCTACTGGGGAAGCAATCGAGCGTGCACGAAAAGGCGAAGGGCCAACACTGGTTGAATGTGTAACGTATCGTAATTACGGGCACTTTGAAGGTGACGAACAAAAATACAAAAATATAGATGGTGAAGAAAAAAATCGCCAAGACCGCGATTGTATTCCAGAATTTATCGAAAAAGCAATTGCGAAAAAATTATTAACGAAAAAAGAAGCAGAAGAAATTGCTGAAAAATCAACTACTGATATTGCGCATGCCATTAAATTTGCTGAAGAAAGTCCAGTTCCACGCCCAGAAGCATTGTATGAAGATGTATTCGCAGACTAAGCAGAGAAAAAGGAGAGAAGAAACATGACTAGAAAAATTACTTTTATGAAAGCTATTAACGAAGCATTAGAACAATCAATGGAGCGTGACGATCGAGTAATCTTACTTGGTGAAGATATTGCCGGAGGAGCAAAGGTTCCTCACTTAGAAGAGTCAAATGAAGATGCTTGGGGTGGCGTGTTTGGTGTCACAAAAGGTCTGATGCCTAAATTCGGTCGCGAACGTGTGATTGATACACCAATCTCAGAAATGGGCTACATGGGAGCGGCAGTTGGTGCTGCTGCTACAGGATTACGTCCAGTCCCAGAATTGATGTTTAATGATTTTATTGGTTTTTGTTTTGACACAATCTTAGCTCAAGGCTCTAAAATGCGCTATATGTTTGGAGGAAAAGCGAAAATTCCGATGACTGTCCGTACGTGCCATGGTGCAGGCGCAAGTGCCGCTGCTCAACACTCAGGATCATATTATGGCATTTTTGGCTCTATTCCAGCGGTCAAAGTAGTTGTCCCTTCTAACCCTTATGATGCTAAAGGATTACTAACGGCTGCTATCGAAGATGACAACATTGTTATTTTCTCTGAAGATAAGACTCTTTATGGCTTAAAAGGTGAAGTGCCAGAAGAGTACTATACTGTTGAAATCGGAAAAGCAAAAGTAAAACAAGAAGGAACGGATTTGACCATTGTGACTATCGGAAAAATGTTATACGTTGCTCTTGAAGTGGCAGATAAATTAGCGAAAGATGGCATCTCTGTAGAAGTAATCGACTTGGTTACTGTAGCACCGTGGGATCAAGAAACGATTATTCAGTCAGTGAAGAAGACAGGTCGTTTAATCGTGATTGACGAAGCCAATCCCCATAATAATACTGCGACAGATATTGCATCTATCGTCGGAGACAAAGCATTTGATTATCTAGATGGACCAATTAAATGTGTCTGTGCACCAAATACACCCGTACCATTTGCTACAAACTTAGAACAATTATACTTACCAAATGCAGACCGTGTATTAGAAACTGCAAATGAATTAATCGCGGACTTAAAGAAATAAGAGGAGGTGGATAGTGAATGGCAACAGAAATTACAATGCCTAAATTAGGGCTTACAATGACAGAAGGAACCGTCGACAATTGGGCGAAAAAAGAAGGCGATGCCGTTAGTAAAGGTGAAGTTGTATGTACAATTAGTTCTGAAAAACTAAGCTACGACATTGAATCGTCAGTAGATGGAACATTGATTAAAATTTTGGTAGCAGAAGGCGATGATGCGGAATGTACTGCGCCAATCGGCTATATCGGAGAGCCAGGTGAACAAGTAAGCGGGGAGGCTTCACCAGCTGAACCTACTTCTGCTCCAGTAGAGGAAAATAAGGCAACAAGTGAGGAACCAAAAGCACAAGCGGCACCCGAAAGAAAAGCAGGTGAACGTATCTTTATTACACCATTAGCACGCAAATTAGCTGCTGAAAAAGGATTTGATATTGCCCAAATTAATGGCTCAGGTGGCAATGGTCGAATTACTCGACGCGATGTACAGCGTCAACAACCAAGTGTGGAGACTACTATTGCAGCCGCATCTTCAACCGTCGGAGCTGGCTTAAAAGGTATGCGTAAGACAATCGCTGAACGTATGATGCATAGCTTACAATCTACAGCACAAGTAACCATCCAACAAAAAGCAGATATTACGAATTTATTAGCATTCAAGAAAGAATTGCAATCTAAATCGAGTGTTCCATTGAAGGATGGTCAATTAAGTATTACGACCTTGCTTTCAAAAGCAGTCATCTTGGCTTTGAAAGAAACACCAGATATGAATGCCTGGTATCAAGATGGTTCTTATGAAAAACAAGGGGCAGTTCATCTTGGAATGGCCGTTGCCGTTGCAGATGGCCTAGTTGTACCAGTCCTTGAAGACGCTGATCGCATGACGCTTACTGAATTAGGTAAGACCTTAAATAGTCGGATTACCGAAGCTCGTGATGGGTCGTTAGCTGGCAAGCATTATTCAGGTTCGACCTTTACGATCAGTAATCTTGGCAAGAGTGGAGCAGAGTACTTCACACCAATCATCAATACACCAGAAATTGGTATCTTAGGTGTTGGGTCAATGCAAAGCCAATTAGCATTTGATGAAAATCGCGAAGTAGTTGAGTTGAAGAAATTACCATTAAGCTTGACATTCGATCATCAAATCTTAGACGGTTCACCAGCTGCAAAATTTTTAGGCCGCATCATTTTCTACTTGGAAAATCCGTATAGTTTAGTATTCTAAAAGGTTTATTCGTATTTAAGGTCGTGTGTCAGAAGTTCTACTATAAGTGAAAAGACAGAAAAATCAAAAGTTGGAAAGGCAACTTCTGGTTTTTCTGTCTTTTCCATTCGAAGCATACGATACATCGTGATACGTTTTGTAACATGATGTTTCATAAAACTTTCCGATTTGTTACAGTGTTTCTAAGAAAGTACGATTTTATCAACTGTTTTAATTTTGGCACGCTTTTTGCTCATTATCTAAGTGCTTCACATGTTTTGAAGGAAACGTGATGAATGAATGATGCATGGAGGAACGTCAAATGAAAGCAGCAGTATGGTATGGACAAAAAGATGTCCGTGTAGAAGATGTCGAAGTAAAGGCGTGTGAACCAGATGAAGTTCGAGTAAAAGTAGCATTTACTGGGATTTGTGGTTCAGACTTACATGAATTTTTAGAAGGACCAATTTTTATTCCCGTTGATCAACCAGATCCATTTGCAAAAGGTCAAGCGCCTTTAACGATGGGGCATGAATTTTCTGGAACGATTGAAGAAGTTGGTTCACAAGTGAAGGATGTAAAAGTTGGCGATCGTGTAGCTATTTTTCCTACGATGTCAAATGAAGCAAAAGTTGAAGAAGTTGATTTGTATGATGGCTATAACTTTATTGGCTTGGCAAGAGATGGCGGCTTCGCTGAATATTGTACCGTTCCAGAACATTACGTGTACAAATTGCCAGATGAAATGTCTTTTGAAGAAGGAGCTTTAGTTGAACCAACAGCGGTTGCTGTACAAGCGTGTAAAGAAGGCGGCGTAAAATTTGGTGACAAAGTTGCTATTTTTGGAGCCGGCCCAATCGGATGTTTAGTGGCTGCTGCTGCCAAGGCTGCTGGTGCGGTGGATATTATCGTTTGTGATTTGTCAGAAGAACGTTTAGAAAAAGCCAAAGAATTAGGTGCGACAGTCACATTGAATTCAGGAAAAGTAAATGTTGTTGAGGAAATCCGTGCGATGACAAACGGTGGGGTCGATGTTGCTTTTGAAGTTGCGGGCGTTGAAGTAACAGTCAAACAAGCGATAGATGTTACGAAAGCACGCGGCATGATGGTCATTGTGTCTATTTTTGCTCATGAAATATCTTGGCACCCAATGCAATTGATTAACTCTGGTGTGAAAATCACTTCGACCATTGCCTATACCCGTACGACATTTGCCCAAACAATTCAAGCGATTGCAAGTGGTCAATTAGCTGTTGATCCAGTGATTACAAGAAAAATTGAATTAGAAGAAATTGTGGAAGAAGGCTTTGGTCTTTTGACTAGAGACAAATCACAATCGAAAATCTTAGTAGACATTCAAAAAGGTCGCTAATTAAAAATTAGGCCGCATAATGGCGATTATGTGGCCACCCTACCACAAAGATTGAAGCTGAAAAGCTCCAAGTAAAAGGTCCTGAAAATTCGAAAGTTGTTGTTCAAACTTTTGGATTTTCGGGACTTTTTGCTTGGAACTAATTTTGGGTCGCCGTGACGATTTTAAAAGACAGATTTTTTTGGCTCTTTGTCAATAAGGACTGATGGGTTGTACAAAATCAAATCTGGGTCAGAATGAACCTCATTCTGGCTCAGATTTTTTGTTATCTTACTTTGATTAATTGATTGATCAAAAAGATTCTAATTCTCATGTTCTCAAATGATTTAAATCCGTAGGATACTCGTTTCATTGTCTTTATATGGGTATTCTTCGCTTCTATTTTTCCATTGGTGTAAGGATAGATCATCGCGTTGGTGATGCCTTCTTCATAGGTCAGAAGGTTTTGGAGCTTTTCCCGAAAGCCGTCATCTAACGTTTCGGGAAGTTCTGCCAATAAGGAGAAAAATAAGTCAGGGTCTTTGTCTCGAAAGGCTTCAACTAATTCATGAAAATAGGGATACGCCTCCTTCAGGGACGTAGAAAAGCCAAGCAATCGATCAATCATCATCGCTTCCGTAAGAAATGGGTATTTTGGTGCTCGAAAACTTTTCCATGTTTTGTATTCATAATGGTTGATGTTTGCACGATTTTTTAGCAAAAAGCGCCAGTTCTTTTTCAGTTTTTCTGCCTGACTTTTCTGTCCTACTTTACGAAGTTCATTCATTTCACGGATACGCAACTCATTAAAGGCTTGATTCATGTGTTTGATAATATGAAACCGATCAATCACTACTTTCGCATTTGGCAGAATACGTTTGGTAAGCTGGAAGTAGGCGGCGTTCATGTCTGTGACTAAAAATTTTACTTCTTCAGGATTAGTGCAGCCTAAGAAATAGCTTGTTAATCGAGGCAATTTACGCGTAGGCAAGACATCAATTAATTGTCCTGTTTCGCCATCTGCGCAAATAAAGCTCATTTTATCTTCTATGGAAGCGTGCGAACGAAATTCATCAACCATCAATACTCTGGGGAGAATCCTCTTAGATTGCTTTGGTAAGTAGCTTTTAAACTCTTTCAACGTACGAATAACGGTGGTCAAAGATACCTGACAATTTTTCGCAATAAAAGATAAAGATACTTTTTCAGTCAGTAAAGAAGCAATTTTATATCTGACATGATTCGCGATTGAATGTCTGGGTTGAACAAAATAACTTTGAGCCGTCCAATGGGTTCGACAGTTTTTACAGGTATAGCGCTGCTTTTTTAAGCGCATAACCAAAGGCATGTGATTGTATTGTTCAAAGCGGACAATCGTTTCCTTCTTCCCATTTTTCACTACAATTACTTTCCCGTTTCCATCTACCACAGTAGAACCACAATTTCTACAGGTATGGGGAGCAGGTGAGAAAACAGCATCGACGATCAACGTCTTTTTCTTCTGAAAGGTCTCGTAAGAGACCTCTGTAATCATCAAATCTTTCTCTATTAATCGCAGCATTTTTTTGATAGAATCATTCATATAGCATATCGTCCTCTCAGTTGTTTATTTTGTCGTGATTTAATCATACTAGAGAACGATATGTTTTTTAATACCTAAAATAAAAATGGGGCTGAAGAATCAATTCTGATTCATCAGTCCGGTTCTGTTGCAAAGTTTTAAATCTACTATCAAATAAGGTAGAATAATAGAAAAAGATAGCAGGAGGAATGACGATGAATCATTTTAAAGGAAAGCAATTTCAGCAGGATGTGATTATTGTAGCCGTGGGCTACTATCTTCGTTATAACCTTAGCTATCGTGAAGTTCAAGAAATCTTATATGATCGTGGCATTAACGTTTCTCATACGACGATTTATCGTTGGGTGCAAGAATATGGCAAACTACTCTATCAAATTTGGAAAAAGAAAAATAAAAAATCCTTTTATTCATGGAAAATGGATGAAACGTACATCAAAATTAAAGGAAAATGGCATTATTTGTATCGAGCCATCGATGCAGATGGTTTAACCTTGGATATTTGGTTACGTAAAAAACGGGACACACAAGCAGCCTATGCTTTTCTTAAGCGGTTAGTGAAGCAGTTTGATGAACCGAAGGTTGTAGTCACAGATAAAGCCCCCTCTATTACAAGTGCCTTTAAGAAACTAAAAGAATACGGCGGCTTTTATCAAGGGACAGAACATCGTACCATTAAATACCTGAATAATTTGATTGAACAAGACCATCGTCCAGTAAAGAGACGCAATAAATTCTATCGAAGTTTACGCACTGCCTCTACCACGATTAAAGGCATGGAAGCCATTCGAGGATTATATAAGAAAACCCGAAAAGAAGGAACTCTCTTCGGGTTTTCGGTCTGTACTGAAATCAAGGTATTATTGGGAATCCCAGCTTAAATCATAGATACCGTAAGGGATTTTATTCTTTATTTAAAACTTTGCAACAGAACCGCTTTGTTTTTATGTTCATAATCTCGAAAAAAATTAACTGTTCATTTAAAATTCAGAATTATTAGTATTAGGGAAAATCTTGGATGGGGTCAGAAACTTAAAGGTTTTTGACTTTTTTTTATTCCTTGTCAATTAGCTCTTTCATTAGCCCAATAAATTAGGTCAGAAAGTTTTTTTAAGGGTGCAAAGAGGACGGTCTTTTTAGTATAAAGAAAAAAAATACTCAAATGTAGTCTTTAAATGGTATTCATATGTAGTAAAATATATATAATTATGTGAACTTAAAAATTTAAGGGGGAAATATAATGGAAGAAAAAAATGGTATTTGGCAGATGGTGAGCAAGCATTAGACGATTTCGGTTTTGATAGTGTAGATGAACTATTAGCACATTATAATATTGATGGAAACCCTCAAAAAGTAGAGTTGGTGTTATTTGATAGTGATGATAAAGTACTGGATCATGATTACTACAATACAAAGGATGTCTTTTAAAGATTATATCGATCAAAAAGGCTCCGAGTTGATCAAGTGAGGACTATTGATCTACCTCGGAACCAAAATGAAAATATGAAAGGAAGATAATATGCCTAAAATAAAAACAGAAAAATTAGTATTGATTACTAAGCGATGCTTGTTCTATCATTCAGTTGATATAAACTTAGTCGGCTCTGTACTAAGCGAGTACCATAACCACGCTGTTGTTATAACTGAACACTTTGTTTGGGAAGATCCCTTTGATGATGGAGGATTCTGGTGTCCTTCCGGTAGTAAATACGAAACATATCCTGATCATGCGAACATGAACGATCGTGAAACACAAGAATTAATAGAGTTTTTCGAAGCGTATAATATCAAGTATCAAGTTGACGGTCAAATTTTAGAAGAACTAGAAGAGTTGTATTTGGGGGCGAATAGATGACGTATCCCGTATATCGTTTTATTCAAGAAGATTTAAAAATGACCGTGTACAGATTTGCTGAGGAAAGCTTAATCAATCAAAGAACACTATCCTCTTGGAAACAACGTGATCGGTCGATCTCTAGTTTGCCAATTCAGTTAATTGATGAATTGGCATATATTTCCGGTTTTTCTATATCGGATATTCGCAGTAAGTTGTTCGTATATGAATTAGAAGATTTTGGATCAAAAATTTTACCCTTTGAGGCAGCAAAACACATGATCGACGAAGAAAAAAATACTAAATATAATCAATTTACTGAGGCGGGAGAAAAATTTGGTCGGAATCTAAAACAGAATGGCCCTAAAGCCAAAGAAAGTATTAAGAAGTTGAATCGATATAATCCAAAAACAAAAGATGCTCCACTAGACGAATTTTTAGAACAGTATTTAAAAATTTGTTCAGCTTATCAAATACCAGCGTTCAGTGAATTTACGACGATAAGTAATGATGAAGAAAAATATGGACTGATTAATCAGTTTTTGATAGCAGCTTGGAATGCAACGTTTGATGAAAAAGAAGGATGATAATCAATGGACCTTACTGAAAGGCAAATTCAGATAATTACTCATTTAAGGAACTATCAAGATTGGATTTCTAGCGAGAAAATCGCAAATCTTATACAAACAAATAAACGAACCGTACAGATTGAATTAAAAGAACTGATGGAAAATTTAGAGATTGATATAATCACTAACAAACAACTCGGTTATAAACTTGAAAATTTAACAGAGGGGATGAAAAAAAAACTCTCTAATCATGTAGGCGTTCAAAAGGTTTATGCTTCTATGAATGAAAGAGCCAGCAATTTAATTATTTTTCTTCTGTTTCAATCAGATTATGTTAGCATGCAGAAATTAGCAGATGTATTTTTTCTTTCAAAAACTGCGATTTCACTTGAGATCAGAACTATACAGAGATGGCTGTATCGCAGACCGCATCTTGAATTGGATATCTCTGGTTATAAAGGTGTTAAAATTATTTCTACAGAGGATTCAAAACGTATATTTGCGTCTCTGGTAAGCAATGAATTGAGAATACAAAGTGCCTTTCTTCCTCAAAATATAGTTCAAAGATTTAATTATCTTTATCCAAAAATAAAAAAGTTACTACAAAATTTCCTGTTGGAAAAACAGTACATTGTTTCAGGTGAAGATTTTTATCGTTTTGGAAGGTATATTACATTTATTATAATCAGAAGTGAGATTGGATTTAATATAGATTGTTCTGATAAAATAAAATGCAATGAACAGGATAAGCTAGAAAAATTTGTTCAACTAATAGAAAAAGAGACTGGATACCGATTTAGCAGTGAAGAGAAATATTTTTTAGTTAAACATTTTCTTGAACTCAATCAATTAGATTATGATATGTCGAACAATCAGGATTTATATAGTAAATTAGCTCAGTTTGAAACCAAAATAGCAATTACACTTGGGATTCCCAAAGAAACTATAAATTTTAGAACAGATTCAATAGTTAATCATATAAAAACAATGCTAAATAGAATCGAATCAGGGAATAATATTCTTAATCATTTTGCTTCTAAAACTCTCCATGAATTTCCATTAGAGGCATATCTAATACGTAAAATTTTTCCGGAAGTTTTCGAAGTTTTACCCAATTTAGCAGAAAGTTCTTATTTAGTCTTATACTTAGGAGATGCCCTTAGAAAATATAAAAGAAATGTAAAGGTCCTTCTATTAACAAATCACTCAACAAGTATGATCAATTCAACACACTATAAAATAAATGAAATGCTCAATTTTTGTACCAGTACAATCCAGACGGAACCGCTCTACCAATTTGAAACACATCCAGAGACATTTTATGAATATGATATACATTTGTCTACTGAACAAGAAATACTTTTTCGGATGGAAGACTTTGTCTATTTACCTAGTTTAATGAGTAAAGAAGAGCAGAAAGAACTTGCTACTAGAATGCAGAAACTTCTTTGGAAAAAGGAAAATCAGCTTAAAATTGATCTATTGAAAAAATACTTTCCTAATGAGAACAAGTTTGTTATGGAAGATAAAAGTATAGAGCCAATTTTCACTTTTATAAAAGACCCAGTTAATACGTCTTTCCCTATTAATGATAATACACTTTTCGTCTGCAACTTGTTTTCTGGAGAGAAAACTTTTATAAAACAATATGAGTTAAAGCATAGGTTGAAAATCGATCATAGAGATATCAAAAGAATTATTTTTGCTCAGTATAATGATGAGTTTGAGAATATATTTACCTTCTTTCAAACAATCGCTGAGTACATTTTTTAAAAATTAAGAATCGTAGGTCTTTAAATAAAGACTTACGATTTTTTTTTCGTTAAATAAAATTATCTAGTATTAATGAATTTATTTGAATGGCTGTTTCTCCATTTTTACCATATATTTGGGTTGTAAGATATCTTGCAACAATGATTAGTTTTTAACAAATTTAAGGAGGAAACAAAATGGATTATCGTTCATTGGCGAAAAAAATTATCGCGAATATCGGTGGAGATAAAAACGTATCCAATGTATATCACTGCGCTACACGTCTAAGATTTACATTAAAAGATAATTCTATAGCAAATAAAGAAGCAGTCGAAAAATTAGATGGCGTCATTACAGTCGTTGAATCAGGTGGAATGTTTCAAGTCGTAATAGGTAATTCTGTAAACGAAGTTTATGCAGCTTTAGGTGAGTTTATGGCGACTGATTCTCAAGGTTCAATTAAGGATGATACTAAGAAAGATAATTTGTTCAACTCATTTATCAATATGATTGCTGGTGTCTTTGCACCGACACTGGGTGTTTTATCCGGTACAGGATTAATAAAAGGTTTCTTGGCATTATTAACTACGTTGGATATTATCTCTGTAGAATCTGGAACCTATCTTGTTTTAAATGCAGCAGCAGATTCTTTCTTCTATTTCTTGCCTATCTTCCTTGCTTATACAGCAGCAAAAAAATTCAAAACTGATAGTTTTACCGCAATGGCAATTGCTGGAGCATTAGTTTATCCAACAGTCATTCAAGCTTTTACAGATGGAATGACTGTCAATTTCATGGGGATTCCTCTAATTCTAGCAAGATATACGAGTACAGTTATTCCTATAATTATTGCAGTCTGGGTACTGTCCTACGTCGAAAAATTCTTTAAGAAAATTCTACACGAAAGTATTAAAAATTTATTGACGCCATTCTTTTGTATTTTGATTCTAGTACCGCTAACATTAATTGTAGTTGGTCCTATTTCAGATTATGCAAGCCAAATGATTGCTAACGGATACACTGCAGTTTACTCTTTGAGTCCATTAATCTCTGGAGCTGTGATCGGGGGGCTTTGGCAAGTGTTAGTGATGTTTGGTCTCCATTGGGGGATGGTTCCAATCATGACGAATAATCTGGCTTATTATGGACGGGATACTGTGGGTCCTGCTTGCTTCATGGCAGTTGCCGCACAAGCTGGTGCAGTATTGGGAGTTCTCCTCAAAACGAAGAATGTGAAAATGAAAAGTCTATCTTTATCTGCTTTTATCAGTGCCTTATTTGGAATCACAGAGCCTGCTGTCTATGGAATAACTTTAAAATACAAACGTCCATTTATTATTGCCTGTTCAGTTGGCGGAGTATTTGGAGCAATTGTAGGAGCTGTTGGTGCAGGAGCAATTGCTATCGGACCTCGAAGTATCTTGACTTTCCCTATCTATATTGGAAAAGGTTTTCCCATTTTGGTAGCAAGTTATTTCTTAGCAATTGTTGTTTCTTGTGGATTAACATATATGTTCGGATACAAAGATGAAGAAGAAAAAGAAACAATTTCTCAAAATAGACTTTCTTTAACTAAGCCAGTAAACGGACAAATTATTGATTTAAACTCTGTGAAAGATGAGACATTTTCTAGTGGTGCATTAGGAAATGGGTTTGCCGTTATCCCTTCAGAAGGGGTTGTGACTAGTCCGATAAAAGGAAAAATAACTACTGTATTCCCAACTAAGCATGCGCTTGGAATTTTAAGTGATGAAGGGGCTGAGGTTCTGATTCATATTGGTATTGATACAGTAAATTTGAACGGAAAATATTTTGAAACGCTGGTTCAAGTAGGTGACCGAGTGGATATTGGTGAAGATCTAGTTCGATTTAATAATGATAATATGAAAAAAGAAGGATACGATACTACAGTGATAATTGTGGTGACAAATAGCGCCGAATTTAAAGATATAAGTCTACCAGCGATGTAAATAAAAGCGATAATTAGTGGAGGTAATATGATGACATTTCCAAAGAATTTCATGTGGGGCGGAGCTACAGCAGCAAATCAAGTTGAAGGGGCCTTCGATGTCGAAGGTAAAGGACTATCTGTTTCCGATGTATATACTTTCGATAGCACAAAGCCAAAAGAAACATGGACAGATCAATGGTTAATGATGACTCATGAGCAAGTAGAAAAAGCACAAGATCCCGACAGTAAGGAATACTATCCAAAAAGACATGGAACTGATTTTTATTATCACTATAAAGAGGATATTAAACTTTTTTCAGAAATGGGTTTTAAATGCTATCGAATGTCTATTGCTTGGACAAGAATTTTTCCGAATGGTGATGAAACGGAGCCGAATGAAGCCGGATTAGCTTTTTATGATAAAGTTTTCGATGAGCTGATAAAATATGGCATTGAACCGATTGTCTCCCTATCACATTATGAGATGCCGTTACATCTAGTTACTCATTATGAAGGTTGGACTGATCGAAAAGTAATTGACTTCTTTATTCGCTTCGCTACGACGGTGTTTAATAGATATAAAGAAAAAGTAAAATATTGGATGACCTTTAACGAGATTAATTGTGTAAAGCATCATCCATATGTGAGCATTGGTATTATTGAGGAGAATCATCCAAACTTGGAGCAAGCAAAATATCAAGGAGCCCACCATCAATTCGTGGCGAGTGCTTTAGCAACAAAGTTATGTCACGAGATTATTCCAGGTTCTCAAGTTGGATGTATGATCAGCTATCAATTACTGGTACCATATAGTTGTAATCCTGACGATGTTCAGAAAACAGTAGAAGATCAAAGGACTTCACTTTTCTTCAGCGATGTGCAAGCCAGAGGTTATTATCCTGCCTATACAAAACGATTATTTGAAGAAAAAGGTGTTAAATTAAATGTGGAAACAGGTGATGAGGAAATATTAAAAATGTATCCTGTCGATTATGTTTCGTTCAGCTATTATATGTCTAGTGCCATAAGCGCACATCCCGAAAATCTCGAGGGAGCAGTTGGGAACCTAATTACTGGGGGGATTAAGAATCCGTACTTGGAAAGTAGCGAGTGGGGGTGGCAGATTGATCCTAAAGGTTTACGTATCGCATTAAATCAGTTGTATGACCGTTATCAAAAGCCTTTATTTATTGCTGAAAATGGTTTAGGCGCAATAGATACATTGGAAGATGATGGTACAATCAATGATGATTATCGTATTGATTACTTAAGAAAGCATATCATTCAAATGAAAGAAGCTATCAAAGATGGCGTCGAGTTATTTGGCTATACATCTTGGGGATGTATTGATATTGTCAGTGCGTCGACCTCTCAAGTTTCTAAGAGGTATGGTTTCATATATGTTGATCAGGATGATGATGGCAATGGAACAAAGAAACGATTTAAAAAGAAATCATTTAATTGGTATAAGAATGTTATTAAGTCAAATGGAGAAATATTGTAGGTCTAGGTTTTTAAAGTATTAACAGATACTATTCTAAAGATTGAAGTTTTGTTTATTTTATAAAGTACATTGTGTTTTTTGATTGACGGAAAGCTTAAATTGAACCTCTTACTTGTTAGGTACTATAAAGGTTGTTATGGATAGTCGAACTCAATAGATATTTTAACAAATGGAAGTTAGCTTAAAATTAAAAGTCCCAATTGAGATATCAGCATCTCAATTGGGACTTTTAGGTTTTATTAAAAATGGATTAAGAAAGGATTTATTTTCCGGTCGTTTGCTTTCCTCTAAACTTGCAATATTTGTTAACAGAGAGAACAGACTGATTTTCGCCATTTTTTCTTCGACAGTTACTTGCAACTCATTATACGCACCATCTAGTACTTCTTGTATATTTGCACCAACAATGCAATCTGGATTCGTCTTAGGATCGACTTGAATGAGATTTGCGTTTCCATGAATACTTTTATATATATCAAGTAGACTAATATCTTTTGGGTCTTTTGCTAAATAGGGCTTTGGTTTCCCAGTAGTTGTTCGAATCAGTCCAGTTTTTTTTAAGTTTGCCATTATTTTTCTGACATTTGCAGCATTAGTTTCTACACTTTGAGCAATCATCTCACTTGAGAGCATATTAGTATCTTTATAGATGACGATATAACACATAATATGAATTGCATCACTGAGTTGAATAGAATATTTCAAGAGAATTCAGTCCTTTTTAGATTTTCTTCTTGACTTATCTTAACATACTATTTATTATATAGGTGTAACTTATATTTGTACAGCTAAATGTACGAACTAAAAAGGAGTGTTTTATATGACATATTTAGTAACAGGAGCTACTGGTGGTTTTGGAGGATATGCACTTGAATTCTTGAAAGATTTAGTTTCTAAAGACCAGATCTATGCTTTGGTACGATCTGAAGAAAAAGCAGCTGCACTAAAAGAGAAAGGCTACAATGTAAGAGTAGGGGATTATTCTGATATCAATTCGTTGAGCAACGCTTTTGACGGCATTGACCGCTTGCTTTTTGTGTCTGGCGCACCAGGCAATCGTCAAGAAGAACATGCTAATGTGGTTAAGGCAGCCAAAGACGCTGGTGTTCAGTACATTGCTTATACAAGTTTTGCTGATGCAGATCACTCAACAAGTGCATTAGCTGCTGATCACATCTTTACTGAAAAACAAATCAAAGAAGCGGGAATTGCGCATACATTTTTACGTAATAACTGGTATTTAGAAAATGAAATGCCGATTATTGGCGGTGCTTTAGCTAGTGGGAAATTCGTGTACGCAGCTAAAGAAGGCAAAACCGGCTGGGCTTTGAAGCGCGAATATGCTGAGGTTGCTGCAAAAGCACTAGCAGGAACAGAATACCCTGAAATCCTTGAATTATCGGGCAGCCCTATTACTTATGCTGAATTAGCAGCAGCTTTAAAAGAAGCAACAGGGAAGGAAATCGAAGTAGTTTCATCTGATGATCAAACCTTTGTAGATAGTTTGACAGCAGGCGGTTTACCACAACCTGTTGCAGAAATGTTCTTGTCTTTCCAACATGATATTAAAAATAATCAATTAGATGTGACATCTAGTGACTTTGAACAAGCTTTGGGTAAACCTTTGACGAGTCGCGTAGAAGCAATCAAAGAGTTGTTAAATTAGTCTTGCTATTTCCCGATTATCGAAAATAATCGGGAAATTTTTATAAAGAAGGTGTTGACGATGAACCATAGCGAAAAGAGGAAATGGCTGATTAACTATTTATTAGAGGAAAACAGTCACTTAAGTAAAATAGTAGATGCTAGCTCGGATGATCCGAAAGAACAAAATGATTTATTGCGATGCTTATTAAATATAAGAGAAGCGCGACCTATTCATAAGGACTTTATTGACATTCAAAATCAATTTCTTTTAGAAGAAAGAGCTGAAAATCAGATTTTTTCACTAAACGATGCGCAACGGTATACAAAAAATCTTTATCTCTGGCAAGGAGATATCACGAGGTTGGAAGTAGATGCCATCGTAAACGCTGCAAACGCACAGCTACTAGGATGTTTTGTTCCATTACACAGGTGCATCGACAATGCGATCCACTCTGCAGCAGGTATTCAATTAAGACTAGCATGCAAAGAAATCATGGATGCACAAGGGCATTTGGAAGAAACCGGCTATGCAAAAATCACCGATGGCTATAACTTGCCTGCAAAAAAAGTGATACATACTGTTGGGCCAATCATAAAAGATACCGTAACTAAAGAACACGTATCCTTATTGGCTGACTGTTATCGTCGCGTCTTGTTGCTTTGCGAAGAGTATCAATTGAAGAGCGTCGCTTTTTGTTGTATCTCAACAGGAGAATTTCGTTTTCCCAATGAGTTAGCTGCAGAGATCGCTATCAAAACAACGCAAGAATATGTAACGCGTGTTCATTCACCTATAAAAATTATTTTCAATGTGTTTAAAGACATTGATAAGGAGTTGTACCATGAAAAACTACAACAATTATCAGGAAGTTTATCAAAAGATAAATGAAGCAGAGGCAATCGTTATCGGTGCTGGATCAGGCCTTTCTGCTGCTGCCGGGTTAACCTATTCTGGTGAACGGTTCAAAAGATATTTCAGAGACTTTATTGATCATTATCATCTAACCGATATGTATTCTGCCGGATTTTATCCCTTCGATTCATTAGAGACGTATTGGGGTTATTGGAGTAAACATGTTTTTCATAATCGATATCAGCCTGAGGCTTTGCCGCTATATAAAGAGCTTCTATCTTTGGTAGAAGAAAAAAATTACTTTGTCATTACTACTAATGTAGATCACCAGTTCCAAAAGACGGGCTTTGATAAGAGACGATTATTTTATACACAAGGTGATTATGGGTTATTTCAATGTTCACGTGCCTGCCACAACAAGACTTACGAGAATGAATCATTGATTATGCAAATGGTCCATCAGCAGAGTCAGTTCAAAATTCCAAAGCACCTCATACCATATTGCCCCAAATGTGGACAACCGATGCGGGTCAATTTACGGATAGATCAATTTTTTGTACAAGATGATGGTTGGGAAAGCGCAGCTAACCGATACAAAGAATTTCTAGGAAATTATTTAGGTACTAAAATCGTTTTTTGGGAGATCGGCATTGGTAACAACACGCCTTCCATTATAAAATATCCATTCCAAGAAATGACGAGGGCAACGAATCAGTCGACCTATATCGTCTGTAACCTACAAGCACAACGCATACCAGATGAACTCATGGATAAAACGATTATTCTACAAGGAAATATAGTTGAAACGATCAGAGAAATCGATCATTTTAGATAGGAGCGCATTCATGGACCATTCAAAAATGAAGACAGAAGATTATTTGAATTATTTAAAAAATGAGATTCATTCTACCGTGTTCGCCACAGTAGACGAAAACGGAAATCCGGTCACCAGAGTAATCGATATTATGTTGGTGAAAGAAACGAAGCTGTATTTTTTGACTGCAATATCCAAGCCGTTTTATAAACAGCTAAAAATGAACCCGGTCGTTTCCATCACAGGTATAGAAGGAGAAACATCAATGGAATCGTTTTCTATTACCTTACAAGGGAGAGTAAATGAAATAGGCTCTACCTATTTAGATGAAATTTTCGAGAAAAATCCTTACATGGCAAAAATATATCCCTCTGTAGAAGACCGAAATGTTTTACGAGTCTTTGAAATTTATAAAGGCGTTATGTCAATCTTTGATTTAAGCAAAAAGCCTTTCTATCAAAACGTTAAATCTTTCGGATAACTCAAAGCAAAAGGAGACAATCACATGGCAAATAAAGTATCAGAAGAGGAAATGAACGAAGAAGAGTGGTTAAGCTGGTATAAGAAGCAGGAATTACCACAATATCCAAAGCCAGCATTTACTGTTGACGATTTGATATTCAATGTCACGTCGGATGCAGTATACATTTTACTTGTCAAAAGAAAAAATCATCCTTTCAAAGGACGGTTCGCTTTGCCAGGTGGCTTCGTTAACGAAGGAGAAAATATCATTAAGGCCGCTATCAGAGAGTTAACGGAAGAAACGGGCGTGGAAGTGCAGGAAGTTTCTTTATTAGGTGTATATGGAGATAAAAATCGGGATCCCCGTGGATGGACCGTTTCTGCTGTCTATATAACTGTTCTACAGCAGATGAAGACTCTTTATGCAGGAGATGATGCTTCTGAGGCTTTTTGGTATAGGTTTGATAAGGATAAATTACTCTATCAAGACGTTACGTCAAAAGAACGATCCTCCACTGAAAACTGGGAATCTCTTTTTGCTTTTGATCATACGCAAATCATCCATGATGGATTTAAGTGGTTGAATGACGAACTAAGGTTACAGACCATCTCAATCAAGTAGTAACTGATAAAATATATGACGATGCAAATCGAATCACTAAGGTTCAAGAGCGCGGGGGAACCATCAGTTATCAGTATAAAGACAAGCCAACAAAAGATAATAAAGGAAAGACAGATAAAGTAGCCGATGTCACCATAAATAAGGGAGCGTATTCGAGCAAAGTTAGCTATGAGTACAAAACGACACAAATAAATAACATGTTTTGTTCAGATGTACAAGTTCGCGGATACTATCCAGGATACAGTTTGCGATATCTGAAGGATAATAATATATCATTAAAAACAAAGCCGGAAGATGACCAAATTTTAAAAGAGGGGACTGTTGATTTCTATTCGTTTAGTTACTATATGTCTCTATTAGTAAGTAGTAATCCTCAGGGTGAGTTAGTTGGTGGAAATATTATGGGGGGAATCAAAAATCCTTACCTGGAAACAACTGATTGGGGATGGCAAGTAGATCCTAAAGGTCTGTGCTATACATTGAATGAGATCTACGATAGATATCAGATTCCACTGATGATTGTTGAAAATGGTCTGGGGGCAGTTGATAACATTGAAAAAGATGGATCGATTCAGGATGATTATCGAATTGATTACATTAGGGATCATATTGTGCAAATGAAAGAAGCAATTAAAGATGGGGTAGATTTGATGGGATACACCGCATGGGGGTGTATCGATCTTGTAAGTGTATCTTCTGGTGAAATGGAGAAGCGTTACGGATTTGTTTACGTTGATAAAGATAACGAAGGGAATGGAACACTAATGCGTAAGAAAAAGAAAAGCTTCTATTGGTATAAACGTGTCATTCAATCTAATGGGGAAGAATTATAGAGCTCTGAAATTATATTGAATTTTGAATAATCAAACATAATTTCTATATAAGGAACATAAAGATTTCGTACAAATCTCAATTATTTGAGATTTGTACGAAATCATTTTTATTTATCTCTCCCCAGGAACACATTTGATCTAAGATAGGAATTAACGTACTTCCTTTTTCAGAAAGACTATACTCTACTTTAGGAGGTATTTGAGGGTATTCATTTCT
>OBXF01000413.1_pt1 | contig 39460 bp, 38 predicted proteins | sample 1495371 | NCBI WGS metagenome assembly OBXF01 (sample SAMEA2580143, study PRJEB22360) | human gut metagenome | biome: human gut; feature: human-associated habitat; material: faeces | place: Denmark | collected 2008/2010 | reverse complement strand
TTTTGTTTTCCGCTCACAACCTTGTATAGATATATCGTTCCAGCAAAAGAGAAGGGATCGTTCGCAATTTTGTCCGGAAGAACTTGCCACCTCAAAATCCCGCTACCAATATGGTCAAGCTTGACCGTTCCGCCGTCCCCCTCAAAAGTGGCAAGGGGATTTACCCCAGACTGAGAGTCGGTATCGCCCTCCTTAGCAGTTATCAGCAGGCTGCCCGTATAAGACTGCTGAGGCTCACCTTCAGGACAGGCAGCCTCGGCCCAAGAAGGGCCACCCAGGCAGAACAGTCCGAGCAGCATCATTACCAACAAAAGAAAACCCTTAGTTCTTTTCATCTATATCCCCAACGTCTCTCGACATTTGTATATCGTGACTATTTTAGATCTATATGGCCAATTCGGGCCCTCACCAGGGCAATTGTTGCAGCTGGGTTTCTTTCCATTGAAATTTCACTTTGGTAAATCCCCGCCCCTAAGCATTAAGCCCGAAGTCCACCGAGTGGGCAAAAGTAAAAGAGGGTCGAATCCGAAGCAGTTCCCAGACAATTGGCGTTCGGCCAGACACTTCGGTTCGGCCCTTTCTTTCCAGGACTCTATAACAGCAAAGCACCTGCTAGATGGGCTTTTTGTGGGTGGGTAATTGTAACAGCTGATTGAACTGCAACGCGCTGGGGCCAATAGGGCGAGGCAAACTAGCGAGGCGTGCCGTCGCGAGTGTAATCGCCACGGTCGACGCCGCGGTCGTCCAGCTGCCGCGGCACGGCGCCACCGCCGTGCTCCTGGCCCGCGGCGCGACAGAAGGAGACACTGTTGGGGCCGATGGGCTAAGACCGTTGCCGACCAAGTGCCATTAGCGTTCATTAGCACATGTCAAACCCGTCTGATTCTGTGGGTATAGGGCGGCATTTCGCTGAGGTCGGAAACTCCCGCAACCATTGATTGATTTCGACATGTTCGAAATTCATATTACGCATATGGGTAATCATCATATATAGGATCTCTCAAGTAACCTAAGCAACCGAACCGGGGCAGAAAGGCGTACAAACAAGCCGCGACGAACAGCTTCTTCCGCATTTCTTTAGGCAAGCGAAAAGAGGGATGGCATGACAGCCAAGAGCTACGTAAAGATCGTTATTGTTGGCTTTGCACTTTGTCTTGCAATGGTGCTATGTGCATCATTTGCGAAGTATAGGTCCGAGCAATCGTTTATTGATGACGCTGAAAACGGTTTTGGCATAGACGGGATGTATGTCAACGATGGCGCGACCAGGACGTCTATGGCGATTCTTGCAGGCGAAGACATGGAATGGCAAATCTGTAATGACGATGGCTCTTGTCTGAGTGGTCGTTTGGCCGCAACGAGCGATCCGAATTCGTTCGATCTTCTCGACAATGATGGAGAGGATTGCGGTTCTGTTCACCTTTCATATGCATCGCGAGACGGGATGGACGGCATCCTCTACGTCTCCCACGAGACTGGCGATTTCAAGATGCGTAGGACTAACCGAGTGCCGGCTTTTTTCGAGGAGTGAGAATTCCCGTCGGCCTGCCGATCAGGCCGCCGGGGTATCGAACCCCGCATTCATCCGTACACACGGATGAATGCGGAAAGCAACCGTGGTATTCCTACAGGAATCGAATCCGTGAGGTCGTTGTCCTGGATACCTGGGATCCAGAGAGCGGTAGATACCTGTTCGACGGTCTGACCCAATCGACCTATCGAAACTCGATACATCGGATTGCACGACCCTGGAGGGCATGTTCAGGGGATGCTCAAGCGTCACGGAGCTTTTTGATCTCGACCGTCTTGACGCCTCGAACGTCGAGAACACGTCCTACATGTTCCTCAACTGCCTGACGCTCAAGGCCGTCAGCATCTTGGGATGGGAGGCGTCCGGAATCACAGACGTCGGCCAGATGCTCAGTGGCTGCTCTACCTACATCCTCGCAACCGAGGAGCAGCGCGAGTTCCTGAACAAAATCACCGGCTCCACGCAGCACGGAATTTGGACCCGCAACCTTTCGTAGCCCAGATCAAAATACCGGTTGTTTCCAGAAATCCTCCAGGCACCTTCTAGAGGATTTCTGGAAATGCAAATAACAATAATTTAGATTCCGAGCGTATCGACCGGAGCAACAACGATGCCTTCGCTAGTTACGTGAGCCGGCATACCAAACCCGATGACGATGAGTTTCGCCGCAGGCGGCCTCTCCCCGCGATCGACCAGCTTTCGCTCAAGTCGAAGCAGATTTTCCACTGCCTCTGGGACTTGGGGGCTCCCGAGCTTAACCTCAACGGCAACCCACGAGCCGTCACGACGATGGACAATCGCGTCGACCTCTAGGTCGTCAGCGTCGTGGTAGTGAGATACGGTCGCATCGCTGGCCGCCGCGTAAACCTTGAGATCGTGCAGCACAAGGGATTCGAAGAGCAAGCCAAGGGTCTTCGGATCGGATGACAACGACTCCGGGTCCGCACCGATGAGGGCGACGGCGAGCGATGAGTCCGCAAGGTGCCGCTTCGCGCCCTGCCGCAACTTCACCGGCGACCTGAGAGCCGGATGCCACGCGGGGACATCGTCGACGATATTGATACGGCGCAGCGCGTCCATGTAGCCGGTAATCGTATTCTTTGAGACGTCAACGCCCAAATCCCTTTCGATGGACCTCATGCCGGCAAGAGTCGATTCATTGCGTGCAAGCGACGAGAGCAAGGCCCTTACCTTAACCGGGTCGCGTTTCACTCCATCCGCCCTCGAAACGTCAGACTCGCAAACACCGTCAATATAGGCGGCGGCTATCCGCATTGCGTCGGCAGTTGTCTTACCGACCGCTTGGGGCCAACCGCCGCGGCAGAGCAAATCCGCGATACCGGCGATACCGGCGATGGATCCGAGTGACGCCGCAACGGAATCGCCATCGAGCAGCGCACCAAGCGAGACCGCTCCCGACGAAATACCGAGCTCGAAAAGCGTCATGGTATCCATCCGCAAACGGGCGATTCGACCCACACCGCTGTGCATCGGCTGGTTCTCGGCTCGCGGCGTCGCAGATCCGGTGAGAATGAACTGTCCTGGCTCCCCTCCCCTGACATCGCATTCGAATCGCACGGCATCCCATAGCTTCGGTTCTTCCTGCCATTCGTCGACAAGCCTCGGGGTCGGTCCGACAATTGCTTGGGCCGGATCGAGACGAGCAAGCTGGAGGGCCGCAAAACCGCCAGATGGGTCGGAGAGAGATAACGATGACTCGGCAAATCTCTGAGCTGTCGTTGTCTTTCCACACCATTTCGGCCCCTGAATGAGCACTGCACCAAAAATGCCAAGGTCGCGCTCGACCAAGCAGTCAACACAACGTCCTATATACCTATCCATCGGCTTTCCCTCCAATCATTCATTTGAAATTATAGCGTCTATCTGCGTCGTTGGGACAAATAACGATTACTTATTGGGACGATTGACGGTAATTTATTGGGACGATTGACGATAGCTCGTTGGGACGATTTCCATTTTCTTAAGGCACTAATCAACGAGACCCACTGTGAACTATGAGACGAATAAATTTAGCTGACGCCTCTCATGAGTTCAGCAATGCTGATTTGAAATCCGTCGGCAATCTTCTTGAGATTTGAGAGGCTGACATTACGCCGCCCGACTTCAATGCTCGCGTAGTAGGAACGATTCATTTCAATCAAATTGGCGAACTGCTCCTGACTGCACCCGAGTCCAGCGCGGAGCTCTTTGCATCTCATGCCGAATGATTTCTGAAGCGTCGTATCCATGACAAAAAGAGTCATGGATTGTTGTATAAAAGCCAACGGACTATATACAACAATCCCAGTTAAGGCGCATAATTATCTCTATTGGAAAGCGCTCTGATGCCCAGTCGGATAGGGCACGGAAAAGGAATGGAACAGCACAATGACCCAGGGAAAGCACTTCGCCGCACTGCCAAACAAAAAGATTCACACTCCGAAGGGGATCGCGCGTCTGACCGTCACCGCGGCGACCATGGCCGCCATGACCGGATCGAGCCTCATCTCACCGTTCACGGCATTCGCCCAGACCGGTGACGGGGGCACGCAGCACCCCGCCGTGATGTCGCCGATCGCCGCCCACGCCGGCGCGGCATCCGGTACCGGCGCGAAATCCGCCGCACAGACCATCGCGGACCTGCAGAAGGCAGTCGACGAGGCGAAGGCGAAGGAGGACGCCGCCAAGGCAGCCTACGATGAGGCCGCCGGTCCCTACAACGAGGCGGCTTCCGCCCGCGACCAGGCCAAGGCATCCTACGATTCGGCAGTCAGCGCCGGCACGGCAGCCGACCGAGCGGCAATGGACGAGTACGCCCGTCAGGTCGCAGAGGGCAAGGACGCCGCCGATGCCGCCGGCAAGGACCTCGAGCAGGCGAAGGCGGGTCTCGCAGACGCCAAGGCGGATGCGTCCGAGAAGGACGAGGTGTACCAGTCCGCCCTCAAGGCGGCCCAGGATGCCAAGGATGCCCTCGATAAAGCCAAGGCAGATGCCGTAGGCGCCACCCCGGAGGCAATCAGTGCCGCCGAGCAGGCGGTACGCGACGCCACGGATGCCGTGAGCAGGGCACAGGCCGAACTCGACAACGCCAACGCGACGCTTGCCGATGCCCAGTCCAAGCTGGTTGCGGCCCAGTCTGCAAAGGATTCCGCCGATTCCGTCCTCGCCGCAGCCCAGCAGAACAAGGACACGGCGGATGCGAAGGCCGCAGCCGCCAGCGCCGCCTACGAGAAGGCGAAAGCAGACCTCGCCGCAGCGGAGACCGGTGCGAGCGGTCCAGAGTATGATGCGGCAAAACAGAAGGTCGCGGACGCAGAGGCAGCCCTCGCTGTCGCACGAGCGGCACAGTCCCAGTGCGAGTCCGAGCTCGAGCAGGCACAGTCCGCTGCGGCAACGGCACAAGCCGACCTGAATGATGCCCAGACGGCTCTCTCCGTAAAACAGCAGGCCGCGGCCGATGCCGCGTCCGGCGTGACCGCCGCCCAGTCCGCACTCGATGCCGCGAACTCCGACCTCGATGCGGCCAAGCAGGCGAACGCCGATGCCATCGCCAAGCTGGATGCCGCGAAGCAGGCTGTCAAGGACGCCGAGTCCGCCAAGGCAGCCGCCGACGAAGAGCTTGCGAACGCCAAGACCGCAAAGGATACCGCTGACGCGGCCGTGACCGCCGCCCAGCAGAAGGTCGACGAGGCACAGGCAAAACTCGATTCCGCCGACGCGCAGCTCAAGCAGGGAGCCATCGGCTTCTTCCGTGCCATGGGTGCCGATGACGCAGTCAACATCATCCTGAACGCCAAATATGCCGGAAAGACCGAAGTCGGCAACTCCAAGGACGCCACGTCCCTTGATAACATGCTCAATGCGATCAGGTGGATGAAGTCCGTCAACGACTACCGCAAGTCGGTCGGCCTGTCCGAGCTCCATGTCACCTACAAGCTCATCGCCGGTGCGATCGCAGATGCCAACTACAGCGACACCGTGCTCGATCATGCCCGTCAATATGATTTTGCCGAAAACCTGGCATGGAATTACGGAATCGATCCGAGTGGGCAGTGGATCGAGCAGGAGAAGGGCTTTTTCGACAAGGCAACGGAGGCCCTTTATGGAGTCACCGGTCTTGTCGGCAAGGATGCCTATGATTTCTATGCAAAGAACGGTGTCGCAATCAACCATTGGATTGCAGACAACTGCCACTGGGAGAACGGCAGTAGCGGCACCGTCGGCCATTACATGAACATCATCAATCCCGAACTCGCCGTTATGGGAATGGCAACCTGCACCAAGGGCACCATGTCCGGGCTTCAGACGCAGTGCTACACCGCAGAGATCTCCGGCTGGTCCGGCTCCGGTTGGAACACGAACCCCATCTCCGTCGACGAGTACGAGCAAAAGCTGACCTCCTATATCAACGGCCTCAAGAACGCCAAGAGCGCACTCGACGTAGCCAAGGCCGATCTCGCATCCAAGCAGCAGGCAGCCGCCGGCGCCGCCGCAACCGTCCAGCAGAAGCAGGACGCAGCGGATTCCGCACAGGCAGACGTCGATGCCGCGAAGCAGGACGTCACCGATGCCCAGCGTGCCGTCGATGCCGCCAAGGCTGATGTCGCCGCCAAGCAGCAGGGCGTCACGGATGCCCAGACCGAGCTTAATGCGGCGAAATCGGACCTCGATGCCGCCAACGCGGCAGTCGATACGGCAAAGTCGACCGTCCAGCAGAAGCAGGTTGCTTTTGATGCTGCCAACGCAGCCGTAACGGCCGCACAGTCTAAGTTGGATGCCGCAAAGGCCGACACCTCTGCCAAGCAGCAGAGCGTTGCCGATGCGAACGCCGATCTCGCGAAGTTCTTCCAGGACGTCGCCGACGCCAAGAAGGCGCTCGATACAGCAAAGAGCGTCCATGACTCGGCGGTAGCCGATCAGACCGAGAAAGCGACCGTCCTCGCCGCCGCCGAGCAAAAGGCGGACGCCACCACACGCGCCCTCGCGGATGCCCAGCGTGCCGTCGATGCCGCAAAGACCGACACCGGCGTTGCCGCCGACAGGCTTACCGGCTCCCAGACCGATCTCGATGACGCACAGTCGAACCTCGACATCCTCACCGATCTTGCCGCGAAGCTCGCAGAGGCACAGCAGCGCGAGCAGGATGCAGTAAAGGCCGTCAATGACACCAAGGTCGCGCTTGATGCCGCGAAGGCGAATACCATCGCCGCCGAGTCCCTGGTCTCCGCCGCCGAGCAGGCAAAGGCGCAGGCAGACGCCAAGCTGTCGAAGCTGAACTCCATCGATGCCGGCGCGGCGATCGCTTCCGGCCATGATGTGAACGCGGATGACGCCCTCAACGCGCTTTTCGCCGCAGCAGTCGAGGCACGTGCCAAGGTCGCGCCCGCCAAGGCCATCCTGGACGAGAAGCAGGCCGCGGTGGACGGGCTCCAGTCCGGCTATGATGCGGCACTCGCCGCCTACGAGTTGGCGAAGTCCGACCGCATCGCAGCGGAGCAGAAGCTTTCCGATGAGATTGCACGACAGAAGGCAGAGGAGGCGGCAAAGCAGCAGGCGGCATACACCCCGAAGCACCTCGCCGGCACGGATACCGCCCAGCCCGGCAGCCTCGCTCAGACCGGTGACCGCGCGGGACTCATCGGCGAGACGTTCGCCATCGGCGGTACCGTCCTTGTGGCGGCCGGCGTCTTCCTCGACCAGAAGAAGCGCCGCGGGCAGATGTAGGACAAATCGCATAACGACTCGGAAAGGGGAATCCCGCAAAAGGGATTCCCCTTTTGCGTTTCGCCCGACACGGGTCGTTGAGGCAGCTTCAGCTTACGGACTGCGGATTAAACCGATCTACAGCTGTGACTATATGTCTGTGAGCACATGTTAGCCTGGTCTTATGGTCACATATTTTTAAGAGCGCCTATGTTTTACCGACCGTTTGTCAGTGCTTATTGAACAACCAGTCGAACCCGGGCTTACCGAGAGTCTGGCGCATCTGGCCGGTCTGAAACTCGGTATGGGTCCCGTCGGGGCCAATGACCGTGTTCATACCACCGGCTCACGGAACGACCGTCTTGGTCTCACCGGTCGTGAGGTCGATTCTCATGTTGCCGACCTGGTTCTCGACGTGCATCTGTCCTTCGCTGCCAAGTACGTTCTGGAGCATGTCCGCCTCCTTGAAATCGTCTTCTTGCCGACAGTATGCCCGAAACGAAAAGGGACGCAGCATGAGTTGAATCTATAATTCTTCTATAAGGTTTCTAGGGATTTTCTAGAAGAATTATAGAAATAAATTGTTGGCTTCCGGGTGTTGAGGCGTCTGGATTTGGCTATCTTCCTGCGGTAATACCGGTTAATAGACGAATTTTCAGGGTCTTTAGGTTAATAGTCGCTAATAGTCAGGTGCATGGGCACTATTAGGAACTATTAGGCTGAAGGCGAGCGATACACTTTGGATGGCGGCGCGGTGGGCGCCTGGTCATTTCCTTCCACCTTAATCTGCTTGTCTGCCGCGCCGTCGCTTCTCAAATAGCTAGGCCAAATCGAAGAACGCGCGGGGCGCCGGTGATCAACCCGAGAATGCCGATGGCACGGATAAGGCGGGGATGACGGCCGAAGTCGTTCGGCCATACGGTAAGGACCGTTGCAAAACCGAGGTGGCCCAGAAGTGCAAACACTTGCCAAAAGCCAGTCACCACAACCCCCTCCCTCTCCCAACTGAGTCTTCATTTATCGTATCAAGGCGCAAACCAGAAAGGTACGCGTGATCGTGATTGTATCTAGAAATCTTCTAGTAAGTTTCTATAAAACTTCTAGAGTATTTCTAGATTTGCAGGGATTCATGGGTTATGGAGCATTGCGGTGCGGTAAAATGAATCTAGAAGGTTTCTAGAAATGTTCTAGAAGAATTATGGAAAGGACCGGTGCAAAAATGATCGTTTCGCTGATCAATCTGAAGGGCGGTGTGGGCAAGACGACGAGCTGCATCGCGCTCGCGACGGCCGCCGCTCGCGACGGCAAGGAAGTCGTCGTACTCGACGCGGACCCGCAAGGATCGGCCACCTTCTGGGCCGATAACGCCGAGGACAACGGCGAGGAACTTCCCTTCGCCGTCGACGCCGCGAACCCCGCAACCGTCAAACGGGCGGCGAAGAAGTTCAAAGGCGATCCGGGCCGCTGGGCCTTCATCGATTGCCCACCCAATGGGGCCATCTTGGACGCGGCGCAGGACGCGTCGGACTTCGTCATCGTGCCGACTGGCACCGGCAACGCAGACCTCGTGAAAACGGCCGAGACCGTGAAAACGATGGAAGCGAACGGGAGGCCGTACGCCGTGCTTCTTACCCGCGTGCTGACGAACACCAACGGTTTCAAGGCTGCGCAGGAAAACCTTGCCGCCGGCGGTATTTCCTACTTCGACACGGCGATCCGCCAGAAGGAGGACCTGAAGGGCTACTTCGGGCTGCCGTTCGGATCGGCACTCTACGGATACGATGACGTCTACAGCGAGCTCAGGGAGGCCCTGAATGGCCGTTAAAAATAACTTCAATGCATTTGCCAACAACAACACCAAGCTGGCCAAAAAGCGCCTCATGGACAACCAGGACACCGCACACAAGGGTGATGCCGGGACCGACGAGCGCAAGATGATTACGTTTTACGTGTCGGCAAAGAAGCACGCAGCCCTGAAGGCCTACTGCAAGCAGGAGGGCAGGACGATGACAGCTGTGATGCAGAACGCTGTCGATGAACTGCTTAAAGAGGCGGAAAACGAAGACCGATAGGTTAGTTTCGGAATCGATGAGAAAAGGAGCCGATATGACTCAAAGCGAGAAACGCAGGAAGCTCAGCGGCGACATCACCACGGAGCTCTGTGGGCTCAGCGGGCTTTCGCAGGTGATGAACACATCCGAAAACGAAGCCCTGTTCGCGCTGGCCGACCTTCTCGGCCCAGCCGTAAACCGATTGCTCGGCCTGCTCGAAGAGAGCGACAATATTGATTCGTTCACCATCCCAGAGGATGCCATCGAAGACTCGACGAAAACGGCCGAGGAGACGCGCGCCGAAATTTACGACAAGTTCGCCATCGAGCTTCATGGCCTAAAGGGCCTCGCAATGGCAATGGAGGAATCAGGGAGTGAAATCACGCTCGCTCTTTCAGACCTTCTAGGACCAGCCGTAAACCGATTGCTCAATCTGATTGAAGAATTGGAACAAGCATCCTGATATCGCATTTCGCGAACATATCTTAATCAAACGTCAGTCAAGAAGAGCACTGGAAGGTGCTTTTTCTTTCTTGTAGGCTCTCAGATCCGATTTAAGGCATCGAAATAATGCAGTCTGAGGAATACGGTCGAATTGGTTCCAAAGTGTCAGATATTCGATTCTGTGGCCGTTTCCGTGGTCTAGACGTGAGGTCGACTGAATGTCGGAATGGATAGCAGCTGAAAAAGATGCCCTATCTGTAGTCACCTCACGATTGCAAAAAGACGTTCGTCTTTCAGTGAGTTTCAAGCAAGGGTTCTAGGCCACTTGTGGCCCTCTCTCTTAATTCTCAATTCTCTTTTCTCTACATATATAGGGACATGTACTCATGCAACGTTAACCCCTATTTATCACGTACTGATGCAACATAAATGTGTACTCATGCAACGCTATGTGCGTACTCATGCAACGTTATGTACTGATGCAACGTTGCATCAGTACGCGTTAAGGGGTTATGACAACGCATTCAACCGTGAAGAAATAGATTTGAACATCGTGATATATACGGATATACTATTTGCAATGTAAATTCGGCCAGAAAGGTATTTGAGATGGAATCCAAGAAGGACGCAACTCCGTCCAAGAAGCGCGTGTTGCTCACCCTTCCCGTTGAGCTCGTGGATTATCTTACCGAGGTTACCGAGCAGACCGGAATGAACAAGTCCGGGTATATCGGCGTGCTTTTGCGCAACCAGATGCTTCATGAGCGCGAGGATCGGGCTGGCGATGAGGAAAAATAGGCAGAAAAAAAGACTCGCAGCCGCCAAGCAAATGAGTCTTTCTTTCCGACGTGATATCGATTTGTCAAGGACATCATACCATAGTACCTTCGGTTCTACCGCTGGTTTTTGTGGATGTACCTTGGCAGATGATGCTGTCGGCTAGAGGTCGTGATAATCATGACCAGCTTGGCCAACGCTCTGGCTGCCGCCGTCGGCAGTCAATCTGAAAAATCGAATGATGCCCCTGCGCCGTTCGTGTTCCAAACCGAGCTTTCGGTTGGTGGAGGCAATCTGGGTACTTCCGCTGCAGCGCCTGTGCTGCAGCGCCCCGTCGCAACCCGTGAGCTCAAGGACTATCCATGGCTTCTTGTGCGCCTCGGTCTCGTTTCGGTGGTTGGCAAGACGATGCCGAATGGGCGCAAATGCTCGATCGGAACCGTTATCCTGCTCTCGCATATCGGATCTGGTCTTTCCGAGCTTCGTGAGTCAACGGCCGTCGAACTTGATATCGATCGGTGCCGAGTGAGTACAACCATCAACGAGATGGTTGGTTGGGGATGGGTCGTGCGCTCGGAAAGCGGGGCTCTTTCGGTTGACTTTGATGAAATCGGTAACTTTGTCGGCATGTCCAAAAGCGAATTGATTAGCGGTCAGTTCCTTCACGTGCCGAGATTCATGCTTGCAAGTGATGCGTTCCACGATGCAGCCTGTGTCGTGTTCGGCGACCTCGTGTCCCAAAGTCTGCTGGACCACCCCCGCGGCGCGATGAAGAACCCGGAGCTGGCAGAGCTTCTGGGTATTTCCGTCTCCGCGCTCCAAAAGGCTAGGAAGCATCTTGCCGAGCAAGGTTTCATTGAGCTCAAGAAGCAGGGAAAGCAGGTCGTGCCGGAAATCGCGTCGGGGGCCGCTGTTGCTGCGGTCCGTCTCGAAGATGACCGCACACGAGCACTGGAAGCGATTCTCAAGAAGTCGAGAAAGAGAAACAAGTAAATGCGCACTGATGCAACGTTGCGTCAGTGCGCATTAAGGGATAAATCTAGATATTTTCTAGAAAATATCTAGAAAATAGCAAATTATTCAACTGCGTACCAATGCAACGTTGCATTGGTACGCAGTAGGAAGGCCAAATATGCCGTTACCAACGAAACTCCCGTCCAACATCGAAGCAGAAAAGAAAGTGCTGGCCGCCGCCATGACGAACCGCGTTTCACGCGTGGAAATCGTGGCAAGTTGCACGGAGTCAGATTTTTTCTCTCCGTCGAACAGGACGATCTTCAGGGCGATTTGCGATCTTGATGCGAAGGGTATCGGGGCCGACTGCGTCTCCGTCATCGATGGGCTTCGGAGCAGCGGAAAGCTCGCTGCCGTCGGTGGCGAGGCATACGTCATCGAACTCATCTCGGACGACTTTGCTCAGGCGTCGTATGAGCACTACGTTGACATCCTGCGCCGTGACACCGCTCGCCGTAATGTCATCGCCGCGACCGCTGAAGTAACGTCGCTAACCAATAACCCGCCGATAGACACCGCGGAATACATCTCCGCAGTCCAGGACACCTTTCTCGCCGCGACCGAGCAATCCGTCCCAAGCGATTACAAGAGCATGGAAAGCGCTTTACGCCTCGTCCTCGATTCCGCCGAGGCGACCAGGACGGGCGGAGCGACGGACCATGTCAAAACTGGATTCTCCAAGCTCGATGAGCTTATCGGTTCGTTCGAGCCTGGACAGCTCATCGTCCTCGGCGCTCGGCCAGCGGTCGGTAAGAGTGCTTTCGCAATCAATCTGGCAACATCGATCGCAAGCGTTGGTACGAAGGTATGCCTCTTCTCGCTGGAGATGACTGCTACCGAAATAGGACAGCGCATACTCGCGAGCGCGTCGGCCGGCGCTTCAAGTGGCTTGACCATCGGAGCCATCAGGGATGGGCTTATCAAGGAGGGCGACCGCGCCCTGGCTGAGAACATCGTGGCATCCGTGAGTGCTCTGCCAATCGACATCGACGACACGCCCGGAACGACCGTCGCGTCCATTCGCGCCAAGGCGAGGCGCATGCTTCGCGGGCAAGGAAAGGGAATCATCATCGTCGACTACCTGCAGCTGGTTGATGATCCCAAGGGAAGCAAGTTCGAGAGCAGGAACGTTCAGATCGGCAAGATCTCCCGTTCGCTCAAGATCCTCGCAAAGGAGCTTAACGTTCCCGTCATTGCGTTATCCCAGCTTTCTCGGCAGGTTGAGAATCGCGTCGGAAAAGTGCCCCAGTTGTCTGATCTTCGCGACTCCGGCTCGATCGAACAGGACGCCGATATCGTTATGTTCTTGGACCGTTCAGCCGACGATCGAGAGGCGAACATGGATGGACGTCCGGCCAAGGGCATCGCGAATGTCATCGTTGCTAAAAACCGAATGGGGGCGACCGGGACTGTTGAGTTCGTCTTCAAGCCGGAGTACTGCCGGTTCTACGTTGCCGCAAGAAACGTAGCGCGATAATGCGGTGTATTGTGTACTCATGCAACGTTGCATGAGTACGATTTTGCCCAATTTCTAGAAGATCCATCGCAATATATGGATTGAAAAAGGGGGATCCATATGTATGGACCGGTGAGCAAGGACGGGCCGTCGATGGAGTTTGGCGAGGTCGGCGAGGAGATCAAAGATGAGGCACGGCGCCGGGTGGTGAAAGAAATCGTCGCAAAGCTCAAGGTCGATGCCGACGATGTCACCGAGATCACTGGAACCCCGGTCGAGGAGATTGATCCTTTCTGGAGCAAAGAGAACCAGAAACACCTAGAGGTAGCTGCAGAAAGGCTTGATTCCGGTAAGGGAGAGATGCACGAGCTCATCCCTTTAAATGACTGAAGCCGCCCCTACTAGGGCGGCTTCAGCTGCTGGGAGAAAACCCCAAACTGTTTCCATCCGCGCAGGGCGCCGGCTCTGCCAAGCCTATAAGCGCTCCCGTGCGCTATATGCATCCTACATTCTTATAGGCTTTCTTTTAGTACAAGCTTCATAGTTCAACCTGCAATTGTCCCAATGAATTACCTGCAATTGTCCCAACGCAGCAGATAAACAGTATAATTTCTCTGTTTAAGAAGTGGGGTGCACTAGTGAATAGATATATAGACCGATGCGTCGATCGGCTGATCGAACGAGACCTCGTCATTTTCGGCGCGGTACTTGTTCAGGGACCGAAATGGTGCGGGAAGACGACGACGGCGCACCGCTTTGCGGAGTCATCGCTTTCTCTCTCCGATCCCGCTGGCGGCTTCGCGGCGCTTCAACTCGCTCGCCTCGACCCGGCTCAGGCGATAACCGGTGCGGCGCCGCGACTCATCGACGAGTGGCAGGAGGAGCCGAAGCTATGGGACGCAGTGCGTTTCGAGTGCGATGCGAGGGGAGGGGAACCAGGGCAGTTTATCCTTACCGGCTCGGCGACGCCGAACGATGCGGACCGACCGATGCACAGCGGCGTCGGGCGCATCTCCCGCCTGCGGATGGACACCATGACGCTTTCCGAACTTGGCGTCTCGTCTGGTGCGGTTTCGATCGGTGCGCTGTTTGCAGGCGATCCCGTTAAAACATCGCTCGGGTCCATCGATGGCATCAGCGGTGTTGCCGATATTCTCTGCCGCGGCGGTTGGCCTCAGGCGGTCGGTAGGACGACCGCCGAAGCGATGCGGATATCGGCTGCCTATATCGATGGCGTGTGCGAATCCGATGTCTCAAGAATCGACGGAGTGAGACGCGACCCGGAAAAGGTCAGGTCCCTGCTCTGCTCGCTCGCTCGCAACGAGTCGACTCTTTCCGGCACGAAAGCCATTGAAAGGGATCTGGACGGCGACATATCGAAGAACACAATTGCGAGTTACATGGACGCGCTGCGACGGATCAATATCGTCGACGACATCCCGGCGTGGCACCCGGCGCTCAGATCCCCGGTGAGGTTGCGCCAGGGCGCTAAGCGACATCTCGCGGACCCCTCGCTCGCCGTGGCGCTGCTCGGCGCGAATCCCAAGTCGTTGACGGCCGACCCGAAGACCCTCGGCCTGCTCTTCGAGTCCATCGTCCTGCACGATCTCAAGGTCTATGCGGCGGTCAACGACGCCTCCGTCTCGCATTACCACGACGCCGACGATCTGGAAGTCGATGCCATCGTCCACAGGCGCGACGGGTCATGGATCGCGGTCGAGGTCAAGCTAGGAAGCCCGCAGGTGCCGGAGGCATCCGAGAACCTGCTTCGCCTAGAGCGGAAGCTGGTCGAGCGCGGGGAAAGACCGCCTGCGGCTAAGCTCATCGTCATCGGGTTCGGGATGCCTACCCACACGACGCCGGACGGCATCACCATCGCACCCATCGACACGATCGGCATCTAGCGCGCAGCGTATCGGCAGCCTCTCCTGCCATACCTTTCGGTACACGCGGGTGATTTGCAAGTACCGACTATTAGCTGTATCGTCCGCAAGTCCTGTCTAATAGTCACTAATAGTGACGGTCGGGCAACGAGTTCGGGCTATTAGCCTTAATGTCTCCTATCCTCGGCCTGCTTCTTCTTGCATTGAAGCCTGAACCAGGTTCAGTTGGCATGGTTAAAAACGAGGGGCGACGCTTTTGCGTCACCCCTCGTCCCGGCCGGGTTGCTTTAGTTGTACACACGGTAGTTACACTTGAACTGGGTTATGTGTCCATAGCTGGAGCGGTACCAACCCGATGTATAGCTGATTACTTCTGGGCCTAGATAGTCGTAGCCCTTGTTGTAGCGAAGCTGACGGTAGGTCGTGTCGTACTCTGCTACGTAAAACGTGTCTCCAGAGAAGGCTTTGTACCGGTCCTTAACCGTCGAAGCCATGTACGCGGGTTCGACATCGCCTTTCTCCCCGTTGAGCGCATAGACGGGTGCCGCGATTCCGCATAAAGCCGTTGCCACGAGGATGGCGTAGACAGCCATGCGCGACGCATTGGACTTCAGCTGTTCAAATAGTTTCATGTCATTCACCTCGCTCGTATGTATCGAGGTATTCCTGCTTGAGCGTCTGCGAGGACGACTCGGTCTTTTCCACGAGCGTGCCGGCCTCGATGAAGTAGAACGAGTCGGTGAGGTCTGCCAGGTCGTCGAGCAGATGGCTTGAAATGAGCACGCTTCGTCCCCGCTCCACCTCGCCGCGCATCGCGTCGCAGGAGGTTTTCCGCTTTCCCGGATCGAGGCCGTTCAGCGGTTCATCGAGGATGAGGTACGGGCAATCGGTCGATATCGCCATGGCAAGCTTTACCTGCTGCTTCATTCCTGTCGAGAGTTTACGGGTCGGCTTGTCGAGATATGGGGAGATTCCGAGGGAGCTGCAGAGCGAGTCGATGTCGGCGGCCGATTTCCACGCCTCCCTAACGAAAGAGAGGTGCTCGCGGGCCGATAGCGTGGGGTAGAGATCCGTGCCGCCCGAAGAGCTCAGGTAGACGAGTTCTGCAAATTCGGCTGATCGACGTTGGCTGATTCCGTCTGCCGCCAGGCTTCCCGAGCGGATGCGGGTGGGAAATTGGCCCGACAGCGCTTCAAGAAGGGTGGTTTTCCCCGAGCCGTTGGGAGCAACGAGGCCCGCCGCCGTTCCCGGGCTCAGGAAAAGCGACCCGATTGAAAGTATCGTCGTGCTCCCGTATCCCACGCTCGCGTCCAGAAGCTCGAGCCCATGGTGCTTTTTCGCGGGTCCAGGCTGTTTGGGGGAACGTGTCGCAACGGCGCCGACCGCAAAAAGGACCGCGACGTATACCAGGGCCACGGCAAGCATCGATGCGCCGCCCGAACCGGAGCCAATGAATTCCGTCGGGAAGCATCCTACGTAACCCGTTGCCTCGATAGGCGAGAATACGGCCAGCGGCAGGAGATTGAGCGCGGCGTTATGCCCCAGTGCCGAATCGGACAACAACGGGAATGCCGGGGCCGCGACAAGCAGCGCGGAGGTAAGGGGGCCCGCGAGGACGCGCCTCGTTGCGGTCGATAGGACGGCGGAACAAACGGATATCAAGGTTCCACCCGCGAGCAGCGCGAGAAGTATGGTCGTGAAGACGTCTCCCGCGGTCGTGGTAGTGAGCGCGCCGTCATGGAAGAAGGCGATCGGGTACCCGATCTGCCCGAAGCCGTTTAGGGCCAAGGCGTAAATGCCCCCGGGTGCGAGGCCGGCGAGGAGCATCGCGGTCCCCGCGCCAATTATCGAAAACACGATCTGGATAAGGCGCCGGAATTTGGGCACGGGCGCCTTTGCCGCCAGGGTCGCAGGCCTTGTGGCGCCGAGCACGAGTATCGACGAGAGAAGGAAGGGGATGAAGGGAAGGAAAGACGGCGCCGTGGCAATGGCGTAAGGCAGGAAGGAAAGGAACGGCAGGTCGTTTGCGGAGGCCGGGATATCCGCGATGCCGGAGCTGCTCAGGGCACGGCAATACGCGAGGTCTGCGTCATTGGTCTCTCGGTCTCCCACGATGGACCCGGATTGGAAGCCCTCGCCCATGAGCGCGTAGTAGCTCTCGGCAGAATCGAGAAAGGCGGCGTCGGTTTGAGCGGCGAGGGCGGCGTTCGCGTATCTTGCAAGCTCCGCGTCATCTTGCTGCTCTGGAGATAGGTCTGTGCCGCTGGCCTGGGGCGCGCGCGTATTGAATGCGTCGACAAAGCCCTGCATGCCCTGTTTCATAAAGAAGGGCCCGTAGATGGGTGAATTGAACGCAATGGGGACGGAAAAGGCTGCAGCGAGAACGAGCGTACAAATCCATACGGCCTTGTCTCTTAGGATTAGTTTGAGAAGAAGTCGACAGTACATTTGGAAGCACCTACATTTCTCAAAGCATCGTTAGATTAAAAGTAACAGACCGAATGAAGATGCGCGCGACGGGGGCGAGGCGAATGGCTGAACGGTATCGATATGCGGGTTTAACGGCATATCGACCACATAGATTATTAACTCGCATTTCTAACAGTTAAGGAGACGGGTGCTTTACAGCGCACTCCTTCGATGATGCCTTCCGCTAGTTGCTATGCCGGTTTCAGCCAACAAAGAATGTGCCCGGGCGCTCAGGTTCACCGTTAGCGTTGGCAACATATGAGATGGGCCAGACCCTTGCCGCGCGCCGATTGCGCGAGAGATGTCGGGCTCCATGTTTATTCCACCTGCTTGTTATCAACCAGTCTCGCAAAACAAAGGAAAATGACCCACGGATTACGGACTGGATTCCGGCGAGGGAGTGGAGCACGGATTGATCGAAGAGGAATGACGCTCTGCTAGAATCAGCAGCGCTGTCGGCAGCCCTTGTGCCGGGCAGAGCCCTCCATCCGATGGGAGGTGATGCCCATGACCGATTTCACTGAGTCCGTGAAGCTCCTGACTGCTATGGTCTCGCTCCTCACGGCCCTTGTCGGCCTTTCCAAGGCACTCAAGCAGGGCTCGAAGCCCAAAAAGAAAGGCCACCGTCGCTAAGACGATGACCCAACTTCATTAAGCAACGGCTCTGCCCAGCTCACTACAACTTGGGCTGCCGTCGGCACCATTCTACCCGCTTGACATTGCTGCTGTCGATGCGCCGTATCAAGAATCCACGGCAGCGCTCGCGGTTGCAAAACGGCCTAACAAATAGCGGCTATTAGTCAGTTCGGCTGTCAAAAAGGCCTAATAGTTGCCAATAGTGGCTAGTTGGCAACGGATTTGGGCTATTAGTTCTAACGGTGCCTATACTATGACCCCACAAACGGGACACGGTTTTCTGCCCGCACGAGGTTTTAAAGTTTAGCTGGAACAATCCGGCAGATTGGAGCACAGAACATGAGGTTCGAACGCCTCATGTCGCTCAAAATACGTCTCCTCAATTGCGCAAAGGAGAACGGTATTTAGCGACAAGGAGACAATGGAATGATTTGGTTCACCAGTGACACGCACTTCGGGCACGAGAATGTCCTGAAGTTCACGGACCGGCCGTGGGAGACGATTTGGCAGATGAACGATGCCATCGTCGACAACATCAACGGCAGGGTCGCCGTGGATGACGAGCTCTACATCCTGGGGGATTTCTCATTCAAGATGACCGCCCAGGACGCATACGGGCTGCGTAAGCGGATCGCCTGCAAGCGCATCCACCTCGTCCCGGGAAACCATGACAAGGACTGGACCCAGCCGGCGGTCGCGGGCGCGTTCACCGTGGAACCGCCGATCTGCGTGCTCAAGATCGACGGGCAGAAGATCGTCCTGTGCCATTACCCCATGGCCGACTGGCAGGGCATGAGCCATGGATCGTGGCACCTCCACGGGCACATCCACAGCGGCGGCGGCGCGTACAACGAGTTCAACCGCAAGCAGGGGCTCCTGCGCTACGACGTGGGCTGCGACGCCAACGGGCACTCCCCGGTGAGCCTCGACGGGCTGAGGAAATGGTTCGCCGGGGTCGACGAGCCGTGCGGCCGGGTGAAATGGCCCTGGTGGGTCAACGAGACCGGTGACAGGCAGGTCGAACGCGAGCTGGCGGCTTACAAGCGGAAAGAGGCGATCCGATGACGGTCTATGTGACAGGCGACATCCACGGTGGGCTCGACATGCAAAAGCTCCGCGACTGGGAGCTTGGGGATAGCCTTGGCAGCGACGACTATCTGATCATCGCCGGCGACTTTGGCTTTCCGTGGGACTTCTCTGCCGAGGAATGCGCCGATATCGCCTGGATGGAGTCGCGCCCCTACACGGTTCTCTTCGTCGACGGCAACCACGAGCGCTTCGACCACTGGGCGGAGCGCCCCATGGAGCCGTGGCACGGCGGGCTGACGCAGCGCCTGTCGGATACTTCGTCCATCCGCCGCCTCATGCGCGGGGAGGTCTTCGAGCTCGACGGGAAGACGGTCTTCACCATGGGCGGGGCGACGAGCGTCGACAGGGCGTACCGCATCCCGTACAGCTCGTGGTGGCCGCAGGAGCTGCCGGACGAGCGCGATTTCGATGACGCACGGGCAAGGCTCGACGAGGTCGCCTGGAAGGTCGACTGCGTCATCACCCATACCTGCTCGACGCGCATGCTCTCGCCGACGCTCTACCCGGACCCAGGCTGGGAACGCCCGGATGTGGACCGGCTGACCGGATTCCTCGACGAGCTCGAGGATCGTCTGGACTACAAGCGCTGGTATTACGGACATTTTCACCGAGACGGCAATCCGGACGAACGGCACACGGTGCTGTATGACCGGATCGTGAGGCTCGGGGACAAACTCCTGCCGTGGGGTGCGTGCTGATGGCTATCTATGTGACGGGCGACGTGCACGGCAGGGCCGAGCACGGGTCCAGCCGGTTTGCCTTCAAGAATTGGCCGCTGGGCCGGACTCTGACGCGCGATGACGTGGTGATCGTGGCCGGCGACTTCGGCTTTGTCTGGGATGGATCCAACGCCGAGAAATACTGGCTTGACTGGATCGAGTCGAAGCCGTGGACCACGTGTTTCGTGGACGGCAATCATGAGAACCACCACGCCCTGGCTGAGCTGCCGGTGCGGGAGTGGAACGGCGGGCTCGTCCATGAGGCGCGACCGCACGTGCTGCACCTGATGCGCGGAGAGGTGTTCGATATCGACGGGCTCATAGTCCTTGCCATGGGCGGCGCCACGAGCAACGACAGGCAGTATCGCAAGGAGGGGAGGAGCTGGTGGCCCGAGGAGATGCCGAGCGAGGAGGAGATGGGGCACTGCCGCGCCTCGCTCGACCGCGTGGGCTGGAAGGTCGACTACGTGGTGACTCACGAGGCTCCTGCCGACCTGGCAGAGAAGCTGTGCCGGGAGCGCGAACGCGAGTATCTGGATGACCAGCTGCAACGATTCCTTGCCGAGCTCGACGGGCAGCTCGGCTACCGCGCCTGGTTCTTCGGCCACTACCACGGCGACGAGTGGCGCGACGACAGGCACCGCCTTATCTACCGAGACATCGTGCCGATCGAAAATGCTGCGCCCGGCTCTAGAAACCCTCTAGAAATGCTCTAGAAGGTTTCTAGAAAATAGACGCTTTGCGGCCTACTCCAATTCAAAGGTCTGGTCGAGGGAGTTTGACCCGGCGCCCATCCCGTCGACTTTCACTTCGATGGGAGACATGTCGTTGAGGTCAAAAATCGACACACCGTCGCATTCGCCTCCCGGCGCAAGCCCTTGCGAAGAGAAGCGGTCTTCCTGCAAATCGGCGGCAAACCCGCGAGATAGCATCTGCTTATTTTGATAAGCCGTGATGTAGCTACCAACAGCGCATGAATCTGCCGATCGGTTGTTAATGGCGTGCCAGCGAACAACGGCAACCTTCCCGCCATCGCCAGCCGAGGAATCATGCACCTCGACGCCGGTGACTGAATACTCCATCTTGCCGTAAACCCCGTCTTCCTGCGCGTTATCAGAATTAGCGACCTGAACTGCCGTCTGACGATCGTCTGCCTGGCTGCACCCAGAGGTCATAACTAGGGCGGCTGCCAGAACACCAGCAGCCCCAAAGTTCCGAGCTAGGTTGATTGCCTTTTTAACAGAGAGATGTTCCATCGACTACTCCAAACTTAATTGTTTTTGAATGCCATCAGCCAAACAGCCAAGCCCCAATGAGCATGACCACTGAAACTGCTGCAAGCGAAGCCCAGACGGCATTTTGACGGGTGATGACACCGCTGATGTTGAGCGCATTTGCGCCGGCACCATCAATGACAGTCCAGACAAGTGCCGTGACCAAAAAGACGACTAGCCCTGCCGTTATCAACTCACGGCGAGACGGCCTTAGCTTGTCGGACATATCTACTCGCCCCTCGCCTGGGCCATGACCTCGACCTTGGCCTCGGCCACGGCCGCCCGCTGCTCGGAGGCGGCGAGGCGGTCCTTGAGGGCGGCGACCTCGGCCATCAGGTCACGCTGGGCGAGGAGGGAGACGTTGAGATCGGCCTGAGCCTTGGCCGCGGCGTCGACCGCGCCCCTCATGCTTTCAATTCGATCGTCTTTTGCGGCTGATTCTGCCAAGAGCTGATTGTTCTCGGAATCGAGCTTCTTGAGCTGCGAGAGGTAATCGGCGACGGTGGCGTGGAGCTCATCGTTCTCAATCTCCAAGCTCGCAGTATCCAGCTCGAATTTCTCTTTGATGGCGGCGACCTGCTCGACGCAATTAGATTCGATGCTCTGAATCTGTTCCGTTGCACTTTTCTTGGCGGCGTCGGCGTCCTCGCGGGCAGCACGAGCCTCCATCGCGGCGGCTTCGGCGGCGCCCACGATGATGCGCTTGACCCGCTCGACCGCCTCATCGAGGACGGCCGATGCGTCGAGCGCAGCCTTCATGCCGGGAGTGGCGTTAGGGTGGTAGCCGTCGACCAAGCGGGCGACGGTATCGGCCTGCGAGAGGCCAAGGCTCGTGCTGATGTCCTTTATGGCGTCACGGGTCTCCGATGAGACATTCAGACTGGTCATTTTCTTTTCGGACTGGACTTGGTTTTCGGCCATGATGCGGCACTCCAATCAACAACGGGCATGGCTCCGCCACGCCGTACGGCTGGGAACAAATACGCGGCCGCTGTTGAGTTGTGTTCGTCCTGCGATCGGTGAGTTCTAAAAAGGCGTCTCAAGTCATGCGTTCACGCAGGGTTTCAGTTGGAGAAATACCGCACCCTTATATAGTAACGCCGCCGCACTCGGGCCTATTAGGCAAATCGCGAAACGACAGACGGACTTATTTCCTGACGCCCACCAATCCGCGTTCACGAAGGATGCGGTACAGCGTTGATTTGGAGACGCCAGTCGCAGCGCAAATATCGGGAATAGGAGTCTCTCCTCCAAGATAGAGCCTTACTGCAGCATCGGCTTTGACGCCGGCAGTGCGAGGCCTGCCACCCACGTTGCCGCCGTGGCTCCGTTTGACGGCGATACCCTCGGCCTGGCGTTGCCTGATCAGATCTCGCTCAAGTTCCGCGGTGCAAGCATGGGTGCCAAGCACGAAGCGCCCGAATGCGGTATCTAGATCCACGGGCTGTTTCAGGGACGTGAGCTTCACGCCGAGGTTTCGAAACATAAGGTCATAGTTGAGCAGCTGCCTGGTCGATCTGGTCAAGCGCTCCCAGGATTCGACCACCACCTCGTCGCCCGCCCGCATCTTCTTGAACAGGCACTTCTGCTGCGTCCGGTCGCCGTCCTGGGCACCCGTGACCTTGTCCTTGTAGATATGGCCATAGGCCACGCCAGCGTTCACCAGAGCCTCGATCTGGCGGTCCAACCTCTGGTCTTTCGTGCTCACGCGAGCATATCCGTAACGTGTCATTTCAGCCTCCTGCCTCGTATTTGATTTTCCCATGGGAATTGACGTGGAGGTTTTGACACTGGGTTTTGGCACTCGACGTTCACAGCATCGAGGGTTCGATTTTCGAGTGCCCAGAGGCATACCTTTTGAGACGTCGGGGCCTTGAATATGAGCAATAAGATGCGTATCAGTTCGCGATGGTTCGATGATGGGACCGGCTATACCGGTTTTTCGATATGGCTATGGCAGTTTTTATATATCGAGTGAGCACGAAAGACCAGAAACTCGACTCGCGGAGGGGCGGCGGCAACCCGCTGGTGAAGGGAGTTAAGTTGGCGGGTTCGATCTCCCGGTTCAAAAATACTCAGTATACTGAGTGATTTTACTCAGTATACTGAGTATTTAAGAAACAAGGAGGTAGATTGATATGTTTGAGCGCCATCAAGTTGCCGTGATAGCCCAGAGGATGCAGGAAACGAATAATCCGTTGATGCAATTTATAATCGGGCCCCGCCAAACGGGAAAGTCGACCATGTTCGTGCAGGCGTTGCACCATGTAGACATGCCCTGTCACGTGGTCAATGCGGACGATGTTGTGAATCCCGATGCCAGCTGGCTGCAAATCGAGTGGCAACAGGCAAGAAACCTCACGTCTGGAGGTAAGGCCCCGGCCGTTTTCGTTGTTGATGAGATTCAAAAGGTGCAGAGTTGGTCCACGGTCGTCAAGGGATTGTACGACCGGGATCGCCGGGAGGGGACGCCGCTCAAGGTCATGTTGACCGGATCGTCGTCGCTGCTGCTGCATAAGGGCTTGGAAGAATCCCTTATGGGCCGTTACGAGCTCATTCGGTCGCCGCATTGGTCCTATCGCGAGTGCAGCGAGGCCTTTGACTTTTCTTTTGAAGACTATCTCTATCACGGCGGATATCCGGGTGCGGCGCCGCTGGTTTCCGATGACGCCCGTTGGCGAAACTATATCCGAGATGCGATCGTCGAGCCGGCGATCTCGCGCGATGTTCTCTCGTTGGAGAATATCCGCAAACCGGCGCTGATGCGCGCGCTCTTTTGGCTCGCGGCGAGCTATTCGGGGCAGGAGCTTTCGTATTCAAAAATGGTAGGCCAGCTGCAGGATGCCGGTAGCACGGTCACGGTCGCCGGGTATTTGGACCTGCTGGGCAAGGCCGGTTTGGTTACGGCGATCCCCAAGTTCAGTGACAAGGAGCTCGCAAAGCGCCGAAGCACCCCGCGGCTCATGGTTTATGACACGGCGTTTATGACGGCGCTCGGCGATAAGGGCCGTGCAGAATGGCTGGAGGATTCGGCGCGACGGGGTCATTTGGTGGAATCGGCAGTGGGTGCACGACTGCTTGCGCGCGCGCCGGAAGAGGGTTTTGAGGTTATGTGGTGGCGTGAAGGCGTCAAAGAGGTCGACTTTGTGCTGCGAAGGGATGATGCACTGAGCGCCATCGAGGTCAAAAGCGGTGGAGAGTCCGGCCAGAGCGGCATGTCGACGCTCCTAGAAAAGTATCCGCGAGCCAAGCGGATCGTCGTGGGAGGAGCGGCGGCCGGGGCGTGCACCGTGGAGGATTTTCTGCTCGATAAGGTGCCGCTGTTTAACTAGCCTGAGCAAATTGAGAAAATACTCAGTATAGTGAGTGAAATCACTCAGTGTACTGAGTATTTTGACTTGGGCGTTGGATGGGTGCTCGGTCACCGCGTGCGATGGTGAAACCGGGCCAGGCCTTACCAGCTGATATGCATACAGGAGGGGCTTCCATTTTCCATGTCCCGCTCATATCGTCTGCCAGAAACCTGGCGAATGACCTGTCCCCCTGTCATGCCCTTGTCACAAAATCTATTAACGGGACCGTCAAATTTCCTCCTGCATTTTCTGACGGTACCGCGGTTCCCGCATACGTTTTGGGACTGTATCGAATAAAATCGACCTTACCAAATTCGATTTACGGCCCGAAAAAGGGTTGATGCGGGCATCCGCACCAGCTCTGGTCCAAATACCCCGTAAATCGAATCCTGTTAATCCGTCTACCTGGGGTTTTGCTAAATTCGCTACCACCGGGTGAGAATCGTGTCCGCGCGGCACGATATACTAGGTGAGACACCAACAAGGAAAGAAATGGCCATGAGCGATTCAATGGAAGTCATACATCGACTTGAGCGCGAGATGGCAGACCGTGCCGCTGCGGTTGAGAAAGTCGATGCCTTTAAAAACCAGCTCGCGCAGGCCATCAAGGCCTTCATGGATGCAGACAGCGCGGTCCGCATCCTTAACGACCATGACAGCATCGTTGACACTCAGATCGCCAACGCCATCGACGAGCATCTTCTCGCCATCGACAAGTTGTGCCGCTTCGGTATCGACGGCGGTTTCGGCGAAGAGCACCCGGTCAAGGAGTACTAGACCGCCGTATGGCCATCGAATAAAGTGAAAGAGGGTCGAACCGAGCAGTTCCCGGACAATTGGCGTCCGGCCAGACACTTCGGCTCGGCCCTTTCTCGTGCGTTTTTCTAGAAAAGCTCTAGAACATTTCTAGATGCATTCCGAAATGATTGCTAATCGCTTTTGATGCGGTGCCTAACGGCACCTATGATCCGCTCGCGAAGCTCGCTGATTTATATATCTCTTTGTACATTTTCGACTACAACCAAAAACGGATTCGGCGTCCTTGCCGAATTGTAGGTGTTACAGCCAGATGTTCTGGTCCGCCCGGGGAGCGAAGCGACGCCGGCGCTGAGGGCTGACAGCTGGTACGCCTCGCGCTAAGGGCTTGCTTGTTTATAAGACTGCCCGCGAGGTCTGATTGGCTTGCGGGTTGAATTGTTAGGTGGTGGAGTATCCACAGATTTTGGGCACAGTCGTGGACCCTCCCTAAATCTTCGAAACCAGCATGTAGCTGGGAAGGCCTCACCCGCCCCTTGGCCTTTTGCTCGACGATCTCGCGGGTCTCCACATGGCTCCGCCATGTATCCGGACCATTCGTTTAACGCATCGGCCGTCCTCACCGATGCCCCTCTACATGACAGGACCCAGGGTGGGGCACAAAGTCCGTCACGGCTGCACGCCTACCGCAGTCCTCCTTGCTTGACGTTGCGGCTACTCACCGCCAAACACACGCGTCGCCGCGTGGATATCCCACCGACTCCTGCTCTTCAGCTTTTAACCTACTTTCCTGCAGTATTGCAGCAGGACGAGCGCTCGGATCCTGGCACGCCGTCCCCGCCCTTATGGGCCGAGGCAGCGCAGGGGTCACAGGGAAGGCACTACCCTCGTCGAAGTCTCCTCGTGGAGACGGGACGGCAGACCTGTACAGCTCAGTCACCGATTATTCGAGCAAAACGCTACCTTTTTCGCAGGCCCTGGGGCCTGGCCGACCGGGAACGGCATATGTCACACGCCCGGTCGATATGAAAAAACCTCCCGGTGAGGAGGTTCCGTTTTTTCTCTTATCTACTTCTCCGTGTTGTCCTGACCTGCGGGTCTGGATAAAATGGAGTTGTCAGATGGCTTGTGGTTTAAGCGTCTGACGGTGTAGATGTTGAGTTGGTACCTCACTCTACGCGGTTCCACGGTGTTGGTACCACCGCTGGAACAACCTCGATGATAGCACGCCCGCCCGTCTTAACGGCGGGCGGGTTATCAAATTTTTAGCTATCTACCTGCGAAAACTTAATACATTGGTACTACGGTATGGCTCTTTGCGGTGCCGCCAATAGCTGACTATTAGTGAATCTGTAACTAATAACTCTTAATAGTTTGTAATTAGAGGAAATTCCGAACTTTAGCGCCAATAGTTCCACCGCTCTTCGCTGGAACTATTGGCAAAAAGGCTAGCGGGCCGAGTCGCCGCGCGTGTAATCGCCACGATCGACAGTGCGATCGGACCGATAGTGAGGCGCGTCGCTACCGCCGTGCGCCTGGCCGGCGGCGCGAACGCGGTCGTCGCCGGCATCGACAACGCCGCCGGCGTAACGGTTGCGAATCTCCCTTGCGTAACCGCGCCGGGCAAGAAGCTCATCACGTACGGCGGGATCTTCGAGCAGATCTTCATCGCACTTCGGTGCAATGAATTTAGGAAACGAATTGTAGGAGACGCCCTTGCTCGCTTTCGCCTGCTCGACCCACGCCGAGTATGCTTTCTTGAGACGCTTGATGTAAATCTCACAACGTTTCTCGTATGGAAGGGCTCGCTCGGCTTCCAACACGTTATTTCCGAAAGCCGTCTGCAACGACTTCAACGCGAACCGCCCGTCGAGACGGGTCAAGTTGAAGGTACATTTTGGATTACCGGCCTCTTTGATATCGAGATCTGTCGCATAGACTCGATTGTTCTTGATGAAAATGTCTACGCCCCACGAGGCAAGTAATTTTTTGAACTGCTCCATATTCTTCGGGTGGTAGTCGTCGATTGCAATATGGATCAGCTCGCGCAGATTGTTTTTATAACTGTACTCTCCCCGATCGACAATCTCCTTTTCAATATCGCGCGGCTGACGATCTCGAATCTTTGAATTTCTCTTACCTTTTTCAAGTTGAGTAAGATTCCAGGCCTTGTCCATTTCACGAACCCATGAAGCGCGTTCGAATTTTCCGCGACGCCCACCAGTCTCACAACGTTTGCCGGTCAGCAAATCGGTACGGTTGATCGCCATATGGACCGCGTAGCGTTTTCCCGCCTTATCGCTTTCCTCATGCAACGCGAGAATCACTTGTTGATGCGGATAGTGCTTCGCAAGCCATTGCTCCGCGTAGGCCAAACATGCATCGGGGGTCATCTTGCCTCCGTTGCAGCTGCACTCCTCGGGCAGAAACGCGAGAATCTGATGAAGCATGATTACGTTTTTGACTCCGGCTCTCGACGGTTTGTCGTGATGGAAAACCTTTCTGGTTCTATCCATTTTCGAAAACCAGTGGTCGCTCCATTCGATGTTCCAGCCACCACGCACAATCGCATCTTTTCCGTTGATGTATTTACGAACATTCTTTGCATAGCGCTCACTCGACACTCTTTTCTGTTTGATAACAGTCACTTCACATCACCACCGACGAAATAGCGCTTTTCAAGCTCGTCGATGAAACGGTCTAGCTTACGCCCAACTTGATAAACCTTCTCAAGTGTTCGAAAAACAGCTTTCTCGTTGTACGCGGGAAGCCCTTGGGCGTTCAAAAAGTACATGAGCTGATTGAGATTCGTTCCTTCCTTCAAAAGCTCGTGATAGATTTTGTCGATCGACGCCCGATCGACATCGATTTTCTCGACTCTCCCGACAAGAGCAGTGCGACGCATGAAGGCCGACATCGACACGCCGAGTTCAGAAGCGCGATTCTCAATGGATTTTTTCTCACTTGGCGAAACCCGGATGCGAATCATCTCAGTTCGCTCTTCGTCTTCAGTCAGATCGACCCCGCGAGTCACCGCGTCATCGGGACGCAGGAAATACCTAATCAGTTCGGCCTCAGACATTTGGGCCTTTTTGGAAAACGCAACAAGCGTTTTCTTTTCTTCTTCACTCAGCGTTGCCTTGACTGTGAACGGACGTTTCGTACTCACGGACAGCTCCTCGAAAATGAACCGCACACCGGAGAGGCCTCCGGTGCAAAACCAGCTATTCGATTCGCTTTCCTTTTCGAGTGCTTAAAAATCGCCGACGCGATTTGAAAACGTCTCGCGAAAACTTTACCGCCGTGAGAGGTGGTAAAGCAAGATGTGTGGGAAAACAAATGGCCCGTATGGGCCCATTTGTTGCCACCCACACCCATCTTGCAATCTCCGGAACGGGGATTGGGCGAAACGCAGTGTAGACGTGGAATGAGAGGCCTCATTCCAAGCGAGAGGCCTCGCGGCGTTGTAACTGCGTGAAGACCGTGAGCGGAAGCGAATTTTTAACGCGAAGGATGCTGAGTGTTAGAGATTCGCTGTAGCGAGAGCGAAGCGGTGATGCGAATGCGAGGGATGCCGAGTATTTGCATCACCGCGCAGCGGGTTTGCGGCGCCCGCGACGCAAACCTTCGACTTTGTCGAATGTTTTTCGTAACGCCAGCGAAAAAGTTGAGGCAGCTTTCGACATTTCAATGACGCGGAGAGTCTTTGGTGAGACTCGTAGCGTTGTTGGATTGTCGAAAGGTAACGCGATTTGAATTACGGTTCGGATTAACGATTCGATTTTCATGCGGCGGCCAAGCCGCCTATGATTGCTCCCTCCGGTCGCTATCGATTTTCAAAACTCCCGTTTTGTTTTGAATCAATTTGAAATCCGAAATGAAAAACGAAACGCCCGCGCGAGTCGCTTTGACTTTTGCGCGGGCGCGATTCGGATCGGCCGAAAATCAAGCTGATGATATTTTGAGTTTCGCGTTTTAGATCTCAGAAACCAGATCTAAAAACTGCGGCGTTAATTTCACTTCGCCCACAGCATTACGGCGCGAGCACATCCAACGGAACAACTTGGACGCCGCGGTCGGTAACATAGGCTTGTGAACCAAATCCAATGATTGCAACTTTCGAAACCGGTGGGTTGTTTCCGGCGGCAACCATACGTTCCTCGACAGCAACAAGATTGTCAGATGCCTCTTCGATTTGAGCGGAGCTGAGCTTAACTTCAACTGGGATCCAGGTCCCGCCAGGAGCCGCAATGACTGCATCGACCTCTAAATCACGAGAATCATGATAGTGGTAGAGGCTCATTCCGTTTGCTCGCGCATAGACCCACAAATCATGGAGTGCCAACGATTCAAAAAGTAGTCCAAGCGTCTTGAAATCTAGCAGCAAGGTCTCCGGAGTCGCCCCGAGCGCAGCGGCCGCCAGTGACGGGTCAGCAAGATGATGCTTCTTTGATTCTCTTAAGTGCACAGGAGATCTCATTGCTGGATTCCATGCGGGAATATCGCGAACGAAGCTGACCCGAGCGAGAAGAGATATATACGATGCCGCCGTTTGTCTCGATACCTCTCCACCAAGATCAGCTACGAGCGTCTTGAGTGTCGCCAAAGTGGATTCATTGCGCGCAAGCGATTCGATAACAGCTTTGACCTTTTCGGGATCGCGTCGAGAGCCATCAACACGAGACAAATCTTCTTCGGCAACTATGCCGATATAACGTTTTGCCATCGCCGACGCAGCCAGCACATCGCGCCCGACCGCCGCGGGCCATCCGCCGCGAACAACGCACTCGGCAATCGAGGCAGAATCCAACGACCCGAAAGCGCCATTGAACTTTTCGCCAGAAATAATGCTCGACAGCTTAACCGCACCGCTAGATTTCCCAAGTTCGAAAAGCGTCATGGTATCCATGCGCAATTTAGCGAACCTTCCAGCACCACTGTGCATCGGCCGCTCATTGTCTCGCGGTGTCGCCGACCCCGTAAATATGAACTGGCCAGGCTCGCCGCCGCGGTTGTCGCACTCAAACCGTGCCGCGTCCCAAAGTTTCGGAACCTCCTGCCATTCGTCGATCAGCCGCGGCACCTCGCCGGAAACGGCAAGTGCCGGGTCCGTCTCGGCACGCAAACGATTCTCGAAGTTGCGCGACGGATCCATGAGAAGGAGCCTGGACGCCGCACGGGTCCCGGCTGTGGTTGTCTTTCCACACCATTTCGGTCCTTCGATGAGAACGGCACCGAATATCCCTAGCATCTGGTCGAGCTCATTTTCGATAATTCGAGTGTAGTACTTTTTTGGCATATTCTTCACCATTGATTACCAGCGCGTTTAACTAAATTTACCGTTTTCATTTAACCAGATTTTGCTTTTTCGATTAACCAGATTTACGCATTTCAGTTAACGAAACAGATTGAACATGCCGAGTCAAGCCACGACAGGCTCGCGTCGTACTGCGGCCTGGCGCCGCACAACCGCCAGTCGGAGACCTCGATCTCCTCGGTGACGGCATCGCGCCAAGGCAACAAAAGGCTGAAGAGCCTGCTCATATTCTCGTGCAACTGCCTTGCCCGGACAGAGGGAAGATGAGGCGACCACTACGCCAGGTGCCGAGAACGAGGCATACCGCACGGCAAGGCACTCAAAGCGCTGACGCGAAAGAGGTTGAAGGTCACCTACGCGATCATACGGGACAGGGTGCCCTAAGCCACCTAGTCGAAGCACAGCACTCCGAACAGGCTGGAGTCCGCCGGTCGAAAGGCCTGGCGTCAGCATTTCGCGATTCGATCTCGCGAACGGCATTCCCCGGTTGACAAAACTATAGGAACACCCGTGCTGTTACCCCTGCCATGCGTGTGATTGAGTATCTGCTAGCTTAAGCACTGCTGAATATCGCGTAACAGCACCGCCGTTATCGTGTGCGGGCATCTGGCAGACGCTGGTCCCTGTGCCCTTTTATTGCTAGCGCTCCATCTGCAGCGCCGCCGCATGATGGTCTCTCCCATGTCGGCCCAGATCGCGTCTATGTTGAACCTCCTCGTTCAGTCGACCGCATGGCGGCACGAGTGTAACGGGGTGCCTGGAGATGCATTTAATAGCGGTGCCTGACGGCAATATTCAGTCGGGAAGGCAGCGGTGCTGATTCGCAATACAGGTGGTGTCGAAAGGGCCTAGGACTCATGTGATTGCATAAGCCGCAACAGTGCTGAAAAGGCTAACTGCTTTTGTTCGTGCATTGGCATCATATTCATAAAAACAACCGGTCCCGACGTTGAATCTAAAATCATCGTTTAGCATTGATCCTGGCTGTTTCCAGAAAGCCACTAGTTTTTTAACTCATACATGAAAAGGAGGTGACGAAAATGGAGAAAGAGGAAATCGAGCTGGCCAGCGATAAATCGGCTTCGACATCGAGATCACTGTTGAAGAACTTCTGGACTTCGGCATTGATGTTGATCAGGTTATACAGCGCCGCTGCTAAGGTCTGATAACACAATCGCCTCCGTTTAATGTGACGGAGGCGATTCCTATTCGCCCGAAAGAAAGGAGCTCAAGTTGAAGGTTGATTTCACTCTGATCAATCCGGTGAATCACTACAGGAAGACCCTTGTTGATAATCTGGCCATCTTGAATCTAAGGGCCGTTTCTGAAGCAGCGGGATTTTCAACTCACGTTATTGACTTTCAGCGTAAGTTCCTCGAAGAAGAAAAGACTTTTTCAAAAGAAATCTATCGGTGGTTCTCCGACGAAATAAAAGCAATCGACTCCCATGTTTTTGGTGTTTCGATCATGAACGCCTCTTATATCTGGGGCATCATGATAGCGAAGATTATTAAACGGGCGCATCCCGAATCGGTTATCATATTTGGTGGTCCCCAGATCACTTCACTTCGAGAAATGGTTTTTCAGGATTGTCCCGAGGTTGACTTTCTATCAATCTTTGATGGGGAAGAAACCCTCCCGCTTCTACTCGAATATATTGCTTGCGGCGCTCAGGGCGATTTACCTAAAAATTCGATTTCTAAAACCGGGGATTCTGGATTATGCGAGTTGATTGAATACGACATTAACAACCTTCCGGAACTCGACTACTCCAATTCATACGGCATGAACGTGGTCAACATTGAGGCAGGTAGAGGTTGCCCGTTTAATTGCTACTATTGCTCATCCAGAGTGCTTCTCGGTCAGAAAGCGCGATTTCTTAATGTCGATAAACTGCTCGAAACCTCGCAGCGTGTCTACGATTGCATGGCAAAAACCGGCGCTCTTTCTTCAATTAACTATAATCATGATAACTTCTTAGCATCGCACAAGTACTTCTTTGAATTTGCAGTCAAAAAATATGCAATGAATTATGATTTCAAATACAACTGTGAGGGACGAATCGATACGATAACTCCCGAGATCATTGGCCTACTTAAGGCAACCGGATGTATCTCTGTATTTGTTGGCTTGGAAACTGGCTCGCAAAGAATACAGCGAATCTGCCGGAAAAACTTGAATCTTAAAAAAGTAATTCCTACCGTAAAATCCATCATTTCCTCTGGCATGAGATTCGAAACCAATTTTATCATCGGTTTTCCAGAAGAAACATATTCCGAAGTACTCGACACCCTTGCCCTTGCTCAAGAAGTCGCGTCGACCAGTTTTATGTCAAACGTTGACTTTTCCTATATGAGCCCAGAGCCTCTTACTGATGTTGCTCAAGGGGTGAATAAAGAGGATTATATCATCGTAAAAGAATCTCAGTATTACTTAGATTTACTTGCTGCCGGAATTGACCCAAACAGCCTGTCACCTCTTCATTTCAATCATCTGTACACAGTCAGAAATGAAAATTACGACATTCTTGACGTGCTCGCGCGTGCCGATACGTATTTTGATTTGATAAACCATTTTAAATTCGCAACCTACCTTATGATTCATCGAGATGGTAGAAGCATTGAAGATATTTTTGAAATGTGTCGCGATCGTGATGCATTTGCCGTTGCAGAAAGCTATACGGCAACTCTAGATCAAGCTGGTGTGTATTATGCGGTTTCTTGTTTCGAAATCGACCGGCTGGCAATAGTTCGTCGAGAAGAAAGAGCGCAGGATGTCCTATTCTATCGATACCCTGTTCAAAAGCTTTATCAGCTCTTCATTGAGACTATGAACATTTCAGGCTTCGAATCAGTGGCGAGCACCCCGACAAAAATAGTCGTTAGGAGTGCCAAATGAATAAGAATGCCACTGCGCAGCTGCACATCTATTCCGCCTTTTTCGTTCTCGCGGGATTTGTTTTAAATCGGGGAGTGTTTCTACTTTTCCTTGCGGAGAAAGGAATGTCTGTCACGGAAATCGCGCTTTATCAAGCCCTGTTTAACATTGCAACGGTCGTCCTCGAGCTGCCAACAGGGCTGATAGGCGATTTCTTTGGAAAGAAGTTCTCGATTCAAGTGGGCGTGCTGCTGCTTTTCTTCCATACGGCTGGCATGCTGTTGCTCTCAGGCCCCTTTCTCGTCGCGCTTTCCCTTGTTGAGGCACTCGCCTACTCCCTTCAATCGGGATCCGAACAAGCACTTTTATATGAAATTGCCCGAAATGCCGGTCAAGGAGAGCGCTTCCTCACCATCAACGCTCGGCTGCTTGCCGCGCAATCAATCGCGACGGGAGTGGCAATCGTACTTGGATCATTCATTGCCCAAGTATCTTGGAGTGCCCTCTACGTATGCGTTTCCGTTTTCTATCTCCTGCAGCTTTTCCTTCTGTATCCCATTGAGGGAATGGAAACGACCCATTCCAAAAACTCTGGGGAGGAAAGGTTTGACGTAGCCAAGGTCTTCAGACGCGAAACCTGGTGCATTGGAGAATCCGCTTTTGCGGTGTTGCTTCTTCTAATCGGCACAAGCATGCTCGATGGATTCTATGGGAGTTATTACAACTTGAATCAGTTGGTATTCGACGCATTTGATGCTCCCGTCTCCATAATAGGAATCTTTTTCGGTGCATCCTATGCAGTAAATGCGACGGCCTACATTGCAGCAGATTTCTTCTCATCGCGTTTCGGGAAAAGAAATACCATGCTCGGCTCGATGCTAATCGAGGCCGGTCTTTTCATGATTCTTCCGTGGTTCGCTTCAAATCCGCTGTGTTTGTTTGGCCTTAGCATGGTGCTTTGTTTTCTCCCAGAAGTGGTGTACATCACTTCGGAAAACTTAATCCAAGACGCGATAGCGGACGATCTCCGCGCGACGATCCTTTCCGTCGCGTCTCTGGTAAGGGCTCTCTTTTCTGCAATGTTTTTCTCCATATTTGGATATGTGTTGGGGTTATATCCCATTCAGATAGCGCTCGGTGTTATTGGCGCAATCGCGATAGCAATTACCGCCGTTGTTTCTTTAAAAATGGTAGGAATACATGTCTCCAAGAATTGATATATCGATTGACGAGCTGCCCGAAGCGTCGAGCCTTCTTGATGGACATGACTATTCGTCACAAATCATTCAGCGTATCGCCGGGGTTCCAGTAATACTCGATGCACCGGGATGCCCTCATTCCCCTTTTTTCGAAGTTGAATATGATGACAGGACGATTAGGTTTACAAGTCGACATGATAATGAGCATATTGTCGAGTTGGGGAGGAAGCTTGACTACGTCCATCACAATTGCAGCGGCTTTCTAAAGACTTTCTTTTTGAGAATAGATGTAATTGATGGTCACTGCTATTCGCTAAGCAATCATGCAAAGTCGCTGTCCATTGCATTCCGGACCGGAGGAAGGGTGGGACCATTTTTACATCTCCTCTCTTCTCACTATTTTTGTGTCAATGATTTTTCTGTTACGCGAATCGGAAGGCAGGAAGTCAAACTGAGCAGCGCTGCGTGCACTCAGACTATGACGATAAAGCGCATCGAGAATAGATGGATTGACGTCTTGTGTTTTCTTCTCGGAAGAACCATGGCAAGCTGTAATACAAACATGCCCTTATTAATTGAGCGCTATTGCAAGAGCGCGCGGCTGCACCATGGATTATCTGGCATAGAGGCTTTTATCGTTTTTTCAAACAAGCACTCTCCCTATTTCGCTGACGAAGAAGGACGTAGGAACATCCTCTCTCTCGTTGACACAGAGGCAATCAGAAGACTTCTGTCGCCGAAACTGAAAGACCCCTCCTTCGATTACGGCGTGAATAAATCCGATGAACAAAGAGAGATAACTGCGAAATTATCAATTTCATGCGACAAATACTACCCCAATAAAAAGATTGTAAAACTTATAGCGCTTCAATTATCATCGTCAGGCAGGTATTATCCAAAGCTCATGTCGAGTGATTATTTCTCTCCTCAATCGGATCAGGCGGATGTGCACCTGCTTTTAATTCCGAATACTTTCAATGACCCTATTTTTATCTACTATCAACTCGCACTACTGACGGGCTTGGGCAACCGAATGCGTCTCCAAAAGTATTTATCGGTTTTGAGCAGGTATTTTTCTGGCATGATTTCGCGCCAGGAGTTTAACGAGAGAGCCGTCGAACTGTTTGGCGAGGCTGCGTGTTTTCTGCCGATCGGACGACTCTCCAGCGCCTTCTTCATGCGAAACACTTTTCCAGAAGAAGGCTTGAGGGAAAGGATATTAAATGTTCTATTGGAACGATAGTGCTTATATCAGGAGAGATTCCAACGAACTTATATTGCAAGGATTAAAATCGCGAGTGAGGGTCAAAATCTCTGATTTGAGTACGAATCTTTTTGAACAGCTCGCCAAACAAAATATGATAGATGAGACGAGCCTTGAATCTCGCGAGCAACGATTCTTGCTAAGGCTCAACGAACTTGGTTTTCTAGAAACTGAAGAATACGAGCTGGAATCACCCCGCTCGAGGACAGCTCGCTTTTTGTCTTATTATTCCGACGCTCCGCTGACGTTACTTAAGCAAATCGGTGCCGTTCATCTTGCCATCGTTGGTATGGGCGGCATAGGGCAGGTGGTGGTGGAGCATTTGGCTGCTGCTGGAGTTCGGCATTTTACATTAATCGACGGGGATCGAGTTGAGAGGTCAAACGTAAATCGTCAGTTTCTTGTTGGTCCCGACGAAATAGGAGAAGCAAAAGTAGAGGCAGTTTCCAAAACACTCGTCAATCGCTATCCGGATCTTTCGCTTAATCCAGTTGCGTCTTACGTCCGCTCTGCCGAAGATCTCGTGCATTGCGTTCCTTCGAGGACTTCAATGCTTGTTTGCGCTGCAGACTGTGGGGAAGGGGTCAATCCCAGGTCAATAGTTCTTGAAGCATGTATAGAAAAGGACATTCCCTGTGCATTTTGTGCTGTTGGAGTAGCTGATGGGGAAATTGGGCCTATTCTCGAAAAGAAGAACGATATGAAATCCTATCTCTCTTTCCTCCAACAAGCTGAAGAAAACATAGTCCACATGCCCGTGCCAAAGGGATCAATTTGTTTTACGAACAGTCTCGTGGGAACTGCGCTTGCAATGGAGATATACCGATATCTTTGTATAGGATCGAGTCCTATACATCAACATACATGCTTCTGCTCCTTCATGAACTTTAAGGGTTTGATGTACAAGAGGGTTGGCAGCGAGAATGATACGAATTCTGTAAAACCCCTGTGAAGCATTGGCTTGACAATGTCTGACGGCACTGTCGGACATCTACGCGTGGGACAAGCGAGTAACGCGAGCGATTGTAGGCAACTAGCAGCCCCAGCTGCGTCTTTGACGCAGGTTCAACGTCTGACATCTTGAATGTCTGACGTTGAACGAAGCTGGCGTGCAAAATGGCCTCACAAGGCCATTTTGCACCGTCTCAGGGGCGCGATTCAGGGTTTGCCGCTGCGTCCGTTATCGTAATAATCTCCCGTAGGCACCACCGCGCACGCCGCCGTATCTGTGTCTTTTATCGTAATAATTTGAGAACTGGCTCCTTTTCCCCCTTGTCCGTTATCGTAATAACAAGGCGCGCGAGTATCCTTCCCCGGTCCAAGGGCGGAGCCCTGGCAAGCGCCGAACCGCCCGGGTCGGCGGCAGATTTGTACACACATTTACGATGGGGGTACAAGTATGCGTCTCTTGCGGGATTTCTCGTTTATCGGCAGAAAATCGAGGTCAGAAGATGGATGAGTTCTTGAGTATTGAAGATCTGCGGTGGGAGTTCGGCGCGTCGCGAGCATGGATGTACAAGTATCTGGCGCCGCATATCAAGTCAATCACCGTGAAGTGCTCGACCGACGACGGCGAGCGCCTGTGCAAGCGTTATAGCCTCGATGATGCGCGGCGCGTGGTCGCCGAAAAGGCTCGAGCCGAGGTCTATTCCGTGCCCGTTAAAGCGGACCCCGGGAAAAGCAGCTATGCTCCATACCGCCGCCCGCGGCGCGTGCGAATCAAGACGAGCGCGTACATCGCCGAATATATCGTCGGCTTCGGTCATCTCTGGCAGATCGACGAAATTGCAGAGGAATGCTGCGGTAAGCGCTCAAGAGAGGCGGCATATCAATTCATCTACCGTAACGCCTGGATCGCAATCGTGTTCGGTAACAAAACTTTCTATATCCCGAGGCGCACCACACCGCAATTCGTGGCGGCAGCAGTCGAGGTGTTCGGAGACGCTGCCCACACCGTCGAATACGCACGCGGTGGGCATAAAAGTGACGCCACGGAATAGCGGCACTATGTAACAAATGAATAAGCAAACGGCGTAAAAAGTGAAAAACCGAACTACGCAATATCGACAATGCGACATAACGCAATAACGACAAAGCGGAATAGCCGCACTATGCAACCATGTAATAACAGAACTATTGAACATCGGACTATTCGGCCCTGAAATCTGTCCGCAAGAGTCGTACGCTGCCGTACAAAATGCCCGGCAGCGTACCGCCGCAAGCGGCGCACGCTAGAGCTCTGCCCTAGTACCCGGCACTCGCGGCGTTAGCTCATTGTTCTGCAATTCAACAGTTACGTTTTTCAGTTTTGTCGTTATCACGTAGTTCAGTAATTACACAGTTACGTAGTGTCGCAATTGCTTTGTTCGGCTGTGTCGCAGTTCAGATATGAACAACCGCCGCAGGCGCCGGGTACTAGGGCAGAGCCTTGGCAGTACGCGGACGGCCGAAACGCAGTTTTATACGGCAGCGTACGACACTTGCGGGCGAGCTCCGGCTATGCCATTGCTGAATTACGACAAAACGCAACAACAGAGCTGTGTAACCGCAGCATAACTGACTTACAGACGATATGAAGAACGTAATGAATGAACTAGTGAACTGCGACATAACCGAAAAAGCGAACAGTTATAAACCCAAAAAACGCATTGAAACAGGCGAGATGTTTTAAATCTCAGCCACAAATCGAGAACAGTGGCGTCCCGACGAGCCGTAGCAAAATAGTCGCAGTAGTCATAGGCATCATCGGGACTGCGCATCACGGCAACAAGCTCTCCGTTGTGCGCATCAACAACTGCATGTCGAAATCCCATCGTCTGACGCATCATCCGGTTGCGCTGCCGCTCGATCTCGATCGCATCCAGCAGGAGGTGGCCATCTGTATGGCCATGAAGGGCGAGTAGCCGTTTGCGGGGCCAAGCTGACCGCTCGCGTTGAGCGGCAGCAGCACCCGTTGGAGCGATAGTTCCGCAATTTGTTTCACGAATTACCGTCGAAATGTTTCGCGCGCTGGTAGATGCAAACACTGCTTAAGGGCACACCCAAAGCACCACAAAGTGCCGCCACGCAGGTCAAGGCCGAAAAAACGACCTCACCAGATGCGTTTTACGACACAGAAAATGGGTGTCGCGAACATCCCACCACCCTAGGTTCAATCGCCCCGTAAATCGAATCCTGTTGAGTCGTCTACCTGCGACTTTGTGATATTTGCTACCGCCGTGTCGTGAGCGAGAATCGTGTCCGCACAGGGCGATATATTAGGTAAAACACCCGAGGGAAAGGAATAGCATGAGCAACACACGGGAAATCGTTCAACGACTCGAACGCGAGATAGCAGACCGATCTGCCGCAGTTGAGGAGGTTGATGCTTTTAAGAACCAGCTCGCACGGGCCATCAAGGCCTTTATGGCCGCCGACGAGGCAGTTCGCGGCCTCAACGACCATGACAGCGAGATCGACACCAAAATTGCAGCTGCTATTGACGAGCATCTTCGAGCAATCGACAGACTGTGCCGCTTCGGCATCGACGGTGGATTCGGCGAGGAGCATCCCGTAAAGGAGTACTAGACCGCTGCATGGCCATGGAAGCCTCATTTATTTGCGAAGAACATCGGCTAGCCGCAGGATTGAAATCATCGACCGATAAGT
>OBXF01000412.1_pt1 | contig 39488 bp, 30 predicted proteins | sample 1495371 | NCBI WGS metagenome assembly OBXF01 (sample SAMEA2580143, study PRJEB22360) | human gut metagenome | biome: human gut; feature: human-associated habitat; material: faeces | place: Denmark | collected 2008/2010 | reverse complement strand
GACTGCTTTTGCAAACACCCCGCGCGCGACCGCCCCGCGCCGGGCTGCCGCTTCCATCTCGTTGACGCCCACCACGGCATCAGCAAGCGTAATCCCCGCCGGCTGCCCATCGCGCGCTGCCAACAACATACGCACGATATGCGCGCGCTTTTGGCGGCGCGAGCCCTCAAACTTGGACTGACGACTATAGCCCGCCGACCGCCTGGACGGATTGGGCAGTGTCTTTTTAAGATACGCGCCGTAATCCAGCAATGCGTAATACCACGCGCGCGGCGTGTCGGCATCGTCTTGAGGCGCGGCAAAGGGCGCGATCTCGTCCGCCGCCGCGCCGGGGGCCGCCGGACAGGCAGCTTGGATCAGCGGCACCAGTTCGCGATCGGGAACGGCCGGCACATCGGGAAAGAAATGATGCAAAAAGACCGTGCGCACATTGGTCTCCAAATACACGCCCGGAAGATCGAATGCAAACGAACGGATGCCCTGCGCCGTTGCCGGGCCAATGCCGGGCAGAGCGACCAAGTCACGCGTCTCGCGCGGAAACTCCCCATCCCAGTCCTCTACAACGCACTGTGCAGCCCTGTGAAGCGCCAAGGCGCGGCGATTATAGCCCATCCCCTGCCACGCATCCAAGACATCGGAAGGGACAGCCTGAGCGAGTGCCTGCACGGTCGGAAAGCGATCGAGCCACGCCGGCATACGCGTCTCCACGCGTGGCACCTGTGTTTGCTGCAGCATGACCTCGGAGAGCCAGATGATATACGGGTCGCGCGTTCGGCGCCACGGAAGGTCGCGATAACGCAAGACCCCTTCCGAACGAATCATCGAACGAAAGGGGTCCTGAATCATAGCTATACTCCTTATGCGGCGCTATTCCTCCCGGCAAGCGTACGCGCAGGCAGCGTACTCGGGAAACGCATCGCGATCGGCGAACTTGGGATCGACAGCCGGAAACTGGCGATGGGCGACGATATCGCCGAGCGAAACGGAATCGAGGTAGTCGCGCATCAACGCCTGGGCTCCGGCCCACAGGGGATGATAGCAGCACGCGCCCATGCGCGCACAGTCACCATCGGGGGCGGTGCAGTCGTTCATAACCATAGGGCCCTGAACGGCCTCGACGACCTGGCGGATAGTGACGTCGTCCGGACTGACCTTGAGACGCATGCCACCGTGGACGCCACGCAGGCTCTCCACAATACCGGCCTGGACCAAACCATGCTGAATCGAGCGGGCAAACGAATACGGGACATTGACCTCTTCGGCAGCGGTGCGAACAGAAAGCAAACGCTCCGGATCCTCAGCAAGCATCGCCAGCATACGAAGGGCGTAATCAGTCTTCCTCAATATGTCCATTTTTCCCCTTTCAAGGAATACGAACAGCTCGAACGAGCTCCGGGGCCGAGCTTGTGTCGAGACGCTAAATGACCGCCAGGACATCCAAATGGTAAATCGGATATCCACTGAGTGCCGCGCTTGGAGCGAAATGCATCAGATGCGGCGCACAGTGCAATTTAGTATAACCTAACCCCCTGCCTCGTAGAACAGGTGTTGCGCAACAAAGCTGTTGTTCAGACAGATATACTTATTAGATTTTACTTGCGTTCCCGAAGGCGCGGGGATTCTGGGCGAAGATGCACCAGGGCGATCGTTCTATCGAAACAAAGTGCATCAAACGCAAAAAGCCACGTCCGAAGACGTGGCTTTAATTGCGTTGGCGGGAAGTACGGGGCTCGAACCCGCGACCTCCGACGTGACAGGCCGGCGCTCTAACCAAACTGAGCTAACTCCCCAGGCAGACGTTCGCGTTTGTTTCCGCCCGCGTGCGCTGCGGGGATTAGTATACACAGAAGCCTGTCCGGCGCGCAACAACTTTTTTGAAAAAATTTTTCGGGGCCATCCGGGAGGGTCTCCGGGGCTGAGGGCGGGGGTTAAGTTTGCTGCTCTACAGTCCTGCGCAAGACGGAAAGCACATTAAGTGCTTTCCTTTGCGTGCGGAACTCGCGACAAACTTAACCCCCGCCCTCAGCCCCGGAGACCCTCCCTGCCGTCACTTTGTTCAACCAGTTTTGCGGGCGTGCGCCGCTGCGCGGCTAGCCCGTGTGCTCCTCGGCGGAGTTGGTCTGATGGATCTTGTTGAACTTTGGCCTTTGGCTTAAAGAAAAACGGGAGATGCGGCTTGCATCCCCCGTTTTTGTTGCGGTTAGTCTAGGTCAATAAACTTGGTGCTTATGATCTTGCCATCTTTGACGAGCATTCTGGCCATGGTGGGGCCTCGGGTGCCTCTGGGGTAGCTGGCGCTGCCCGGGTTGAGGACTAAGCAACGGCCCACTTGGGCTTCTTTGGTTACGTGGGTGTGGCCGTTGATGGCTACGTCTACGGATCCCACCGGAAGGTCTTCGCGGTAGTGAGCTACGGCGAATTTGAGGCCTTCGTAGGTAAAGAGTGCAAGACGGTCTACATCGGGGCCGTAGTCGCGGTAGTAATCGTTGTTGCCCAGTACGGCCCGCACGGGGGCGATGGTGCATAGGTGCTCGTAGTCCATCTCCGACGTGAGGTCGCCAGCGTGGATGATCAGGTCTGCGCCCTCAAGCTCATCCAAGAGCGCAGGCGAAAGATAGCCGTGGGTGTCCGAGATGATGTCGATGCGCTTGGCGCTTGCACTGTTCATGGGATCCCTTCCGCAAAAAACGATTCGGCAGATACATACAAAAAAGGCCCCACGGCTCCGCAGACGATGGGTCTACAGGGCTGCGGGGCCAGTGTGCTAGAGACTCAGGGCCTTCTTGAGCGGCACGACGCGGCGGCGCGAAACCGGCACGCGTTCGTCGACGCCCGTAATGCCCAGCTGGATGGCGCCCGAGGGCACCGTCTCGACATCCGTGACGCACGCCAAGTTGACGATATAGCGGCGGTGAACACGGAAGAAGCCAAAATCGCAGAGCTTGGCCTCAAACTGCGCCAGCGAGGTCGTCGACAAAAAGCGATCATCGACGGTATAGATGCAGGAGTAATCGTCCTTGGCCATGATAAAGCGAATGTCGTCCACGGGAATGAGCACCTTGCGGCCGCCCTTTTCCACCGGGATACGCTCGATGGTCACCTTGCTGTCCGTAACCGGCTTGGCGCGTTGCGTGACCTTCTCGATCGCGCGATCCAAGCGAGCTTCCTCGACCGGCTTCATCAGATAATCGACGGCATCTACGTCGAATGCCTCGACCGCATGGTCGCTATACGCAGTCACAAACACGATCGCCGGCGGATTTTTAAGCTTATGCAGCGCCTCGGCAAGTTGCAGGCCCGAGGCACCGGGCATCGAGATATCGAGAAACACGACATCCACGCGACTTTCCATAAGCATCTCGATGGCGGAGCGGACGCTCGACGCCTCCGTGATCGTGCCGATCTTGCCCGTTTGCTCGAGCAGGAAGCGAAGCTCCGAGCGAGCCGGCGCCTCATCATCCACAATCATCGCACGCAGCATAGGGATAAAACCTTTCGTCAACTAACTACGCCGGGCATCCGTCGCATGACGTTGAGCCCGTAGCCTTTTATTTTACTCTTGAATGTCAAAGATGCTCTCTGACAAATCAAGATGAAGGAGCACTTTGGTGCCCTTGCCCGGCGCCGATTCGACACGCGTATAGGAGTGCGGCCCATAAAAGCGATGGATGCGCTCCGAAATATTGTGCATGGCCACACCGGCGCCGCCACCCTGGGGAGAGCTGGCGTCGGGACGGGCAGAGCGCTCGTCAAACAGTCTGGCGGCGGTACCCTCATCCATGCCCACGCCATTATCGGCCACGGCAATCAAGATTGCATCCTCGCCGTCTTGGTGAACGGTCACGTCGATCCTCAGGGCGTCGTCATCGCCCATACCATGACGTACGGCGTTCTCGACAATCGGCTGGATCACGAACGCCGGCACCAGCGTATCTTCCACGTCCTCGGACACATCGAACGTCGCAAGCACGCGGTCCTCGCCAAAGCGGGCCTTCTCAAAGGTAAGGTAGCGCTTGGTCTGTGCAACCTCGCGCGAGACCGGAATAAGCGATCCCGAGTTGTCGAGCGTGGCACGATAGAACGATGAGAACTCACGAAGCAGTTCGCGGGCCCGCAGCGGATCGGTGCGCGTAAACGATGCAATGGTGTTCAGCGTGTTGAACAGGAAGTGCGGGTTAATCTGCGCCTGCAACGCACGCACCTCGGCGCGCGCCGTGAGTTCCTTTTGCACCTCGAGCTCGTGGATGGCGAGCTGCGTGGACAAGATCTCGGCAAAGCCCGAGGCAAGCGCGTACTGGGTACGGTCGACGGCGCGCGGGGTCTTGTAGTAGAACTTGAGCGTGCCGACGGTACGATCGCCTACCTTGATGGGGGCGATAATGCCGGCGGGAACTTGGTTGTGCGAGCCGTCCGAGCCCACGACATCCACCATACGGTTGAACGACTGCACGATGCCATGTTCGATAACGTAGCGTGTGGCAAGCGTGTGGATGGGAGAATCTGGCAGTAGTTTTTCCTCAAACTCTCCCGCGCAGGCAAGCACGTTGCCCTCGTCGGTGATGGCCACCGTCATGGCGCGCGTCTCGGGCAAAATGCGCCGGCACACCAAACGCGCCGACTCCTGCGTCAGACCGCCCTTAATGTCCTCGAGCATGGCCGAGGCCACCGAGAGCGTCTCCTCGGTGTACTGGGAGCGCACCGAATCGGGATTGAGCGTCAAAAAGATAAAGATGCACAGAAAGATGCACAGCAGCGCGCAGGCAATCACCGTGGCGATCGGCTCGATACCGGTCACCAAGGCAAAAATAAAGTACACCAGCACACAAATGGCGCAGGCAACGGCAATGATGCGAAAGATTGATATTGAACTATCGCGCTGGGCGCGGCGGTCGATCATTCGGCCCCCTCCAGGATACTGATCAGTTGTGCGTCACGCCAAAGCCCGTCCATGATCTTGGGCCAAAAGCTCTGGAAACGCAGGTAGCTTGCAGCGTTTTGGCGCGCATAGGCCTTTGCCTCGTCGATACCATGGCGCCAGATGCGCAGGTAGCCCTCATGCTCGCGGGTAAACACGCTGCGGACCATAGCGGTCTTGCGCACGCGGTCGTCGAGCTCGCGCGAAATCCACGGGCCCGGGTAGGGCATGAGCGATGCCGCCGTAACGGGAATGAGCTCCTTTTGATGCGCGGCGAATGTCAACTTGGCCCGTTCGTAGTACCAACGGTATACATCCTGCATAAAGCGCGGTGAGCGCTTTTCGGACTCCGGAGGCAGATGGCGCACGGTCCACTCGTTATCGAACCACACGTCGTAGCCAAACATGCGCATGTTAAAGAGGTAATCCAAGTCCTCGCCGCGGGTGATAAACGGGTCAAAGGCCACACGCGTAAAGGCGCGGGCGTGCAGGGCCATCAGGCCGCCGCACACGTAGTTGGAGCGCGAGATGCGGGTGCCCGAAAGCGCCTTTTTCATCCAACGGTTGAACTCGATGCGCTTGGTCCACCAACGATGGCAGATGCCCGCCTTGTCCGTGGGAGCCAGCGGCGAGCCGTCGCGATCGTAGAAATAGCCGCTCTTGACCAAGATCGGCAAGCCCTGACGCGTCTGCTGCCCCAACGCATAGGTCGCGCGCTTCATAAAGTCGGCGTCGATGACAGTCTCATCGTCATCCAAGAAGATAACCGCGTCATGCCCCAGCACAGCGGCGCAGGCTAGCCCCATATTGCGGATGGCACCGTAGCCTCGCAGGCTCACGCACTCGCCCGAACCCTTGGGCGCGATCTGAGCAACCCGGTCTGCGATGCGCGAGGCCTGGGTGTTGGTGACAACGGTGACCTTGAGCGTGGGATGCGCGTCGACAATCTCGCGCACGCGCAGCGACACATCGGCTGTGGCAGAAACGGGACAGACCACCAAAAGGATGATGCGCGGGATGTCACGTACCTGCTCAAGCGAGGCCAGACAGCGGTCGAGTTCGGGATTGTCGGCGTTGAGTCGCGTCGAATGGTCATAGGTGCCAGGGGCGTTTGCGCAAGCGTCATCGCCCGCCCAATACGTTGGAATCACGACTGTGGCGTTCATGCCTTACCCTCCCTGCAACACAAAAACGGGACGCCGCCAAACACAGGCGACGCCCCGCGACCTAGCTGATTCCATCATACCCACTTGGGCAAATCATTGCTCGCAAGTCGCAATGTTTATTGCGGATAACCCCAAAAGAGTACCGTGGACAGGCACAATAGCCGCTCGCTCCTATGCGGCATGCTCTGCCGCCCGAGTCATACGGGACAGGCGGACCAGCAGCATAAAGCCAACGACCAGCAGCACGCCAATGGAAAGGACGCCCAGCGACGGGTTGCCGGTCAGCGAGGTGACGACCGACACCAGGAAGGTGCCCATAACGCTTGCATAACGACCAAAGATGTCAAAGAAGCCGTAGTACTCGTTGGACTTTTCCTTGGGGATAATGCGGCCAAAGTAGCTACGGCTGAGCGCCTGCACGCCGCCCTGGAACAGGCCGACCATAATGGCAAGCACCCAGAATTCAAAGGCGGTCTTTAAGAAGAACGCGGCGAACAGCACAATGCCCATGTAGGCGGCGACCGCCACCAAGATCATGTTGAGCGTGCCCACGCGTCCGGCGAGCTTGCCATAGATGATGGCGGACGGAAAGGCCACGAACTGCGTAACGAGCAGCGCCAGCACCAGCTGCGTCGAATCGATGCCCAAAGCCGAGCCGTAGCTGGTAGCCATGGAAATGACCGTGTGGACGCCATCGATATAGAAGAAGAACGCGACCATGTAGACCAGCACGGTCTTGTTGTGGGCGATCTCGCGCATGGTGTGTCCGACCTCGGAGAACACACCGCCCACGATGTGGCCGATGGTGTCCTCGGGACCGCGCTCGCGACCGTACTTTTGCTTATAGGTGCGAATGAGCGGCAGGGTAAAGATGAGCCACCAGGCACCAGTGATGATAAACGACAGACGCGTTGCCAGTATGGTAGGGACGCCAAGAGCGGGGCCACCCATGATGAGCGCCAGGCAGATGACGAACGGCACGGTGGAACCGATATAGCCCCAGGCATAGCCCGAGCTGGACACGGCGTCCATGCGCTCGTCGGTCGTAATGTCGGGCAGCATGGCGTCGTAGAACGTCATAGAAGAGTTAAGGCCGATGGTGCACAGCACGTACACGGTCAAAAATGCCATGGCGGACATTGGGATAGCCTGCGCCAGGCAAAGCACCAGGCCCGTGAGGAAGAAGCCCAAGAAGAACTTGATCTTGTTGCCGGCGTAGTCAGCAAGCGCGCCCAGAATGGGCATGAGCATGGCAATGACCAGCGAGGCGATCGTCTGCGCATTGCCCCAGGCGACCACCAGGTCGGCCGAGGAAGCGCCGGTATTGATAGCGTTAAAGTAAATGGGCACCACCGAGGTATTGAGCAGCACGAGGGCCGAATTGCCCACATCATACATAACCCAGTTACGCTCGAGCTTGGTGTATTTCATGGACAGGGACCCTTCGTATTCGCCCGATATGCAGTTAGTTCATCGTACCCCAATTGTCCAGAACCGCCGATAAGGATTCGGCAAAGGGGCACGCACGGGCCCTATTCCTCGCGGTCGAACTCCTCATCGGCATTGAGCACGCGACCGCTGTAGTTGACGTGACTGGTCACGGCATCCATGTCACCGGTCTCGATAAAACGTGCGACCGTGCACTCGTAATCGACCAGCGCGCGATCAAAGACCTCGGGGAAGCTCTCGTTCGAGACCTCGTCGGTAAAGGGATTCTTCCATGTCAGATGGCCCAGGTTACCGGTGCGCTCGGGCAGCTCCGTCGTCACGCGATGGGCAAGGCCGTCGAGCAGCGAGTAGTCGTGCACCAAGCCCTCAACCAGCGAGATCGCGCGCGTCTTTACGGAGCCGGCCGGCTCAATCGCGCGGTAAAGTCGCTGCATATTGGCAACGGCAGCACCGTACTCCCCCGCCGGAATGTCAATGCCGTACACGCGTCCGGCAACATAGCTCATCAGCACGCCGGCCACGCGATTGATGCGATCGGTGGTGACGATCTCGCCCGCCGGCGGGTAATCGTCAACCGTAGCGCCATCGCGTTTAAGCTGCAGCATCAGTACATCCAGGTCGCTCTCGATCACGGCATGGACCTGACTGCTCGAATTCTCAAGCTCTGAATCGGACTCCACGATGCCAAACTGCTGCTCATAGACAAAGGGATGGGCGTTGCGGTCGAGCACGTAATGAGACAGCAGGCCCAGCGCAAAGGCACGGCCCAAGCTGGCGTCGCGCGGCAGCAGATGCGACACGCCGTCGCGCAGGCACGCGAACTGGCGAGACATGCGCGACCGATGCATGACCTGCGCCAGCAGCGTGCAGTCGGAAACACGCGGTGTCAGAATGTGAAAGAAAAACGGGTCGGGGCCTTGGTTGCCCAAGATAAAGGCAATGCGCTCTTCATCGGACGTGATGACGCCCTGCGGAAGACGGTCGATGCTTTCCTCGCCAAACAGATGATGGGTGATAAGCGCGGGCATAATGATCCTTTCGATTTCATTCGATGCCACCCATTATGCCCACCGCGCGCCCATGCCAAACCTGCGATGGTAAACGACGACACGCAAGCCTCTTACGCAAGCCCCAGGTGCGACTTGACCTCGGCGGCACGACGACGGGACACCGGTACCGTCGAGTTCACGCGGTCGAGCCTGAGCTCCATCAACCCCGTGGAGCCAATCTCAACATTGTGCACGTCTTCCAAATTGACCAGGTAGCTGCGATGAACGCGAATAAAGCCCTCGGAGTCCAAGCGACGCTCGAGCGAAGAGATCGACTCATTGATCAGGTACGTTCCCTCGGCGCAGATGGCGTTGCAAAAATCGGCGCGTGCCTCAAAGTAGCAGACGTCTGCGGCGGGAATGAACACCTTTTTGCCCCCGCGGTCCACCGTCAGACGCAAAGGCTGGCGCGGGGCGTGGATAACACGACGGGCACCCAAGGCTGCCTCGATCTTGTCGAGTGCCTTTGACAGGCGTGCGTCCTCGACCGGCTTGACGACATAGTCGACCGCATCGAGGTTATACGCATCGGCGGCAAACTCGGCAAACGCCGTCACAAACACAACCACCGGCGGCGTCTTTAGGTTCTGCAGCGTCTCGGCAAGCTCAATTCCCGAGCGACCGGGCATGGTAATGTCTAAAAACAGCACGTCGGGCTTGTTCGACAGAATCGACTCCACAGCTTCGGTGACATTGCCCGCCTCGGCAATCTGGCCCACACGCGTATCCTTTTCCAACAGATAGCGTAGCTCAGCCCTAATGGGAGGTTCGTCATCAACCACCAAGATGTTCCAGCCTTCGGACATATGTGCTTCCCCTCTTTTTCTCTCAATCCAACCGCGTGCTACGCCGTCAACGGCGCGGGCTCATGCGGCTCGCCGTTCAGCTCGACGATGACCTGCGTTCCCACGCCCTCCTGGGACTTCACGCGCATGCCGGAATCTTCTCCGTAAAAGAAATGGATACGCTGAAGCACGTTGAAGAGCGCCAGGCCGCAACCTCGCTTGACGGAGCCGTCGGCGGTAATGCTCTCGGGCTCCTCTCGACGATGTTGCTCAAACAGATGCGCGCAGACCTCTTCGCTCATACCGATGCCATCGTCCTCGACAATGATCTCCAAACCGTCATCGGTCTCGAAAGCCCTAACATGAATAGAAAGCGGCTCGGTCTCGCGCTGCGCGTGCTTGATGCAGTTTTCGAGCAACGGCTGCAAGATAAACGGCGGCACCATGCAATCGCGCACCTCAAAGTCGATATCGACCGAGACGCGCAGACGGCCGTCGCCATAACGAGCCTGCATAAGATTGATATAGCGAGTACCCTGTTCCACCTCGTGCTCGAGCGTGGTGAGCGTATCGGAATCAGAAAGCGTCTGACGATAGTAGTTGGAGAAGTCGATCAGCAGCGACCTGGCCTTGTCCGGCTCGGTACGTACGAGCGACACGATGGTGCTGATGGTGTTAAACAGAAAATGAGGATCGACCTGCGATTGCAAGGCGCGCAGCTCCACGCGGGCCGTAAGCTCGTCCTGGCGCTCGAGCTCAAAGCTCGCAAGCTGCGTGGAAATGAGGTCGGCAAAACCCGAGGCAAGCGCCGTCTGGCGCATATCGATGCTGCTCAGACGGGGATAATACAGCTCGAGCGTGCCCACGCAATGCCCGCGCACGGTAAGCGGTGCGACAATACCGGCGCGCAAACGCGGAAAGTAGCCACCCGTCTCGGTCGAGGCATCGCGCGAGAACACGCTTTGTTCACCGCTGTTGATCACGTTGAGCGTAGTCCGCAGCACCACCGGGGTGCCCGCGGGGCATTTTGCCGAGTCCTCGCCCCAGCTTGCCAACACCTGCTTGCCGTCGGTAAAGCAGATGGCAGAGGCGATAGTTTCGGACAGGATGATCTTAGAGGCGCCCAGGGCAGCTTCGGGCGTAAGGCCGCGCGACGTGTAGGCGAATATTTTTGAAGCGATGGCGAGCGTGCGGTCGGTTGCGCTCGATGTGAGGTCGTCGGGAACGACAAAGACGTACGAGAAGAAGAAGCACAGCATGACCAAGCCGGCAATGACGACAACGGCCGGAACGGGATTGGGATTATCGGTTAGATCCCAGATGAGCAGCAGGATAAGCAGCGGAACGACGATACCGAGCAAGATGGCTTGAACCACATGCTGAGCGGTACGAAAGACCTTGGTAGAGTTGTAGCTCTTGCCCAGAATCAGCCTATTGAGATCCACCGTCATCTCCTTCTTACTGACGCACCCCATAGCAATAAAGAGGGCCGCAAGCGACCCTCTTTATTGCATTATGCAATCAAATACTGTGTTTTACATCAAGCCATCGATGAACGGTAGCTTAGGCGCTGTACTTGTTTGCCTCGCCGAAGGTGCCGCCCTCGACAATCCAGCCGTCCTTCATGATGACGTCCATGTTGTCGGTGTTGAGCACGTGGATGTCGGCGGCGACGTCACCGTTGACGACCAGCAGGTCGGCGCACTTGCCGGCCTCGATGGAACCGGTCTCGTCCTCGATGTGGCACATCTTGGCACCGTTGAGGGTGGCACAGGTGATGGTCTCGACCGGAGTGAAGCCGATCTTGTCGACGAACTCGTACATCTCCTCGATGGAGCAGGTGCCGTACGGGGTGACGAAGGAGAAGGAGTCGGAGCCGATCGTCATGACGACGCCGCGCTTCTTGGCCTCGCGCAGGCAGTCATAGTTGCGCTGCAGCTCCTTCTCGACCAGGGTGCCCTCGTACTTGTCGTGCAGCTCGGGGACGTAGACGGGCGGATAGGTGGCGTACCAGGTGGGCAGGAAGGCGATCGTCGGGGTGAAGAAGGTGCCCTGCTCGGCCATGAGGTCCATGGTACGCTCATCGATATCGAAGCCGTGAATCAGCTGCTCGCAGCCAAAGCGGACGGAATCGTAGGCAGCGGCGTGGTTGTTGTAGCAGTGGCTCCACACAGGGATGCCGACCATCTTGGCCTCTTCGACCACGGCCTGAATCTCCTCGGAGCAGTAGTGCTGGTCGCGGCCGGAGTCCCAGCGCCAGATGCCGCCACCGGTAGCCCAGATCTTGATGGCATCGGGGTTCTCACGCAGGCGACGACGGACGGCCTTGCGCAGATCCCAAGGACCGTCGACCTGATCGCCCCAGGGGTGCGATTCCTTGTTGAGCTCCTGGCTGCAGTGGTGGGAGTCGCCGTGGCCGGCAACGCGGCAGAAGCCAAGGCCGGTGGCCAGAACGCGCGGGCCCTTGAAGACGCCCTTGTCGATGCAGTCACGGATCTGGATACCAAAGCGGCCGATCTCGCAGACGGTGGTGAGGCCGTGGGTGAGGCAGTCGTAGGCCTGCTTGACGGCGACGGCCTGCTTCTCGAGGAGCGGCTGCATGACCCAGTCGGTGTCATCGTCGGTCAAGTTGCCCGAGAAGTGCAGGTGGGTGTCGATCAGGCCGGGAAGGACGGTCTTGCCGGCGGCGTCGATGACCTCAACGCCCTCGGGAAGGTCCTGCATGGCGCCGGCGTACTCGATCTTGCCGTTGTCGTCGACGAGAACCAGGGAGTTCTCGACCGGCTCGGCACCGGTACCGTCGATGAGCTTGCCGCCAACGATTGCATACTTAGTGGACATGGTTCCTCCTTATGGATCCATATAGTGGGCGAGGCCGCGTTGGGTTAAGGCCTCACAAAGCTACCCAAGTGGTGCCGGGTTCGGTGCGCGGAAGAGAGGGTCCCGCGCACCTGATCCGCCCCGGCTCGGCGTTACTTTTTGCGGGAATTGGTGAAGGCCATGAGAGCCAGGCCGACGGCCAGCCAGCCGATCACGATGCTCCACTCCACCATGTTGAGGGAGGCGGGAGAGAACGGAATCACGAGCAGGCCGATGATGATGGCGCAGGCAGCGATAGCGAGGCCGATGCCAAACTTGCCGCCGGGCACCTCGTAGGGACGAGGCAGGTCGGGCTCGGTGAAGCGCATGCGCAGGCAAGCGAGGGCGACCATGCCGCAGGAGAAGATGAAGGCGAGAGCCGACACGTTGGTCAGAGGGATGAGCATGTTCTTGCCCAGGAACGGACCGACGACGGTGATGACGCTCAGAACAACGCAGGCGAGCTTGGGAGCGCCGGACTTGGGATCGACCTCGGCGAACTGCTCGGGCAGCTGGCCCTTGCGGCCCATGGCGAGCATGATGCGGCTCGTGGCGCCGTAGAAGGAGTTCATCGGGCCCATGGGTCCAAGCGTGGCGATGACGAGCATGGCCAGGTACAGGAGCATGTTGATGCCCTTGAGGCAGGCGAGCGCGGGAACCGGGCTCTTAACAAACTCATGCCAGTCGAGGATGGTGCCGAACGAGTAGATGCAGACCATGTAGAAGCCGCCGGCGGCCAGCAGGGCCAGGGAGATAATCTTGCCGAACTTGTTCCAGTTGAGGCCCTCGGCTGCTTCCTCAGCCTGCTGAGGAATGGTGTCGAAACCGGCGTAGAAGAACGGGGTCAGAACCAGGACCGACACGATGCCGGCGAACAGGCTGGCGCCCTCGGTAGCGGCCTTGCCGCCGCCAGCGCCGGTGACCTGGGAGAACACGGGCATGGCATTGTCCGGCGAGCCGGTGAACAGCGAGACGCCCATGGCGAGCAGCATGCCGCAGAGCAGAGCCTTGGTCAGGAAGGCCTGGAGCTTGGCGGCCGAGCTGGCACCGCGGAAGTTGAGGAAGATGACGTAGGCTGCGAAGCCGAGCGCGATCAGCGTCGGGAACAGGTAAACGTCGGCGCCCAGGATGGTGTAGAGCTTGACGGCGCGCAGCCACTCAAGGCCGGGCAGGCTGCCGAACATCTCGGACACTAGGGTCGAAATGGCGATGGCCTCCCACGGGCACAGGATGCCGTTGCCCAGAGCCAAAAGCCATCCGGTGATGTAGCTCAGCGTACGGCCAAAGCTACGATCGACATACTCGACGATGCCGCCCGAGATGGGGATAGCGGCCGTGAGCTCACCGAAAACAGCTCCGACGGGCACGAGGAAGATTGCACCCAAGAGGAATGCGATCATAGCGGGAACGGGACCGCCGCCCACGACCATCCAGTCGCCGACCTGCAGAACCCAACCGGTGCCGATGATGGCACCGAAACCGATGGTGAAGAAGTTCCAGAGCGAAAGCGTTTTCTTCATACCGCCGTTATCCTCGACTGCAACTTCTGCGTTCTTGTCCGCCATTGTTCCCCTCCTTTCCTTTTTGACGCCCCTTGACGTCACCCCTTGCGCGGTCTGTTTTGCCGCGCTCTTTTATTTCGTGGCTTTAAGATACGGCCTTGGCGCAGCATGGCCGCCCATGGCTCGACCGAAGGCCGAACTCGCATATGAGCGGCGCCGTTTTTGGGACGAACGGCACGGTTTGCCGTTCATTGTTGCCGCCCGTCCGACGGGCGTACGTTCATCGGACGCATATAGAGATGTTTTTGAGGCCGTGTGTTTTGCGCCTTTCGTACCGTTTACCGAGCTTTTGACGCGCAGACCCATTTGTTGCACATCTTTTTTGTAGGATAGACAGGTTATACATGAGACAAGGCGGTACGAATGGCATACGGATACAACGACGGTGATCAACGGCGACAAAGCGTTCGCCTTGCTGGCCGTACCACGCCGACGCCCGGAAGTGCCACAAGCAGCAATCCGCAACGTCCTCAAGAGCAACCCAGGCCTTCGTCTCGGCAGCAGGCAAGCAAAACACGGCAAAGTGGCCGTCCGCGCACGGGCACAAGCGCGCAGCAAGACAGCCGCTTAGGCGCGCGCACTCGACAGCATCAAGCCGAGGTTCCGCAACTGCGCCGCAACGGCGCACGTCAGCCCGGCATCCATATCAACCGCTTCTTTTCGCATCCCCAAGGTGGACGCGACGGCAAGCCCTACCGCTCGACATCGCACGTGAATGCCCCCGCCCTGCCGGCTCGTCGACTTCGCCTCGCACTGTGCTCTATCCTCACCTGTCTGGTCTTTGTGTTTACGAGCTCCTGTATGTCCCACGGCTCGGCCGGTCTCGAGCCCACCGCCGAGGACAAGCTGCTCAAGGCCCCCGTCGCGCCCGGTTATTCTTTCGCCTTTTCGACCCCGCGCCCGCAATGGCAAGCCGGCACGATGCCCCATATCTATCAGATCGACCCTGCGTGGTCGGAGCTGTCTTACGCCGGCGGCACCATCCGCCAAAATGCCTGCGGGCCTACGTGCCTCACCATGGTCTATATCTTTAAGACGGGACGCACCGATATGACCCCCGTCGATATGTGCGCGCTTTCTGAGGCGGGCAATTACGCCCCCACTGGTGCAACCGAATGGTCGTTTATGACGAGCGGCGCGTGGCAGTTGGGACTTAACGGAACGGAGCTCCATAACGATCGCGACTCGATGACTCAGGCGCTGCGTTCGGGAGCGCCCATCATCGCCGCCGTTCGGCCGGGCACCTTTACCAACGTGGGCCACTACATTGTGCTTTACGGTATTGACGACGCCGACCAGATTGGCGTCTACGACCCCAACTCGGCCAGCCGCAGCGTCCGCCGCTGGGGCGTCGTAGAAGTCCTTAACGAAGTCGAAGCCATGTGGGCCTACTACTAGTCATTGGGGACAGACTTAAATGAGTGGTCGTTGGCTGCCCGGAACTGCTGGCACGGAAAATGCATCCCGCTTTGAAGTTCGATAGCGGGATGCACTTTCCGCGCACGGCCTGTTTGGGAAACTACGTTCCACTTTCCGGCAACATTCCGGGATGCATTTTCCGGTTGAGGCCCTCAAGGGAAACCATGTCCCATGTTGGACGCTCATTCTGGGATGCGCTTTCCGCAGTTGATTGATGCGGGCTTTAAGGACTGTTCCAAGCTGCCGGCAGAAAAGGAACGTCCCCAAGTGCCGGGTTTCCGCAGTCATTGGGGACAGACTTAAATGACTAGTCGTTTAGGAACGTCCCCAATGACTACCCACAGAATGAGGGTCTCATCGGGGACTAGGTAAATAGCAAAAGCCCCCGCGGCCGAAACGGGCCGCGGGGGCAGCAGGCTTGCAAGGGTTAACTCAAGTCCTCGCCATTTGATGCAATGACCTTTTGATACCAGCAGAAGCTGTCCTTTCGGTAGCGATCGAACGTGCCTTTGCCCGTATCATCGGCATCGACATAAACAAAGCCATAGCGCTTCTTCATCTGCCCCGTCGAGGCCGATACCAGATCGATACAGCCCCACGGCGTGTATCCCATCAGGTCAACACCGTCCTCGACAATTGCATCGCGTAGCGCAAGAATATGCCTGCGCAGGTAATCAATATGATACGCATCGTGGACTTTGCCGTCTTCCAGCGCATCGAGTCCGCCCACACCGTTCTCAGCGATAAAGAGCGGAAGATGGTAACGATCGTGGTAGCCGGCAAGCGTCACGCGCAAACCCAGCGCATCGATCTGCCATTTCCAGGCAGTCTCTTTATCCTTGAGGTACGGATTGCGCAGCGTCGGGAACACGTTGCCCTCCGCCTTCTCAGCGATCACCTGGTCATCGGCGCACACCAAGCGCGAGCAATAGTACGAGAACGAGATGAAGTCGACGGTATGCTCGGCCAGACACTCCGTATCGCCCGGCTCAAAGGGCACGTAAACACCCTCTTTCTCGAGCGCACGCAGCTTCCAAGTAGGATAGGCGCCCGCAGCCATCACGTCAGTGTAGAAGTAGCGGCCGCGGTCCTCCTCATACGCAAGCCATACGTCCTCGGGCGCACAACGGTACGGATAGGTCGCACCGGCAGCGATCATGCAACCCACCTTGTTTGCGGGATCGATCTTGTGCAGGATCTCGACGGCGCGAGCGCTCGCCATAAACATATGGTGCGAGAACGCCGCGGTCACGGCTGCACGGTCACGCTCATCCTCGAGCGTGACGCCCGCGTTGAGATAGGACAGCGCCACGCTGTTGATCTCGTTGAAGGTGAGCCAATAACGCACGAGGCCCTGGTACGCACGTCCGACGGTCTCGACGTAGTGCGCATACCGCTCGATCATCTCTCGGCTTTGCCATCCACCATAGTGCTCGACCAGAGCCAACGGATAGTCGTAGTGCGACAGCGTCACGAGCGGCTCGATTCCGTGCTCGCGCAGCGCCTCGAATACCTGACGGTAAAACTCCAAGCCCTCACTGTTGGGCTCGGCCTCCATCCCTGTGGGAAAAATACGGCTCCAACAAATTGAAAGACGCAGGCACTTAAAGCCCATCTCGGCAAAGAGCTCGACGTCCTCGCGCCAATGATGGAAGAAGTCGTTGCCCCAACGGCATGGATACAGCCTGTCCGGATCATCCACGGGCTTTTGCCTGCCAACCATCACATCCCAGCGGTCGGGACCCTGTGGAATCAGGTCGGAGTGCGACATACCGCGGCCGCCCTCGTTCCAGCCCCCTTCGGCCTGGTTGGCAGCGAGCGCGCCGCCCCACAAAAAGCCCTCGGGCATACCGGCAGCAGACGTTCTGTCAAAGTAACCCATGCTACTCAGTATCCTTGGCAGAAGCTGCCGCGGCGTTCTCCTGCTCCTGTGCCAGGAGCTGGTTGTCGTACACCTAAAAGAACGGGTACCAGACCACAGCCATGACCACGATCAAAACGATCGTAAATACCCAGATGCGCGGGTCGAGGCACTGGATAAAGCCCTGAACGAAGATGGGGAACGTGCCGCTCACCAAGATGTAGAAGTTAGAGACAAGACCCAGTGAGATTGCACCCCAATACAGCAGGGCCGAAATCATACCGCCCAGCACAAACGGAATCATGAGGATCGGGTTGAAGATGATGGGTGCGCCAAAGATCGCGGGCTCGGAGATACGGAAGAAGCTCGGCACGATCGATGCCTTGCCAAATGCCTTAAGCTGCTGCGACTTTGCCCTAAACGCGCAGAGCGCCACAAAAGAGAACGTATTGCCCGTGCCGCCGATGAGGTTGATGACCATCGACATGAGTACCGGGTGGAACTCAAGCGGCTGCCCAGCAGCGTAGAGCGAGGCGTTGGCAGCAAAGGCGGCAAGCGTGACCGGGGCGGTGATGGGCATCACGATCATGTTGCCGTGGACGCCAAAGCACCAAAACAGCAGCGTCATGAAGCAGATAAGCAGTGCGCCGGGCACAGAGTCAACTGCGACGGAAAGCGGGGCAGCGAGCAGCTTCTCGATAACCGAGGGGATGGACAGCGTGGGATCGATCATCTGGATCAGCAGGTTGCCACCAAAGAAGATGAGGATGTTGGCGAGCATAGGCACGATGGCGCCAAAGGTTTCGGACAAAAACGGCGGCACGCCATCGGGCATCTTGATGGTGATGCCCTTGGTCTGGCAGAAGTGCGCGACCTCGACGGAGACCAGGGCAACGATGATGGCGGTAAACAGGCCCTGCGCACCCAGATAGGTGCAGGGGACCGCCTGGAGCACGGACTCATCAGCAAGCTGGTAGTAGGACGACGGCGCCGCGGCGATCAGGAACATCACCAGCGAGGTCATACCGGCGTTAAGCTTGGGCATCTTGTAGGTGCCCGCCAGGTTATAGGCGATTGCGAACGTCACGATCACCGACAGTATGCCCATCGTCATGTTGAACGGGATGAGCAGCGTGAGCTTATTGGCCGTGGCAAAATCGAGCCAAGGGCCAAAGACGGACCAGAACCCGCCCCGCGCCACCAGGTCGGCCGTGACCGGCGGGTTGGCGATGATCATAAAGACGGCAGAGACCAAGATGAAGCTGATCGCGCTCATAAAGCCCTTTTGCATGGAGGCAAAGTGGCGCTCGGCGCCGCAGAAATTGGCAATAGGGGTCAGTTTTTCCTGAAGCAGGGTCATGAACTTTTCCATGGTCGCCTCCTAGCCCAACAGCGACTGGGCGAGTGCCAGCACGTTGGCGGCGTTGCCCATGCCGTAGTCCTGTGCGGGGATGACCGCGGTCGGCTTACCGCTCCCCTGCTTGACGGTGTTGAGCTGGTAGGACACCTGCGGCCCCAAGAGCAGCACGTCATAATCGGCGCAGGTCTCCTGATACTCGCCGATACCCACCGCATCGATATCGAGCTCGATGCCGTTTTGCTCCGCGTATTTCTCGAGTTTCTTCATCAGAATGCTTGTAGACAGGCCAGCTGCGCAAACAAGAAGGATCTTCATAAGGGGTTCCCTTCGCATTGATTGGTTGGATAGTCGCCGCACGCCGTTAGGCGTTCTTGGCTGCAGTGCGCTCATACAGGCAGATCAGCTCCTGCACGAGCTCCTGAGCAAGCATGGAGCACATGAGGTGGTCCTGAGCATGGACCAGCAACACATCCACCGACAGATGCTCGCCCGCCGCCTCGGTCGAAAGCAGCTGCGTTTGGATGTGGTGAGCTTTGATTCCCGCATCCTTTGACTGCTTCATGAGTTTGGCGGCAGCGTCAAAATCCCCCGCCTTTGCCTTTTCAAGGGCTTCGAAGGCAAGGCTGCGCGCCTCTCCCGCTGCAGCGACCAGCTGAAACGAAACCATCTCGGTTCCCTGATCGTCCATAACGGTCTCCTCTCCCGTGATGTTTGGTTTGTACTTGAATATTCGAAACGCCTATCTCCCACCCGCAATCCTCGAGGTTTATTGCAGGCAGGCAGGGTTTTCGACAAAAGAAGCCTTAAGCCGTATGCGCTTGCACAAGCGCCATCAGCTCATGCCAGGACCGGCGCTCGCGTAAGCGCTCGACCCCCTGGCGGTCCATAAAGATCTCAGCGAGCAGCGAGCTCAAGATCCGCGCCTCATCGCCGCCCGACCGGGCAAACGACACCATAAAGACGATATCGACCTCATGGCCGTATTCGTCCCAAAGAATGGGATGTTCGAGCAGGCCCACGGTAACAAAGGCCTCGGCGCTCAAAGGATGCATCCCATGGGGCATGGCCACCCCATTGCCAAACGAGGTGGCACTCGCGCTCTCGCGCTCGGCAACCTCTTGGGCAAACTGGGCATCGACACGGCCGCTCTCGACGGCGCGCTCGGAGAGATATCGGAGAACGGCCTGCTTCGACGACGCCTCAACGCGGTTGAAGAACAGGGCACGGCTAAAGAAAGCGCTCAGGGAGTCCGATTGCGCAGCGTCATCACTCAGCACCTTGCGGATAGCGTTGACATCGCTCGTCTCCAAGAAGAAATCGGCCTCGCGGACGGGCACGGGCAACTTGACGTTGAGCGGCACCGTTGTGAACACGTAGTCGATGTGCGAAAAGTCGAGCGTTCCCACGCGGGCGACGTCGCATGTCTCAATCGACTCGATATACATACCAAACTGCTTGCGGTACTGGTGCTCGAGCATACGGGCGCTTCCCGCTCCCGAGGCGCACACGATCAGGATGCGTTTGCGACGCGGCTGGTCGGCTTGCTGCTCGAGGGCCAGGGCAAATGCCATGGCGATGTAGCCGAGCTCCTCATCAGAGGGCTGGCTGCCAAAATGACGCTCGAGTACCTGCGAGGTGCCGGCCGCCATCGAATAGGCCAACGGAAACCTCGTCTTGATATCGGGCAGCATGGGGTTATCCATATGCATGTGATATTCAAGGCGATAGCCCAGAGGGCCAATATGCCGAGCAAGGTTCATGCGAAGTTCAAGATCGCTGCTAAAGTCAAACCTAAACTCATCGTTGACCGCACATACCATCTCGGAAGCGATCTCCCACATCTCGTCCGAGATAACGGCCGAGCCCTTCTCGGGCACGCCCGTGCCCCTGCCGAGCAAATGGATTGCGATAAAGGCAACCTCTTCTCGGGGCATGCTCACGCCCAGGGCATCCTTGATGTTTGCGGCAATCTGGAAAGCCGCAGCGTATTCGCGCGTTTCCTCCAGCTTTAAAACGTCCGATTCTGCAGCCGGGACATAGCAGCCCTGCTCGATGCGGCCAAGAGCGATGTAAAGATGCATGATGAGATTGCGGGATGCCAGCGAGCTCACCGTGACGGGCGAGGCAGTCAGGGCATCGTCCACACATGCGGCGATGGCCCGCAGGCGCTCGGCGAGCTCTGCATCGTCGGTGTCGGGCAACACGGGCCTCACCAGCGAGGCCAGACACAGACGCCGTTGCGACTCCCCACCCGCAACGCGGATTCCGTAGCGAGGGCGCTTTTCGAGCGTCAAGTCAAATTGGGCGAGTTTCTGCTCTACCAGACGCATGTCATTGGACAGAGTTCGCGCCGAAACGTAGAGTAAATCCGCATACTCCTCAATCGTCACCCACTGGGACCGCATGAGAAGGTCGTTAAGAAGGAAGGACACACGGCCGTCGCGCGTATCAGGAATGCCCGGATGGGCCAGAGCCGCACTGTCTAGCAAGCGAGCAAGCTCATCTGCATGTGCAACATCGATACGATATTGCCCTTTGCTGCCAACGATGCGTGCAACCCCCGCAAGCTTGTCGTTTGCGCGATGGATATAGTTTCTCACGGCGCGCTCGCTTACCTCGAGACGCTTGGCAAGCACCGCGACAGCGACAGGCTGAGCGTCCTCGATCATATTTACAAGCTGCTTGACGCGAGCATCCATGTCCTCCTCCTTTCCCTGCGTCTAGTCTAACGCGGTAAAGAATGACACTCCACGTCGCGCTCGTTCCGCCAACGCGGAACAGGTTGCGGGGAGTCCAGCTGAACTTATAGGGAGCACGGAGAGAGGGCCCGAAAGCAATGCGTCGGTGTGAGATGCGCTTTCCGCAGTCATTGGGGACAGATTTAAATTAGTAGTCATTGAGGACGTTCTTGTTTGACTAGTCGTTTAAGAACGTCCCCAATGACTACCCACCCATCGGGGACTAGGTAAATAGCAAAAGCCCCGCAGTCGGAGCGGACTGCGGGGCTCATGAAGAGAGGCTAGTTTGTGGGCGCCTTGCCTGGCGCCCACGAGAGAGGCAATGGAGTAGAGGCTACTCGTGGATGCGGGTACCGGAGAGGCCGGCCATGGTCTCGGCGGCCTTGTCCAGGGCGCCGATGATGCAGGTGCGGCCCTTGCGGGAACGGGCGAACTTGATGGCAGCGCGGACCTTGGGCTCCATGGAACCCTTGCCGAACTGACCCTCGTCGGCCAGGCGCTCGGCCTCGTCGGCGGTGATGTCCTCGAGCTCCTCCTGGTTGGGCTTGCCAAAGTTGATGGCGACATGCTCAACGGCGGTCAGCAGGAACAGAACGTCGGCGTCGCAGTCCTCGGCCAGCAGCTCGCCGCCCAGGTCCTTGTCGATGACGGCGGGAACGCCCTTGTAGCAGCCCTTGTTCTCGTAGTCGCGGACGACGGGGATGCCGCCGCCACCGCAGGCGATGACGATGAACTCGTTATCGAGCAGGTTGAGGATGGAGTCAGCCTCGACGATCTTCTTGGGATCGGGGGAAGCGACGACGCGACGCCAGCCGCGACCGGAATCCTCGACGAAGACCTTGGAGGGATCCTCGGCCATGAACTCCTTGGCCTGCTCCTCAGTGTAGAAGGGGCCGATCGGCTTGGTCGGGTTCTTGAACGCGGGATCGTCCGGGTCGCACTCGATCTGGGTGACGACGGTGGCGGCGTGCCAGCGCTTATAGCGCTTGTGCATCTCGCGGCCGATGCCCTGCTGCAGGTGATAACCGATGTAGCCCTGGGACATGGCGCCGCACTCGGGCAGCGGCATCTCGGGGGTGCCGATGGCGTCGTGGGCAGCGGCGAAGGCGTTCTGGATCATGCCAACCTGCGGGCCGTTGCCGTGGGTGATGATGATCTCGTTGCCCTGCTCGATCAGGCCGAGGAGAGCGTGAGCGGTGTTGCTCACGGCCTCGATCTGCTCAACGGGGTTGTTGCCGAGGGCGTTGCCGCCAAGGGCGACGACGATACGATCGGGCTTGCCAAGAGGCTTAGACATTGCTGGAATCCTTTCTGTAAAAGGCCTACAACCCATTAATAACCCGCGCCCGTGCGATACGCGAGTTTATTAAGGTTTATATTCTCTTTATCGCTCATTTTATTCATTTTGAAAATAGTTGAACGGTGAACGGTCGCTTTTACCCGCTCAGCGTAAAGAAACCCAGCTCAAGCATATCTACGTCATTTACGTGCAACTTTATTTTAATAGAGCAGGGATTAGACCAGATTATGCAAACTATATCTTTGCTAAACATAAAACAGACAGCGCAAAATCTTACTCGCACTATACGAGATTCTATGCACTTATTGGACGAGTATGCAGCCCTGCAATAACATGGCGTTTTTCATCCAACTTAAGGAATAGACGAGCGCCTTTGCCGCGCGTCGGCCGGCAGCCGGCGAGCCGTCTCGTCGGTTGCCGCTTCCAGAAAATCAAAAACTGATATTGCGCGCGCAATTGCTGCATGGTACTTTAGCGAAGAACAGCGCGGGCTGGGGCGACAGAGATCTGCCGTGAAGTTTGGGTTCGGCGACCCCGCTGCTGTCTTCTCCTTATCCGCCAGCGAACCCCTTGAGCGACGGATTGAGGAGGTCCTTACTATGACAAAAATGCTCAAGATCACGCTGAATGGCGAGACGTTTCTCGCCGACATGCTCTGGGACAAGGCTCTCGAGGCATGCAAGCTATTCGAATCGTCCTGTCCGGTCGAGTCACGTATCTTTTCGGCCAAAATCTGCGATGCCGAGGTGACGTATCCTGTCTCGGGCCCCATCGCCAATTACGAGCACATCGAGAACCCCGTCTTTCACGAGCCTGCGGGCGCCGTGAGCTGGTATGGCGGATGGTCGTCAATCTGCATCTTCTTTGACGTGTGCGAGCCCTTTGGCACCTGCAACATGTTCGCCCGCATCTGCGAAGCCGACCGCGAGCGCTTTGCCGCCGCCTGCCGCAATGTCTGGGACAACCAGGGCATGTGCATCAAAAACGAAATCGTCGAGATTGAAGCGGAGGCCTAAAGATGATGGATATCAACACCCTGCTCGCACTCGACCTTGCCGAGTACACCACTGCACTTGAGGCCCTCGCCGACCAAATGATGCTCGAGGAACCGCGCGATATCGACTACATGCGCCGCCGCAAGCTTGACACAGGCCGCGAATTCGCCGTCTGGAACTTCACCGTCGGCTACTGCATGAACGCGGCCGACGCCCTCTCCCTCCTGCGAGCCCAGGCCAACGAAAACGCCAACGACGGCACCGCCGACCTCGCAACGATCAACAACAGCGCCGCGCGCCTGTGCGACTGGTTCTCGGGCGCCTTCGACGTCACCGGCAAAATGGATGACACCACGGCAATCCTCGCCCACAGCCGCGACCTCTACGCCCAGGTAGAGACTCACGAACAGTTTGCAGCCCTCACCCGCGCCACCGAGCGCTATCTGGTCCAGCTCCAATTTTGGGTCGACCGCCAGATTCCCTGGCCGGCCATTAGCGACCTCGTCCACGGCTACCGCCTACGCACGGAGTCCGGCGAGACAAGGTAACCAAGCAAGCAGCACCGACAACACCCCACCATCGGGATCCAAAGTAAGAATCAGAGGGCTGGAGACGCACCCAACAGCGTCCCCAGCCCCTTCGCAAAGTAGAGCACTGTTTCAGTGGCTTTGAGGCCTATTCGAACCTTTGCTATCTCCCAATTTTTGTATATTTACGACAATATTATCTGCCAATTTTTGTATATTTACGACAATATTATCTGCCAATTTTTGTATGATTTTAGGCGATTCTATCTGTCAATTTTTGTCATTTGGGGGTTTAATGCTACGCCGTAAGGTCACTGATAGGCTTTTGAGCTGGAAGAATAACTCCAATAAGGCATTACTCGTTACTGGTGCGCGTCAGATTGGCAAGAGCTATGCGATTCGCGCGTTTGGAAAAAGCAACTACGCTTCGTATTTTGAGGTCAATTTACTACTCGATGTCGAAGCAAGGAATGCACTTGTTGGCGCAAAGAACTCCGTTGACTTTATCAACCGCGTAGCCCTTCTTGCGGATGCGCCGCTTGTTGAGGGCGATACGCTTGTCTTTGTCGATGAGATTCAGGAGTATCCGCAGATCGTTACACTCATGAAGGCGTTGGTCGAGGATGGGCGCTTTAGCTATGTCTTCTCGGGGTCTATGCTTGGGACTGAGTTTAAGGGGATCTCTTCTTTTCCGGTGGGGTATGTAGAGCACATTGTTATGCGCCCGATGGATTTTGAAGAGTTTTGTTGGGCAAACAGCGTCAGTGAGAATGTGCTTGCAGGCATTCGCAGCTGCCTTGTCGAGAAACATCCTGTCGAAAACTATATTCATGAGGCGATGCTCAAGAACTATAGAGCCTATATCGTTTGCGGCGGCATGCCGGAGGTCGTTCAGAATTATATTGATTCGGGTTATTCGCTCGTGAGCACACGTGAGCTTCAAACTCAGCTGGTCGATCAGTACAAAAGCGATATCTCAAAATATGCATCGACTCGAGCGTTTAACGTTCGGTCGATTTTTGAGCAAATTCCCGTTCAGCTTGAGGCGGAGTCTCATCGCTTTGTTGTTTCGTCTCTGGGTGAGGGAGCTCGCCTTAAAAAATATGAGCAGGATTTCCTGTGGCTTGTTAACGCAGGTGTTGGATTGATGGTCGCCAGGGTGACGGAGCCACGGAGTCCTCTCAAGAGGACGGAGAAAACGACAGCCTTCAAACTATACGAGTCTGATACAGGCATGCTCGCATCGCGATACCCCGGCAGCACCGCACGCGCTGTCTATCTTGATATGAAAACTCCCAACCTTGGTGGTCTCTATGAGAACGTGGTCGCGCAGGAACTCGTTGCCCTCGGGGCGGATGCATGGTACTACCAAACGCGTGAGGTCGGTGAAGTTGACTTTGTGATCGAAGGCGTCCACGGTCATGTTGTCCCAATCGAGGTCAAATCGGGCAAGAAAGTTCGAGCGCACGCGGCCCTCGATCGTCTGATGAGTGTGGGCGAGTACAAAATTCCCGAAGCCGTTGTACTAAGCCACGAGAATCTCAGCAAAGAGGGCAAGGTTCTGTACGTTCCAATCTACATGACGTTTTGTCTCGATGAGTTTATGGAAAAGGATGACCCCAATAACGATTTCTCGTTCGCACCCATATCTCTCTAGCCATTTGAATCCGCAATCCAGCCCCGTCCACACATCAATGCATTTCCCAAGGTGCTGCGCGTTTCGCGCCAAAGGCGCGAAAAAGCAAAGGGATAAGGCGTTGCAACAGCCACGCCCCCCATCCATCCCCAAAGTAACGCGCCTTTCGCGGTAAAGCCGCGAAACAGCGAAGGGGACGGAATACCCGACCAACTACGTCCTTCATCCGCCCACACAATCCGAGGACGTAGTCGCAGCAGGATCTGAGGGCTGACCTTCGCGGACACTCCGCAGGACGAAAGAACCCCCGCCGCACGTAGTGCGCAGCGGGGGTTCTTTCATGTCCGAGGACGTCCGCGAAGGTCAGCCCTCAGATCCTGCGGTGAGAGACCTAGGCCTCGTTGTACACCGTCTTGAGCTTCAGCAGGTGAGCGTAGCGGTCCATGGCAGCCTGCTCGTTCTCCTTGAAGAGCTCCTCGGCGCGCTCGGGGAAGGAACGCGTCAGCGAAGCGTAACGGGCCTCGTTCATCAGGAACTCCTGATAACCGCCCGCGGGCTCCTTGGAATCGAGCGAGAACTTCTTGCCGGCAGCAGCCTCGGGGTTGAAGCGGAAGAGGTTCCAGTAACCGCACTCGACAGCCTTCTTCATCTCGGCCTGGCAGTTCTGCATGCCGCCCTTCTTGATGGAGTGCATCTCGCAGGGGCTGTAGCCGATGATGAGGGACGGACCGTCGTAGGCCTCGGCCTCGTGGATGGCCTTGAGGGTCTGAGCCGGGTTAGCGCCCATGGCGACCTGTGCCACGTAGACGTAGCCGTAGCTCATGGCAATCTCGGCCAGGGACTTCTTCTTGGTCACCTTACCGGCAGCGGCGAACTGAGCGACCTGGCCCAGGTTCGAGGCCTTGGAGGCCTGACCACCGGTGTTGGAGTAGACCTCGGTGTCGAAGACGAAGACGTTGACATTGTGGCCGGAAGCCAGGACGTGGTCCAGGCCACCGAAGCCGATGTCGTAGGCCCAACCGTCGCCGCCGAAGATCCAGAAGGACTTCTTGGTGAGGTAAGCCTTGTCGGCGAGGATCGCCTTGGAGGCGTCGCAGCCGCACTTCTCGAGCTCGGCAACGTAGGCAGTGGCAGCGGTCTTGGAGGCCTCGGCGTCGTTGACGGAGTCGATCCAAGCCTGGCCGGCAGCCTTGAGCTCATCGGACGGACCGTCAGCGGCGATGATCTCCTGCGTAGCAGCGATCAGCTTCTTCTGAACGGCCTCATAGCCAACGGCCATGCCCAGACCGTGCTCGGCATTATCCTCGAACAGGGAGTTGTTCCACGCCGGGCCGTGACCGTCCTTGTCCTTGCAGTAAGGAGCGGTGGCAGCGGGGTTGCCCCAAATGGAGGAGCAGCCGGTGGCGTTGGAGATGAACATACGGTCGCCGGCGACCTGGGTCACCAGACGTGCATAGGCGGTCTCGGCGCAGCCGGCGCAGGAGCCAGAGAACTCCAGGTAGGGCTGCTTAAACTGGCTGCCCTTGACGTTGGCCGCGATGAGCTCCTTCTTCTCGGAGACGTTCTCGACCATGTAGTCCCAAACGGGCTGCTGGTCCATCTCCTGCTCGGTGGGAACCATCTCGAGGGCGCCCTTGGGGCAGACCTTGACGCAGTTGGTGCAGCCCATACAGTCGAGCGGGGACACAGCCATGGTGAACTTCATGCCCTTGGCCTTGGGGCCCATAGCGTCGAGCGTGCGGGTAGCCTCGGGCGCGGCGGCAGCCTCGTCCTCGGTCATCGCGAACGGACGGATAGTGGCATGCGGGCACACATAGGCGCACTGGTTGCACTGGATGCACTTGGTCTCGTCCCAGTGAGGAACGACCACGGCGACGCCGCGCTTCTCGTATGCGGAGGCGCCCAGCTCAAACTGGCCGTCAGCGCAATCGACAAAGGCGGAAACGGGCAGGCTGTCGCCATCCATGCGATCGATGGGCTCGAGCAGGTTCTTGACCTGCTGGGCGATAGCGGACTTGGTCTCCTCGGAGAGCTCGACGGGAGCGGCATCCTCGGCAGTTGCCCAGTCGGCCGGAACCTCGAACTTGCGGAAGGCGGTAGCGCCGGCATCGATGGCCTTGTGGTTGGCGTCGACGATGGCCTGGCCCTTCTTCATGTAGGACTTGGTGGCCGCGTCCTTCATGTACTGCAGGGCGTCCTCGGCGGGCAGGACCTTGGCCAGCGCGAAGAAGGCGGACTGGAGCACCGTGTTGGTGCGCTTGCCCATGCCGACCTTTGCAGCCAGATCGATAGCGTCGATCAGGTAGACGTTGACGTTGTTGTTCGCGATGTAGCGCTTGGCCACGGCGGGCATGTGCTCGGCGAACTCCTCGTCGCTCCACTGGCAGTTGACCAGGAAGGTGCCGCCCGGCTTGACGTCGCGGACCATCTTGAAGCCCTTGACGATGTAGCTGGGGTTGTGGCAAGCGACAAAGTCGGCCTTGGTCACATAGTACGGCGAGCGGATCGGAGAATCACCAAAGCGCAGGTGCGAGACGGTGACGCCGCCGGTCTTCTTGGAGTCGTACTGGAAGTAGGCCTGAACGTACTTGTCGGTGTGGTCGCCGATGATCTTGATCGAGTTCTTGTTGGCGCCGACGGTACCGTCGCCACCCAGACCCCAGAACTTGCACTCGATGGTGCCGGGGGCTGCGGTGTTGGGCGCATCCTCGGCCTCGGGCAGGCTCAGGTTGGTCACGTCATCGACAATGCCGATGGTGAACTCGCGCTTGGGCTCGTCCTTCTTAAGCTCCTCGAAGACAGCAAACGCGGACGCGGGAGGCGTGTCCTTGCTGCCCAGGCCGTAACGGCCGCCGACGACCTTGATGCCCGTCTTGCCGGCCTCGTAGAGAGCGGAGACGACGTCCTGGTAGAGCGGCTCGCCGATGGAACCCGGCTCCTTGGTGCGGTCCATGACGGCGATCTTTTTGACGGTCTCGGGGAGAACGTCGACAAAGTGCTTGATGGAGAACGGACGGAACAGGCGAACCTTGACCAGGCCGACCTTCTCGCCGTGAGCGTTGAGGTAGTCGATGACTTCCTCGAGCACGTCGCAGAAGGAGCCCATGCACACGACGACACGATCGGCATCGGGAGCGCCGTAGTAGTTGAACAGGCCGTAATCGGTGCCGAGCTTTTCGTTGATCTTCTTCATGTAGCCCTCGACGACGGCGGGAAGCTCGTCGTAGACCTTGTTGCAGGCCTCGCGGTTCTGGAAGAAGATGTCGCCGTTCTCGTGGCTGCCGCGGGTATGCGGGTGCTCAGGGTTGAGCGCGTGATCGCGGAAAGCCTGGACGGCGTCCATGTCGCACATCTCGGCCAGATCCTTGTAGTCCCACATGGCGACCTTCTGGATCTCGTGGCTGGTGCGGAAGCCATCGAAGAAGTTAAGGAACGGGGTCTTGCCCTCGATGGCGGCAAGGTGAGCCACCGGCGAAAGGTCCATGACCTCCTGGACGTTGCCCTCGGCGAGCATGGCGAAACCGGTCTGACGGCAGGCCATGACGTCGGAGTGATCGCCAAAGATGTTCAGGGCGTGGGAAGCGACGCAACGCGCGGAGACGTGGAAGACGCCCGGGAGCTGCTCGCCCGCGATCTTGTACATGTTCGGGATCATCAGGAGCAGGCCCTGAGAAGCCGTGTAGGTGGTGGTCAGAGCACCGGCGCCCAGCGAACCGTGAACGGTACCGGCTGCACCTGCCTCGGACTCCATCTCAACGACCTTGACCGGGGTGCCAAAGATGTTCTTGCGACCCTGGGCCGCCCACTGGTCGACATGGTCGGCCATCGGGCTGGACGGCGTAATGGGATAAATTCCCGCTACCTCGGTGTACGCATACGAAACATATGCGGCCGCCTCGTTGCCGTCCATAGACTTAAACTTACGCGCCATATACCCCTCTCCTCTCATATAGGTATACAGGCCCCGGCGATTGCCGGGATGTTGGCGTGATGGGATTTTCGCTGTTGCTTCCAATCATCCGACAGGCAGACTGAGCAGCAGGTACATGGCATGGAGAGAAGGCATGCCGAGGCGCGGGGCGGTTAATGCGCTCCACAGGCCCAGCTACCCGTCTTGCACATGACCGAGCGCCGCAAAGGCCGCATGCCGGATGCTCCCGGGCACGCCCCGGCGATGGGAAGCGCCCGCAACGGAAATCCGCATGCGGGCTTATTGTACCCCGCCGCCAAGCCATATTTCGACAAATATAGGTGGGCGGTAAAGGTTTACCTCGGGTGACTGCCAAGGGGCGAGATGGCCCCTCGGACGGAAAAATCGCAGCCTGCATCGAGAGTGGATAATCTCCCACATTTTGCCTGTATCTTGGCCAAAAGTGGGAGATTATCCACTCTCGTGGGTTGTGCGTCCGAAAAACCTCTCTCGTGCGTCCGGAAATCCACCCTCGTTTCTCTATCGCCGACCACACGGCAGTTGCGGTGAAATGAGGACTGTTTTTGCCGGTCGCGGCCTTAAACAGTCCCTATTTCACCGCAACTTATTTAGGAGATGAGCTAGAGGGCGCCGAGGAGGATGGCGTAGGTGGTGGATTCGCCGAGCCTGAGCTCGTCACCGGGGTTGAGCTGAGCGGAGCGGCCAGGCTCTACTTGAATACACACGCTCGTGGCCCCGTTTACCACCACGGTGCCGTTCGTGGACGACAGGTCCTCGACAAACCATGTGCCAGAATCGTCGCACCAGATATGGGCATGGCGGGCCGAGACGTCGTCGCCGACGTCGGTGATGTCGCCCTCCCCCGTTGCCAGCGCGGCGATCTCGACGCCTTCTTCACTCGGCTGAATCCAGCGCGGAGCGCTCACCACGTAGCCGTTTTGCACGCGCAGCAGTCCCAGCGGATGCGCCGGCGCGACCTCGTGCTCGCCCACGACCGAAGATGTGCTCAGCGAGCGCGGCGTCGACGTGGCGCCGCCACAGGTCGCATGAGCGTAGTCGATGGCATAGGTCACCGACGAACGTACATCTGCCGAGCAACCCACGGCGACAAACAGCACCAGGATGGCCTCGGCGCGCTCGGCGGGCATGAGTTCAGCCGCCTGCGACAGGCGCTCGAGCGCATTGCGATAGAGATTCGTGTCCTGGTGGCATTCCTCGAGTGCCCGCACCATGGGCTCGCCAGCGGGGCCGCACACCATATTGGTCACGGCCGCGGCGTCCATGGGGTTGCGACGGCGCAGGGCCAGCTGCGACATAATGCGCGCGGCCGAGGTGCCGTAATCGGCAAAATAACGTTCCTGCAGCGTGCCGACCGGTGCGCGCACGATAAAGCGCGAAACCCAGGAGCGATCGGCGGCACGACTCTGCGGACTACGGCCGTCGGCGAGCGGGCGGCTCGAGAGCACCAGGCCGCACAGTTCGATATGGCTCAGGTGCGCTGCGCGCTTAAAGATGTCAAACATTGCCCCGCACGGGGTGAGCTCAGCTTGAGAAGCCATGGCTTAGCCCTCCTTGGTCGCAGAGATCGTGTCGGATACTTCGGCCGGCCCGCCAAAGGCGCGGACAGCCGCGGCTCCGCCGGCAAGCGGCGTCGCCATGGGAATTTTCGCACGTCGTGCTGACACGACGGGAAGCTCAAAGGCAAACCCCATCGCCAGCAAAAACCACGTAAGCGCATAGGTTGCAATTATGGCGGCCACCAGGCCGCCCGCCACGGCATGCTGGGAAAACACGGCACATGCGAGTGCGACCAGAGCCGGAACCTCGCAGGCGGAAAGGGCCAACACGCCCTGCAGGAATCCCGCACGGCGGTCGCGCGCCAAGGCCCCGGCAGCGATGCCCACCATGCCCGGCAGTGCCAACGCCAGCGCGGCGATAATGGCCGGCAGCTTCCCGGACCACATAAGCGGTCCCACGACGAGCGTCACATGGGCGCCCGACGCCAACAGCGCCGCTGATACCACGACCACAGCCCAAAGCACGCCGCATACCGCCGTCGCACCAACCATCGCCGCACGCCGGACTGTGTGCCCCGATACCTCCATCGGGCACGGCATGAGCGGCTCGGCGCGAAGCGAGCGGGCGACATTTTGCGCATAGTGGTCGCAAAATGCCGAGAGCGCCGCCTCCACCGCAGCCGGCTCGGGACGATCTTCCTGATGGCAGGACAGGCAGGTCATCACCACATCGAACAGCTGAGCGTCGACAAACGCCAGCGCATCGCGCAAATCCTCGGAATTTGGATCGAGCCCCAGCTGCTGAGCCTGTTCGGCCGCGGCAAGTGCCACATCGGGCTCGCGTCGCAGCAGTTGCGTCAAGTCGCAGCCGGGCGCGTGGGCGCCGACGGGATAATCGGGCAGCGTATCCATCTTGAGGCGATAAGGGCTGGCGATATCGCGCGTCTTTTTGCGCGAGCCCGAAGTACCCGACGCACCCGGCGCTGCTTCGTACGGCGCGACACCGGCGATGAGCTCGTAGACCGTACTCGCCGCTGCATAGACATCGATCGCCGGCGACATACGAAGCATGCGCAGGTCGGGGATATCGTCGGTGAGCATCTCGGGCGGGGCGTAGGCCACCGTCGCGCGGCGCAACGTGGCATAGCGCTCGGTAAACGATGCCTTGCCGCCGGTACCGACCACCGCAGAGGCGGGCTCGAGCGCCAGCGACGAGCCAAAGTCGATCAAGCACAGGTCGAAGGTGCCTTCGGCAAGCTGTCGGTCGAGCGGCAGGCGCGCCGTGCGCACCATAATATTAGCGGGCGAGATATCGCGGTGGACAAAACCCTCGCCCACCAAGCTCATGCGGCAGAGCAGATCGAACAGGTCGCGACCCAGGCGCGCCGCCACGAGCGGCGACAGACGCCCGGCATCGTCCACGGCAAGGCGCGAGCGCAGGCGAGCGAGCGTCTCGCCCTCGACCCACTCCATAACGATCACGGGCACGCCGTCGACCTCGCCCCACCCATATAAGCGGGGAAAGCCCTTAAGGCCCGAAAGGGCACGATGGCATTCATATTCCTCGCGAAACGCCGCCTTGAACTTGGTGACCAGCGCCTCGTGGGCGACATCGTCATCAAATTCGTCGCGCGTTGGCAAGATGAGCTGCTTGAGCGCCACGGCCTCGCCCTGCGCGTTGACGGCACGCGTCACACGGCCGATACCGCCGCGGCGCATGGTGGCGTCATCGGCAAACAGCATCGTAAAACGGCGCAGGTAGGCGGGGAGCTCGTCCGTGCCCAGGGCGACGGCCGGCTCAAACCCGTCGACACGCGCCAGACGCAGGCCCACCATGGGATCACGGTTGAGCGACTGGGCTACCGTAGAAGCGAGGTCGTTCGTCATAGGGCGATCGCCGCCACATTGGTGTTGAAGTTGTTGAGCGCGACGTCGTCGTTGCCGTAGTGCCCAACCCATTGACACAGGTTGGTATAGCAGCCCCATAGGTTGGCGTACTGCCGATACCACTTTGAGTGGGGAGAAAACGTTTGCCGGCCAAACTCGGCACGGATGACAAACATATCGTTGGCCAGGTTATCGCACGGCCCGGTATCGCCTGTTGCGTTATAGGTCGTGACCGCGCTATTGGCGCGGGCGACATAGTCATCGAGCATGTTGTATTTGGTCACGAGCCAATTGTGGATTCTCTCCTCCTCGGCAGCCGAGAGACCACCCGAGCCCGTGTCGCCGCCGGCACCGCCGTCCATCGAGCCGCCACTCGAAGATCCACCGCCAGAGGCGGGACCCGAACCGGAACCGCCGTCCGAGCCCGCCGAACCGGTGCCAGAACCGGACCCGTCCGAGCCGCCGGGCTTACCCGCCTGCTGCGTATCCCGCTCCTTCTGCTGTTCGGTCTTGTTAACGACAGAAGCCACGCTGTTATTGGAAAGCTTCGTAATGACCTTGGTGTTGGTGAGCACGATGGTCTTGCCGTTTGCCAGCGTGATCTCGTTGGACGCCCGCTCGCCCTCGTCCGCGGGATCGACGCCAAACACGGTGCGCCCGACCACGCTCGCCCACGCATATCCAGTTGTCGTTCCCAAGTCGCTTTTGGCCTTGCGCCCAATATGCAGCTCACGCGCAGCATGCGCCTGCACCATGGACGGCACCGTCATGCCATAAGCCGAAACACCGGCTATGACCAGCACGAGCGAGCAAGACAGCAGCACACACGCCCGAGGTGCCAGGCCCAGCCGGCGTCGCATGCGCACCGCGGCGCCATGCTTTGTCTGAGTGCCCCCGGGCCGCATGCAATCTCCTCCAACAAAAACACGCCGCTTAAAAGCGGCGCATTCTTTCGCATCCACATCTGAGTGTATCAGCGAACCCAAAAGGTTGTGCAACGAATGGGCAAATACGAGGTGCGACCGGACCCATCCACGCGATAAGCGGATGAAAAGCAGGTTTGTTGCACAACAAATGTATGAACGCGCACCCAATTATGAGCGCCCCGTGCGGCAGGCCGACGGGACATGCCGCGGAGCTGACGCCGCTTAGATCGCGCGGCGGGCCTCGATGGCGCGGCCAAGCGTAAGCTCGTCGGCATACTCCAAGTCGCCGCCCACGGGAAGGCCGCTTGCCAGACGCGACACCTCGACGCCCAACGGCTTGATGGTACGGGCCAGATAGCTCGCCGTGGTCTCGCCCTCAATATTGGGGTTGGTGGCGATGATGACCTCATGGATATCCTCGTGGCCCAAGCGTGCCAGCAGCTCGCGAATGTGCAGCTGCTCGGGGCCAATCTTGTCCATGGGACTGATCACGCCGCCCAATACGTGGTAGAGGCCGTGGTAGCTGCCCGTGCGCTCAATCGCCTGGACATCGCGCGGCTCGCCCACCACGCAAATGCGAGTGGTGTCGCGCATCGGGTCCTGGCAGATGGAGCACTCGTCGGCCGTGGCGTAGTTAAAGCAGCGGCTGCAAAAGTGGACCTCCTGCTTGACCTCTAGGATGGCCTCGGCCAGGCGGCGTGCCTCCTCGGCATCGGCCTCGAGCAGGTAATAGGCGATGCGCTGAGCCGACTTGGGGCCAATGCCCGGCAGACGGCCCAGCTCATCGAGCAGTTTTTGCAGACTGTGATTCGCACTCATATATATGTGCGTCTTAGAACGGCATGCCCGGGATGTTGAGGCCGCCGGTGATGGCGCCCATCTGCTTGTTGGCGAGCTCGTTGACGCCGCGAACGGCCTCGTTGACGGCAGCCATGATCATGTCCTGCAGCATATCGACGTCCTCGGGATCGAGCGCATCGGGATCGATAGTGAGGTTGACGAGTTCCATCTCGCCGTTGACGGTCACCTTGACCATGCCGCCGCCGGCAGAGGCGTCGACGGTCTGGGACTTGAGGTTCTCCTGCGCGGCGGCAAGCTGCTCCTGCATCTTGCGGGCCTGCTTCATCATCTGCTGCATGTTCATACCGGCCATGATGGCTCCTTTACGTGCGGCCGCACGCCAAGCTGCAAGGGCAGCCGGAGCACGGCGGGACTTTCAAACTCAAAAATCGTACCACGGCGCGGGGCAAGCAAGCGGGGCGGACGTGTTCCCTCAGTCGATATACATGTCCTCCAATACAAACCGCACTCAAAGATTGTGCAAGGTCGAATTATGCAAGGTTGCATAATATCGCACACTCAATCTAGTAGAGCCGAATCCGGCATTTCATGTGCGCCACTAAATAGCTAAATGCCGAACCGCTGCTCGAGGTGGCGCGCATGACGGCAGGGTATAATTTGATTGTCACAGACAGCAATTTGGAGGTGCCCCATGAACGCCCCCGACGCGCTCCAAAACATCCGCTCAAAACACCCCGTTGCATATGTGGTTCTCTATCTCTTTGTCGGCTGGGCATTGCTGGTTGTCATCACCCATGCTATAGCCTTTGGAGCAGAACTGCTGATAGCCAGCTCGGATCAGCCCATCGTCAAATGGGAGACGACCGATAAGTGCACCGACGGAACCCGAACCGTTTACTACAACAGCCCGTCCCTCTACCAAGAGTTCAAGGTCAAGATAAAGGACTTCAAGATTGTCGATGCCGAGCTAGGCGTTTATTTGGCAATCGGAGCAACCATTAACGCCGAGCAAGTCGAGTACACGGACAGCCATGCGACGTATCGTATCGACCTCAGCATCCTAGGCCGACCGTCACGCACCTGTCTGCTCAAATGCGACATACGCGGCACCACGTTGCACATGTCCGAAATACAGATGCGCCCGGGCAAAGAGATCTCTTCTTGAGCAGCATACCCGCCCGCACGGTTACTCCACCGGCTTGAAGATGGTGGACTGACCGAAGACGCTGCGGATGAGGGCCTTGGCCTCGTCCTCGGTCTGCGGGATGCTCGGGGCTGCGCCCTGATGGCCGAAGGGGCTGCCAGCACCGGGATTGGATTCCCAGGGAGCGGCGGGGACGTCGTCGTTTGCAGAGGCTGCGGGTGCCACAGCAGCGGCCTTGGTCGCGGACGCCGCACCCGGCACGTCGAACGGGGGCAGATTGTCCCCGCCGGCATCGGCAGCAAAACCACCGACCATAGCATCGTCGTAGGGCACCTGCTCGGATTCCCATGGCGCAGCCTGCGCAGGCGGCTGAGCCATGGGGACGGACGCGCGCTCGGGCGCTCGGGGCGCGGGCTCGGTCGGGAGCTTGCCCGTGGCAGGAGCACCGGCAGGGTTGTCGGAGCGCAGCCAAGGGGCCTTGGCCAGGTCGGATGACTTGGGCGCAGGCGCGGCAGCGGACTTGGGCGCGGGGATCGGAGCAGCCGGTTTGGGCGCAGCGGGTTCAGGCGCCGACGGGGTCGGTGCCGCTACCGGCGCCGCTTTTGGCTGCGTCGCGCTGGCGCTCGAGGATGCAGGGGGCACCGAGGACACGGGTTGCGGGTCCGCAGATACCGCAGCCCGTGCAGATGGAGAATGCTCCTCATGTTGAGGAGCCGGCGTGCCACCCCCATCCAGGACATAGTCGACGGTACGACGACCGAAGACCGCGCAGACCGTCGGCAGGACCACCGACTGCGTATCGGCGCGACCGAGCATCTTGATGGCAAAAGTCGAACCCGCGGGGAACGAGACCGTGAGCTTGGAGCCGTCGTCGGCCGTGGCGCGGGCGTTGAGCAAAAGCCCTGCGTAGGAGGCCTGACGAGCCTTGACGCGCTCGACGACCTCGGCCCATTTGCGCTGGAGCTCGCCGGCGTCCTCAACCGCGGGGGTCTCGGCAGCACCGGCGGTGGCAACCTGGGCGGCGTTGTTGGGCTTGGACACCGACACGGTCGATGCAGCAGGCGCGGAAGCCGGAGCCGCAACGGGCTGAGGTGCAGGCGTTACAGGTCTGGGCGCCGGCGCAGGAGCCGCGGACTTGGTCGCAGGCTGGGCAGCCGGAACAGCAGCGCCGCGGTCCCAAGGCATACCGCCCTGGCGCGCGGACGTAGCAGCGGGGGCAGCGGATGCCGCCGGAGCGGCAGCACGAGCGCCCGAAATGAGCGTCGGCTGTTGGGCAGCAGCGGGTACGGATGCTGCAGGCAACAACGCCCAGGCGCGGCGGCCTGAGCAGCAGCCACGCTCGCCGGCACGGCGCCGTTGGCAATCATGGCCTCCAGGCGTGCCACGCGCTCGGCCAATGCCTCAATCGTTAAATCGGCCTCGGGACGCGCCAGACGCGTGCAGGCAATCTCGAGCACCAGGCGCACGTCGCTCGCGCCCCTCATCTCCAGTGCGGCATCGTCGAGCACCGTCAGCACGCGGGCCAGGCGGTCGGCAGGATGCTCGCCAAAGGCAGCGGCCTCGGCAGCAAGCGCCTCGGCCTGCTCGGAGCCGCCCTCAAACAGCTCGGCACGGGCACCGGCAACGCAGGCAACGTACACGTCGCGCACATGCGCCACCAGGTCGCGCGTCAGCTCCAGCAGGTCATTGCCCTCCTCGACCTGCGCACGGATCAGTCCATAGAGCTCGGCAACATCGCGATCGGCAATGGCGCGGGAAAACTCGCCCAGGATCTGGTCCGAAACCTCGCCCAAAAGCGAGCGGGCGTCGTCCGCATGCACAGAACCGTTGCCAAAGACGCTCAGCTGCTCCAGCGTGGAAAGCGCGTCGCGCATACCGCCCTTGGCATGGCGCGCCACAATGGCGAGTGCCTCGTCGTCGTAATCGAAGCCCTCCTGCTCGCACACGTAAGACAGGCGATGCTCGATATCCTCGTTGCCGATGCGGTGGAAATCGAAGCGCTGGCAGCGTGAGAGAATGGTCTCCAGAATCTTTTGCGGGTCGGTGGTGCACAACACAAAGATCACGTGTGCCGGCGGCTCCTCGAGCGTCTTGAGCAGCGCGTTAAACGCCGCCGTTGTGAGCATGTGGACCTCGTCGATGATATAAATCTTGTACTTGCCGCGCACCGGGGCAAAGTTGACGGAGTTGATGATTTCCTCGCGCACATTGTCCACGCCCGTGCGGGAGGCGGCATCGAGCTCGTAGACATCCGGGTGGTTGCCCTCGGCAATGAGCTCGCACTCCTCGCAAGTACCGTCGGGCATGCAGCCGCTTGCACCCTCGGCGCGCGCTGCCTCGGCATTACGGCACAGCAGCGCCTTGGCCAGAATGCGCGCCATGGTGGTCTTGCCCGTGCCGCGCGGTCCGCAGAACAGGTACGCGTGGGACAGGCGTCCCTCGGTGATGGCGTGCTCGAGCGTCGAGACGATATGCTGCTGGCCCACCACGGATTCGAAGGTGAGCGGGCGATACTTTCGGTACAACGATTCCATGGGTGCTCCCCCGGGTATACTGAGTCTTGTTGCCGCGACGGCCATGCGGTCGCACGGCATACTGCATTCATAATAACCCGTACGGCGAGCCCGCCGCGATAGGAGTCCAAAGAGCATGGCAGACGCAGAGAGCAACCTCGTTCCCTCCGAAGCAGCCGACCAGGTCGAGGTCGCGCTCGAGGAGCAGGCCGCAGCCGATGACGGCATCCTGTACCTCAACGAGTACCAGTACGAAAACGACCTGGTCACCGACTTCGCCCGCCTGGTCGCCTCGCCCAGGCGTCGCGGCTCGCTGTATGTCGCCGCGGCAATTGCCGCGCTCATCGGCATCGGCATGCTGGTGGCCGGCGGCAACTGGATCAAGTTTGGCGTCGTGTTGATCGTGTTCGGCGCCTTTTTGGCCTGGTGGAGCAAAAACCTGCACCACACCCTCGCCCGCGACTTTATCGATTCCGTCGAGGCCGACGAGTCCATGGGTGGCCGCTATCGCCGCGTCGCCGCCAACGAGGACGGCCTGATGGTTTGGGGCAAGAGCGGCAAGTCGCAGTTTTTCCCGTTTGAGAAGCTCGACCACGTGCTCGACGGCGAGCGCATCTTTGTGGCCATGTTCGCCGACCAGGGCGTGACGATCCCTAAGGAAACCTTTATTCGCGGCGATGCCGAGCAGTTTGGCACCTTCCTTAAGGCGCGCATTAACAAAAAACTCCGCATCGAGACCAAGCGCAAGAAGATGAAGGCTGAAAAGGCCGCCGCCGAGGCCAAGCAGGGCGACAAGCCCCAGGAGACCAAGGGCAAGCAGCGCAAGCAGAAGAAGAACAAGAATAAGCGCTAAGGCCAAGACAGACAGGCAGCCTCGCATCCCGTTATCCTCGCCATCCGCCCGAGCGTGCTACACTAGCAGCATCTATGCCACCGCGAATGGCTCGGCCCCGCGCCCGCCGCTCGCAAACGAACTTTAAACGCACGAGGGTTGGCCATGCCGCTTTTCTCGCAACATACCGCCCGGTTCTCGCCGGACGTTCCTTTGGAGGGCACCAGCTCTCGCGAGCTGCTCAAGCGGTACCAGCCGCTCGAGACACTTACGACCGGCGGGTTTGGCTCCATCCAGAACTCGCGCCGTCAAAGGT
>OBXF01000407.1_pt1 | contig 39865 bp, 37 predicted proteins | sample 1495371 | NCBI WGS metagenome assembly OBXF01 (sample SAMEA2580143, study PRJEB22360) | human gut metagenome | biome: human gut; feature: human-associated habitat; material: faeces | place: Denmark | collected 2008/2010 | reverse complement strand
AGTTCTGAAGGAACTAATGAAACGGAATTACTTGATTTTCAATAAACTTTAAAAAATCACAGCTATGTTAAAACGACTAAAATCAGTCAGTATGTTGCTGTTCCTAATGGGTGCCTCTACCGGAGCAGCATACGCGGTCGCCAATCCTGGCGTTACCGGTGTGAAAATCACACAACAAAATGGAGCTTGTACAGGAGTTGTAGTAGACGCTACAGGTGAAACTGTCATTGGTGCGTCTGTTATAGTGAAAGGTACGACTAATGGTACGATAACCGGACTTGATGGCGACTTCTCTTTATCCAATGTGAAAAAAGGGGATATCATTCAAATTTCATTTGTAGGTTATCAAACAGTAGAGATTCCTTGGAATGGACAACCCATGAATGTAACTTTACAAGATGACACACAAACATTGGGCGAAGTTGTAGTGACTGCTCTTGGTATCAAACGTGAGAAAAAAGCGCTAGGTTATGCCATGCAGGAGGTAAAGGGTGACGCGTTACTTGAAGCTCGTGAAACGAACCTCGCAAATGCTTTGACAGGTAAAGTTTCAGGTGTCCAGATTATTCGTTCAAGCAATGGTCCTGGTGGCTCTTCCAAAATCCAGCTTCGTGGTGCGAATTCTGTAACAGGTTTGAACCAGCCGTTAATTGTTGTCGATGGTGTGCCAATGGATAACTTTACAGGAGCAAGTAATAATGATATTGATAACCCGACATTGGATATGGGTAATGGACTTTCAGATATTAATGCTGAAGATATTGAGTCCATGTCTGTGTTGAAAGGTGCGTCAGCTGCTGCACTTTATGGTTCTCGTGCCGGTAATGGTGTTATTTTGATTACAACTAAAAAAGGAACAAAGCGTGAAGGTTTGGGTATCACCATCTCAGGTTCAGTTTCTGCTGAGACAACATTTATGCTCCCTAAACGCCAAAAGACCTTTGGACAAGGTGAGAATGGTGTGTTCGATTCAACTAACGGCTATAGCTGGGGACCTGAAGTAACAGGGCAAAGCTATACAAAATGGGATGGTACAACTGCAAATATGCAAATCTTTGATAACGTAAAAAATTTCTTTGATACAGGTGTGAACTTATCAGAAAGCATATCATTCCAGCAGCAATATGATAAAACATCCATTTACACCTCATTGAATCGTATGGATGACTCCAGCATGATACCGGGCGCTAACTTAAGCCGTACAAACTTAACTTTGCGTGCATCTTCTACTTTTGGTAAAGATGATCGTTGGAGCATCGATGCAAAAGTACAATACATCAATACCCTCGCAGAAAACCGTCCTATCAGTGGTGCACGTGGGAATAATGCATTTTATACTATTTTCAATATGCCTACGACTATTGACATCCGTGACTTTTCCAGCCCTGTCAAAGACGAATATGGCGAAATGATCTGGTGGAGTAAAGGGGGAATCAACCCTTACTGGTCCAAAGATTATAATCCAAATAAAGATAGCCGTAATCGTTTCTTGATGAACGGATCATTGAAGTACAAATTCACAGATTGGCTGGATGCTGAAATCAAAGCCGGTAGTGATATGTATTTCACTGAGGGTGAAGAGAAATTGTATGCAGGAAGTCCTACTAATAATAAGAACAGCCGTTATAGCACTAGCGAGAAAAAGTTCTTCGAAAATAATTTCAGCTTTTTGATCAGTGGCCATAAAGATGAATTGTTTGGGAAATTTGGTGGCAATTTCTCTTTTGGTGGTAACTTAATGGAAAGAAAATCTACAGGTTTGGACAATGCTATGGGAAAATTGACTGCGCCCGATTTATTCTCTCTAGCCAATGGTGACAAAAAAGATTTGTCAATAACCGAAACCTATATTCATAAAAAAATCAATTCTTTGTATGGAACTCTTGGAATCAACTATAATGGTTGGGCATTCTTGGATGCAACTTTCCGTAATGACTGGTCATCAGCTTTGAATAAAGAAAACCGTTCATTCTTCTATCCGTCTGTTTCATTGTCATGGGTGATCAGTGATATGGTGGGTAAAGTCGGCAAAGGTATGCCCGAATGGTTTACTTATGCTAAAGCACGTGCATCTTTCGCACAAGTAGGTAACGATATGGATGCATATCAGTTATATAATACATATAGTATTGGTTCAGACCCTAATGGCAATACAACTGCCGGACAAGGAAAAACTAAATACGATGCAGATGTACGCAGTGAGTTGATTACTTCTTGGGAAGCCGGTGCTGAATTGAAATTCTTCAATAACCGTTTAGGAGTTGATTTTGCATGGTACAAGACAAACGCAAAACGCCAGTTAATGAATATTCCTTTAAATAACCTTTCCGGTTATGATAACATGAAAGTAAATGCAGGTAACATTCAAAATACCGGTATCGAAATCATGTTGAATGCACGCCCTATCGAAACAACTCAATTTAGTTGGGATACTCAATTGAACTTCTCTCAGAACAAGAGTAAGATTATTGAATTATTGCCGGGAAAACCAGGTATGCAGTATGCTTTAGGAGGTTCTGACGCATTGCAGGTCTATGCAGTTGCGGGAGGTGCTTATGGTGAAATCTGGGGTACCAAATATCAACGAGTAGAAGAAGGAGAATTTAAAGGACAATTATTACTCAATGAATCAGGACTGCCACAGGCCACTAGTGACAAGCATAAGATTGGTGAACAACAGCCTGACTTCTTATTAGGATGGACAAATACATTTAATTATAAAAACTTCACACTTAGTTTCCTGATTGACGGACGTTTTGGTGGTGATATTTTCTCATTCACCAATATGAACTTGCAACGTAGTGGTATTTCTGAATGTACTGCTCCTGGCGGTAAACGTGAGGATATCGTTGTAGCGGGAGTTATCAAAGATGGTAATGGTTATAAGGTAAATGATCAAAGTGTTTCTTTAGAACGTTATTATAAAGCTTTGGCTACAGGCCGCGCCGGTATTTCGGAAGCTTATATTTATGATGCTACCAACATCCGTTTGCGTAACATCGCCTTGAGTTATCGTTTCCCGTCATCTATGTTGAAAAAGACTCCGTTCCAACAGGTTAAGCTTGGTTTCACTGTGAATAATGTATGGATGATTTCAAGCCATTTGGATGGTATTGATCCGGAATCAGTATATGCTACAAGCACTAATGCAACAGGTTTGGAGAACTCGTCAGCTCCGACATCACGTTCTTACCTGTTTAATGTGACTCTTGGTTTCTAATCATAAAAAAGAAAAAAAACAATGAAAACAATGAATAAATTATTTTTGGGGCTTGGCTTTTGCGCCGGATTAGTTTCCTGCTCTGACTTTGATGAAGTCAATACCAATCCCACAGCTGCCGGTGAGGAATATGTAAAACCTCAATATGCATTGAATAATTCTATAGGACAGGCACAGATGAATCCCGGTACTGCAGAACGTATAGTAGTCTATAATTGGGCTAGTGCTGCCAGAATTTGTGGAGAAATGAGTTTTCTGAACGTAGGCCGCTATAGTGATGATTATACATCTGCTTATTATTATCCTGATCTCAGCGCCAGTATTAAAAATGCGACGTTGGCTATTACAGCAGTAGAGAACCAACTCGAAGCGGCCACTACCACTGCACATGAAAAAGAATTTTTCCCGAACGTAAAGCAGTTTGCCCGTATTTGGCGTGCCTATCTTATCAGTGAGTTTGTCGATAATTTCGGACCTTATCCTATTGAAAGTTTCCTAGGGGAAAATCCTGTTTTCAACTCAGAGAAAGATGATTATGAATTCATTTTAAAGGAGTTGAAAGAAGCCGCAGCAGCTATCAACACCTCTGTCCTACCTGTTGAGGCAGAAGGTAAATGCGACCCGTTTGACAATGTAAAATATGATCCTGTGAAGTGGCAGAAATATGCAAATTCACTCCGTATGCGTCTGGCTATGCGTTTATCAAACATCGACAAGGCAACTGCGCAGACCGAATTTGAGGATGCGGCTAAAGGTAACAAGATTTTAACGGCTGATGAGATGTTTGCAGTAAAAGAAAATGATGGATGGGATGTCTTTTCCGGAGTATATACCCGTTCATTTGACGATCAGGTTCTTTCCTCAACAGTTGCTAATCTTCTGACCAATTTAGGTGGTATTAAAGTAACAGAACAACGTTCCGATTTGGCTAGTTATGTTAAACCAGCTAATTATTTAGGTATTAAATATGACAGACATTATGTTGCTAATACAGATAATCCTACTAAACAATATTGGCTGGATGGTATGCCGGAAAATCTTGATCCGCGTGCATTAAAGATATTCTGTTTACCTGATGATAAAAATGCTGAGAACTACATAGATAAATATAATGATAGAACAGCTAAAGATTTCGTTCTTTACACAGTAGACGAAAACGGGAATCCGATTCCTAATAAGGATAATCCTGGGGAAATAAAGATTGATGCAACTCGTTGTTGGAATGGTTATCCCGCTGGTTCGCGCGGTGGATGGTCGCCAACCTTGGCTTATAACCAACTAGTGACAAATGGATATGGCCCCGGCTGTACTCTTCCAATGTTGGGTAAAGACTATTGTCAGGGCAAATCTCGCATATTCTTTGCAGCATGGGAAACTTATTTCTTGTTAGCAGAAGCTTCATTGTATGGTTGGAACACTGGAACAACAGCAAAAGAAGCCTATGAGAACGGTATTAAAGCTAGTTTTGAATACTTTGGTGTTAGCGAATATGTGAATGATTATCTGAATTCCACCAACTACAATCGTGTAGGTACTTCAGTCAAATTTGATCATACCACTGAACCGACTGCTGAACAAATGACTTATGTGGATGGATACAGCAAAGAACAGAAAACTGTTACTTATGAATATCCTACAGCTTCTAAAACTTTATATGGAAAAGCATTGAATGACCACTTGACTAAAATTATCACTCAAAAATTCATTGCACAAACTCCGTATTTGGTATTGGAAATGTGGTCGGATTTCCGCCGTTTGGGATTACCATTCTTTGAGATTCCTGCAAACGAAAGTTCAATGACTGGTTCAGACATGGTTAATGCTTGGAATCCTAATTCTTGGAAAGACGGACAGAAGTGGGAATTTTATCCACAACGTATGCGATATCCTTCCAGTCTGGAGAATGCAGATCCCGAAGGCTATAAACAAGCTGTAGAGTTGTTAGGAGGCTCAGATAATATCATCACTCCTTTATGGTGGACCGGACGTTAATGTCTTAACCTAGGACATTCATAGAATAATATAAGTTAGCCAGCTAATTCATACTTAAAGTATTGCGAATTAGTTGGCTAACTTATATTCTATGAGTGTCCCTTATTATGCCCAAAATCATTTGATTTTCTGATGCCGGCAAAGCATATTACACATGGATCATAGAGTCCCTTAACATTCATAACTACACAAAAAAGAAGGACTACCTTCTCACGAAGACAGCCCTTTCATTTGCTATTAATAATCTAGTAATTTTCTGGTAAATTTTGAACGCTCTCTTATCTAAGAAACAAGCATTAACGCTCTTTTGTTTATTCCTCCATTATAAAACTTTTCAGTATTTTTTCGGCAATATTTTCATTTTCCTTGCTATAGATAATAGATATATAAAATCCACTACCTGCCGTCTTAGTCATCAAACAAGCATAAAGGCAATGATCTGTTTCGCAGCTCCCTCTTAAATAAGTACCGAAAAACTGTGGTAACTCAAACTCCTGCACTGCCGACTGGTCTTTCACCCCGTCATCATTGGCATAGTCTTTTAATACACTTTTCAAGTCACTTTTTGTCATACCATCCGAATCCAAAGACTGAATGGTGATATAAAACTTGGAATTGTTCAGAAGAAAAGTCTCCTCTGTATCCTCCTCCACCAAAATCCCTTTTGGAGCCTCAAAAGTCAGACCATAGGCTGTCCATGTAATAGGAACCAAAGCTTGCGCACTTACTGATAGCCAAGCCAGACTTAAAAACACAAGAAGTAAAACCTTTTTCATTTTTAATTATTTTACCAATAAAACTCCGATCAGTCCACAACTGATTATTTATCCTTTTCACGGATTTCCACGCGACGAATCTTTCCACTGATGGTCTTTGGAAGTTCTTCTACAAACTCTATGACACGTGGGTACTTGTACGGAGCAGTCACACGCTTCACATGATCTTGTAACTCCTTTACCAACTCAGGTCCTTCCTTACCCTTAAAAGTTTTAGAAAGGACAATCGTCGCCTTTACCACCTGACCACGGATTTCATCAGGCACACCGGTAATGGCACATTCCACAACAGCCGGATGAGTCATCAAAGCACTTTCCACCTCGAACGGGCCTATACGATAACCCGAACTCTTGATCACATCATCAGCACGACCTACAAACCAAAAATAACCATCCTCATCACGCCAAGCCACATCACCTGTATAATAAATACCATCATGCCAAGCATCTTCCGTTAATTCCGAAGCACGATAATATTCTTTGAACAATCCCAATGGTTTACCCCTATCTGTACGAATAACAATCTGACCTTGTTCTCCATCTTCAGCAGAACGCCCGTCGTGAGTCAACAAATCTATATCATATTGAGGATTAGGTACCCCCATACTTCCAGGTTTAGGCTCCATCCAGGGAAAAGTACCTAAAGTCAACGTGGTTTCCGTTTGTCCAAAACCTTCCATCAGACGAATACCTGTGATTTTCTTGAACGTTTCATATACAGAATAGTTCAAAGCCTCTCCCGCCGTAGTACAGTATTCCAAAGAAGAAAGATCATATTTACTAATGTCCTCCTTAATTAAAAAACGATAAATAGTGGGAGGAGCACATAAAGAAGTGATATGATAATCCTGAATCTTTCCAAGAATATCTGCCGGTGTAAATTTCTCATGATCATACACAAAAATATTGGCTCCTGCTATCATCTGTCCATAAAGTTTTCCCCAAACAGCTTTCCCCCAACCTGTATCGGCAATGGTAAGATGAAGACTGTCACGATGCAAATTATGCCAGAAACTGGCAGTTACAATATGTCCCAAAGGATATGTAAAATCATGTGCCACCATCTTAGGTTCTCCTGTAGTACCCGAAGTGAAATACATCAATGAAGTATCTTCATTCGTATTAGGATGTTCCGGTTTAACAAAAGGAGTAGCCTTCTCAATACCTTTATGAAAATCTTCAAAACCCTCCGGAATATCCGGTCCTACACTGACCAACTTTTTTACTGAAGGACAATCGGGCATGGCATCTATAATATGCTTTGTTATCACATCTTCTCCTGCAGCTACAATCATCTTGATATCAGCAGCATTACAACGATACACGATATCCTTTTTCGTCAACAGATGAGTCGCAGGAATAACCACAGCTCCTAATTTATGCAAGGCAATAATAGAGTACCAGAACTCATAACGACGCTTTAAAATAAGCATCACCATATCGCCATGACCAATACCAAGGCTCTGAAAATAAGAAGCAGTCATATCCGTATACTTTTTCAAGTCAGCATAAGTATATTGTATATGCTCCCCTTTATCATTAGTCCATAACAATGCTTTCTTATCGGGTTCTTCGGCAGCCCAAGCATCTACTATATCATAACCAAAATTAAAATTTTCAGGGATTTTAATCTTTAAATTCTTTATAAAGTCCTCTTGTGAGGTAAATGTGGTCTGTTCTAAGAATTTTTCTACCATAATCTTATTCAATTAAAAATTGAGAACTAAAAATTAGAAATATTATGCGGTCAATGACAACACAGTCTTTTTAATCTCAATTTATTATAATATTACTGCCAAGAATTTCACAGTCTTATCGTCCAATGCCAGCATACCATGTGGAATAGAAGAATCAAAATAAAGACTGTCACCTGGATTCAAGATCAATTCTTTTCCATTTATATTAAGTAACATTCTTCCTTCAATAACCAAATTGAATTCTTGTCCCTCATGTGAGTTAAAATGAATCGGAGTATTTTCCGGTTTCGGTTCTACAGTTACAATAAAAGGATCAGCCTTACGCCCACGAAAACCGGAAGCCAATGACTGATATTTATACGCCTTGGTACGCTCTACCGACACTCCTGAACCACAACGAGTCAGAAAATAAGAACTCATCTTAGGTTCTTCACCAAACATTAATACATCCAATGCAATACCGTATTTACGGGCTATTTTCTGTAAAGCACTGACAGAAATATCTTTCTCCCCGCTTTCCATACCCAAATACTCTTCCACTGAAAGCTGGCAACTTTTAGCCACTTCATCAGGAGTCAGTTCCAGAACGTCTCTTAATCCCTGGAGACGCTCAGCTATTTGTTTTATCTGGTCACTCATAATCTTATTGTTTTATGCCTCAAAGATAAAGATAAAAAACGAGAATGGGAGCAAATTGGAACAAGAAGGTTGTAAACAAGGGGTTTAGAGAGTAACGGACTGCACTGTCACAGCCAAACCGAAGCCATCGAAAAGCCAACTGAAACCAGAGTTGCGTTACTATCCCGTTACTCTGTTCCGAATGGCAAAGACGGTTTTGAGTGGATTTCAAAGCGCTGAAATACAAGCTCTATTCGTCTTGTTCCGACTGCAAATATAGCCGGATTTCCGAAATTCGGGCAGAGGGAGGCGAAAAAAGTTCTATTCCGGGTGCGATTGCGTTGATATGCTGCAATTTGCGTATCGAAGAACAGCTCTACAAGAAATAATTTTGTAACCAAAAAATTGTAGAGTTATGAGATCGACATTCAAAGTTTTGTTTTATCTGAAACGCAATGCCCCGAAGAAGAACGGGCTTATTCCGGTCATGTGCCGTATTACCGTAAACGGCAAAATCGCTCAATTCAGTTGTAAATTGGACGTGGAGGAGAAATCGTGGAACGTAAAGTCGGGTCGTGTTTCCGGTCGCAGTCTTGTGGCGCAGGAGACCAACCGGATGTTGGATAAGATTCGTGTGGGTATCAATCGAGCCTATCAACAGATCAACGACCGCGACAACTATGTTACCGCCGAGAAAGTTCGCAATGCCTATTTAGGTTTAGGTATGAACCACGAGACGCTGCTCTCCGTATTCCGCCAGCATAACGAGGATTACGAGAAGCAGGTCGGTAAACTCAAAAGCCTGCGCAGCTATTGGAAATACTGTACCGTGTATAAACACCTCGCGGAGTTCGTCGAAAAGCGGTACAAGGTCAGCGATATCGCACTCAAAGAGCTTACGCCGGCATTTATCACGGACTTCGAGTTGTTCCTGCGAGTGGAAAAGAATCACTGCAACAACACGGTCTGGTCGTATATGATGCCGTTTCGGAAGATTATCTATATGGCCGTTAATAACGGCTTGTTGCAGCGCGATCCGTTCTTCGCGTACAACATCACCAAAGAGGAGACCAAACGGGGCTTTCTGACCAAAGAGGAAATCAGGTTCCTGATCGACGGGACGTTCAAGAAGCCGAGTTACACGCTGATCCGCGACCTGTTCATCTTCTGCATCTTCACGGGATTAAGCTGGACGGATATGGCGAACCTTACCCAAGCGAACCTGCAAACCTCGTTCGACGGGCATTTGTGGTTGAACACCAACCGTCAGAAAACGGGTGTCGAAACCAATATCCGACTGCTGGACGTCACCAAGCATATCATCGAGAAGTACGACGGTATGGCCGAAAGAGACAAGTTGCTACCCGTTCCATGTTACGATAATTGTAAAAACGGTATTAAAGTCATAGCGAAGAGATGCGGTATCGAGAAGAACGTAACGTGGCACATCGCAAGACACAGAAACCATTCTTTTTCGCTAAAATTCAACAGCTTACAAAATATTTCAGTTTGATAGGTAACGATTTAGAAACCAGCGAAATTCTATGTTTCACCTCGTTTTGCAGTAATTAGAAAGAACGCTTTCATGGCACAAAGATACTAATTGTTATCCACTTTTCAATATCGTTATACCCACAAATTTTTAAACATTGCGATAAAAAATCTTTTATGAGTAAAATGCTGCATATTATCAGGTTGTCAATGACTGTTTTTAGCCTTTTCAAGTTCGTTGCTCCATTTCAGAATTAGAGCTTGTTTAGTAAAGGACGGCAATTTGTTAAAATCGGCCAATTTATCACCTATATAGCTTAATGCCAATTTTATAAATATGGGTTTACTTACCGGTAATTTACCCTCTCTTCCAACATAAAAAATATCTACTTGATCAATTAATAGCAATTTATCTTCTGTTAGATTAATAAAATTCCCATCTGTCATTGCCTGCAAAAAACGGTTGAAGATTGGGTTAAAAACAGCATTCCCTAATTTTCCTCTCATTTCTTCTTTAGCGGAATCTTTATTGCAAAAATTAATGGAATTGTTAAGGTACGGTGTAATCATTCCTTTAAAATGTTCTGAGTAATATGGTTTTGGCTTTGGGTAGCTGTGTCGTTGAATAAAAATGCATAAGTCCAGGCTTTCATTTAATGAGGTGATAATATCCGAATATGATTGTGAATTTGTAAACCGATTTAGCGGAATATTTTTATTTCGAATATAACATATGACCAAATAAGAGCCTCTTTTTTCAAACAAATCATCATTTTCACAAATATATGCTACTTCTTTTGATTTTAAGATTGGAGTCTCACATGATTTATTGTAGATTTCCATTCGACGGATAGCAATATTGAATATCGGTTGAAAATCATCTATATTATCAGTAGAAGTCCATCGTTCTCCTTTTCCATAAGGATTTGAATATTCTACATTTTCTCTGTCTTTTATTTTATGCAAAAAACTCCCATCTTTATGATACGACATTTCTATTTGGTTGACAAATCTTGATTTGTCTATCTCACTTTCAGTCAGATATCCTTTTTCATCATCTTGGACGTTATTGGTTATAATTGCCAAACCGTTGTAATAATCAGTTATTTTCAAATCTACGATTCCATTTGTACCCATTTGGATGATATTGAATAATCCGTAACATCGACCATTCATTTTGAAGTACACTTTAATTTTTTCTCCTCTATTCATAGTGCCTTTTTTAATTTTCTCTACAAAGTTAGCTATAAAGCAATGAAATACGGACTATTACACTGTATTTTTTGATTGAAACGACCTTTGCAGATAGTCAAATTCAACAAAATCGGCTATGGTTGCCTGAATTTATATTTAAGTCCATACTCTTCAAGTTTGCCGTATAGAGTTGTTCTGCTTATTCCCAATAGTTCGGCGGCGGCACACCGGTTGCCGTTTGTCTGCTTTAATGCACGCATTATCCGCTCCTTATCCTCCGCGTCATTGCGCAGGGCAAAGCTGACGGGAGAGGTCGGTTTCGTCACGGCAAGTTCAAGATGCTCTTTCGTGACCATCCCTTCCTGAGCCTGCAATACCGCTCCCATGATTTTCTGCCGAAGTTCGCGCACATTGCCCGGCCACGGATGGGTCAGCAACGCTTTACGGGCTTCGGAACTGAATCCGCTCACGCTGCATTCCAACTCTTTGTTTGCCATATCACGGAAGAACTCCGCCAACGGCAAGATGTCCTCCTGACAGTCACGCAAGGGCGGAACCGTTATCTCGAAGTCGCACAGGCGGTATAACAAATCTTGTCGGAAGCGTTTCTCGCTTATTGCGATTTTCAAATCCTCGTTTGTGGCGACAATGATGCGGACATTGAAATTCCTGTCCGACTTGTCACCGACAGGGCGATACCGTCTTTCTTGTATGGCACGGAGTAACATCTGTTGGGTTTCCAACGCAAGATTACCCACTTCATCTAAAAACAGCGTTCCGCCTTCTGCCTCATGAAAATATCCTTTCTTGGTACTGTCCGCGCCCGTGAACGCGCCTTTGACGTGTCCGAAGAATGCCGACGGCGCAAGTTCTCTGGAGAGTGAACCGCAATCCACAGCCACAAAGGGCTTGCCCGCCCGTTTGCTCTTGTCGTGCAGGTGGTGGGCGATATGTTCCTTGCCCGTGCCGTTCTCCCCGAATATCATCACGCTCATATCGGTAGCAGCGACCAGCCTTATCCGGTGCATGATTTTCTGAAAGGCGGACCCCTCACGGGCGAACACGGGCATACGGCGGTCTCCCGCTTGTCGTTCTTTCTGTATGGAACGGAGAAGTGGAATGAGTTTGTCCTCCACAAGTTGTTTGGGTATGTAATCCAAAGAACCGAGTTTTATACTCTCGACTGCCGTATGCACTTCGGCGTAGTCGGTCATTATGATGAACGGCTGCATCTTGCCCTCCTTGCGCATCCAGCGAAGCAGGTCTATTCCGTTGCCGTCATTTAGCCGCAGGTCTGATACTACTATATCATCATCCGTTGCCTGTTGCAGATGTTTTTTCGCTGTCGATAAGTGGTAAGCCTGCACGGTGCTGTATCCTTCCCGTTTAAGTAGATTACAGACATACTCGCAATACACGATATTGTCCTCCACCACGATTATTCTTGTCTTATCCATTTTCGTATTTTCTCCTTTCCTCTTTTGCCTGTCGGATTATTTCCGCACCCTTATTCAATACTGCGGTAACAGCATGGCTTAGTTCACTTTCTTCCGGTATTGCCTTTCCATGAAGCACTCTATAAAGCACCCTTAGCGGTTGGTCGGCACGGAATATCTCCCACGAGCTGTGCAAGTGGTGTGTCAAGGCATCAAGTTCTTGCTGGTCGTTTCGCGTTGCCGCATCCCGAACCGCCTGCATTTCCTTCTCAGTTTCCGTTATCAGTTTTTCCAGCATGACAGCTTCATTGCCGTATGACAACAAGGCGGAAAAGTCCGGTTTACTGTCCTGTGTCGCTTTAATGACGCACTTATCGGAAACTTCCATCAGTTCAGATATGGAAAACGGCTTGAACAGGAATCCGGCAAAGCCTCTTGACAAAAGTTCTTCCGCATCGCAACTGCCCGAAGCGGTTGCCACAACCACGGGTATTGTCTGTGAATTGCCCACGTTGGACGAGCGCAAAAGTTCCAGCAGTTCAAAACCGTTTATACCGGGCATATTCAAGTCCGTCAGCAACAGGTTGTATTCTTTCCGGCGTACCATTTCCATCAGCTCCGCTGCATCGGTACAAGTATCGCAGTGTATCCTTTCTTGGGCATACATCTCTTTCAGCATCAGAAGCAACACCTCGTCATTGTCGATGGCAATGACATTGATGTTTCTTTCCTTTGGGTGGATATAAGTCTGTATCTCTTTTTTCGGTACGTCTTCGGCTTTCTGCATGGGTATTTCCACCGTGAAACGGCTTCCTTTTCCTTTCTCGCTATTCAAATGGATTTTACCGTGTAACATAGTCACAATATTATTCACAATGGCAAGCCCCAACCCGAAGCCGTCCTTTGCGGCAGCGTTTGAAAGGCGTTCAAATGCACCAAATACACGTTGCTGTTCCTCTTCGGTCATACCTGTGCCAGTATCTTCGACTATCAGTGTCAGCACTCCGTTGGTATAGCCGACAGTCAGCGACACACCGCCTTTCTCCGTGAACTTGATGGCGTTTGACAGCAGGTTATTTCCGATTTGGATTATTCGCTCCTTGTCGGTCAATACAACGGCATCACTTACGTTCTTCACTGTCATGGAAAGACCCTTGTTCATGGCTATTGGCATGAACTCCGTTTCAAGGGTATGCACGATTGTGAAAATCCGGCAGGGTTTCATTTTGGGCTGTTCCTTGCCGTTGTCCAATCGGAAGAAATCAAGCAGGGTGTTGAGCATATCCCGCATACGGTCGGAGGATTGCTGTATGCTTTGAAGGAAATGCACATTGTTTCCATTGCTGCATTCTTTCCGCAATAGTTCGGTATAGCCGGTTATTGCACTCAGCGGTGTACGCAACTCATGGGTGATGGTATGTACCGCTTTCTTCCGTGAGGCTATGAGTGCCTCATTTTGTTGCACGGACTGTTCCAGTTGCCCTATCAAATCCGTCGTCTTACGCTTATATCGTTTGATGTTCTTTGCATCATGATGTATGATGATGTAGGAAATGACCAACAGCAAAAGGACAAATCCCATCAAGCCGCCTACTTGCATAAAAGACCGCTCCCTCATTGCGGCTATTTCGTCTTCACGACTTTGCAAATCGGATTGTACCTTATTCTCTATTTGGCAAATCAATCCTTGCAGTTGTCTGTTAAGCTCCGCATTATGAGCCGCGAGACTGTCGGCTTGTTCCGATAATCGGCGGCTTTGTGCTTTCTGCTCACTAATTACGTTTCTATTGAGCGAATGAAGCATGGAAGTGGTTTCTGTTGGCTGTGCTTCCTTTTTCTTGCCGAAGATACCCAAGAAGCCTTTCCGTTTCGGCTTCTTGGGTTGTTCCTGCACACTTTTCCGTGCGATAACCGGCACTTGGCTGGCTATCTTCTTGTTGATGGATTGTTGCTCATCCATTAACCGGACTATCTGGAACATCTGTCGTTCCTTTTCCTCTAAAAGACTGCGCACACTGTCAATATGTCCAATTGCATAAGTTTCATTAAACAGGTTCAATATGCTGTCCAATGCGATGCGTTGAGTATGGTAATTCTCCAAATCCGTTTCATCCCAATCCAATACAGTTTCTCCCATCAGTGAGAACTCTATCAGCCGGATATGAATATGGTTTACCTCTTTCCTGAATTCATCTATCTGTTGATTGCTAACCTCCAATGCTTCCACCTCTTGCCATTCATGATGCCAAGTGTAAGCTATGCACCCGATTAACAATGTTATCAGTAAATAGCCCGATGTTATTGTTTTTTGAAGATATTTCATATTCAGTTCTCTTCAATTTTCAGTTTGAGCAATGTACATTATCACTCAAATTTTCTCCTATTCCATTATAGGCACAACGGATGTACACTTGTTCTTGAAAATACAATCATGACAAATCGGTGTTTTCTTACAATGTTTTATCCCATGTTGCAAGATTAACCAATGAATCCAGCCGAACAAACGATAATCCTTTCGGAAACTTTTTTCAAAGAACCTTTTAATCTCCTCATCAGTATCAAAGTTGAGTCCCAGTTTCATAAGAAAGCGTCGGGAATAGGCATCCACTATAAATACCGGCTTATGAAACACATACACGGAAATTACATCCGCTGTTTCATTACCGATGCCTTTGATAGACCGCAAACGGTTTCTAAGCTCATCTGTTTCAAAAGATTTTATCTTCTCCACATCATATTCAAACTGTCTGAACCAGTTGGTAACACGAATGATGGTCGCGCTCTTTCTTTTGGCGAAGCCACAAGGTCGAATAAGAGATTCCAGTTCCACATCGGATAGCGATGAAATATACAATGGCGTAAGCTCCTGTGGAAGTGTCTGCATCACTTTCTCCACAGATGACCACGAAGTGTTTTGCACGAGAATAGCCTCGACCATTACGGTGTACGCATTATCCGACCACCATACGGCAGGACCATAAGCGGAATTTAGACTGTTGTATATATCTAACGTATTGAGCATAACCTTTTAATCCTTCTTCTGACAATGTGGACAGTAACAGCTGCTTCTGCCACCTATCACGATTTTCTCTATTATAGAGCCGCAGTTTTTGCATCTTTCCCCTTTCTGTCCATACACTCTTAAATAGGGCATATTCCGATACTCCTTTCCCTTTCCTTCCAGATATTCCTGTGGTGACATACGGTTGGTTTCAATACTATTGCGGATAATCTCCCGTATTTTAACAACAAGACTATTCCATTCCTTATCAGAAAGATCAGAACAATACTTACCCGGATATATACCTGCGGCATGAAGTATCTCGTCCGAGTAAATATTACCGATACCAGCTATTACCGTTTGATCATGCAGCATCTCTTTTATTGGCCGTTTCCGTTTACTTAGATGTGCAACGAGATATGGAGCGGTCAAATTATTATCTAAGGGCTCCATTCCCAATTTCTCCAGACCGCTTTTATCGTCGATATCATTTTTTCCAAATAGCCAAAAGCGACCGAGCCGCCTTACATCTATGTAGCGCAGTTGGGTTCCGTTAGAAAGATTCATAATCAGATGCGTATGATTTTCCATCGGATAATTGTGAGGTGTCACAAGTAGTTGCCCTGTCATTCTCAAATGAAGAATAAGGCGGTCACCGCTATCGAAATGTATCGTGAGATACTTTCCTCTGCGGCTCATTTTATTGATAGTCTGCCCATTCGTTTCTTGCTCAAATCGATACATGTCAGGATAAGCAATGACTTGTGAATGGTTGGTTATCACGGAATCTATTTTTACCCCCACAATTTGTGGCTCAATAATCCGTTTGATGGTTTCGACTTCGGGCATTTCAGGCATTCGTAGTACCTCCTTTCAGGGCTGATTTCTTTATTTCCTCATGATAGAAAAAGTTTACTATGACAGGTGGGGCATCAAACGGCCTTTTCATCGTGTCATCGTTTCTGAGATATTCAAGTCCGTTTTCACCAGCGTATGCACGAACTTCCGCATCAAGCTGTTCCCAGTATGCACGTTTGTTTTTCAGATAGATTTCTTCATAAAGAGATAGTAATTCACTATGCTTATCCCGGATATAGTCCATTATCACCGATTTGTAGTTGCCACGGAGATTGAGGTTTTCGAGCCACACGAGATTGCATCGGTCTTTCACCCGTTCGATGATTGCCATAACATCGGTGATACCCGGAAATATCGGTGAGATGAAACAGGTGGTACGGATTCCGGCTTCATGAAATTGTCTCATCGCCTCCAACCGGCGTTCTATGCTCACTGCGTTGTCCATATCATCCTTGAACCGCTCGTCCAGCGTATTGATGCTGAAACCGACACGGGCATCGGGGAATGTCCTGATAAGTTCCATGTCCCGAAGCACAAGGTCGGATTTCGTCTGGATGCTGATTTTAACACCACTGCCTTTGAGTTGTTGAAGCAATGCGCGTGTCCTGCCGTATTCTTCCTCCTGCGGATTGTATGGGTCCGTCACCGAGCCGATAAACAGCTCCTTGCCCTTGTATTTCTCCGGATTGGTCATTTCCGGCCAATGCTTCACGTCCAGAAACTCGCCCCACGGTTCGGGATGGTTGGTAAAGCGTTTCATGAACGAGGCATAACAATACTTGCACGCATGAGTGCAACCCACATACGGATTGACGGAATAGTCGCTTACCGGTAGGTTCGACTTGGTAAGCACGCTTTTAACATCTATATCGCTGATTTTCACCATTTGTTCCATTTGACTTTGTTTTCAACAGTAGCGGGAACTTGTCGTGGAATCAACGCACCTTCTTTGGCATAGCCGAGAACCACAAGAGCGGGCAGCATGTATCCGTCAGGCACATTGAACAGCTCCTTTATCTGTTCCGGCTCTTTCTTTACCGGGAAATGGACTACGGAACCCAGTCCTTCTGCGGTAGCTGCCAACAAAAGATTTTCAACCAATGCCCATGCTGCGGCAAAATCCATCAGACCATAGTTGTTGGTTTCGCTTTTGAGGTCATACTTGCATTTGAAATAGGGCAATATGACACACGCCGATTCCTCTATCATCTTTCGCTGAAGAGGATAGGCTATCTTGAACATCTCCTGCTGGGGAGTTTTCGGCTCGGAGATGCGGCAATAATAAGGCTTCACAATTTTTGCCACTGCCTTTATAGTATCCTTGTCGGTAATGGTCAGCAGTTCCCATTGCCGCTGATGATTCGACGAAGGGGCTTTTAGCCCGGCGTTGAGGATGCGCTCCAGCACATCGCGTTGAATAGGTTTGTCCTGAAACTCACGGATGCTGTGCCGTTTTTCGATTACTTCATAAAATTCCATAATTATTCAATTTTTGATAGTTGAGGGTTCCTGTTTGCTGCGGCTTGTGGTTACGAGATATACCCCCACAAACACAAGCAGAAGCGAACCCAATTTTGTTATTGAGAATGTATCTTGCCCTATGGCAATTGCAATGGCTGAAGCCACAATCGGTTGCACGTAATTATACATGCTGGCTACTGTCGGACGAATAGTTTTCAAAGCCATTGGAATCAGCATGAATGCGAGATAAGTCGCGCCGAACAGCAGATAGAACAACGCTTCGGTTTGGGACCAGCTGAATGTATCGGCATGGAATGTCGGCACTTCTGCCAATGTTCCGGCACAGAACGGTGTCAGAATCAATGTCGAGAAGAGAAACATCCATTTCATCATCGTCACGGAGGAATATTTTGCCGTCAATGGCTTAGACCGTACCAGATAGACGGAATACATCAATTGATTGACGAACATAAGCATATCGCCGTGAAGTGTCCCGTTGCCCGTCTCTCCATGAATGGAACTGAAAACAAGCAACAGACCTCCGCAGACACCAAGCATAACCCCGGATGCCTTTTTCGCTGTTACCGGCTCCTTAAGAATAATAGCCGCCAGCAGCATCACGAATATCGGAACGGAGGTTGCTATGATTGAGGCGTCTACAGGGGATGAACTTTTTAAGCCAAGTACGAACAGGTATTGGTTAATGCCAACACCGCACATGGCGCACACGAAAAGAATAGCCAAATCTTTTCCGGCTACCTTTTCCATCGGCATGAACAATGAGGTCAGCCAAAACATCACGCAGGCGAAAGACGCCCGCATGATGGTGATGGCCTCGGGAGGTACATCCGACGACAGCAGGTACTTGAATACCGGCATGCTTATCCCGAAAAGGACATTCGCCGTCAATATCAGGATGTGTCCTCTCATCGGTTTACCAAATGTTGTGATGGATTCTGCTCTTTACGTCAATCTCTTTCTGCTTGGGCAGGAAGGCGTTTTCGGCGGGATAGCCCATCGTCAGCAGGCAGGCGAATTCATAGTCATCGGGGGCTCCGACTATCTCCTTGATTTTTCCCGGTTCATCACCCACGGGGATGTGAAACACGGTTCCCAGTCCTTCATCCGTGGCTGCAAGAAGCATGTTTTCAATGGCACACCATACGGATGCGAAGAAATTGAGCGAGCTTTGTTCCTTAGGCTGAAGCAACGGGCATTGGCTCTGGCGGAAGAAGGGCAGGATTAGCAGTCCGCTCTGCATGAGCATACGCTGTTGCTTGGGTAGCGCGTCGGCAAACATATCCATCTTATCCTTGTCGCCATTGGTATCGTCCACTTCGTGTACGAGTTCCTTGAACGCCGCCATGTTCTTGGCAAGCGGTGCTATCACCTTGGCGATGTTCTCGCGTCCGCGCACCACAACGAATTCGAACTGACGCAGATGGTCGTTGGTCGGGGCTTTGAATGCCGCACTGATTATGCGGTCAAGAACTTCGTCACTTACTTCCTTGTCGGAGTAGTCGCGGTAGGTGCGACGTTTCTCCAATACTTCATAAAATTCCATATTACATCTTTTTTTAAGTTAGACTTTCATTTTTTATTTTCTGGTGCAAAGTTACTCTGTTAAATTGTTCTGTATTTGCTTTATTGTTTCAAATATTTGTCGTAAATTTGTGGTATATAAATATAATTTGCCTTATGGAAGATGCTATTATACCATATGAATTACCTGAAGTAGAAAATCATTCGTTCTTCTTCATTGACCAACAGGTAGAAGTAAACCTTGAAGCGAAATTGCATCAACATGATGCGTGGGAATTGTATTATGTGGTTCATGGGCAGGGCAATCGCATGGCAGGAGACACATTACAACCTTTTACAGCAGGCGACGTGGTGTTAATCCCACCGTCGATGATTCATCGTTGGGAATATAATGCAGACAGCACTGATGAAGAAGGGCATGTTCGATACTTAATGGTGGCTTTTAGCCATTCATTATTAGAAAGGTGCATAGAGGTGTTTCCCGAATTGAGAAACAGGTTGTCGGGTGTGCAGTTTCCGACCGATGCACTTAAGTTCGGTTTGGAAAGTTCACGGATAATCCGTAGGATTTTGTCGGAAATAAATGAAATGGATGAACTGGAACGTTTAAGCGCAATGTTCCGCTTACTGCCTGTCATTTTTACTTCATCCGATTATACATTGGCTGGAAAACCGATGCGCATTGAGCGAGATGTTCGTCGGATGCAACAGATTTGTGCCTATGTCATGAAGCACTATGTCCATTCCATTGCGCTGGACGATATTGCGGAAGAGGTTGGCATGAACCGTTCGGCATTCTGTTCTTATTTCAAGCGTTGCAAAGGAATGACCTTTTCGCAATTTGTTACGCAATATCGTCTGAATACGGCTTGCCATTTATTGAAAAATACACAACGGGGGGTCGCAGAAATTTGCTATATGGTCGGTTTTAACGATTTGCCGCATTTTGTAAGAGTGTTTACAAATACTATGGGGATGTCGCCGACTAAATACAGGAAGCAATACAAGAACGTATAGCTTTTATTGACAGCTAAAAGGCAGTAACGATTTTGTCCGTTACTGCCTTAGATTACATTTTCAACCTTTTCGGTCGGTTCTCATCCTTGATATACGCTCCCGGACGACCGATTACAACATGGTCGGCAATGTAATTGCCCGTGGGACTTCGTTCACTTGCCGGACTGCGTATCAGAGGAACATCTTATTGTGCCATAGAATCATCCCGTCTTTGTTCCCATATAGCCTGCATCTCCCTTGAAAGTTCCACTATTTCCCGGCTCAGTTTCACAAGGTCGATGGTACACGTCTCCAGCCTGTAGAGCAACGCCATCGCCTTCTTCTCCGAGAAGTGGATGCGCAGTTCCTTGACCACCTGATTGTAGTTCGTGCCTATGCAGCGGAACTGGGCGTGAAAGTCCGACAGCTTGGTGTAATAGTCCACCGGCGTCTTGTCCTCCTTCAGCACCTTGAACGGCTGTCCGAAGAAGTGCGCCTTGAGGAAAACCGACCGTGCATAGACACCCGATTTTCCGAACATGGCGAGGAAACGGTTGTGTTCCTCCTCGTTGAAACGGACGGTGTAGCGGTACACCGCCAGATCAAGTTTGGGATTTCTCCCTGCTTTGCTTTTCCTTTTCTCATTCATATTACTTTGGATTTAGCGGATTGACGGCATAAGACGCCGCTTCGGGTCACAACACCGCAGTTCTGAAAGGGGCTTCCCGACTTCGGAGGGGAAGGCCGCCCCCTGCAAGGGCAAGTGCTTTTCGTGGCCGCTCAAAATATTTTGAGCGGCTGAAAAGACATCTTGCTGTGTCTTTGAGGACACAAAAATCCTGCGCCTGTCGGATTGGGGGATACCTTTCAGGACACCGGCTACGCCTCCGTCGATGCTTCCTATTGTCAGGGAGCAATGTTACATCATTAATACTGTGTTGAACAGGCACTTAATTTGGTCAATGAGTGCCAATCTGCGCAACATACTACCACTTGCTGGAGAAGTTATACAAGTTCCAAGAAATCATTGTTTATTTGCACCATGATTCAAGAAACCAATGATTTGAAGATATGAGAAACGGAACATTAAAATACCCGGAAAACCGCTTCGGAGGACACTTGCCGAAACGGATACCCAAACCGTCGGAAACCCGGTTCTCCGACAATTCGGTGACGTATGGATTCAATGACTTCATGACGCAATGTCGTCATTCATTGCTTATTTGTCACATCACTTCAGCACTGAACCTGATGGGTGTCAATAAGCCTATATGTGTCATTACTGAAACGGAGGATGCAGTCCACATGGAAACTAAAAATTAAATCATCAACTATTAATACAGAAAGACAATGGAAATCGTATCAATCGAGAGAAAGACCTTTGAGGAATTGGTCGTCAAGTTCGACCGCTTCGTCAGCCGGATGGATGCCATCTGCCATCGGCACGGAGAAAAGAAAATGAGCGAGTGGATGGACAATCAGGACGTGTGCCGGATGCTCAACATCAGTCCACGCACGTTGCAGACGCTTCGGGACAACGGAACTTTGGCATACAGCCAAATCAACCACAAGACCTACTATCGTCCTGAAGACGTGCAGCGCATCGTCTCCATTGTGGAGAACAGGCGAAAGGAAGCAAGGTTCAAAGGCAGGACTATATAAACCAAGTATAGTAAATACCCACTAAAATCCAAAACGTATGAATGAACTGATTAACAAGGACAACAAGTGGATAATCCACTTCATGGGCAGCCTTGACCGACTGCTGGACAATGTGGAGCATCTGACCGCCAACTATCGCCCGACACTGAACGGGGAACGTTTCTTCACCGACAAGGAGGTGTCGGCACGGTTGAAGGTAAGCCGCCGGACGCTTCAGGACTACCGCAACGAGGGACGGATAGCCTATATTCAGTTGGGCGGCAAAATCCTCTACCGTGAATCCGACATCGAAAGGATGCTGGCTGACAGCTACCGTTCCGCTTACAGACTGACGGCAACCTGATTTTCTTGAAGGAGCGCAGTTTGCCGTCTGCCCTATGTTTGCGGCAGCAATGGAACTTCGGCAAAAAAAGGAACGGCTTACGGATGAAGCATCAATGTTTAGCTTCGTCTGTAAGCCGTTTCTCTATTTCTTATGATTTCCCGTCAGTCGCTTGTTTCCGCTGCCGGATGCCTTTCAAGCGTGTGGCAGGCAGTGGCAAGGTTTCCGGGCTGAATACGCTCAACTCCGTTTGAGGAAGATTCTGCCCGAAACGGCTCTGCCGCCTGACCTTGCCGATGCCGTCAAAGCCACGCGCTACCTTTGCACCCGTGCATCGGGAACAGGTGGCTGACGGGAAGAACATCAACTATACCATAGGTTGCCGCCCTTGCCACAAGAGAAGAACAATGTGACTGGGCTTCCTTTCTTGGTGGCGCAGATTTCATTTATTACGAACCGCCTGAACAAATGGGTTTCTTTACTGCATATCCTGAATGCAATGGCTATAACCATTTCAAGGCTGTAAACGTCATAACTGATACCATTGGGCTGCCTGATGTACTTCATTGTATCAACTTCGTTCAGTTCATTGTTCTTGTAAATTGCCCGTATCGCCTTGTGGATGTCGCAAGAGAATACCCCGAACAGGTCGGCTATCTCGAACTTTGTCATCCATGCAGGGGCAGTCGGTACGGTGACCGCTCCCGTTTTACTGATAGTGATTATTCCTCTGTCCATAATCCATGTATTTTATGATGATTATTCACTGTTTTTTCTTTTCACCAGCCGATATTTCCTTTCTGCGCTCTATCAGCTTGTCCATATCCTTAGAGATTTTATCATCGGTTATCCGTGCATATCCCTGTGTCGTCCTGATATTAGAGTGTCCCATCATCTTAGCGATACTCTCAATCGGAATGTCCGCAGAAATCAGGAATGTTCCGAAGCTGTGCCGACTTTGATGATAGGTCAAGTTTTCCTCTTTTCCTATGGTTACTCCCAACTCGTGAACCTCAAACCATAGGGCATCACGGTTGGGAAGAGGAAACACGGGCTTCTCGTCATCGGTCGTGTTATACAGCGACAATATCCGCTCCGCTATGGGATGTAAGGGTATGAATGCCTCCACCTTTGTCTTTTTGCGGTTGATGCGGATGTACCGTCTGCCATCAGCGTTTGTTCCGATATGGTGGGGATGAAGAAGTTTGATGTCCACATACGCCAGTCCCGTCAGGGTGGAAAATATGAAAGCCCGTCTTGCCAGTTCCATACGCTTGTCATACATCGGTGTGGAAAGTATCTTCTTGAACTCCTCACGGCTGATGTACCTGTGCCTTGCTTCCGGCTTTGTCTCATACTCCAAGTCCTCACAGGGATTTACACGGAGAATCTCCTTGTCTACTGCAAGATACAACAGGCGGTTCAGCCAACGCAGGCAATGGTTGGTCTGGGAAACCCCGAAGTTCTTGCATTTCTTCAAGTGGGCTTTATAGGACTTGCCGAAATCCTCCGTCACTTCTTCAAGGGGAATGTCCTTTTTACCGATGGACGTAAGAAAATCCGTCAGGTACTTCTGATAATACATTGAACTTCGATAGGAAGAAGTCGAGTCTATTTTCTCGGAATGCTTCTTCAACCGTTCACGTTCCCATTCACCCATCTGTAGAAGAGTGGTCGGATGGATGTTGTTCAAGGATATGTGGTTCTTCAAAATCTCGGCACTGACCACGCCTTGCGATTTCAGTATCTCATTGTAGGATTCCTCTGTCAGTCGTAAATATTCTCGTAAGCGGTTATTTTCCCTTACGGATTTAATCTCGTTTTTCTTGCTGTTCCATTCTTCCGGCCGGCAATAAATCCCCGTACTGATGGCTGTCTGTTTGCCGTCAATGGTTATGCGGCAGAGTATGGCGGTCGTACCGTCAGCCTTTACTTTGCTGCGGTTAATGTAGGGTAAAAGTGAAAATGTACTTCGCATATTGTTTTCTGTATTAAAGAATTAATTGAAAATCTTTGGTGGCTTCTATGAACTTGTCCATGTCCTCGAAAAGTTTCTTCGGGCTGACACGGGCATAGACCTGTGTCGTGGAAATGTCGGAATGTCCCAGCATCCTGCTGATGGTTTCTATCGGTACACCTGCTTCAAGCGTAATCAGCGAGGCGAAGCTGTGCCTCGCCTGATGATAGCACAAATCATCCTTGATGCCTGCCAGTGCCGCCAACGCTTTCATGTGTCGTCTGAGATTTGACCAATGCAGCAAAGGGAACAGGGTGTTCCTATCCTCACTATGATATTTTTCAATCAGCGCAATCGCTTCCGGTAACAGTTTCACACTGGCACGAAGTTCGTTTTTCTTTCTTCGATACTTCAACCACAAAGCACCGTCCTCATCCGTATATAGGTTCTCGTGGGTAATCGAGACAACATCCGCATAACAGACCCCGGTGTAGCACCCGAAGAGAAACATATCCCTTGCCAGTATATGGGATTTGCGGTAAGCGGGTATTTCCACATCACGGATTTTCTCAAACGATTCACGACTCAATGCCCGTGGTGTCGTTTCCGTCTTCTTTGGTAAGGTAAAATGCTGGAAGTGGATTCTGTCGGCATATCCCTCCTTATACGCCAGACGGCATATCTTCTTCAGGATGGCAAGATGATGGCGGACGGTATCAATCGCATAACCCTTATTACCGGTGGCAAATGCCTGATAGTCGTGGATGAACTGCTCTGTCAGTTGTCCAAATGCCAAATCTTTCACCTTGTACTTGGTCTTGATGAACTCCCCGATTGTCAGGCGCATATAGTGATAACCGGGATAAGTCCCTTTTGCCCTGTCTATGCCGATACGGGCTTTGAGGTCATCGCAGACAACATCCGTCATTCGCATGAGCGTCATTTGCGTTTCCATGCTGCCCTGAAAAAGGTCTTTCACATCGGTAGCATCAAAATCAACCTTGCGATTCACAAGGTTGTCAAAGGCATTGTTTACCGCTAACAGTAACTTTTCAATCTTGACATTGATCTCAACCGCTTCCTTGCTTTTGCCGTTCAGACGGCTTTCACGTGGATTCCATAATTCGGGAGTGCAGGACAGTTTGCATCCGAACTGTGCCATTGTCCTGTTTACCGTGATGCGTCCCATGATGGGAGCTTTTCCCGACTTGTCCGGTCCGCTCTTTTTGAGGTAGAGCAACACCTTGAATTTTTCTACTTTCATACGCTTATACTTTTTAGTGCAAAAATACTTGCCATATAAGCGTTCCTTGATATGCAAAACACTGTGTATGAGTGCAAACAAAACGGTGAGGTTTTCTTTTCATCGCTTTGCGTTACCTCTTTCCGTTTCGGTAACCGCCCGGCTAACGGTTTGGTAACTGAACAACCTCAATATTCCGTTGTCGTTTGCATTTTCTCAACTTTGCAAAATACAGAAATATCGCTTATTCCTAACGGTTTACGTTTAATCTTTACCTGTTCGCTTTTGCTTGCACAGCCTATCACTTTCCACATGAGCCGCCATACCTATGCCACGACGGTCTGCCTGTCGAACGACGTACCTATCGAAACGCTCTCGAAGATGCTGGGACACCGAAGCATCCGCACGACGCAAATCTATGCGAAGATTACAGCCGAGAAAGTGAGCCGCGACATGGAGAAACTCGCGCAGCGTATCGAGCAGATGGAGAGCTTTATTTGTCAAGCGATTTAATGAACTTAAAAAAACAGAAGACGATGAAAAGAGAAATAATCACGATAGACGAGTACGGCAGATTGGATATACCGACCGATACCGCCGCTATATGGATGACGGAAGCGGAAATAGTCGAATTGTTCGGCACTACCGCCGGAGCGGTAAACAGCGCAATCAAGGCGATCATCAAAAGCGACGCCCTACACGACTACGATGTCTGCAAGCGTATCCGTCTGGACAACGACAACAGTGCGGACGTGTATAATATGGAGGTCGTCGTAGCTCTCGCGTTCCGACTGAACACCTACCCTGCGTCGGTTTTCAGAAAGTGGCTGGTAGAGAGAGCCACCGCACCCCGACGCACGACACCTCCGATTGTCATTCGGTATAAGGACGGGCTTCCGAATTGAACCGGACGAGCAAGGAAACGGGCGGGCTACGACACCTGCCCGTTTCCTTGTTTTCAGAGGATTGCCTTGCGATAATTTTCCGCGAGCATCTTCTCGATATTCGTTTCACAAGAAAAAGCCTTTATATCTTTGATCTGTTTGATGTTTGGCAATAAATAGTTATTTTTGTGAGAAGTATAAGCACTATGTAAATAATTTATGATTCAACAAGAATTTAATTTGGATTTCGATGCGTTTGTTCGTTCGTTTGTTCAGAATCGAGATACTTCTTTTGCATTCTTATTAGGAGCCGGAGCGTCTATTACCTCGGGAATACCATCTGCCGATGATTGTATTTGGGATTGGAAGAGAATGATTTATTGTTCTTCTTAGTCTTCCATTCCTCCATTTATCGATCCCAAATCTGATACTTGCAAAGATATCATTCAAAAATGGCTTAACAGTCAAGGAAAATTCCTTCCTGCTGGAGATCTAAAAGAATATTCTTTTTATGCGGAAGCAGCATTGCCTATTGAAGGTGATAGAGTGAAATATTTTGAGCATTTAGCTCAAGGGAAGCAGCCATACATTGGATATAAGCTTTTATGTCTTCTGAACAAATACGGCATTGTCAGATCTGTATGGTCAACCAACTTCGATGGCTTGGTCGAACGTGCTGCTCAACAAGCCAATATTACGCCTATTTGCATAAATCTGGATTGTGCCGATCGAATATATCGGACAGAAAGTACCAGTGAATTATTATATATTGCCTTACATGGAGATTATAAATATACATCATTAAAAAATACTTCTAAAGAGTTGGATAACCAACATCCGACTTTTGTGGCAGCATTAAAACGATACTTCAATGATAAAAATCTCATAGTAATCGGCTATAGTGGTCGTGATAAATCCCTAATGTCGGCATTGACTGAAGCATTCTCTGAAAAAGGTTCTGGGCGGATATATTGGTGTGGCTATGGTTCCCATATTTCACCCGAAGTAGAATCTCTTTTGAGGACGGCAAGAGAAGCAAATCGGGATGCATATTATATTGATACCGATGGATTTGACAAGACAATGTTTTCGCTTGTTATAAATTGTTTTCAAGCTGATATAGAGAAGAAGAAAGAGATCATGTCTATATTGGAAAGTGCTCCCGAAGATAACGACACATCTCCATTTTCAATTCATATAACGCGAACGGACAAATACTTGAAAAGTAATTTGTATCCCATAATTTTCCCAAAAGAATTATTTCAATTCGAGATTGAATATCATGAAGGTGAAAGACCTTGGACTCTTTTAAGAGAGATTACTAAAGACCAAAATATTATAGCTGTTCCATACAAGCAAAAAGTATATGCTTTATCCACAAGTTCAGCTATCAACAATGTATTTGGTTCCCGACTAAAAAGCGATATCGAACGGATTCCCGTTTCAGTGGACGATATAGAGCGAAAAAGCAGTTATAGAGAACTGTTTTTAAGAGCCACGCTTCAAAGTATTGCGATAATTCGAGGACTCAATGTCGATATTAGGCATAATACACTTTGGCGCTCCGATATTTTTAGAAATGACAATGGCACTTTGATACATGAAGCTATAGAATGTTCGCTTGTTTTTGTACCACAGCAAAAATATGCTCTGCTTTCTTTGCGACCTACAATATATATAGAAAATTCTCACACGGTGTCAAAAGAGAAAAAGCAAGAATATGCGCGAATTTATCTGGATAAAATGTGGAACAAAGCATATAGCACAAAACTTGCCCAATGGGAAAGTATTATATTCGGCGATACTCGTCTTGCCTTTGAAGTTCCTCAGAATTCCGGGAACGGATTCAAATTTCTGATAAGCCATAATTGCGGATTCTCCGAAATACAATATCAGGACAATACCGAACGTGGATATTCATCCAAATCGTATGATAACAAAAGAACCATCTATCGAGGACTTCAGCTCAAAGAACCTGAATTGGAATTTGTAAACACATTTGCAGACAGGCCTTTTTTAGATTCAAACCCCATGAGAGGACTGTCAAATCACAGACCTTATGACTCTTGGCAGAAAGATGTATTGCTGCAAAATGTAAGATTGGGCGTGATATGTCCTAATACTCATACCGATAGATTTCACTCTTTCTTACAACAGTTAAACACGACCATTCAAGCGAACGATGATTCGGATTACATTCAGTCATATACGGGATTCCATAGTATATATAAAACATTGTTGGAAATTCCCGACAACGGCACTGATAAATGGATAAATATAGAAGATACTCCAAAAGATACGATATCTCTTGCACAATCAATATGTCATCAAGCAAATAGGTTGGCAGATAAGTATCCGGGAATTGTGGTTGTAATTTTCATCCCCGCATTTTGGAGTATTCATAGGCAATTCAAGCATAACGGGGAATCATTTGATTTACACAATTACATAAAGGCTTATGCTGCCCAGCATAGTTTCACAACTCAAATCATAGAAGAAAAGACTTTGAGAGACCATATGGTGTGTGAAATTTGCTGGTGGCTGTCATTAGCTTTATTTGTTAAGGCAATGCGTATTCCTTGGGCATTAGCTAATCTTGATTCAGATACAGCGTATGCAGGCATAGGTTATAGCGTTAAAACGAATAGCAAAGGGAACGTGGACATCGTTTTAGGTTGTAGCCATATATACAATGCTAAAGGGCAAGGGTTGAGATATAAACTGTCAAAAGTTGAACAGCCTCAATTCGATGGGAAAAAGAATCCTTATTTAACCTATGAAGAGGCTTTCAAGTTTGGCATAACCATACGTGAACTATTCGTTAAATCTATGGATAGATTACCTCGTCGAGTTGTTATTCACAAACGAACTCCATTCAAAAAGGAGGAGATCGAAGGCATTACTCACGCATTAACGCAAGCTGGTATTAAGGATATTGATTTAATAACTATCAATTATGAATACGATGCCAAGTTTATTGCTCAAAAGGTCTATTATGATAATATTTCCGACGATTCATATCCAGTCTCGAGAGGAACCTGCATAAAATTGTCATCAAGAAATGCTTTACTATGGACACACGGTGTAGTGCCATCAATTAGAGAAAGACGACGTTACTATCCCGGAGGGAGATGTATTCCTGCTCCTTTGAAAATAACTAAATATTATGGGAAAGGAGATCTCCCAACTATTGCATCTGAAATTATAGGATTTACAAAAATGAATTGGAATTCGTTTAACTTATATACAAAATTACCGGCAACGATTGATACATCTAATACGTTAGCTCAGGTCGGGAACTTATTGCATCAGTATAATGGAGCGACTTATGATTATCGGTATTTTATTTAATGACGATTTATATCTGTACCCTTAAAGTCGTTATTCATTTATTGATTGAGTTATAAGTTTCATTAACTATGAGAAAAATCAAGCGTTGTCCGTAGAATTTTCGTTTCTACTATCAGACGTAAACGTAGGATACGGACGGATATTCCGCCCAACATCGCAACCAACCAATATTGGACGTTTTTCACAACCGACCGATACTCGACACCTCCGATTGTCATTCGATATAAGGACGGGCTTCCGAATTGAACCGGACAAGCAAGGAAACGGGCAGGCTTCGACACCTGCCCGTTTTCTTGTTTTCAGAGGATTGCATTGCGGTAGTTTTCCGCGAGCATCTTCTCGATGTCGGATTCCCGATAGAGGACTTTGCCGCCGAACACGATATAGGGTATCTTGCGTTCGGTTCGATACTCCTGCAAGGTGCGGCGGCTGACTTTCAGCCGAGCGATTACCTCTTTGTCGGTCATGTATCGTTCTCCTCCGAGCGGCGGATGAAATCTGTCCGTGAGCTTATCGACCTCTTTCGCGTATCTCTTCAAAGCGTGCAACGCCGATGCTATGCGTCCGTCCTCCGACGTGATTACGTTACTGTCATTCATCTTTTCTGTGGATTTAGCGGTTGGTAAAAATAAATATTAGCCGGAGCCATCCCTGAGCTGCCCGGCTATGGGCATGAGCCTCTCTATCTCTTCCGGCTTGTAATAGAATTTCCGGTTGATTTGCGTACAGCCGATTGTGCGATTATCCCGCAGGGATTGCAGTGTGCGGGGACTTATGCGCAGCAGGCGGCACACCTCCTCCCCGTCGAGCCACTTCTGCATCTGCTTGTCATTGCAACGGCGACATAACGCGCCGACTTTTCCCACGAGCGTCTCCACACCGGAAAGGAGCGCTTCAAAGGTTTTCTTTTCGATAATTACTACTTCCATATACCATGTTTTGAGTTCGGGGCAAATGTAGCCAAACCTGCGCTTGCTGCCTCCGTTTTCGGTTTCGTGGCAGCTTGTGGTGTCCGTTTGGCACAGTTTGGCGTCGTGCCGGTCGCATACTGAACCCGCTTTGCCGACAATAGCAGGTATGTTGCCCGTTTTTATTTTCAGTTGCTGCGAATAACTTTACCCGTAAATCTTTGTATATAGATTGGCCTATATTCGTACATCCTTAAATCCATACGACGATACGACAGTAAATCCATAAATCTGTACGACACCACTTCTCTACGGAATTGTTTCCTTAATGTATTGTAGATTTCACTCCGTAAGAAAGCACACAAGTAAATCCGTAGAATTTCAACATACGGAAACGAGAAATTCCGATTCATACCGCACGGAGTGCTTTATGTTCGTCGGAACATAGCAAGGTGTGTATCGAGTTACTCGATACCTTTTGAGTTACTCTCAAAAGCCTTGCCCTGACAGGGAGCAATCGCTCCTCCGTAGTCGGGCGATTAGAACGAAATAGAATGGAATAGATGGCAAACTATTCAAAAAAGCCAAATAGGAGAGTTCCGTTTTCATCGAAAATACATACCAACGATTTATCCGTTTCATACTGCATCTCATCCTTCGAAACAATCATTCTATCGGAACGGCATTGGTGTAAAATCGTACACGAGCTACATTTGCAGAAAACTCAAACGATGAAACGATTTCATACAATCCTTATACTAAGTATCTGTATCGGCCTTCCTACCGCTCTTTTCGGGCAAGGCTATGTGAGTAGCGAATACCTCTCGTCCTCTTCTTTGAGGGACGAAGCAGGAGGCAGATTCGGTTCGGGAGCAATGTGGCGTTTTTCGGGGCGGTACACGCTGTCTCTTTCCGTGAAACGAAACGACCGGGGACAACTCGTCGCATGGTCGGCGACGCTCAATTGTACGTATGCCTCGCTTCAAAACGAGAGTGCGGCCGCCGCGCTGAATCCTGACCGGATTCTGAATACGAGTCTGAACGTATCGCACCTGCGCCCCATCTCCGAACGATGGAGCTTGATCGCCTCGTTGGGTTGCGGCATTTATGCCGTGCCGAGTCAAATAGCATGGCGCAGCATACTGGCCAACGGCGCTGTCATTTTCGTCTATAAGTTGCGGGAGAATCTCGACATCGGTGTGGGTGCGGGTTTGACCAACTCGTTCGGCGTACCGATGATTCTGCCGATGGGTTATTTGAACTGGCGTACCTCCGGCAAATACGAAATTCGGGTGGATATGTCGAGCGGGCTGAAAGTGACGGCGGCCAAATGGCTGAACCGAAAATTCAAACTGGAGCTGACCGCTATCGAAATGGACGGTATCTCCTCCGTGATGCGAATCGGCGGAAAGTCCAAAATTTACTCCTCGACAATGATGCGTTCGACCTTGTCGCCAACGTTCTGCATCTCCCCGAAAGCGAGTGTCTATTTTGGGATAGGCGGAAACTGGTTGCGTTCGATACGAATCTCGGATCGCGATTTCGGAGGATTTCTCGACAGTTTCCGCGAGGATGGCCATGATTTCGGCGTATCGCTTCGGGTAACGGCAGGATTTAACTGGAGTTTTTAGCCATGCAAATACTGATATTCAGAACCTCTATATCGACACGAAACGATTTGAAAAGGCTCCGTGAATTATTGAGCCGGATATCCGCAGGTCGAAAAATGGAATGTCGATTTGGAAGATTGGGAAAAGATTTTGCGAATAGAGTGTAACGGACTGACTACCGGTGAACTTATCGTAGCGCTTCGGACGGTAGACATTTACGCCGCCGAACTCGTATAACCGCAAAAATTATCGTAATTTTGAAAATTATAAGTGAAAATAAAATGGCAAAGTATATTATCATAGAAGACGAACGGCTGGCTTACGAAGAGATCCGACGGATGATGCAGCGCCTGCGCCCCGATTATATGTTGACGGGATGGGCTACAGGCGTCGAGCAGGCTGTTTTGCAGCTCGCATCGGGAGGCATCGACCTGATGATTGTGGACATTCGTCTCTCCGACGGATTGAGTTTCGAGATTTTCGAACGGACGGCAGCGGATATTCCGGTAATCTTTACTACTGCTTACGACGAATATGCGCTGCGGGCATTCAAGGTAAACAGCATCGACTACCTGCTCAAACCCGTCGAGGAACAGGCGTTGGAGACGGCTCTCTGCAAGTTCGAACGGAATCGCCTGCCGCGTACCGCCACACCCGAACTCAAGCGGCTCGAAGCGACCTATATGACCGGAATCCGTAAAAACCGCTTTCTCGTCCGGTCGGGAGATACGTTCCGCTATGTCGAAACATCCGACATAGCATTTTTTTACAGCGAGGAGAAATATGTCTTCCTTCATCTGTTTTCCTCGCGTCGCTACATCGTCGATTATACATTGGAACAGTTGGAGACGATGCTGGACGAAGCCGGGTTCTTTCGGGTGGCACGCAACTGTATCGCCAATATTCGGGCCATCGGGAAGGTCTCCCGTTATTTCGGCGGTCGGCTGAAAATATTCTTTTCGCCGGAATGTCCTCACGAAGTTATCGTCAGCCGCGACCGCACGGAGCGGGTCTTGCAATGGATTGACGATATACGGTAAACACGTCCGAGCCATGAAAAAGAAAACGATTTTGTTTTTCGTCCTGCTGATTGCTGCATCATTGCTGCTTTTCATCCATACCTTTTCCGTGCTGGCACATACGCCGGAAAGGACTGGGGGCGAAGGATTATGGGTGAATTTCTTGATGAATCTGCCCTGCTGTATCCTTATCGGGTATGCGGATTATCGGGTGGCCAAGTCGCTTCAAAAGCGATTTCCCGACCGGAACGTCATACGAATTGCATCGAGTATCTTGCTGACGGCACTGCCGGTGGGACTGTTTGCCGTTGCTATCAATTATGCCGTCGCACGGTTGTATGCACATCCATTCAGCATCGCGGGCAGCGTATTCCCTATTATGTTATGGAACAGCCTTATCGTGCTTTTCATCGAACTGTTTTTCTATAATCGCCGGCAGACCGAACAACAACGTCGGTTGGCCTTGATGGAGAAAGAAAAAGCACTTTACCACTTCGAGACGTTGAAGAACCAGATCAACCCCCATTTTCTGTTCAACAGCCTCAATGTCTTGGCATCGCTCGCTTACGAAGATGCGGAAAAGACCAACCGTTTCGCCAAGAAACTCTCCGGAGTTTACCGTTATCTGCTTACGACACACGACAGGCCATCGGTCTCGGTCGCCGAAGAGCTGGCTTTCGTCGAATCCTATCTCTATCTGGAGCGTATTCGTTTCGGAAATGCCCTGCGAATCGAAATCGCCGACTGCGAGAGGTGGCACGATCGGCAGATCATTCCAGCCAGCGTGCAGATGTTAGTGGAGAATGCGTTGAAACACAACATAGCGACACCCGAAATGCCACTGACCGTACAAATTTCGGTCAGTCCGGAGGGTATTGCGGTCGTCAATAATCTGCAACTTCGCTCCAGCGTCATGCGTAGCGGTATAGGGCTGAAGAATTTGCAACACCAATATGCGCTTTACGACCGACGTATCGAAATCGAATCCGCGGACGCCTCTTTTACCGTAAAGATTCCTTTTCTGAATTAACTTAGAAAACATATCTATTTTTCAGTGGAACAATGATTGCTATTCCAAGCTAATATCATTGTCTCTCTGGAATTTCCATGTCAATATGGCGAGAATGTTTCAAAATTATATTGAATTGAGTAACAATACGACTGAACTGTATCTGCTTTGATGGCCTGATGCTGTTCGCTTTATAAAAAATAAATCTCCTCCGAGTCCCATTTCAACAAACTCGAAGAAACTGATTTATTTACTTATAAAACGAACATTTATGACACATCATATTACGGCGGATCGTTTGGTAGAATCCGCCATCAAAGCTGTTACGGAAGAACTGTTCCGCGACTTCGATAACACGCTTCGTACCCTCTGCGACGAGGAAGACGACCGCAAAGCCGTTTTTCGCACTTTGCGTTATGCTCGAATTCGCCTGCACGTATTATGCGGATATATCTCGAAAGAGGAAACGCCGGAGAGTCGTACTCAAATTCGTTTCCTGCATATCGTCATCGGATATATTGACACGGAATTAGAGATCTTAAATCGCTACGGAGATACTTATCCGCCGAAACCTCATGTTTGTAAACGACGTTGGACGGGAGCTGTAGTCGAAATAGTCGAGTTGATATACGCCTTGCACGAGATGAAACGTATTGACGACGGGGAGATAGCCATGAACGAATTGGCCGGATTCTTCGGCGAGTTGTTCGGCATTCGTCTCGATGCACGAAACCTTTACGACGCTTATACGGATATCAAACGGCGCAAGGGCGATAGCCGTACCTATTTTCTCGACAAGTTGCGCGAACGTCTGAATCTGCGGATGCAGTGCGACGATGAAAAAGAGCAGGAGCGGCGACGCTGATTAAATAATGCGGATGGAAGATTCTGTTCGCATTTTGCATAAACCCAATCGTCGATTTTGCTATTTCTAAGAAAAACGCTATATTTGCATAGAGTTGTTCGACGAGATGCAAAGCGCAGCAGTTCAGCGCAGTTACACGGTTGCTAAATCGTTACTGACAACTTTCTTAATCTCCACTCTACGCTGTCATTCAGACAGATACATTAAAGTTTCTTATCCGGAACAAAGATAATGAAGATTTGAGAATTCCTAGCAAAGTTTCATTAAGTTTCGAAGAAAACTATCTAACAGACAATAAAACTGCACAAACACGCTTACAATGAGCACAAACAAACCTTTTACAGAAAGTGATCATTCAAATACTTTCATTTGAAACTATAAAATAATCTTTGTCCCATAACCTTTCTTATAATCATATTTATACTTACTTTGCAGAAAAATGAAATAGAATGAATTATACGAATGAACAAATCAGACGCCAAGACCGTCTGTTAGAAAAAGAAAAAGCTATCAGCTTATTGAAAAACGGAGAATACGGAGTTTTGTCCATGCAAGATGAAGAAAACGGCGCTTATGGAGTTCCTATCAATTATGTATGGAACAAGAAAAATTCCATTTACATTCACTGTGCTCCCGAAGGACGAAAATTACATTGTATCAAACGCTGCAACACCGTTTCTTTCTGTATTATAGGAAAGACTCATATCATATCCAATCAATTCACAACTGAATATGAGAGCATTATATTGAAATGTCGGGCATACATTGGCTTAAATGAAGAAGAACGAATAAACGCTTTACATTTATTAATAGAAAAATACTCTCCAAACGACAAAGTAATTGGTAACCAATATGCCCAAAAATCTTTTCACAGAACAGAAATTATCCGACTAGATATAGAAGAGGCAAGCGGAAAATGCAAACATATACCTATGAAATAAGTATTAAAAGTTCATTGAACTATTCCTCTAATATTCTCAACTATTATTCCCCCGATAAAAGAGAGTTAAAAGGAGATAATTGAGAAAGACGAAAAGAAACACGATACAACTTTTATAAAGGATCATTGAGAAAATTACATGCTATAAAAACATTATTCCGGCAAAACAATATTACCGGAATAAATTTTCTTTATGTTATCCTTTTTCAGATTAGGTATTTGGAAAAGCAACCATCTTAACAACCATAAAAGTTGTACACATTATAAATTATTTCTCATTCTTTCTACAAAATCATGAATAATGGAATACAAAATCTCCAAAGAATTCTCCTCATAACAAAGAGTTTCCAAAGGACACCAACCTGTCCGGTCCCTATTCTGAATACGAGGAACTACCTGCATACAATCTAGCTTTATATTCGCACGCCGCAATAAAACCAATGCAGGTTCACTGATAATATCTGTATAAACTTCCTGTACTCTACCTAATACCATCAAAACAGCAGCAGCTTTTCCTATCACCTTGTCAGCAATCTGAGCCCCACGCAGAAAAGCCGGATCCGTATTCAACAAATCATACAAATCAGTTATTCCACGCTGTGTAAAAGTGCTGATTTCCTTATTCTTTATTACACAAGAATAATTACCTTCATGCAACAGTTTGATTAATTTATCCATTTTTTATTTCATTCAAATAACACGATGCATTTCGTGTCCTTCCACATAAATGGCACTGAACGGACGTGCCGGACAAAGATTTTCACAAGCGCCACAACCGATGCAACGTTCTGTATTCACAACCGGTATTTTAGGTGAACTTTCATCATTCTCATCTTTAGGTATCATTTGAATAGCACCAGTAGGACAATGACGAGCACAATTTCCACAACTTACCTTATCCGTATTCACTATACAATTTTGAGCAATCCACACGGCATGCCCTATTTGAATAGCCGACTTTTCAGCCAAACTAGTCAAATGAATGGCATCAGTAGGACATACTTCTGCACATTTCGCACATTCGGGGCGACAATATCCACGTTCATAGGACATCTCAGGCTGCATCAACCGCTTCAGATCACCCGATGGACGCAATACCTGATTAGGGCACACCGACACACAAAGCTGACAAGCCGTACAATGCTGTGCAAAATGACGAAGACCTCTCGCTCCTGCAGGAACAATAGAAGTGGCACGTTTAGGATTCTTTTTATCAATAAGAGGCGCCAATCCTCCATCCACTTTCTTTTCCTGCGCTTTCATTACGGCACTTGTAGCAAGTAAAGCAGAAACCGTAAAAAAATTTCGCCGCGACGTATTCACCTTTTCTGAATTTGAAGACGATTGAGAAGCTGACTGACCTGTTTCTTCTCTTCTCAAAACCTGCTTTTTCTGAATTATTGCTCCAGATACATACTTTATCGCATCCTGACGACATTTACCTAAACAATCCATACAAGCAACACAACGGGAATAATCAATCTCATGTGCTTTGGGATTAATGCAGGAAGACTTGCAATTACGAGCACAAAGTCCGCAACCATTACATTTAGACGTATCAATAACCGGTTTAAAATAAGAATATCTAGATAAGAGTCCCAATACTGTACCCACCGGACAAATGGTATTGCAATAAGTTCTTCCTCCACGCCATGCCAAAATAAAAAGCACTATCACAGTACCCACTGCAACTACAAAAGTAGAAAGACCTTTCATCCAAACATCTACCGAATAAAAAGCATAACTGTCTACACGCTCCGCCCATAGGGCAAGTACATTGTTCCCCCACTGATACAAAGGTGTCAGCAGGTTAGAAATGATACGGCCGTATGCACTGTAAGGAGCAATCAATGCCGTCAATGAAACTACCCCTGCTACCAAAGCGACGATAAACACCGCCAATACCCCATAGCGCAACCACGACAAAGCAGGCGAGTAGTGGAAACGATTCTTCTTTACCCTTCCCGAAACCCAGGAAATAATATCTTGAAACACACCTAACGGGCAAACAACCGAACAATAGACACGCCCCAAAAGCAACGTCAACAAAACAAGGGCTATCATCACCCCCACATTCAGTGCCAGCACGGCAGGAAGAAACTGTATTTTCGCCATCCAGCCAAACCAACTATGCACAGTTCCTGTAAAATCCAGAAACAGCAACGTGATCATTGTAAAGAACAAAAGGGCGGCGACGAGTCTTATTTTACGTAACATAAGCATTCGTTATTTTATCATGTTTATCCATTCCATTATAAAGTCTCTTGTTTCAACTGCTCCACATATGCGTCTATACGATGCAGTTCTTTGGGAATATCAATACTTTGAGGGCAATGCGGGTTACACTGGTTACATCCGGTACAATGACTTGCCTGCCGCAGTTTGGGCACACTACGGTCATAACCTATCAGGAAAGCACGCCGTGCACGGCGGTAATTCTCATCCTGACTGCTTTTAGGCACATTTCCTTCGTTGACACATTTATTATAATGCACCAGAATCGCCGGAATATCCAAGCCGTAAGGACAGGGCATACAATATTTGCAGTCATTGCAAGGAATCGTAGGGAACTTCAGCATCAATTGGGCTGTTTCTTCCAAGAACTCTTTTTCCTCCTCATTCAAAGGTTCTAAGGGAGAATAAGTCCGAAGGTTATCCTGCAAATGTTCCATATAAGTCATTCCACTCAGCACACACAACACATTGGGATACGTACCGGCAAAACGGAATGCCCACGATGCCACACTGTTCTCCGGACGACGCTGCTTCAAGCGCGCCACCAGATGGTCGTTCAGTTTAGACAAACGTCCTCCTAACAGAGGCTCCATAATCACAGCCGGAATTCCACGCTTGGCCAACTCTCCATACAAATATTCCGCATTAACATTTCGACCCGAAGCATGGCGCCAATCTACATAGTTCATCTGAATTTGCACAAAATCCCATTTCACATCCAGCGACAGCAAATAATCAAACACTTCCACCGATCCGTGAAATGACCATCCCAAATTACGAATACGGCCTTCTTCACGCTCTTTTAGTAAAAAGTCAAGAACTCCATTGTCAATATAACGGTCATGGAAAGTTTTGATCCCTTCCCCTCCACCTACAGAATGAAGCAAATAATAATCCAGATAATCCGTCTGCAATTCTTTCATCGACTGATGGTACATCTTGATGGAATTCTCACGAGTATAATTTTGAAAATTAGACATCTTTGTCGCAATCAACAGTCTTTCACGAGGATGACGTTTCAAAGCCACACCAGTGGCCCTTTCAGAAAATCCCTGGCAATAAACAGGAGATGTATCGAAATAATTCACTCCGTGAGCGATAGCATAATCCACCAGCTCATTCACCGCATCCTGGTCTATCACATTTCCATCACTGTCCGGCGCTGGTTTCAACGGCCAGCGCATACATCCATATCCTAAAAGTGAAACATGTTCTCCCTTTGGAGAAGTACGATAAGTCATTTTATCAACAGGCACTTCGCCTAAAATAGAAGCCTCAGACGCATTCGACTTCTCGCCGGATGCACAACCATACATTGCCACCGTAGATGCAACTGTACTAACACCCACAATTTTTAGAAATTCTCTACGGTTCATTTCCTTTTTGTCTCTTTTGTCCATAGTCTTTTACTTAACCTTCCTTTATTTACTGTAAACCACCACTATAGCCTGATCATCAGTTAATGCAAAGTTAATTAGAATTCATGAAATTCCTTGCAACACAACCTTAATAATCAAAACAACTCATTACTGTCCCGTAAAAGTGGATAAATAGTTCTTTGAAATAATTGAAATATAG
>OBXF01000399.1_pt1 | contig 40494 bp, 30 predicted proteins | sample 1495371 | NCBI WGS metagenome assembly OBXF01 (sample SAMEA2580143, study PRJEB22360) | human gut metagenome | biome: human gut; feature: human-associated habitat; material: faeces | place: Denmark | collected 2008/2010 | reverse complement strand
TCTGTTCAAGGACGAGTATCTGCCGGTCGAAGAGTCCGGCGCTACTGCGGCTGGTGCCGTGGTCGGCGACAGCAAGGACGACTCCCTCGAGCAGTGGGGCCGTCTGAAGCTGCTGAAGGTGTCGGTGTCGTCCGGTGAAGATGGTTCCGATACCGTGCTGAAGGCCAGGATTCTTGACCGTGGCGTGAACGTCGGCGTTGATGAGCCGGTGGAGCGTGAGGTTTCCGGCATGGGCAACGGCCCGCTTGCCGCTTTCCTGAACGCGCTGAGCAACTTCGGCATCGAGGCTTCCGTGATGGATTACGTGGAGCACACCATGTCCGTCGGCACCGACGCCATGGCCGCCTCCTACGTGGAATGCCAGATCGGTGAGGAAGAGGATCCGCGGATCGTGTGGGGCGTCGGCATTGACACGTCCATCGTCACCAGCTCGCTGAAGGCCATTATTTCGGCCATCAACCGTTCCGAGCGCTGATTTCCGCGGGTTTTCGGTTCTCGTAGCTGAAGGGCTTGTGATGTACTTGCGAGTACGTCACAAGCCCTTTGCTTTTTGATTTCATAGGATTCCCGAGTTTCCGGATTTTCCAGTTTTTCCGGATTATTCGGAAACTCGGAAATTCAGGATTGCGATCCCCAAATGCAGACATTGTTGCCGATTGCGGAGAACGTCATGACCGGCTTGCCGTCGATCTCGCGGGGGAGTGTTGCGAACCGTGCAATGTAGGTCACGTCGTCCAATCGGATTTCCGCGTCGCTTGCGCAACAGTTGAATCCGTTCACGGCGCCGGAAAGCGGTTTCCACGATCCGCAGGTGATCGGCCCGTCCGTCGACCTCGGCAGATTCGCGTCGGGAGTATCGAAGAAACTTACGATTTCACCCCGGGTGATCCGCCCGTCCTCATGGAACGTATATCGCGTCGGACGATTGATGCCAACGTACGTGCCATCATCCTCTTGCTTGCCGTTGAAGAACGTATGCTGATCATGCAGTACAACGTTGTAATCGCCTGTGAGATCGGCAATGCCGGTCGGCGCGACGGCAACGGAACCGCGGTATTCGTATGGTGCCGCAACCAGCCAGCCGTCGGAAGTCGGCAGTAATTCGCGTACGTGAGATTCGTAATCTTCATCATCGCCCTCGCTAAAGCGTTCCGCGAAACGGGTGTGGTAGACGAGGAACATGCGACCGTCCTTCGACCGACGAATGGCGGAATTATGCCCCTGCGAGACTTCGACATCGGCAAGTTCTGCCGGACCGCCATCCCACTGTACGGAAGACGTCAATCGAATGCCGGTGCCGCGCTCCTGATTGTCGGGAATCTCACCGTACGAAATCGCGGGATTGCCGTTCTGGTCCACGTACGGGCCAAGCAGCGATTTTGAACGGAACAGACGAATCTGATATCCGCCGGTGCGCCCAAGCCAGCCGTACGACATGAACAGATACCACCATCCGTTTTCACGAATGAAGTACGATCCTTCGCCGGAATTCCAGTAGCCTCCGGCCACTTTCACGCCGTAATAAGGATCGGAGGAATCCTTGACCAGCGGGTATCGCACGGAATAATCACGCAAGCCGGTTTCCGGATCGAGCTTGAACATCCAGATGCCGCCGAACCATGAACCGAAACTCATCCACATTTCGCCGTGCTCGCACAATGCGGGCGCCGCGTCGATGGCGTTGATGCGCGTGTCTTTGAGCGACAGGTAGCGGGTCAGGTCATAGCCGACGGTGCCATCGGTTTTGGGCTCAAGTTCCAGCACTTTCGGCACGTCGGTGTTCCACAGGTTGCTCTCGTCGAAACCGGAATATACCACCGGCCCCACGTACGTCCAGTCGCCGTCCACATGGTCGGCGGTCAACAGCACGATCACCGAGCGGAACTGGTCGCCGTTCACCGACAGGTACATGCACCACTTGCCCATGGTCTCGTTCCAGATCACGTCGGGCGCCCACGTGTTGCCGAGCAGGTCGGGATTGGAATCCTGTTTCGGCCATGCCTGCCAAATATCGCCGAGCAGCGCGTACGGGTCGCGGCTCAGATTGTTATCGAACCGCTCCCAATGCACCATATCCGTGCTGCGCGCGCACCGACGATGCGTGCCGAACAGATAGTAGACACCGTTTTCCTCGACGATTGCGGGATCGTGCACGGCCACCCGCCCGGCATCAAGCGTATGCTCGATGCCGTTGGGTGAGATGGCCTGCGATGCGGAGTTTATGGTTGTTGCGCCGTTTTTGCTCACTTCTGAGACCCCCAAACGCACTCGTTTGCGCCGATTGCGGAGAATGTCATGACGGATTTGAGATCATTGTCTCGCGGAAGCAGCGCGAAGTCGCCTTCATAGGTAACGCCATCCAAGGTGATTTCCACTTGATTGGTGCCTTCTTTGACCTGCCATGTGCCAGTTTTATCTCCGCTGACAGTGCCGCCTTGTTCCAGCTTGATGGTGGCTGGTGTGTTCACGCCCTTGTAATCGGTGCTGTCTTTCTTTGTGGCATCTTGCAATCCTTGGAAGAAGGTGGTCGGGTCATGTTCAACGAGTTCGTATTCGCCGGTGAGCTTGCTTTCTTCATATCCCTTGGTGTCGGCCTTGGCTCCGACATATTCGTACGGTGCTGCGGTCAGCCAGCCGTCTGACGTGGCCAGCAATTCGCGAACGCGTACCTCATGTTCCTCTCCTCGGTTGGAGAAGCGAGTGTGATAGACCACGTATGCAGTGCCGTCCTCGTCCACGAATGCAGAGTTGTGCCCCTGTGCAACCTCGATGTTGGTGTTGTCGTTGCCGCTCCATTCCACGGATGCCATGAGACGTATGCCGGTTTTGCCAAGCCAGTTGCTGCCGATGGTTGTGGTGGAGATTGCGGTGTTGCCATCTTCGTCCACATAGGGCCCAGTGATGTCTTTGGAACGGAATTCGCGGATTTGGTAGCCGCCGGTTTGCTGCAGTGCGGCATAGGAGACGAACAAGTACCAGTAATCGCCTTGTTTCATGATGTAGGAGCCTTCGCCGGAGTTGCCATGGCCGCCGGCGATTTTGATGCCGTAGTACTGGTCGGTTTGGTCTTTAACGGTTTCGTAAGTGGTGCTGTAGTCGCGCAGACCATTGGAAGCGTCAAGTTTGAGCATCCACAGTCCGCCGAACCAGGATCCGAAAGTCATCCACAGATCGCCGTTGTCGTCATACTTCACGCAGGGGTCGATGGCGTTGATTTCAGTATCGCCGGGGGAGAGGTAGCGTGTGGGTACTTCATTGGAATCGAGCACTTGCGGTACGTCGGTTTTGCTGACGGTGTCATCTCGGAATCCGGAGTAGACCACAGGACCTACGAGCGTCCAGTCGCCTTCGATGTCATCTGCGGTGAGCAGCACAATCGCCGACTTGTAGTTGATGCCGTTTACCGACATGTACATGCACCATTTCTTCATGGCTTTGTTGTAGATCACGTCGGGTGCCCACATATTGCCGGTCAGATCAGAGTTGGCTGGCTGCTTGGGCCACTCTTCCCAAAAGTCTCCCAGAATATCTTTGAACTGAGTGCTGAGATTATTGGTGAACGGTTCCCAATTGACTAAGTCATCGCTTTTGAGCCATGCGCGATGCGAGCCGAAAATGTAGTATTTGCCGTTCGCTTCGACGATGGATGGGTCGTGTGAGGATCCGCGTTCAATGTCGGAGACGCTTTTGACCACAGCTTGTGACGAGCCGCCTAGTGCTGAGCATCCTGCCGCGGGGCCAAGTAGCATGGCGCAACCGGCGATAAGCGCTACTGTTTTTCGTAATGTGCGGAACATGTCTTTCCCTTCTCCGTGATGTTCTGTACTGCGGTGTAGTGACGTGCACGATTTGTACAACGTTGTAACATGCGATATAGTACATCGTTGTAAATCAGAAGTCTAATTACAGAAGGGGCGTCTAATGAAGGGCACCTACTCGTTGCTGTGCTACACGCGCGAAGCCACCGGTCGCGAAGAGGCGAATAACGAAGATATTGCCTACAGCATGCATCTGGCGTTGCGTGCGGGCGAAACCGCTGAATGGGAGCCGTTGAACGAGAATTACGGTATTTTCTTCGCCGCCGGCGTGCCTATTCAGGCCGCCACCGCCGAGTCGCGCCGAGCGTGCGTCGCGGCGGCGCATTTCGTCGCCGATCCGTTCGATGAGGCGCGTCCGGCCACTGATGCCGTCGCATATGGCGCGGTGATGCCGGGGATCGACATCACGTTGAAATCCCTGAAGAACCCGTATCTGTTCCGCCTTGCGGATGGCCGATTCGCGCTCGCCGCCACCCGTACCGCGCGCGGCGGCGAGCCGGATGGCTCCGAGCGATCGGCGTTCCTGTTGGCCGTCAGCGACGATCTGACCTCCTTCACGCAGCTTGGGCTGGTGATGCTGCGTACCGGCGGTGGCGTCAATCGTCCGTCTGTCGCATTCGACGCGGACGCCTCCCGTTATGTGATTTCCTGGACGTCGAACGACGGCAAATCGTATGTCGCGACCGTTGCCGATATTGTCGCCGCGGCCGAATCCGGCGAGCCGATCGATATTGCGGAAGCTGTGGTAACGGCGGAATCAAGCCGTTCCTGCGATTGCAATATTCCCAATGCCGTTCCTGGCAACGTGATTGCCGTCACTGAAGAAGAAGCGTCGAAACTGATCGAACGATTCGGTCGTATTTACAACGTTGAAACATCGGTGGCGACGCAGCATATCGACATGGCGGCAAGCGGGGAAGCGGCCCGTGAAGCCGTGCAGGCACTTGCCAAGGTCCGCGTTGATCTCGTCTACAGCGACGGTTCCGGTGCCACCCGTGCCGTGAATTGGAACAAAGACGAACTTGAGGCGATTGCGCGGGACGCCGCCGAAGGCAAGCTCCAGCCGGGCGACACGCGCACGGTGAGCGGCCGCATCCGCCAAACCGTATACCCGGTGCCATTTGCCGTGGAGCGTGCGGACCCGTCGGTGTTCGCTTGGAATTTCAACGGCAAGCCGATGTTCATGTTCATCGCTACCGACGATACCGACGGCAACTGCGTCGATCCGAACGATGGCGCCACGCATATGCCGTTGCGCATCGCCGACTCCATCGAAGCGCTTTCCGACGCGGCGGGCGGCCGTGCCAAGGAAATCGATCTGCTCAAATGCGGTGATTACAACGCTGAAGGACGCGCCATGACCGGCTGCTTCTGGGCGCCGGAACTGCATGTCATCGATGGAAAATTGTCGGTGCTCTTCATGCCATGCTTCGATGGGCCGGCCACCAATCCAGACGGCACGCCCAACGATCGCGCGGGCAAGCCAGACATGTGGACGGGCAGCTGCCATATCATGCAGCTCAAGCAGCATTCCGACGGCACGGATTTCGATCCGTGCGAACCCGAAAACTGGACGGTGCCGAAGCCGATTCTCACACCGACCGGCGGCGTGCTCAATCCCATCCAACGTATCTCGCTCGACATGACCGTCATCAGCGATTCCGGCCGCTGGTATTACGCGTGGCAGCAGGTCGGCAGCATTTGGATCGCCAGCTTCGATCCGGCCCGTCCGGAACGGCTTGCCTGCGAGCCGAAGCAGGTCGTTGTGCCGGAATTCGCGTGGGACAATATGATCGCCGAAGGTCCGAACGCCATCGTGCATGATGGCACGATCTACCTGATTTATTCCGGCTCGCTGGTAGGCATTGACTACACCACCGGTCTGGTCACCGCTCCGGCCGGGCAGGACGCCGATCTGACCGATCCGAACGTGTGGACGAAGCTCGACTATCCGCTACAGAAATCCGGAGTATACAACGAGCAATGGCAGCTCGGTACCGGCCATGGCATGTGGTCCAACGACGAGGACGGCAATCTCATCTATGTATTTCACAATGCGGAATACGAGAATGGACGGTATGGCGGCCGCGACGCCCAGGTGCGCCGCGTGCACTGGTCCAAGGAGGGTATGCCGATACTGGACATGCAGGCGGCGGAAGAGCTCAATCCGGACTATGCTGATATAACGATGAAAATCGTGGTTTCCGGCAATAAAGGCTGATTCCGTTGGCTTCAGCGCCGCAAGGGGCGAAAGCCGGTGTTGGGGCCGAATGTATGAGACGTTTTGGTGAAAAGGGGTTGACATGCCGAAGCAGAATGGCGCCAACGGCGAGCACATGGTGACCATGCGCGAGGTCGCGAAGGCGGCCGGCGTATCGATCAAAACGGTGTCGAATGTGGTCAACGACTACGAGTTCGTGTCGCAGGCCACGCGAGACAAGGTCAACAAGGCCATCGACGAGCTCGGCTACACGTTGAACATGTCCGCGCGCAATCTGCGCAGGGGGCAGACCGGCATCATCGGCCTCGCCATTCCCGATCTGCAGATGCCGTACTTCGCGCAGCTTTCGTCACTGGTCATCGAAGAGGCCAAGAAGCTGGGCCTGCGCGTGATCGTCGAGCCGACGCAATACTCGCGCGAAGGCGAGATCGAGGCGCTGCACGGCTCCCAGCAGACGATGATCGACGGCCTGATCTACAGTCCATTGGAACTCGATCAGGATGATGTCGACCAATTGGACGTGGACTATCCGCTGGTGCTTGTCGGCGAACGCATCTTCACCGACAAGGTGGACCATATCGCCACGGAAAACGTGGAAGGTGCCAAGCGCGCCACGTCGTATCTGCTGCAGACCGGTTGCAAGCGCGTGGCCGTGGTCGGCGTGCATCCGGGCGAGAAGGTCGGCTCCGCCGCGCTGCGCTATCAGGGCTACCTTGAGGCGTTGGAAGAGGCCGGCGTCGAATTCGACGAGCGTTTGGTGGTCGAGTCGGGCATGTGGCATCGTAGCGATGGCGTGCGCGTGATGAACGCGCTGCTTGATTCCGGCGTGGTTCCCGACGGCGTCGTCGCGCTGAACGACATGCTCGCCTCCGGTGTGATGCATGCGATCCAGATGCACAATCTGCGCATTCCCGAAGATATTTCGGTGATCGGTTTCGATAATTCCGACGATTCGCAGTATTTGTCTCCTGCGTTGACGTCGATTGCTCCCGGTCTTGAGGCGGTGGCGCGTCTGTCGGTGAAATTGCTGAAGGATCGTATCGACGGGGTTTCGCCGTCGAAGGATCTCAAGCCGGAGCAGAAGGTGTTCCGCAAGGTTTCGTCGTCGTTGGTGGTGCGTCAGTCCACCAAGCTGCCTACGAATTCCTTGGTGGTGTGATTTTTCTTCCTTCTTTTTCTTCTTCTTTTGGAAGGAAGGAAGTGATTGGTGCCTCGGCGCTTGCGTCCGGTTTTTTACGGATTGCCGGTGCCGAGGTTTTTGTTTTCCCTTTCTGGCGATTGTCTGTTGCCGGGTACTGCGATTCGATTCTTCCGAGGAGTCGGATGCGAGAAACACGCGGTGCGTTCCTCCGATTTGTTACAACGTTGTAATAGTGATATATTCAACGTTGTAAATTACTGGAACAGCGGATTGAAAAGGAATAGACATGGCTGTTTACAACAATCCGATCGTGCTTCAGCGCGCAGATCCTTGGGTCCTCAAAGTTGACGGCGAGTACTACTTCACTGGCTCCGACCCGGAATACAACTGCATCGCCATTCGTCACGCATCGAATATCAACGACCTGCAGAAAGCCCCCGAAACGGTGGTGTGGCGCAAGCATGAATCCGGCCCCGCGAGCATCTACATCTGGGCTCCGGAACTGCACCGCATCAACGGCGCTTGGTACATCTACTTCGCAGGCGCCGCAACGGATTTCGAGGCTTCCGGACTGCCGACGCATCGTATGTTTGTGCTGGAGAACACCGATGACGACCCCACCACCGACAACTGGGTGGAGAAGGGCCAGATCGTCACTCCGATCGACTCCTTCGCGCTCGACGCCACCACCGAGGTGATCGACGGCGTGCAGTACCTGGTGTGGGCCCAGAAAGATCCCGCGATCGAAGGCAATTCCAACCTGTACATCGCCAAGATGGCAAACCCGTGGACGCTGGAAAGCGAGCCGGTCATGCTCACCAAGCCGGAATATGACTGGGAATGCATCGACTTCCTTGTCAACGAAGGTCCGGCCTTCCTGTTCCACGAGAACAAGATCTATATCACGTATTCCGCCTCCGGAACCGGTGTGCCGTATGCCGTTGGCCTGCTCACCGCCGAGCGCGGCAGTGACCTGCTGAACAAGGATTCCTGGACCAAGAGCCCGGTGCCGGTGTTCAAGACCTGCGCCGAAAACGGCCAGTACGGTCCTGGCCACAACTCGTTCACCAAGTCCGAGGACGATTCCGAAGACCTGATGATCTACCATTGCCGCAACTACACGGAAATCAAGGGCGATCCGCTGTTCGACCCGAATCGTCATGCCCGTGTCGGCGTGGTCAAGTGGACGGAGAACGGCCCCGACTTCGGCGTGCCGGAACCTGACAATCTGTGGACTCCGGACACGACGGATGTGTTGCCGGCCGACGGCGGCGCTCTTGCGGGAACGCCGGTAGCGAACTGACTTGCGTAATCGTAAGAAACGTTGCGATTCCAACAAAAACGAATAATTGAAGATTATAAAGAAAACAGCTTTTCCATCGGCGTGTTTCCGATTTGTACAACGATGGAAAAGCTGTATAATCAAAATTACAACGTTGCAAACGGCAGTGCAGCTGACGAAGCGTGAACGACATCGCAAACAAGGTTGTTGATGAATGTCACTGCAACGGTTGGAGGAAATGTCTTGGGAGACCAAGAAGAAAAGGAGAAATCCATGAAGATCAAGAAGAGCACCAAGGCTCTCGCGGCCGCGGCGTCCCTGGCCATGATGGCCACCGTCGGCCTGTCCGCCTGCGGCGGCTCCGACAGCAGCGAAACCGATGCTAACGGCAAGCCGGTCATCCGTATTGCACTTATCAAGCGCAGCACTCAGATCGAAGCTAAGGAAATGAAGCTGCAGAAGGATCTTGAGGCCGCCTGCGATTGCACCATCAAGTGGGATGAAATCCTGGATACCCAGTGGTCTCAGCAGTCCTCCACCGTGCTCGCTTCCGGTGACGTTGCTGACATCACCATCTGGGGCTATAACTCCGACAACTTCGCCCAGTACGATTACTGGGAGGATCTGAGCGATGATCTCGATCAGATGCCGAACGTCAAGGCATACTTCAAGGCAGTGCCGAACGCTGAGAAGTTCGGTTCCGATATCGACGGTCATGTCTGGCAGGTTCCGTCCGACTACGGCAACGCATCCGGCGCTAAGTGGTCCAGCGGCCAGAACCTCATGATCAACAAGTCCTGGCTCGAGAAGCTCGGCCTTGATGTTCCGAAGACTTGGGATGACCTGACCAAGGTCCTCACCGCATTCAAGAACGATGACCCGAACGGCAACGGCGAAGCCGACGAGATCCCGATGCTGATCAACCAGCTCGGCACCGCAGGCTTCAACTGGTGGGATCCGTTCCTGCTGCTCAACGGCACCGGTCTGAACACCCAGGTGATTTCCACCGCCGGTTCCAAGGGCATCTACGTCAAGGACGGCAAGATCGGCAACTTCATGATCACCGACAACTTCCGTCAGGTCATTGAGTACTACCACTCCCTGATCGAGAAGGGCCTCATGCCGAAGGATATTCTGACCCGTGATGGCTCCCAGAACACCGCCGACATCTCCAACGACGGCAAGACCGCCAAGGTCGGTCTGATCTTCGGCTGGAACACCGGCAACTTCGGCGATCTGAAGGATCAGTACGAGTCCATCGAGGTTCCGGCAGCTCCGGGCGTCTCCTATGAGGAAACCACTTGGGAACCGCAGTTCGAAGATATCTACAACGGCGCTTGCGTCAAGGCTGATCTGGACGAAGCTCACAAGACCGCAGCTCTCAAGGTCATCGACAAGTGGATCACCCCTGACATGTCCATGGAATCCTACTACGGCGATCTCGATACCTACATCTCCAACGAGGGCGACGGCAAGTACAACGTGCTCAAGTTCCAGGACGATCTCTCCACCTTCGGTCTGGCAGACCGTGGTCTGACTTGGGTGTCTGACGACATGTCCGTCTCCGGCGATGAAGACAAGGTCCTCGCTGAGAAGGACGGCAAGACCTACGAAACCCAGCAGTCCCACATCGGCGACAAGGATCTCATCCCGGCCTATGTCCGTCTGAGCGCAGAAGACAACACCACCGTCTCCAACAACAACTCCAACATCTTCAACTACGCCATGCCGCTGATCTCCACCTGGATTCAGGATGGCGGTCTGACCGACGATGCATGGAACGAGTACGTCAGCACCATGAAGCAGCAAGGCGTGGACGAGAACGTCAAGCTCTGGCAGAAGTGGTACGACAAGACCATGGCTCAAGAGTGAGCTTAGGTCATCCCGCAACCACATAATTGAATATCTCACATAACTGAATCAAATAAAGCCCTCCCTGCGGTGAGCATTCTTCCGTGCATCACGGGGGAGGGCACTCTGCTTTTTAAACACATTCGCATCGATTATCAAGAGAGAGGGATGGACATGGCTTCTTCGCAAATCACAACATCCGGGTCGAGCGCCGACATCCCGGACAACGACTACATCGCGCGTCACAAGCCGCTTCCGATTCGTATTTCGGCTCATCTACGTCGTTACTGGCAGCTGTGGCTCATGGCATTGCCTGCCATGGTTTTCGTGTTCATCTTCGCCTACATTCCTATGTACGGCATTCAGCTTGCGTTCCGTGAGTTCGTGCCCCGCAAGGGCTTGACTGGCGGTACGTTCGTTGGCCTGAAGTACTTCCAGAAGTTCTTCGAATCTCCGCAGTTCGTGAGCTTGATGCGCAATACCATCAGCATCAGCCTTTCGACCTTGGTGATGGGCTTTATCTGCCCGATCATCCTTGCTCTGCTGATCAACCAGATTGGTTCCAAGAAGATCAAGGGATTCGTGCAGACCATCACGTACATGCCCCACTTCATCTCCACAGTGGTTATCGTCTCGATGATCAGCATCTTCCTCAACCCGAATTCCGGCTTCATCGGTCGCTTCTTCAATGAAAACGGCAAGAGTGTTCTGGGTGATCCGAACCTGTTCACTCCGATCTACTGGATCAGCGAAGTGTGGCAGCACTGCGGATGGAATTCTATCATTTATTTGGCTGCTCTTGCTGGTGTTGACACGGCCCTGTATGAAGCTGCGAAGATGGATGGCGCAAGCCGTCTGCAGCTCATTCGCTACGTCGATATTCCGGCTATTCTTCCTACCTGTGGCGTGCTGCTGATTCTGAACATGGGCTCCGTGCTTAATGTCGGCTTCGAGAAGGTCTTCTTGATGCAGAACTCGCTGAACCTGAGCTCTTCCGAGGTCATTTCGACATTCGTGTACAAGATGGGCTTCGTGAGTAATCAGTACAGCTACTCGACAGCTATTGGCTTGTTCAACACGTTGATTAATTTCGTGTTCTTGGTGGTGGCCAACGCCATCTCCAAGCGCGTGTCCGATACCAGCATCTTCTGACGGTGACAGGGCAAAGAAAGGACATTCAAAATGAGTAATTCCGTTGCGCCAGCCGTCAAGACGGCCAATGACGAGATTCCATGGAATCCGAAGGTTCGCCAGAAGAAGCAGCCGGCTGACTATGTGGTCGATTTTCTGATCGGTCTGCTCGTGGTCGCAGTGGTGATCGTGGTGCTTTACCCGCTGTGGTTCATCGTGATCGCCAGCTTCTCCAATGCGTCGCTGGTTTCCCAGGGTGGGGTCACCCTCTTCCCGAAGGGGATCGACTTCGCGGGTTATGCCAAGATCCTTGATGATGCGCGAATCTGGACCGGTTACAAGAACACCATCATTTACTCCGTGGTCGGCACCATCGTCAACATGCTGGTCACACTCCCGGTGGCATTCGCGCTTTCCCGCAGTGAGTTCAAAGCTCGTCGTGTGATTCTGTTCCTGTTCACCTTCACCATGTTCTTCGCCGGCGGCCTCATCCCGAGCTACCTGCTGTTCAAGGATCTGGGCATCCTCAACTCCATGTGGGTGTTCATTCTGCCGGGTGCTGTGAATGTGTATAACGTGATCATCGCACGTTCGTTCTTCGAGACGTCCATTCCGGAAGAATTGCATGATGCGGCTCAGGTGGATGGTTTGGGCTACTTCCGCTACTTCATGAAGATTGTGCTGCCGCTGAGCTCGGCCATCATCGCCGTGATTGCACTGTACTACTTCGTGGGTCACTGGAACGACTTCTTCACCGGCCTTATCTACATCCGCAATCAGGAGAAGCAGCCGTTGCAGAACGTGTTACAGAACATCCTGCTGGCCAACCAGATGACCACATCCGGTGGCGGTTCCGACGGTCGTTCGATGCTGGAACGTCAGCAGGCTGCGGATCAGATCAAGTATGGCATTATCATCGTGTCCACCCTGCCTCTGCTGGTTGTGTATCCGTTCCTGCAGAAGTACTTCAACAAGGGCGTGATGATCGGCGCAGTCAAGGGCTGATCGCCAGTTCGCGGGTTCGTTCCGCTGACACAAAGCAGTTCGGACCCGCTTCTCAATCAATAGGACTTCATTTCCTTCCTCCTTTCACAAGGCTGCCGTCGTCATGCGGCAGCCTTTTTCACATCCCAATCGCAATGCTTTGCTGACTCTACGGACGCAAGCAATACGAAAAACAAACGATATAAGCAGTAAGGTGACATCATGACCGCAACAGACAACCCATTCGGCTACCTGCTCGTCCACTTCATCGAAGATCCGGACGGCTATGCGGAAAAGATCTATATGGATCTTTCCGATGGCGACAATCCGCGTCGTTGGATTCCGCTTAACGATGGCAAGCCGATATTGACGTCTACCATTGGCACCACTGGTGTGCGTGACCCGCATATCATTCGTAATCCGCAGACTGGAACTTGGTATGTGATTGCCACGGATTTGCGAGTGTTCGGCGGTGATAATGCAGGCTGGTTCGAGTGGACTCGTCATGCCAGTACGAATCTCATCATTTGGGAATCCGATGACTTGGTACATTGGAGCGAGCCGCGTATGCTTGACGTTTCACGCAAGCCGGACGGTACGCATCTTGAGTTGGGTATGGCGTGGGCCTGCGAATGCCTGTGGGTTCCCGATTATTATCCGGAAGGTCACGAGGGTGGTCGCGGAGCGTTCGTCATGTACTGGTCCAGCACGATTTTCAACGATGATGATCCTGATCATACTGATGATGGCGTGTGCTGCACCGTGCTGTGGGGAGCCACCACTGATTTCACGCAGCAGACGTACGAATACGGTGGTGTGTTTATTGATACGGGTGGCGATTCCATCGATACCACCATGGTGCAGCGTCCACTGCCTGACGGTGGGGTTCGTACGTACCGTATTACCAAAGACAACTCTTTCGGCAATGGTATTTGGATGGACTCTACCGACGCTCATCGTTGGTGGGAGCCGGATGCGCAGTGGACCTGCGTGCAGAAACATGTTGGTGCCGGTTATGTGCCGGACGGCAATCCTGGAGGCGTGGAAGGGCCGGCGGTGTTTGCAAACCATCACAATGATGGCTCGGATGCGGATGAATGGTATTTGTTCGTGGACGTGATTCCTTCCATCGGCTATCAACCGATGCGCTCGAAGAATCTGGATTCTGGCTTCGTTCCATTGGCTAGTCCTGATTACTACCTGTCCGAGCATACGAAGCATGGCGGTGTCGTTTCCCTTACGAAAGAGGAATATGACCGCATCGCTTCCGAGTATGGTTTGCGGTGACATCTGAATCGTCGATGCCGAAAGAGGGTATTTGTCGGCCATTTTCGGCATCGACGTCGCCTGCGTTTAGTGCAGGCTTGATGTCGGATTCCTGAATTTCGGCACGTTGCCGCCTCAATACGTTATTATAACGTTGTAAACGTTGATATTCCTTGGTATCAAACAAAGAAGTGCCATTTCGATAATGTGATGAGGTAGCGTATGAAGCGTTTTGCGGTGGGCTATGAATTTCTGTGCCGTATAGTCATGATGGTGGTTGTTGCCAATGTCGCATTTCTTGTGCACACGCTGCTCGGGCTTGTGGTGGTTGGTTTCTTCCCCTCGATTGCGGCGACCTATGCCACGTTCCGCACTTGGCTTTTGGATGTTGACGATCGTTCATGGAGTATCTCGCGCACATGGCGTACCTTCCATCAGGCATGGCTGGAGGAGCTTGGTCCGGCAAATAAATTCGGTTGGCCTCAATTCCTGATATGGGCATTGCTTATTTGGGAATACTGGTTTGTTCAGAATAATGATCTTGGCACTACTGGCTTTGCGGTTTCAGGTGCGTTGCTGCTGCTGAATGTGCTGTATGGATTGTTTGTATTTGTGAGTTGGGGCATACACGTCAATTTCGCGGAGAAGCTCACGTGGGTGGTCAAGACGTCGTTGAGCATGGTGATCGCTCGCCCCCTATGCAGTTTGATGATTGCATTGTTGTTCCTCATTGTGGTGTGGGCATACTACACATGGCCTGGATTGATGATTGCTTTTGGCATTGCGGTGCCTGTGTTTGCTGCGATGATGGCTATCTATTCATGGGGTCGTCTGCCTGGCATGGATGTGCATGTGCTCGAGCCAGTGCTTATCGATGACATGCCGAAAAAAACAGATGCCGATTCGCGTTCTTGAGGTGTTCTTATGCAGTATTGCGTGGGGTTACAGTGGGGAGTGGTTTTATGACGTATTACTCGTGAGTAACGCATGATTACGACGCAAAGGAGCGCGCATATGACTTCGCATATTCTCGAACGGCCCCCTACAGCAGGTGAGGCTACTGCCAGGAGAGCATTTTGACGCTCAGCAGGCCGGCGCGCGGTACCTGCTTGATCTCGACGTCGATCGTCTGCTCTACCCATTCCGCAGGGAGGCGGGACTGCCGCAGCCGACCGGTGCCGACGGCACGTTGCATTGGCGTCGCGCGTTGGCTGGTGGCGAATTCCAGTATGCGATGCGCGGGCGTGGTCAGGCGCATCGTTTGGAAATCGAGGTGATTGCCGATTCCGCGGAAAGCGACGGTGAAAACACGGCGTATGAAGTGATGCTCGACGGCCTGCCATTGCAGCGCGGCGAACATCGTCGTATCGATGGCGATCCCACGGCAATCGACGTGTATCCGCTGCCGGATGCCGCAGAAACTGCGGAAACCGCAGAAAATATTGAGAATACCGGAGAAAACGACAATGCTGACGACGCTGCGATCGTACGCATCTCGGCTTCGGCGCATGACGGCGCGAAAATCACCGCCCTACGATTGCATAAGTAGGATTGCAGCGATGAAAATCGCGATATGGCAGACGATTGACCGTCCGGGGGCGTCTGCCATGGCGATCCGGTGATTGGAGGATGCTGATACGCATTGTGGCGGCAACGATGGTATTCGTTGCCGCCACAATGTTTTTGCGGTTGCTGTTCCGGCTGGCGTCGGTTGCCGTCAATGAGCGGGTGCCTTGCTTGCCGCCAACGGTTGTTGCGACGGTTATTGGGCTCCGTTCGACTGGTCGTCTCCGGAGTTGTCGCCACTGCTGTTACCGCCGTTGCCGCCGTCTCCGGAGCTGTCTCCGCCGTTATTGCCGCTGTCTCCGTCGTCTCCGGAGTTGCCGCCGTCACCGTTTCCAGCGCTGTTCTGATCGCTGTTTTGCGTAGGATCGGGTGTGGTCTGCTCGGTGTTCTCTTCGGCCTTCGGCATCTCCTGATTCTGCCGTGTCTCGGTCTTCTGCGCGCCGGTGCCCCATGTGCCGTCCGGGCCGCCGATCTTGCCGTTGTCGGTCGGTTCGGTGAAGGTCAGCACCTCCTGATTCTGCAATGCGAGCGACATGAACTCCTCGAACAGATGCGACGGGTAGCCCGTGGAGGAAACGCCATAGCCTGCGAACGATGGCACTTCCTGCGCGCTGCCGTCTTCCGCAGGATTCCAAATGGCCCACACATTGAGCAGCTGCGGCGTGTAGCCCACGAACGAAGCGGCCTTCTCGTCGTTTGCGGTACCGGACTTACCGGCCACCTGGCGTCCGAGACGTGTCGAAACGCCAGCCGCGGTGCCATACGTGGTGGTGCCCTGCATGGCCTTCTGTACCAGATGGCAATCGTTCGCATCGAACACCTGCTGGTTCTCCTGCGCCGTCTTGTACAGTTCCTTCGAACCGTCGGACGTGAGCACCTTGTCGACGATGTGCAGCGTGTTCTTCACGCCATCGTTCGCAATGGTGGAGTGGCCTTGCGCCAGATCCCACACGGTAATGCCGTTGATGCCCAGAATGTTGTAGGTGGTGTCTTCGGCGATGTCTTCCTCAATGCCCGCCTGATGCGCGATCTTGGCGAGATTCGCGGCGCCGAGGTGCTTGTTGACCTCCATGAACACCGTGTTCACCGAATTCGCGGTCGCCTGATAGAGGTTGATATACCCGTAATTGGTGTTCAACGCGTTCGGCACCTGCGCGGTGGTTCCCGGCGTCGTTTCAAACGTCAGGCCAGAATTGCCGTTGAAGATGGTGTTGAAATTCACACCCTCCTGCGCGGCTCCCAGCAAGCCGAACGGCTTCATGGTGGAACCCGGTTCGAACGTGGCCTGCGTGGCGTTGTTGAGCTGCTTGGTGAGGTAATCGTTGCCCGCATACATGGCTTTCACGGAACCGGTTTTCGGATCGACCGCAATGCCGCCCACCTGAATGCTTTCCGGCATGCCCTCCGGTCGGGTGTCGCCGACCTGCTGAATCTCGTCCTGCATGCCCTTGTCGAGCGTGGTGACGATCTTGTAGCCGCCGGTTTCCAGATCATCGGCGGTGAACGCCTTGGAATTGACCAGTTCGTTCTTCACCGTGGTCAGCAGATACCCGTTCGCGCCGGCCATCTGGTTGCTCTGCTGTATTTCCGCCACGGCAGGGAACTGCGCTTCCTTCTTCTCCTGGGCGGTGATGTAGCCGTCTTCCTTCATGATGCTGAGCACGCGGTCGTATCGCTTTTCGGCCTGTTCCTGATTGACGGCCGGATCCCATGAGCTCGGCGCCGGAATGATACCGGCCAACATGGCGGATTCCGACAAGGTCAGATCGCTGGCGTTCTTGTTGAAATACGCCTTCGCCGCCGCCTGAATGCCATACGCGCCACGACCAAGATAAATCGTGTTCATGTAATTGCACAGCACCTGGCTCTTATCTTGTGCCTGCGCGATCTTGATGGCCAGGAACGCTTCTCTCAGCTTGCCGGAATACGACGTGGTTTCGCCCAAATAGTAGCGTTCCGCATACTGTTGGGTGATGGTCGAACCGCCCTGACGGCTGCCTGTGGTCAGATTCGTATACAGCGCTCGCGCGATGCCATACAGATCGATGCCCTTGTTGGTGTAGAAGGAACGGTCTTCCGACGCGACGATGGCATTGCCCACGTAATCTGGCAATACCGCGCAATCGATGATTTCGCGGTTCTGTTCCGCGTAGCTGCCAATTTCCGTAGTGCCGTCGGAATAGTAGACGGTGGTTTTTTCGGCGAGGGCGAACTTTTCCGGTTCGGGGATTTCCGTGGTGATATACATGTAGGCGAACAGGCCGATACCTGCCGCGAGTAGCGCTGCGAAGATGCCGAGTACCCACTTCAGCACGAGATGCTTGCGCTTGTTCTGCTTTTTCTTAGGTCCGTTGGCGCGGTGCGATCCGTGGTTCTGCGGCTTGGGCGCGCTATGGGATGCGTTGCTGCGATTGCTGCCGGCGCCGCCGCTGCGGGCGCTTCTTGAGCGTGAGCTTACGCTTCGTGTGTGTGAAACCATAGGTTCCACCGTAGCTGATTGACTTGAGAAATCAGGTGGAAATAGGTGCGTTTGCCTTGGCGGGGGCATTTTTTGCGCAGCTCTTTTACAAATCGACAGTTTGCAGGACGTTGCCTCAATATCGGCTGATTTTCAGGGTTTTATCAGTTTTTCAGGTGCCTTTTCGCTGTTTCGCAGGTATGCTTGAAATTTGGTACCTGTGAAACGCATATATGCATATATATAACAGAGGAGTCGTTTACAGATGAGCATTCGTGTAGCTATCGCTGGCGTTGGCAATTGCGCTTCTTCGCTGGTGCAGGGCGTTGAATACTACAAAGACACGAAGGACGAGGATAAGATTCCCGGTCTGATGCACAACAATTTCGGCGGATATCGCGTGCGTGACATTGAATTCGTCGCCGCATTCGATGTGGACGCGCTGAAGGTCGGCAAGGATCTGTCTGAAGCCATCGAAGCGTCGCAGAACAACACGATCAAATTCGCCGACGTGCCGAATCTGGGCGTCGAAGTGCTGCGCGGCCCGACCAACGATGGTCTGGGTGAATACTATCGCCAGATGATCGAAGAGTCCGACGCCGAGCCGGTCGACGTGGCCCAGGTGCTGCGCGACAAGAAGGTCGACGTGCTCGTTTCCTACCTGCCGGTCGGTTCCGAGCAGGCCGACAAGGCATACGCCCAGGCCGCCATGGACGCCGGATGCGCGTTCGTGAACTGCCTGCCGGTGTTCATCGCATCCGATCCGGAATGGGCTCAGAAGTTCCGTGACGCCGGTGTGCCGATCGTCGGCGACGATATCAAGTCCCAGGTCGGCGCCACCATCACGCACCGCGTGCTCGCCCGTCTGTTCGAGGATCGTGGCGTGCGTCTGGACCGCACGTACCAGCTCAACGTGGGCGGCAACATGGACTTCATGAACATGCTGCAGCGCTCGCGCCTGGAATCCAAGAAGATTTCCAAGACCCGCGCCGTCACTTCCGTGGTGCCGCACGATATGGATCCGCATAACGTGCATATCGGTCCGTCCGATTACGTGGCATGGCTTGACGACCGCAAGTTCGCGTTCGTGCGTCTTGAAGGCACTACGTTCGGCGATGTGCCTCTGAGCTTGGAATACAAGCTGCAGGTGTGGGATTCCCCGAATTCCGCCGGTATTGTGATCGATGCCGTGCGTGCCGCCAAGATCGCGCTCGACCGTCATCTGGCCGGCCCGATTCTGGCTCCGAGCTCCTATTTCATGAAGTCGCCGGCCGTGCAGCACGAGGATGGCGAGGCCCGCCGCTTGGTGGAGGAGTTCATCAAGGGCGAGGTTGAAGGCAGCGAAGAGCAGCTTGACGCCGATGTCGCCGCCGCCAAGGCAGCTGGTAAGGATGTGTGGCGTGCCTGATTTTTGGTTCGTCTGATATGAGGAATCCCCAATCTACCGTCGGTGGATTGGGGATTTTTAATTACGATTTGGAAATGATGCGTATCGTCACTTCTTGAGGAGGGGTTCGACCTGTTCCTCGTACGCGGTCAACGCGGTGTCGATCACGTTGTGCATGTCGTAGTACTTGTACGTGCCCAGACGGCCGCCGAACACCGTCTTCGGCTCGGCCTTCGCGAGCTCCTCGTACCTCGCGTACAGCGCCTTGTCGGCCTCGGTGTTGATCGGATAGTACGGCTCGTCGCCGCGCTCGGCGAAACGGCTGTACTCCTCCCACACCACGGTCCTGTCGGGATTCTGCGAGGCGGCGCGTTCCGGATTGAAGTTCTTGAACTCGATCGCGCGCGTGTACGGCACGTCCGCGTCGGAGAAGTTCATCACCGGGCAGCCGAAATGGTCGCCCTCGTCGTAGCGGACCTCCTTGAAGTCGACCGTGCGCCACTTGAGCTCGCCCAGCGAGTAGTCGAAGTAGCGGTCGACCGGACCCGTGTACACCACCGGCACGCCGGCCGCGGCCAAAGCCGCCTTGTTGTACGGCTGGGACCCGTCGAAGAAATCGGTCTCCAGGGTCACATGGATGCGCGGATCGTCGATCATGCGCTCCATCCACGCGGTGTAGCCGTCGGCCGGCAGGCCCTCCCACGTGTCCTTGAAATAGCGGTTGTCGTAGTTGAAGCGCACCGGCAGGCGGTTGATGATGCCCGCTGGCAGGTCCTTCGGATCGGTCTGCCACTGCTTGCCCGTGTAGTTCTTGATGAACGCCTCGTACAGGGGGCGGCCGATCAGCGAAATGCCCTTGTCGTTGAGGTTCTGAGGGTCCTTGCCGGCCAGCTCGCCGGCCTGCTCGGCCACGAGCGCCTTGGCTTCGGCGGGCGTGTAGTGCGCGCGGAAGAACTGGTTGATGGTGCCCAGGTTGATCGGCAGGGGGTAGACCTCGCCGTCGTGCGTGGCATACACGCGGTGCACGTAGTCGGTGAACGAGGTGAACCTGTTCACATAGTCCCACACGCGCTTGTTGGACGTGTGGAACAGGTGCGCGCCGTACTTGTGGATCTCCGCGCCGGTCTCCTCGTCCATGTAGCTGTACGCGTTGCCGCCGATGTGGTCGCGCACGTCGATGATCTCCACGCGCACGCCGAGCCTCTCCACGGCCTGCTGGGCCACGGTCAGGCCGAACAGGCCCGCGCCCACGACCACCAGATCGGGATATTCCACCGCTTCAGTCATAAGAACAACCTTCCGAACTTAAAACAAACACACAATATTCGTGTGCGATTCCTCATCAAGCATACCCGTCCGCCCTCCTTAACGCGGGGCGCACATGGGGAAGCGGCATTTTGACGTTTGATTTCCCTGTGTCGCTGATCGTGGGGCTGACTGCTCCACGGATCATGGCATGGTCTGTGTGGTTCGTGCGAGGTCTGTGGCGCGGGTTGTGCTGCGGTTCGTGCGGCTTGCGGCGCGGTTCGGTCCGGGCATGGTGTACACTGGTCTTTGCCTCCGCGTGGCGGTACGTCACCCAACTCCCCCAGGGCAGGAATGCAGCAAGGGTAAGTGGCCTCTTCCGGGTGCGTGGAGGTTTTCTTATATCTTCATGCCATTCGCGCATACCGTAGAGCCAATGCCGTATTCTCGATGATTATGACCGACGAATTCAAGCCAATCATCCGAGACCCGCACAAGTCCGCGAATATGCTGGAACAGCCGGTCGCGCCCGTTCCCGTGCCGCAGCCGCCGTCTGATCCGATCGAACAGGTGCTTTCCCCCCGTGAAGTGAGCGAAGGGCTTGCCAAAGCCGATCCGCTGACCCGTCATCCGCGCGTGTCGAGCATTATGCTCAGCGTGGTGTTCGGTCTGCTGCTGCTTGCCGCCGCGGTGGGCGTCTGGTGGTTGGGCGTGCGCACGATGGAAGGCCAAAGCTATGAAGACATGGTCTGGTCGAAATTCGATGCGGCCCTGCCGGGATGGCTGGAACCGGTCGTGCATGTTTTCACCATTTCCACCGTTGTAATCGCAACAAGCGCGATTATGTCGATAATCGCCCGCCGTACTTATCGTAAGAAAACGATGGCTGTTGATTGCTCAACTGGCGGTATTCGGCGGGATCTGCTTTGCCGCAGCAGAGTTGCTGAAGCCGCTGCTGCCACGTCCGTACTTAATCAATCTGGAATCAAATCCCAATAATTCCGCGCCTTCCGGGCATGTCATACTCGCCGCCGCGGCAGGAATGATCCTACTATGCGCCGTGCCTCGCGTATGCCGTGCGCTCGTTGCCGTGATCGGCTGGCTGTATGCGGTACTCGTCGGATTGTCGGTGATTGCGGGACAGTGGCACCGGCCGACCGACGTGATCATGGCGTTGCTGATCGTCGGCGGAGTGGCAATGATCACGCTTGCCGCGACGTTTGCGAACGGCATGGATGAGCCCGGTTCGCGTGCGTCGTCGCCTTCCGTGCAGATCGTCGGCAGCGTGCTGTTGACGTTCGGCGTGCTCGGCACCCTGTATGGCGCATACATTATTTGGCAGATTCAGCCGGGACTTGCGATGAGTGCGGAATGGACGAATTCTGGTGCGCACCTTTCCACGGTGATTCTGACGGCTTCCGTTGCGTCGTTGGTGTTCGGGCTGGTGTTGACCATGCGTCAGCTGACCGCCTCGCCATTGACGAAACTTGGGCTTGTCGGCGCACCTCCGGCCCCTCCGAAACGCTGACGGCAAAACGTACGATCACGCCGAAAATTTCCGGCACCGGTCGCTCGCGCCACACGGACGGTTTGCCAACTGCATACGGTCAGTGAGTATTATTGCGTTGCAAACGCTAGTAATAAGGAGTGGCTATGGCTACCGGCAGCAAGCTCGTGATTGTGGAGTCTCCCACCAAGGCCAAGAAAATCGGTGGGTATTTGGGCTCCGAATATACGGTGATGGCCTCGGTCGGCCATATTCGAGATCTTGCGCAGCCGAGCCAGGTGCCGGCCGCCGACAAAACCAAATTCGGCAAGTTCGGCGTTGACGTGGAAGACGGATTCAAGCCGTACTACATCGTCGATGGCAACAAGAAGAAAACCGTGTCCGAGCTGAAAAGCGCGTTGAAAAAAGCCGACACCCTGTACCTCGCAACCGATGAGGATCGCGAGGGAGAGGCCATCGCCTGGCATCTGGTACAGACGCTCAAGCCGAAAGTGCCGGTTAAGCGCATGGTGTTCCACGAAATCACGAAGGAAGCCATCAAAGCGTCGCTTGACAATACTCGCGACGTTGACGACGACATGGTCGACGCCCAGGAAACCCGCCGTATTCTGGACCGCCTGTATGGCTATGAGCTTTCTCCGGTGCTGTGGCGCAAGGTTGGGCCGGGTCTTTCCGCGGGCCGTGTGCAGTCCGTCGCCACGCGTTTGATCGTGGAGCGCGAGCGCGAGCGTATGGCGTTCGTGCGTGCCCCGTATTGGGATGTCACCGCAACGTTGGAGGCGCCGGATGCCGATGGCAATAATGTTGCGTTCGATTCTCGTATGGTGTCGTTGGGTGGCCGTCGTTTGGCTGGTTCCAAGGATTTCGGCGCCGATGGCAAGCTGACTGCGGCCGGTGCGAAGGATCAGGTCGTGCAGTTGGACGAGGCGCAGGCTTCCGCGATTGCTCAGGCATTGGAATTTGCAACGTTTACTGTCGCGTCGATGGAAACCAAGCCGTACCGTCGCCGTCCGGTTCCACCGTTTACCACGTCCACCTTGCAGCAGACCGCCGGCAATCGTCTCGGCATGAGCTCGCGTCAGACCATGCGTGCGGCGCAAGGATTGTACGAAAACGGCTATATCACCTACATGCGTACCGATTCGGTGACGCTGTCGCAAGAGGCGATCGCAGCCGCACGCGAAGCGGTCGTCAAGCATTTCGGCGAAAACTATCTGTCGGAGGCGCCGAAACAATATGCCACAAAGACGGCAGGCGCGCAGGAAGCCCACGAATGCATCAGGCCGGCGGGCGCGAAATTCCGTGACCCTGCGGAAATCGCAAGCAAAGTGCCGGCCGACCAGCTCAAACTGTACACGCTGATCTGGCAGCGCACGCTTGCCTGCCAGATGGCAGACGCAACCGGTTCCACGGCGACCGTGCGACTGTCCGCGTCGACCGAATCGAATGGGGAAGCCATGTTCCAGGCTTCCGGCACCGTTATCGAGTTCCCCGGCTTTATGAAGGCGACCGGTGAGGGCCGCCGAGCGTTCGCCGAATCGAAGAAGGGTGATGTTGCTGGAAGCGTTGAACAGGCCGCGCAATCCGGCAAATCCAGCAAAGCGGATAAGAAGTCGGATGACAATGTGTCGCTGCCGCCGATGAATCCGGGCGATGCGCTCGCTGCGGTGGCGGTTGGTGCCGACGGACACGAAACTCAGCCTCCGGCGCGTTACACTGAAGCGTCGCTTGTGAAAACGTTGGAACAGAAGGAAATCGGCCGCCCGTCCACGTATGCGAGCATTATTTCCACGATTATCGATCGCGGGTACGTGTATGAGCGCGGTCGTGCGTTGATTCCGTCGTGGCTCGCGTTCTCCGTGGTCAAATTGCTGGAAACAAAGTTCCCGCGGTATGTGGATTATGAGTTCACTGCCGATATGGAAAGCGGTCTTGACCAGATCGCGAGCGGTCAGGAGACCGGCAGGAATTGGCTGACCCGCTTCTATTTCGGTTCCGGTGAGGGTGCCGCGCAGTCTGCAGACGAGGCACATGCCGGCTTGCAGCAGCAGGTCGCGCAGTTGGGTGAAATCGACGCTCGCGAGATCAATACGATCGAGATCGGCGACGGTTTGCATGTGCGCGTCGGTCGATATGGCCCGTATTTGGAGGATATGAACCATCTGGATGATGAGGGCAATCCGAAGCGTGCCTCGCTGCCGGATACGCTCGCTCCGGATGAGCTGACGGTGGAAGTCGGTCATGATTTGATCGAGAACCATTCCGGCGGTCCGCGCGCTCTTGGCGTCGATCCGGTTTCCGGAGGCACCGTTGAAGTGCGTAATGGTCGTTTCGGGCCGTATGTTGCGCTGGTGATGCCTTCTTCGGATGCTGGTGCTGACGGTGACGTGGCTGGTGGTGGCAAGTCGAAGAAGGGCAAGAGCGCTAAGAAGGCTGCCGATCGCCCGAAGATGGCGTCGTTGTTCAAGACGATGAGTCCGGAATCGTTGACGTTGGATGATGCGTTGCGTCTGCTGAGCTTGCCGCGTGAAATCGGTTCGTATGAAGAGGTGGATGCGCAGACCGGTGAAGTGCAGACGGTTACCGTGCAGGCCAATAATGGTCGTTACGGTCCGTATTTGACGAAGACTGGTGCCGATGGCAAGTCGGATACGCGTTCGCTCGCTTCGGAAGATGAGATTTTCACGGTTGATTTGGATAAGGCGAAGGAACTGTTCGCCCAGCCGAAGTATGGCCGTGGGCGCGGTCGTGGCGCTGCCAAGCCACCGCTGCGTGAACTGGGCGTCGATCCGGAAACGCAAAAGCAGGTGACCATCAAGGAAGGCTTCTACGGCGCGTATATCACCGATGGTGAAACGAACCGTACGTTGCCGAAGCAGTATGCTCCCGAGTCGATCGAGCCGGCTGAGGCGTTCCGTCTGCTGGCGGAGAAGCGTGCGCAGGGTCCGTCGAAGAGGCGTGGACGCAAGGGTGCTGCTGGCAAGGGTGGTGCTAAGAAGACTGCTGCTAAGGGTGCTAAGGCTTCTGCTGATCAAGTTCGTGCCGATCGCCGTGCCAAGGTGCGCGAGTTGGCCGATAAGGGTTGGGCCAACACCCGTATCGCCAAGGAGATCGGTTCCACGCCGACCACGGTGAAGGCCGATGTGGAATGGCTCGCTGTCAACGAAGGCTACACCCGTCCCGCCGTAGTTCCCGCCCGGTGATGAACAGTCCGGTGGACTGTTCGTAGCAGTGAGCAGCGGTAGCGTTGCGAACGCCGCAATGTAGAGTGATGAATATGCAAGGCATATTCATCTCCTTTGAAGGTGTAGACGGCGTCGGCAAAACCACGCAGGTCGAACGGTTGCGTGCGTACGTTGAGGCGCAGGGGCGCGAATGCGTGGTCACGCGCGAGCCGGGCGGTACTGTGCTTGGTGTGGCGATTCGCAAGCTGCTGCTTGGCGGTGTGGAAGGTTCCGACGCGGATATTGCTCCGCGTGCGGAGGCGTTGCTGTTCGCCGCCGACCGTGCCCAGCATGTTGCCGAGGTGATTCGCCCTGCGCTGGAACGCGGTGCCGTGGTAATTACCGATCGGTACCTTGATTCTTCTCTTGCATACCAGGCTGGCGGCCGCGAATTGACGGCAGGTGAAATCCGCGACTTAAGTATGTGGGCAACGTGCGAGCTATTGCCGAATCGCACGTATCTACTGGATCTTGACCCTGTGCAATCGCATGCACGACTACAGCATGATGAAGATCGCATGGAATCTGCAGGAAACGATTTCCAACGTCGTACACGACAGGCGTTTCTTGACTTGGCAAAGGCGGAATCACAACGTTTCCGCGTGATTGATGCCAGCCAATCCATCGATGAAGTATGGTCGCATATTCAAGACGATTTTGCACAAATCAGCCAAACGAAAACTTTCCAATCGGAGGCCGCCCAGTGAGCGTGTGGGATTCGATTGTCGGCCAGCAGCGGGTTGTCGAACAACTCAAAGCCATCGCAAGTGGCGATCCGAAAGCCATTGCGCAATCCTGGCTAATCTGCGGTCCTCCAGGATCGGGCCGTTCCAATGTGGCGCGCGCGTTTGCGGCGGCGCTGGAGAGCCCCGATCATGGTCTTGGCGACGAGCCGACCAAAGCCGTGCAGCAGGTGCTTGCCGGCACTCATCCCGACGTGACCGTGCTTGCCACCAACAAAGTGACCATCGGCATCGACGAGGTGCGAGACATCATCACCACTTCCGAACAGATGCCGAGCACTGCGCCGTGGCGCATCATCATTATCGAAGATGTCGATCGCATGCTGGAACGCACCACCAACGTGCTGCTCAAGGAGATTGAGGAGCCGAGCGCGCACACGATTTGGCTCTTGTGCGCGCCGAGTGCGCAGGATGTGTTGCCGACGATTCGCTCGCGCACTCGCATCGTCAATCTTGCTGTGCCTTCCACGCAGGCAGTGGCCGCATTTCTGGAACAAAATGGCGGATTTGAGCCGAAAATCGCGGTACGTGCCGCACGCCTTGCAGAAGGGCATATCGGCATTGCGCGCTTGTATGCGGAGAATGAGCAGGTGATGTCTGACCGTGACGAGCTGATTGTGGGTGTGCTTGGATTGCGTCGCGCATCGGATGCGGTGCTGCTTGCCGGCAATCTTATCGACAATGCGAAAGTGCAGGCCGAAGCGGAGGTGAAGGTCAAGGCGGCAGAGGCGGAAGCTGATTTTCGTAGGATCAATGGGCTTGGGGCGAAGGATCGTATTCCTCCGAAACTGCGTGGCGCGTACAATGCGATCGCCAAAAAAGACGAGCTGAAGCGCCAGACTACGCGACTTACGCGTGATGTGCTTGACCGTGCGTTGAACTCGATTGCCAGTATTTACCGTGATGTGGCTGTGCTGCAGAACAATGCCGAGGATTCGGTGGGACTGATCAATTTGGAGAATCGTTCATCGATCACCGAACTGTCGGTGCGGCTTACGCGTGGGGGAGCGGTGCGGCGGCTGGAGGATATTGCCGTTGCGCGTCGCCGCCTGGCCGGCAATGGCAATCCCGTACTGGTCTTTGAAGCTCTCTTCTGCTCCCTCATCGCCAGCTAGGGCTAGCGGCGTTGGCACATACTGTTTTCCGAGGGCAGATTCTTCCAGCGGGTGGGGAAATGGTTGTTTGGCTGTATGATTCTGGCTTGCTATCGTGCGATAACTGCCGGCAAAATTGCAAAAATTGCGATTTAGCGCTGGCAGTTGGTGGATTCGCGGACGATGAGTTGCGGCGCGAGTGAGATGTGCGCGGGGCTGCCGGGGGCGTCGTTGAGTAGGCGTAGCGCTTCGGAGACGATTTGTTTGAACGGCGGGCGCACGCTGGTCAGCGCCGGCATGGTGGTGCGTGCAATCGGCGAATCGTTGTAGCCAACCACCAGCACATCTTGAGGCACGCGAAGCCCGAGCGAATGCAACGCCACCATCACACCGAATGCGATCGAATCGTCGGCACACACCACTGCCTCCGGCTGCACGAGTGGTTCGGAGAACAGTCGCATGGCGCAGTCGAAACCGCGTTGCACGCTACGATCGCCGAACTTGTTCCATTCGGCTTCGGTGTTCAAGTGGTGCGCGCGCACCTGCGTGTGGAACATGGCGAACAGTTCCGCCGATTCGAAGGAGATTTCCTTGCCGGCCATGTATGCCACGGATGCGATGCCACGTTCGGCCAAATGCCTGATCACGATTTCCATGGCGGCGTTTTCGTCGATGCTCACCATGGATGTGCGGGATGAGCATCGACGGCCGCCCACCTGCACAATCGGCAATGTGGAGGCGTAATGTTCAAGTTCCTCGGAAAGGTAGGCTCCCCAGGCGGGCAGTACGATCAGCCCGTCAACATGGCGGTCCACCAACGATTCGATGCGTTGGATCTGCGTGGCCTGATCGCCGCCGATGCCGAGCAGCAGTTGCTGCGAATCCACATCGATGACGGGTTCGATTTCGTCAAGCAGTTGCGCGCAGAACGGGTCGGTGGCGGTTGGAATCACCAGTCCGATGGTGTTGGTGACGGTGCTGCGCAATGCGCTCGCCGCATAATTGACCGAATAGTTGAGGTGTGCCGCGGCGGCTCTCACACGTCGTGCGATGTCGTCGTCTTTGGTGCGTTTTCCGGAAAGCACGCGGGAGACGGTGGCGATGGAGACGTTGGCCAGCGCGGCGACGTTCGTGATTGAACTGTTCGCCGAAGTAGCCGAAGCCGAGGCGTTGTCGGTTGTGCGTGCCATGCTCTCCTCCCAAAATCATTCGAAGTATTGGATTATTCGAATTGCTGCCGTGTCTCAATCGCGTATTCAGGAATAAAACAGCCACCCGTCGAATGCGGCAGGTGGCTGAAGCAAGTATCGCAATCATGCATATGGAATTGCGATCGCATTGCGATTTCGTAACTGAAGATTGTTGAATATCTTGCGAAATCCTCGAAAATCTTCAGAAAAGAAGATCACTCGGCGTTGACGAGGATGTTCAGCAGGTTGTCTGCCACGGTTTCGTCGTCGGCGCCCTGCACGTCGATGACCACGGAATCGCCCTGCTTGATGCCCAGGCCCATGATGGACAGGATGGAGCCTGCCGGAACCGGGTTGCCGCCTTCCTTGGCGATGGTGACGGTGCAGCCGGAGGCGGTGACGGCCTGGGAGAACTGTGCGGCCGGACGAGCGTGGATACCGACGGGATCGTTGATGACGGTGGTGCGGGTTGCCATGATGGACACTCCTTTGAGTCGTTATTGTTGATTGTTTTCTGTTGTGTTATTTGAAAGTCGTGCTGCTTGCCGAGTGAAATGCATCGGTGCGCCGCTGGTGATTACTATAGCACTTTTTCCACGAAACGCAGAAAACGTTTACTGGTTGTGTGTTGCGGTTTAAAGCGTGTATACTGTGGGCAGGCTGAAAATGATTTACCGGCAAAGACGGTGGAAATCATTGCGGTAACTCAACGCGCAAGGCAGGCGCGGAAATCACAAGAACACGTTCGGCTCGCGTTCCTTTCGCGAGCAAACAACAAACGCAAACGACAAAACAAGGAAACAGGTCAAAGGAGTTCACATGATCATCAAGGGTGTTGGCATTGGTCGCGGCGTTGCAGTCGGCCCGGTCATCCGTATGGCGCAGCCGCTGCCGGAACCGTCGGACGCCCCGCGTGCGGAAGGCATTGCCGCCGAAAGCGAAATCGCCCGCGTGGAAAAGTCCCTCGCACTGGTGAACGCCGACCTGAACCGTCGCGCCGAAGAGGCCGCCAATGGTGACGAAGGCGCCAAGCAGGCCGCTCCGATTCTGCAGGCCATCGCCATGTTCGCTTCCGATCCGTCGCTGGCCGAATCCATCAAGGGGCTGATCCAGCAGGGCAAGACCGCCGAACGCGCGGTGCTCGAAGGCTTCGCCGCGGTGGAAGACATGTTCCGCGCCATCGGTGGATATCAGGCCGAGCGTGCCGCCGATCTGCATGATGTCGGCCAGCGCGTGATCGCCGACCTTATGGGCGCTCCCGCACCGGGCCTGCCGCAGAGCGAAACCCCGTTCGTGCTCGTTGCCGAAGATCTTTCCCCCGCCGACACCGCGGCGCTCGACATGAGCAAGACCCTCGCCATCGTCACCTCGCAGGGCGGCCCGACCTCGCACACCGCCATCCTGGCCCGTGCCCGCGGCATCGTGGCGGTTGTTTCCGCAGCCGAAGCCGAGAATCTGACCGACGGCACCACCGTGGTCGTCAATGCGGCCAAGGGCGAACTGGTCGTCGACCCGACCGAAGAGGAGATCGCCGCAGCCGAAGCCGCCAAGTCCCGCGCGGCCGCAGCCAAGGAACTGCGCGGCAATCCGGGCTCCACCAAGGACGGCCACCTCATTCCGCTGCTCGCCAACGTGGGCAAGCCGGCCGACGCAGCTAAGGCGCTGGAATATGGCGCTGAAGGCGTTGGTCTGTTCCGTACTGAATTCCTGTTCATCGGCAACTCCGAGCCGCCGACCGTCGAAGAGCAGACCCGCGCTTACACCGAGCTGTTGAGCCAGTTCCCGGGCAAGAAGGTCGTGATTCGTATGCTCGATGCCGGCGCTGACAAGCCGCTGCCGTTCCTCACTCCGGAAGACGAGCCGAATCCGGCTCTCGGCCTGCGCGGTCTGCGCACCCTGCGCGCCCACATGGACGTGCTCGAAGGCCAGCTCAAGGCGCTCGCCGCAGCCGATGCCGCCACCGACGCGAACCTGTGGGTCATGGCCCCGATGGTTGCCGACCAGCATGAGGCTGACTATTTCGTGAAGCTTGGCAAGAGCTTCGGTCTGAAGTTCGTGGGTGCGATGGCTGAGGTGCCGTCGATCGCGCTTATGGCTGATAAGGTGGCCGACGTGGCCGACTTCGTGTCGATCGGCACCAACGATCTGACCCAGTACACGCTGGCCGCCGACCGTACGCTCGGTTCCGTTGCCAACTATCAGACCGCCTGGCATCCGGCGGTGCTGCGTGCCATCAAGATGATCTGCGACGCGGGCAACGCCAAGGGCATGCCGGTGGGCGTGTGCGGCGAGGCCGCTGCCGATCCGGACTTGGCCGTAGTGCTGGCCGGTCTTGGCGTGAACTCCCTGTCCATGACTCCGGTGGCACTCGACGACGTGCGTGCCTCCCTTGCCGAAGTCACCTTCGAAGAGGCTCAGGCCCGTGCCGAAGCCGCCCTCAACGGCGACTTCTACCACCCGGCCAACTGAGCCGTACTAGCTGTGCCTATCGCCTGTAACGCCTTGTTTTTCAAGCGATGTGAGGTCTGATAGGCCCTGTTTCCCGGACCGACCCCTGCCCGCGTGCCCCACAGGCTCGCCGCAGGGGTCGTTTCGTTATGTTTCGTTATGCCGTCAATTGAAACCTTGTATGAGTCAGACGCTTGAGGGATACTGGGTGCATGAAGATTTCCGCAGATTTCACCGTCATTCCCGACGCGTTTGCCAAGGCGGCGCCGCCTGAGAACTGCATCGACGGTACGCCGATTGTTTCCTTCCCCTTCTACATTGATGCGCTTGATCCTGCAGTGCAGTTCCTGCATTGGGAATTCGTTGATCCGGATTCAATTCCGGTATGCGGTTTCCAGTGGAATCATTGGTCCCTCGCGAACCTGCCCGTGGATGCGCTGATGTACGATTTCAACGATTCTCACGCGCTCGCGATTCCGGCTGATTTCTCGCGCACGGTTTCTGCGATGATTCCTGAAACGGTTCAGGGACGCACGTCCGCCGCCTCGCCGTTGCTGCAGGGCCGCAGCAGTGATCCCGCAGTGACGATGCGTTACAACGGTCCATATCCGCCAGATCAGGATCATGACTACTATCTGCATGTGTGGGGTACCACGGCTCCGCTCGCCGGCCTCAATCAGGGATTCTGGCTCAACGAAATGGAACGTGCGCTGCGTACTTCCGGTACAATCGTTGATCAGGGCGCTATTTTCCTCACTGGAAAAGCCTGATTTGTGAAAGAGGATCTCAAGTAAGGCCAGAAATTTGATTTCCGCAGCAATATAACGATATAAAGATGCGGAAATCAGAAATATATCCGACGAAAACGTATTGACAATAATCGAAAGGATTGCTGAATAATTATGGCGTGCACCACGATTTTGGTTGGCAAAGACGCAAGTTATGACGGATCGACCATCATCGCCCGTAATGAAGATAGTGCAAATGGTGAGTTTTGCCCGAAGCGCTTCATCGTAGTCAAGCCTGAAGATCAGCCGCGCAAGTACAAGAGCGTGCTTTCGCATGTTGAAATCGATCTTCCTGACAATCCGCTGCAGTATACGGCTGTGCCGAATGCCGATCTGAAGGAAGGCATTTGGGGCGAAGCTGGCGTGAACGAAGCGAACGTTGCCATGAGCGCCACCGAAACGCTCACCACCAATGAGCGTGTGCTCGGTGCCGATCCGTTCGTGGAACTCACGCCGGCCAAAGGCAAGGAAGGCGAAGAGGGCTATGAGCCGGAAGTCGCCGGTGGCATTGGCGAAGAGGATTTCCTTACTCTCGTGCTGCCGTACGTCACCACCGCCCGTGAGGGTGTGGAACGTTTGGGCGCTCTGCTTGAGGAGTATGGCACGTATGAGATGAACGGCGTTGCTTTCTCCGACGTCGACGAGATCTGGTGGCTGGAAACCGTTGGCGGCCATCATTGGATCGCCAAGCGTGTGCCGGACGAAGCGTATGTGACCATGCCGAACCAGCTGGGCATTGACGAATTTGATCTTGAAGATGCGTTTGGCGAGCAGGAGGACCACATGTGCTCCGCCGATCTGACCGAGTTCATCGAACGCAACCATCTTGACCTGTCGGTGGAGAATTCCACTCCGTTCAACCCGCGTGACGCGTTCGGCTCCCACTCCGATTCCGACCACGTGTACAACACTCCGCGTGCCTGGTACATGCAGCGTTTCCTTAACCCGTACGACGAGCAGTGGGATGGTCAGGATGCCGATCATAAGCCGGTTTCCGACGATATTCCGTGGGCTCGCCAGCCGGAACGCAAAATCACCATCGAAGATGTGAAGTATGTGCTGAGCTCCCACTATCAGGGCACTCCGTACGATCCGTATGGAAAGCTTGGCGACCAGCGCACCCGCCACATGTTCCGCCCGATCGGCATCAACCGTCAGAGCCAGCTTGCGGTGATGCAGATCCGCCCGTACCGCCCGCAGGTGAGCCGTGCGATCCAGTGGATCGCCTATGGTTCCAATCCGTTCAACACGCTCGTGCCGTTCTTCCCGAACGTCAACTCCACGCCGAAGTATTTGGAAGACACCACCACGCGCGTCACGTCCGAAAACTTCTATTGGGAGAACCGCATCATCGCGGCCCTGTGCGATTCCAGCTTCGCCGACACCGCCAACGCCGTGGAACGCTATCAGGAGAAGACTGGCGCGATGGGCCACCGCATGGTTGCCTCTACCGACGAGCAGATCGAACGTTTGGTGGGTGACGTGACCGACGAATTCGATGCGGAAGACGAAATCGGCGATGTTCAGCCTATGGAACCGGATGAAATCATCGAAGCCGTGCGCAACGGCGAAGCCCGTGAAATCCTTGCCGCAGCCAACGAGACCATGGCCGCGCAGCTCAAGGAGGAAACCGACAAGCTTCTTGATTCCGTGCTGTACACCGCCAGCATGAACATGAAGAACGGCTTCCACATGTCGGACTTCTAAAATCTCACTATTCGGCTCTCGTGACCACGTTGCGGGAGCCAATTATTTTCCGCAATACAACATCGTTAGAATGGCGTGCATTCCAATTTGAAGAAAGGAAACCCCAGTGACCAGCATTGAGGATTTCACCAGCCAGTACGGCTTGGTGCAGAAGATTGATGCGTTCGGCTATCTCGATTATTTGAAGAATGATCCGGATGCTCCACGCAAGCATGGCAAGGTCGTGCTCGTCACCGCCGATACTCCGCTGAAGGCGTCTCGCGGCGAGGGCAAGACCACCACCACGATCGCGCTGATCGACGCGTTGCGTGAGCGTGGCATTGATGCGGCCGCAGTGCTCCGTCAGCCGAGCATGGGCATTACCGCTGCCGGTTCCAAGGGCGGCGCTTCGGGCGGCGGCAAGGCTTCCCTGACCCACCCTGAGCTGATCGACTGGGGTCTGTGCGGCGAAATGGGCGCTATCGAAGCGGCCCAGAACCTGCTGGTTTCCTTCGCTGAGAAGGCCATCGACGACGGCAAGCTCGACGATATCGCCGTGCCGCGCGTTTCCGAAGTGCCGTCCCGTTCGCTGCGTCAGATCGCGGTGGACCGCGGCAAGGGCAATGTGGCCGAGCGTGTGGTGCTCACTCCGACCTGCGAGCTCATGCAGATCGTGGTGCTCTCCCGTTCCATGGATGAGATCGCCGAGCGCGTTGCCAAGATGATTGCCGGCACGAAGGACGGCAAGGCCGTTACGTTCGGTGAATTCGTTGATTTGTGGCGTATTACCGGCATTCTTTCCGATGCGGTGAAGCCGGCGAAGACGGAAACGGTGAATGGTTCTCCCGTGTATGTGCACGGCGGTCCGTTCGCGAACGTGTCGATCGGCATTCCGACGCTGGTTTCCGTGGAAATGGCGTGCGCCCTGCATGATGTGGTGATCGTCGAGGCCGGTTACGGTGCTGACGCGGGCGCTCAGAAGTGGCTTGACATTGCTTGCCGCGAGTATGGCGCACAGTGGCCGTCCGCCGCGATTGTGGTGACCCGCGCTTCCACTTGGCGTGACGATCCGGCGCTTGCCTGGCGTTACCCGTTCCACGTGCAGCGTTTGGAAGGTCTTGATATTCCTACGTTCCCGCTGATTAACCTGTGGGATGGCGAAGACGATCAAATTCCGGCGTTGCAGCAGACCGCCAAGGATCTGGAGTTCCGCGAGCCGATTATCGGCAACCTGTATCGCGATGGTGGCGATGCGCTCGCCCCGCAGCTTGACGCGTTCGTTGACGCGGTGGTGAATGGTTCCATGCCGGCCACGCCGCACAGCCACAAGGGTATGGCTCTGGTGGAGAACGTGCGTTGGGTTGCCGAAAATGCGTATGGTGTTCCGGCAGATCGCGTGATCCTGAAGGACGGTTTTGCTGAATCGCTTAATAAGGCGGTGGACCTGTGCGCCAGCGCCGGTATTGATTTCGGTTCGCTTGCACTGGTTGCGGTGAAGTCTCCGGCCACGATGACTGACAACGATTCCGCTCCGGCTGAAGAGCGTACGGTGACGTTGAAGAAGGTTGAAGTGCATTCCGGTGCCGGTTTGGTGCATGTGAATCTCACCGTTTCGCTGACCACGCCGATGCCGAAGATCGTGTGATAAACGAGTCGTAGCGTTCTGATCGCAACATTTTAGGGCGGTCACTTGCGTATATGCGTAGGTGACCGCCTTTTTGCACCTTAATTTCGGCGGTTTCTAGCGAACGTCGCAACGCCATGACCTCGAAGGAACGGAGGTAACTTCGTCAGAAGTTGCCGCCCCGAACCGTGAGGCGGGAAACACGGTGTGTTTCCCCGTAGGTGAGGTGAGAGGTTCGCAATATGGGCGAACCTCGAAGGAACGGTGGAAACTTCGTCAGAAGTTGCCGCCGTTCCAGCCCCAGTCGGTGGTGGCGGTGTAGCGGATGTACGTGCGGTCGGCCGGAATGCCCAGTTCCTTCTCCAACGCGGCCATGATCTGCTCGGTCAGCTTCTCCCAAGCAGAACCGGGCACGGAACGACCGAACACGTTCACCTCGACGTATGCGGCCGGCTTGGAATCGTCACCGCCGAAATAAATCGGCATATTGTCTTCAAACGGGCACATCAGCCAGCCTTCAGACTTGCCGGGAACGGCGGTGATCGCCTTGCCGTATGCGGACTTCAGCGCCTCGCGCTGCTCGGCGGTGGTGGAAACGGAAACATGAGTGTGGATGACTGGCATGATGCTCTCCTTAAATTGTTGGAATCAGCCTTTGCGGTTCACCTCCAGTCTAGGCGTCGAACGGCGCAGTCGGGGTGGCTGTGTGAGAAATTTTGGGCTTTGCCTGAACGGCTGCCAAGGTGGTCTGCGTGCGCGTGTTAAATATTCGTTGTGAGAAAACTGATTGAACAGCTTATGAAATTTGGCCTCGTTGGCGTGATCGCCTTCATTATCGACTGGGGCATTCTGAATCTTCTCGTCGGCGTATTCCGCATGCACAACGTGCTCGCCGCAACCATCTCGTTCATTATTTCCCTGATTTTCAACTACATTGCCAGCATGAAACTGGTGTTCAAGCACCGTGACGACATGGCCCGCTGGATGGAAATCCTCATTTTCGTGATTGGCGCGCTGATCGGCCTGTTCATGAACGACGCCATTATCTGGATCTCCACGTATGGCATGAACCATGATGCCTACGTGTCGCAGAGCACCGAATACCTGATCCGCACCAACGTCGGCAAGCTCATCGCCACCGCCGTGGTGATGGTGTGGAACTTCCTGACACGCAAATGGTTGCTCGACGATACGCACACCAACGCCATGAACCGTTTGCGCAAAGCCGACAACCGCCTCACGCCGGAAGAGCTGGAAGCCAAGTGGCAGAACAGCTTCTCGCACAAGCTTGGCATATGGTCGCTGGAACACACTCCCAACGGTTGGCCCAAGTAGTCCTGAATTCGGAAAATCTGCCTGCACAACCCGGAAATCTGCCCTGATCAAATCTGCCCTGATTCCCGACTCGCGCAGACGGCCGGACAGTCCTGAATATGAAAAGGCGGTGCTTACACCTATAAAGGTATAAGCACCGCCTTTTCGTATGCTCTGCATGCTTTACGTGCGAAAGGTCACACGCTTACGGTGGTAAGCATGGGCTGCTCGGTGGAGTCCTTGATCTGCTTGAAGCCGAACAGGGCGATCGCCAGCGAGGTGAGCGCCAGAGCCGTCACTACAATGAAACCACCGTGTGATCCCATACGGTCGATGAACTGGCCGGCAATCGCCGAGCCGACGGAACCGCCGATTGAGTTCATCGCACCCATCCAGGCCATGCCTTCGGTGAAGCGTGTGGGCGGCACCAAGTGCAGCATCAGCTGGTTGCCGTTCACCCACGTCGGTGCCTGGCATACGCCGATGAACAGGTAGATGATCATGATCACCCACAGATGTTTGGCGAACATGAACGAGCCGATGCCTAGATCGACCACGGCAAGGCAGAAGTAGAAACGCTTCCACAGCGGAATAGTCCAATTCTTTGCGCCATACACGAGCGCGCCGATCAGCGAGCTGAACGAGAAGCAGGCGAACACGAAACCGGTGTACTGCTTCATATTCGCTTCCGTGGCGAACGCGACGATCGAAATGCTGGCGGCCGACTGGAACGCGCCCAAACCGAACCACGTCACGCATACGGCGATTAGGCCCGGCCCCCAAATCGATTCCTTGCGCCCGGCATTCACATCGGCGGCGGCCTGATCCATGGCGGCCTGCACTTCCGCAGCCGTTTTGCCTTCGGAACGTGCGCGATCGCGAGCGTACTCAATGGCCGCTTCCGCCTGCAACGCCTTGGAACGGGCGGCTTCGCGCTCACGGTATTCCTTGCGGGTCATGCCCGCTTCGCGAGCCAGCTGCGTCTGCGATTTCGGCTCGGTGGAAAGTTCGGTGAGGAACATGAGCGCGCCGACCACCACACACACGCCAGTGAATGAGAATGCCAACAGCCCGGAAATCACGGCCAGTGTGGAGGCGAGCGGATTGCCGATCACCCACATGCATTCGTCGAACACGCCGGAAAGCGAAAGCGCGCGGTTGGTTTTCTCCGTGTCACCTTTAAGCAGCGTGGTCCAACGCTGACGGCTCATCGCGCCCCACGGCGGAATCGCCGCCATGAACGGTACGATACAGAACAGAATCCACGACGGCACTCGGGCGGTGATACAGGAAACCAGTGCGGTCGCCGCAATCATCCACACGATGATTGTCGGAATCGACACCTGACGCTGGCCGAACTTGTCAACCAGCTTGCCGAGCACCGGGCTCGCAACGGCCAGCGCGATCGCCTGCACGGCCGTCAGCGCGCCTGCCAGCGAATAATTGCCGTAATAATGCTGCACGGAAATCGTAATCGTCATGCCGACCATCGGGAACGGCATGCATGCGATCACTGAACCGACCGAAAATCGGGCGGTGTGCGGTATGCGAAGAAGCTCCGCGTACCCTCCGAAAAGATGTTGGCCGATGCTTTTGGCGCCGGCGAGGACTGAATTGGTCATGTTTTGCCGCTCCTTTCTGCTCACGGTTGGTGCTTGCGTCCGCTGCGTTGCGTTGCCGCGGACCGCTTGATATACCCTCGTTCTGTCTTGATTGTTTGCTCTCCAGCCCCAGTCTCTCACTTCAACCTTGCTTGAACGTCAATCGATTGACGTTCAAGCGTGTTGCATAGGGGGTGGAGACTGGTTGTGTGCCATTTTCTTGAACTAGACAACTTTATGCGGAGGTACTGTCGCAACACGCGGTGCATTGAGGTTGGCAGACATAATTCGATTGGCTATTTTGTAAGTACTCACCACACGTTCACTTGGTGGACGAAAAGATGTCCGGCGGGCGAAAGACGGTTGTTGCAAAATGGTTGCGCAACGCTTCCAAAGCTTGCGATTGCAGAATTTTCGTTCCATCGGTCAACGTCAGCAGTCCGGCAGCATCTTGCGGAAAGGCGGTAGGGATGCCCGCAACAACCATCCATTTCGTACGTCACGGCAAAGTCGAAAATCCAGGGCATTTGCTCTACGAACGACTGCCCGGATTCCACCTGTCGGAAGTGGGTGTGCGCATGGCGCAGGCGACCGCGCACTACATTGCCGTCAATCCACGACTCAACACAGTTTCCGCCATCTACTCGTCGCCGCTGGAACGCACGCGCGAAACGGCCGGCGAAATCCTCACCGCACTCAACGAAGTGCGTGAAACCCGTGGCGAGGAGCCGCTGAAACTCACCACCGACGAGCGCATCATCGAAGCGCGCAACGAATTCCGCGGCACGCGCATCGGCTACGGCGAAGGCGCACTCTGGAAAAACGGCAACTGGAAGCTGGTACGCAACCTGTGGAAGCCAAGCTGGGGTGAAAGCTACCAGTCGATCGCGCATCGTGTGCAAGCGTTCGCCCTCGAAAAAGTGGGGGAGCATCCCGGCGAGCAAATCATCGTAGTCAGCCATGAATCGCCCATCTGGAGCTACAGGCACATGCTGGAAACCGGGCACCCGGAACATAATATGCTGCTACGCCATACGGCACTCGCCTCCATCACTTCCATTACGTACGATTGCGATACACGCAAAGTATTGTCGATCGCTTACGTCGATCCCGCGGCCGACGTGAAATAGCGCATAATGCGGCATGGAATCGCCGGATTGGAAACTTTTGACCGAGACACGCGACAATGAGTGCGGCGGTTGTTGAAAGAACGGGGATTCCATGCAATCATGGAAGGGCTGGATGCTGTTGGGTCCAGTGAGGAAAACAAAATGTCGAAGCTGCAAAGGGGCACGCATGGCTTTCACTATCAACAACGGAGCGCTTTATCAATTATTCGATAGGCCTCATATGAAAATTGCCATCGAAAGCTGTGTTGGAGTGGTGGAATTATGGCCGCTGCAAACCGTTCAGGAGATGGAGAATGACGCAAAGTACACGGAAGATCTGCAAGTAAGATTCTCCTGCACCATGGCAAGGGCAATGCTGCGATTGTCCCACGGGATTAACCCGTCCGTGGCGGAAGCCGTGTACGAGGGAATGGACGAGATTCCGGGTTGCGATCCGGAAATTGTGCAAGCGCTCACGCGGGCCAATCAGGCATACGATGTGATGCGCAATTATTCCGAAACCAACAATGCCGACCTGTTCTTCGAAGCGGCCGACATTCTGGGCATCTTCATCGACGCCCATGTCGAGACGGAAGTCCGCAATATACTGCAAAAGATCGTGGAGTACATTCGGCAGAGCGTCAGCCTGGGCTTCGACGGCGGAGCGCTGGAAGATGTCAACTACTGCTACGCTTTCACCACGACCCCAAGGACGCTCACCGGGCGATTCCTCGCGGCGCTCGCGGTGGGTGACGGTCTGATGAATCTCATGTGCGAAGGCATTGACGATGTGGACGAACAGACCGTGCGCGTGCTGCCGGTGATGCTGTACATCAACGAGTTGTGCGAGCAGATGGCTGTTCCGCCGATCTATGTCGGCGACGTGACCTTGTCTCGAATGGTTGCGCTGCGTAATGCTGTGCGTGAGGCGGGCAGGGCAACGCCACTCGAGGAGAATTCCTTCTGCGACAACACATTCACCATAACCGCGGACAATGTCATTCCGTGCGCGGGCATGGAGTGGGATCATCATGCGGAGTGCCTGCGTTGGGATCCGAAGAGGGCCGAGCAGGAAGCCAAAGATGAGGATGAACGTAAGAGCAAGGAAGCGCTCGCTGAAAAGTTCAATTTGATGACGGACGCTATGAAAAGTATGAGCTACATGGATGATTCCGATGATTCTGGTGATTCAGGCGAAGGTGCGGATGCTGCGTGACGTGGGCAATCCGAGATAATCCGAATTAGTGGGAATTATCGATATAGGAATAAGAAAATCCCGGCACTTGCGATTGCGGTGCCGGGATTTTCTTTATGTAGTACTGATTATTGCAAGTTCGGTTCTTAAGTTCAGTGCTGAACAGGCATATTTCGTCAGTGCTGTATGTTGCCGTACGCGGTAGGATCGTCGGAATCGTCGGAATCGTCGGAATCGTCGGATCCGTACGGGGTCTGGCCCTGCGAATCGTTGCCGAACGTGGGGCGATCGAACTGCGTCTGGTCAAGCTGGGTGGACTGTTCCGGAACCGTAGGCAGCGGAGGCATGCTCGGCATGGAAGGGGCTTCGGGTGCCGGGGCTGCATGCGGAGTTGCCGGGGCGGCCGGAGTGTACTGGGCGGCTGGAGCGGCTGGCATCGCAGGTGCTGCGTACTGATCGGTCGGAGTTCCGTAAGGAGCGCCATACGGGTTGCCGTACGGAGTGTTGGTGGCTGCCGGGGCTGGGGTCGGAGCGCCATACGGGTCTGCGGTGGGCATTGCCGGAGTCGGCGCAGGCATTGCAGGTGCCGGAGCGGCTGCCGCATACGGATCCCGGCATACT
>OBXF01000385.1_pt1 | contig 41903 bp, 35 predicted proteins | sample 1495371 | NCBI WGS metagenome assembly OBXF01 (sample SAMEA2580143, study PRJEB22360) | human gut metagenome | biome: human gut; feature: human-associated habitat; material: faeces | place: Denmark | collected 2008/2010 | reverse complement strand
GTGGTCCACAGATCATTGCTCTCATCCTGCCAGCGGCGTGGGGAGAGTATCTGAGATGCTGTCACCGGCTGGTGGTCCTCACCGAAACGGTACGTCAGTGCAGCCTGTGCCAGAGCCCGTTGTGCAGGTGGCGGCAACATCAGCGACTGCATGGCATCCCGCTTCTCTTCCACACGGTCAAAAATCCCCAGCACTTCATACGCTCCCTCAATCACCTGACTTACGACATCTCCTTTGTGCGGCACCCGCACCTCGCCAAACGACTCACCGCAGACAAGCCCGTTCTGGCATACCGCACGGAATAGTCCCGGTAGCATCTGATACGAACTGGAGCCATCGTGAGAATTGAGCAAAATGATTTCCGGCACTTGTTTGCCGGTAATTTGTCCCTCCCGACGCAGGCGCAGCATGTGCTTTGTATGCTCACGACGCCCTGGGTCACGCACTCTGGTCTGGCAGGCAAAGAAGGGCTGAAAGCCTTCGTGCTGCAGGTTTTCAAGAACGGTAATGGTTGGTATCCAGGTATATCGTGCGCTGCGTGACGCGTGCTTGTCCTCGCTGAAGACACTGGGCACCACGCGAAACAGCTCTTCACGGGTTAACGGACGGTCACGACGAATAAGGTTTGCTGCGCCAAAGCGCGAAGCCAGACGGGTCATAATCAGACTCCTCATGATGGAAAATTAAATACAAAAAGCCCCGCCGCAAAGTCGCGGCAGGGCTCAGGAAACTACGGGTTAGAAGGGTTAATGTTCAGAAGAAGAAATTCCAGACTGCACGGGCGACTGATACCACGATGTCGCGCACAGACTGGATGACTGACCGAACCTGGGCCGGTATCAGGGGCATGGAACTTACTGTATCCAGTACCGAGCCGACCGTTTCCCCAAAATCGTCACAGGCTTTTTTATTAACGGCATCGGTACGAAGCGGCGCACTGAGTTGTACCGATACCGGACTGCTGGCCTCGCGTGGCAGGCAACGCATCATACGCTCTGCCATTACCCGCAGTCCCCATTGCAGACGAACCGACACCGCACAGATCGGATTTACTGGTTGGAACAACTCATGTAGCAGACAGATTTTACGGCTGATATTTTGTTTCTGCTCTGTAGACAACTTTTCACCACCGCAGGTGGGTTCAACCTTGTCGGACTGACTGATAACAAACAACACCTTATGCCGGTATGCCTCACCAATCACCTCCCGGTAAAAATGTTCATCCACCGCCAGCGCTCGATCATCGGCCTTGATCAACCACAGCACCAGGTCGAGCCGAGGAAGTTGTTCACGGTAGAGTGCGGCATATTCAGCATCCCGTAGTTCGGACTCCCCAACACCGGGTAGATCCATAATAGTCATAGTGCGTTTGCCGAGCTGCAGGCGAAACTGCAGTGGTTTTCGAGTACAGGCAGACACATCACTGACCGGTGATATATCCCCAGCAAACAGGGTATTGCACAGGCTGCTCTTTCCTGTCCCGGTTTTGCCCATAATGCCTATCACCGGCTCATAGTGAGTAAGCTGATTTATATGCTGCAGAATGCGTTCAGTGACCCATTGGGGCAGGCCGGAAAGCGGTTGCTGCAGTGAGTGCAGACCGTCAAATTGTTTCATTACTGCTCCTCTGAAAAAGAATACAAAAACGGCAGAACCTCGTGGTTCTGCCGTTAATGGGGTGTGTTCAGAGTGATAATATATATCTGTGATCTTTTTTAATTTTCCCAACTTTTCAGTTTAGCTTTTGCGTATGCATCATTGATCAGCATCTCAATCAATTCATTGATTTTCATTTCATTTTGACTTGCCAGATAATCAAGTTGTCTCTTACTGTCTTTGCTAATATAGGTATTGAGAACCTTTTTGTTTGCAACACTATCTCTGAATTTTTTCTGACCCCATGCTTTTTTTGTTTTTATAATAAACAATTCACCTTCAGCATCGGCTTTATTCTCAACCCATTGATCAAATATTGAGTGAACTTTCAGATTCAAATTTTTTTCAAACCAAAAATCCACATTACCATTGATCATTTTGTTCTTATCGAAGTAAGACATCACCCACTGATAATCTGCCAGGTATTTAGCATCATATCTGGTTGATGAGAACCAGAATGGATTGCCAAATTTTTTCTGGATACGGAGCCAGGAATTTTTCAAACGTTCTAAGTTTGAACGAATATGGTTAAAGCTTGATACACGACATTGGTAGTCGATCAAAAGAATTAACCCCTCATAATTTACACCACCCTTGTCAGAACCAAGGCTCCATTCAGGTAAAGTGATATCAAGAAGAGAGGGGGTGTTATTATTTGTATATAGCTTATATTCGGCATGAATATAATTAGCAACAAATGACAACGAACGCTCACAATCAATCCACTCAAGTTCACTAAAAGGTATTAACTTACCCTCAACCTCTCGCTTACTCGTTTCAAAGAAATCTTCCGCACTCCAATACTTAACCATTTCTTTTTTATTCATATAGTTAATGCAAGACTCTTTGAAAAGAGTGGCATCACCTATTCTTTCCACTAATTCACGAGACTCATCAACATGCATTAATGCTGAGCGAAAGATATCCCAGTAAAGCCATAAATTTACTCTTTTCGTCCAGAGACTGGTCACTCGTTTTCCTGCACTCATCATAACCTCAAACGTAACAACAATCGTAGAACAAGCCGTAGCACTCTACGTAGTATACTACGTTATTTTTTTGACTATCATAAGCCTCTACACCTGTACTTAATGCCTTGATTTCAATCATACCGGAGAAACTTTGACCTAAATCATGTAGAGCGCCTCCCTGGAAATACTGAAAATTGTCTCTTCGCCCCCCCAACGACAGCCAAGGGTAACAGGTTGTATGAATGTAAAAACTGTAGAAAAATGGAGGCGTCTATCAGGTTAAAACATAATTAAGGTTAATTGGTATTATAGAAAGGAGATCTCAATCTAACATCCCAACCTCGGGATGATAGATATCCGTCATAAGTGATTGAACCCTGCTTGACAGAAAAAACAGATGCACTAGTTCCTTTGAATGCATCCAAAGGAACAGAGCAATGAAAAGACATTACCCACATTTAAAGAAAATCACCCCTAACGACTTCCTGCTGAATTTGATTAATCACCATTTCAATCAGATCCTGGCATGTCACGCCAAGATACTGGCATTTCGAATGGATTTTGATTATCAGCGGGGTACTAATCGATTCATTCGTAACTCCTCGATAGAAATACAGGATGACCTCAGAGAGCTTACTCAGACAATGATTAGCCTTCCTGGCGTTATCGGTAGTTTCTGGGTACTGGAATGGACATTAGAAGGGGCAGTTCATGCCCATGCTATTTTTTATCTTAATGGTCGGGAACATCAGAAATCATTCCCATTCATTTTAAAGGCAGGGGAACTGTGGCATCAAATTACCTATGGCGAGGGAAAGTACCAGCGATGCAAACCAAAGGAATATCATCAGGACAACATTAACAATGTCGTTGAATATCACAATAACGAAGCCATAAACAGTCTCAGACGTATAGCCAGTTATCTAACAAAAGAAGACCAAAAATATGGTTATCTAATTTGGGGATGTAATGAGGTCCCCTCGCCTGCAAGGCAGGGTAGACCAAGAAAGTTTAGTTAGTTTTTAACAGCAGCACCGGTTGCTATGCCGGAGCGGGCAGCAGAATAACCCCGACTCCGGTTTCCATTTAGCTACCGGAGAATTAAACCATGAACAGTAAACCATCCCTGTTTGAAGATCAGTTCGTTGATATGACTTTCATCACCCGCCTGCTGGGGGTCAGTGATAAGTGGATTTACCGACTCATCAAAGATGGCATATTCCCAAAACCCATCAAACTGGGGCGAAGTTCACGATGGCTACAGAGTGAAGTGGAAGCCTGGCTACAGGCGAGAATCCACGAATCACGCAGCTAAATACCTCTCCTTACATATCATTTTCCTGACAGGCAAATTCTTTATCCTCTCATAGCGGAGGTTTGCGGCTGCCTGTCATTCAGTATTCAGGGATAATCCACCATGAAAGAGACAAAGACGCGATATAACAGTTTGCTAGTCAGCTATCAACGCTGGCTAAACGGGTTCACAAAACTGGCCATCATAAATGGCATGTGTCATCCCAATATTCAGGCCAGCCACCATTTGATGGTGGGCAGTCTGTACTTTCCCGGCGTAGGGCAGATGACTGCAGTGGTACCACAATGCCTTTACCGACTGATTTACGGAAGTCAGCATCCAGAGCCAGTGTCGGTATTGACTGATATGCAAATCAGTCTTGAGACAAAGCAAAAAACTTTACTGCACCACCCAATGCTGGAAGGGATATTGCTGAGTGAATGTATCCGCCTGAAACAACGTCCACTAGCAAATAGGCTGATTAGCCTGTTACACCAATTCAGTTCACCGGAGCATCGCCACAAACTGGTCTGGCTATGTTGGTAAGATTTGATGATGGGTGCGACGCTGGAAGACTGGTTGGATAACCTGAAACGTAAGGCACCTGAAGATCTAGGCTTGTGGCTGGTTGGACGGCAGGAGGAAAACATATCTCTTACACAAATAATGGATGAATATCTGCTATTTACCGGCCACTAATATCAGTTCCGATCTGTGCCTAACCGTTTTACTCCTAGAAAAAAAGCAGAGTTCCTCCCCCTACTCTCCGCGTGATCTCAATAATGCCCTCTTTATTGTCAACGCCACGATCTTTGACCGTTATTTGCCATTTTCATGCCCGCTAAGATACTTTCGTTACTGATGCTGTCCGCTTTTCACCATTTCATCTTCACTGATTGGCGTTGCGTTTTTGGTCAGCACACCAGCTTTGCGTTTCTCCTTTAACCAGTAACTTTCTCCTTTGATATTCAGCGTGGTTGAGTGATGCAGCAGCCGATCCAGGATCGCCGTTGCCAGTACGTTATCTCCGAACATCTCTCCCCAGTCTGCGAAGCCTTTGTTTGACGTCAGGATGATGCTCGCTTTTTCATATCGACGGTTCAGTAGCCGGAAGAACAGGCTGGCTTCCTCTCTGGTCATTGGCAGATAGCCTATTTCATCCAGGATCAGTACCCGATGCCCTGCATCCGTCGCTTTCACGCAGAGAGCAACGACCAGACGGTTTTTTCCGACACCTGGAGGTCCCAGCAGGATCACGTTTTCGCTGCGCTCCACGAACGCCAGACCGGTCAGCTCCTGGACAACTTTACGATCAATGCCCGGCTAGAAGGTAAAGTCGAACTGCTTCAGCGTTTTGGTCCACGGCAGACGAGCCTGCTTCATCCGGGACTCCATGCCACGCTGATGCCTGCCGTTCCATTCCTGCTGCAGCGCCATGCACAGGAACTCCCGGTAGTTCAGCTCTTTTTTAGACGCCTGCTCCAGCAGGCTTTCAACGTGATAACCCAGGTGCTCCATTTTCAGGCGACTCAGCAGTACTTCAAGTTCAGGCATCACATTAACTCCTCATACGCACTCAGAGGCCGATGCTCCACCATGCTGACCTGCTTCCAGAGCGGGGCATGATGTTCCGGCACTGTCTGCCAGCCGGACGATGCTGAACAGAGACGGAGTGATGCCACCAGTTGCTCATTACTGTAGATCCGCAACTCATAATCCAGCGATATTCGTATCGAGACCGGCTGACCATACAGCGTTTCGGGAACGCTGTAACGATTGCCGCCAACTTCAATATAGCTGTCCCAGGACACATGGCGGATGTCGAAGTAGCTGGTATCGAAGTCCGTATCCGGCAACGGCTGCAGATGCTCCTGTTCCAGCGCGAAGCGCTGCTCTGGTGTTTGTCTGAACTGGCGAAGCTCCCGTTTATCAGCAACTTCAGTCATCCGCTGCTCCAGTTGCTGGTTTACATGGGTGACGCTGTCGAACCTGCGGTACATAAGCATACAAAGCTGAAATGACACTTCATTTCTTTAATGTTGGATTTTTAGTTTTTAGATTTAGCTCAATTATTTCTTTTAAATTCAGAGGTATAAAACCCTTGCACGTGTCTCATAATTTGATATAAAAATTAAGGAATTTTAATGAGTTCTCACCATTACTATCCACAGCTACGATGGAAACCTGCTGAGTATGAGTCTCTGATGCAGCTAAATCAGACAACAATCTCAGGAATTACTCCCATCATTACCATTCTTGATATTGACTGGGACTACGAAAATGACTGTTATAAAAAATCGTTGAGCGGCTATTTATCTGACTTCGGTACTAATCTTGCAACGTCCTGGACACCGAATCGTCCAGTATTGTTAGATTTAAAGTATTTAGATAAACATGGTTCGAGTCGTTCTCATCCCTTAGATATGTGCATTAATGATGCCAGATCTCATGGAAAGGAGATTGTCCCTGTCGTTTCCCCAACATCCTCGGCAAACTACATACATGCTGTTCAGAGAAACGTATCTAATGGCGTAGCCATTTCACTTAGTCCAACGACGTGGCACGCGTTTCCACAACTGTTAAATCTGTTAAATCTTCAACCAAGTTTGATTGATATCATCATTGATTATGGCGATATCCAAAACGCCAACGATAACTTAAAACAACAGGCATTAGCCACGATCAACTCGCTTTCAGGACAAGCCCCTTGGAGAACGGTGATTTTATCTTCAACCTCTTATCCAAGCTCGCAAACGGGAATTCCACAGCATGTAATTCATCCTATTCCACGACATGAGTATGCTCTTTGGTTATATGTAGTACAGAATTTAGGCAATGGCAGGACACCATGTTTCAGTGATTATCCAACTGCAAGTGCCACCATTACGAGCGTGGACCCGCGATTCATGTCTCAGTATGTTGCGGTGAGATATTCGAATGACAATTCATGGATTTTTGTAAAGGGCACTGCCGTTAAGGGGAATGGATGGGGTCAAACGAAAACTCTATGTACTACTCTCGTCAATTCAGCTCTATATCAGGCATATGGTCCAAACTTTAGTTGGGGGGATCAGTACATTTATAATAGGGCTAACGGCACTAATAAATCAGGTGGCTCTAAAGAATGGCGCAAGGTAGCCCATACACACCATCTCACACTAGTAGTTAGGCAGTTAACTCTGTTATCACAAACTTTACCGGCTAGGCCCTAAGTTTCCAATCGATCCGTTTTTTTAATGCAGTTCTGATTTCAAGTCGTAGATCTTTAACCGGGATATGATTGGCAACGACATTCCATAATTCAAATCGGGGTTTGCTTTTGTAACCTTTAGAGCAGCCCCAACGTTCTAGAATATCAATGCATTCGTTTTTCCATAGCAACTGAGCAAGCATCAAAGAGTCATAATTTCTATTGAGCTTTTCACCACGCATGTGTTTGATACGAATTGCCCCTTTTGGCCCTACCGATACGGTCTTAACCCCCCACCAGTTAGGAATTATTTGAAGCGCTCCGTCGAGATGCTTATCTGCGACAACGAGCGTAACCTTATCCATAACGGCAGAATAATGCTTGATTTGTAACGGCAACCTTTCCAGGGAATCATGCTCGCTTTTTAGTTCGTAGCCGTGAAGAACTCCGTTAACTACAGCTATGTCTGCTCTACTGGCACCAAGGGAGATGGAAAATTCATCGATTACAAGACAATCAGGATCTAAATGCGATTCTTTCAAAAGCTTATGATGCACCGCAGTTCTAACATCTTGATCTTTCATGACTTCTCCCTCCCCCTTCGTCGTTAAATTATAGCGCACAGCATTTTACTGCATTCAGGGAATTTGGCTACTTCAATCACAAAAAAACATATCAAGTAAGTGAAGGCATATATCGGAGTATCAATCACTCCTTGCCATGACAACCATCCTTAATCTCGTGGAGAACGTCACACACAACAGCAACATAACCAATTACTGGCCCCAGTACCCCATCCCACAAAGAGAAAAGCATAACGATAAAGAACGCCGTTAATGCGCCCTGAATCGCCATTCTGTTCTCATGTAAAAGATGAAGTACCGGACCCTAGCCCACTGGCGGGGTGTAGTTCTGTATGTTCCCCCCTGAATTGTAGACATAAAAAAACCGCCAAGCAGCGGTTTCCTAGTTTTCAATGAGCTAGCTTAGTGTTCGTGCATCTGTATATATTTATGAAAGCAGAAAATAAAATTATCCGCTGCTTTCTTTAATATCTTTGGACATTCATCGCTAACTTGAGAAAGAGTTACAAATGGCTGAACCGATTTATTAACTTTAATAATCGCCTCTAAGAATTCATTTGACCTTTCGTCTGGCTTAACCAGCAACAATAAGTAGCGCTCGTTTTTTTGCGCTAAATCCAAAGCTGCTTGAAAATATTCAGGATAACCCAATGCATGATCATGTGTTTTGTAATCTCTCGCTAAATACTTAGTCATATTGAACACTACCGACTCAATGGAACAAAGATAGTCTAATGAGGCAATCCGGAGTTTTTCTTCAAGATTTAATTTTTCAGTGCGTTTCGCTTGTCTATCAGACAACTTGAAATTATTCTTTATCGCAAGCCATGCAATGATTGCAGGAATCGCACCAGCTATGAAAGAACCTAAAACCGTGTCCCAAGCGAAAGGTGTATCCAGTGTGATAGTTGGTAATTTATTTATAATTAGCGACTCTACAGCACCCGCAGGAAATGGAATACCTAACCAAGCCATAAAACCTCCTTTGTAAGTAGGGAGGATTTTAGCACAAGTGCAAGGCAGAGGGCACATTACCCTACAAACCACCCACTGGTTAATCGAGTGCGAGTGATGTGCCCTCTAATTCGCAGTATGGCGAGTTACATTCATGACGTGAATATCAAAACTAGCATTCACAGCATAAACATCACCTTGGCGATATGGAATGATCACCCTTCAATTTCCAAGAGGCACCATGACTAATCGCTCAACAAACAACACATTAATTATTACTCATTGCCCTGCGTGCGACCAGGTTCTGACCCTTGAGCCAATATTCGGTGGCACAAAGAATTTCACATGCCCAACCCACCGTACATTTAACCTCTCAAATACGGTGATCCAAATAGTGAATAATGACCAAAATCTCATGAGAAACCTTGGTAATCTTATAGAGCAAGGGCGCCATAACGACTTGAACCCAATTCTAATCGAAAACGTTCGTTAAGCTGAGGTTATTAATGAGTAAAAACCCGTTTAATAGAGGGTTTATGTAACTTCGGAAATATATCAAAACTAGACCAAATTACGTCTATTATGTCAACCTTTAGCATTCATTATCTATTTTTCAATTGATTCTGAATACTTCGACCAAGCAGTCGATAAAGCGGCTTCGTCTAGTCGTCCTACAACAAGCTTAAGCAAATTCCGACGAGATGAGCGCGACTTGTTCCACAACTGACGAGATATTGAAATCATTCGCACAAGTCCTGCCCCGGCATATTCTTTATAAAGTTCATTTCTGCGCTTTGCCGCCACATCCTGAACAGAAATCCACATCAAGCGAACTATGTCTTTAATAACTCGTGATTGAAGTTTTTTTACATGAAAATCTTGGAAGCTATTTCAGACATATTCGCAAATAGTGACTTGGTGCTAATAATCTAAATCAAATCCATAGCAATAACTTAGCTAGGTTTGCTGATGCTTTGGTAAAGATAAGAGCGCTCTACGCCATGCACATGAAGAGAACGCGTCTTCACGTAACGCCTCTACCGCATGAGCATACTGCTCACGCTGCTTTTCCAGCCCGGCCATTGGGCCAAGACAGGAAGCACCATCCGGGTTATTCGCAATAAAGCTACTCCATGCACCGAGAAGCTGGAGAAGGCGAATCGTGTGGCCCGTTGGGGCAGTATCAAAAATGATGTGATCGAAGCGGGCCAGTAGAGAAGTGTCAGTCAGTAAACTCGTCGAACGCAGAAATCTCTGTCGTACAAGCTCCTGAAAGCTGTTCACTGATGCTGTTAGCAACGTCATCTGGCAAATAGGCTGATTAGCCTGTTACACCAATTCAGTTCACCGGAGCATCGCCACAAACTGGTCTGGCTATGTTGGTAAGATTTGATGATGGGTGCGACGCTGGAAGACTGGTTGGATAACCTGAAACGTAAGGCACCTGAAGATCTAGGCTTGTGGCTGGTTGGACGGCAGGAGGAAAACATATCTCTTACACAAATAATGGATGAATACCTACTGTTTACCGGTAGTTGATATCTGTTCAGATTGCAGACCAAACCACGCACCCAACTATGGTAAAAGTAGAATTTATTCCCTCTTATACCTCATCATTTTCCAATAATATTTCCCTCATTCATCGGTTCACTTCGATGACCGAATAATATCTGACATTCAGAACTGAGGAAATCGATGAGTTCAAATATATTAGCATCCTGCGCTAGACTTGATGGCCTCGTCATAGGAGCCCCCAAATCTTGCAGTCGTTAGGAGCAACATGAGAATATTATAAATTTTCATTTATTATTAGCTAGTTACCAAAAAAAATTATCTACTATCCAATGGAACCTTATTTAAAGATCCCACTCAGGGAAAGCTGAGTGGGATCTTTTACTTTCACTGATCATGGAGCTGGAAACGCAAACGTAAAGATCCCTGCCCCACAACGCTGAAATGATTGCGCGTTTTGTCGCCCATCGGGTTTGGCAATTCAATAACGCGCCATTTATCTGGCGAAAATACATAAGGGACGTAGAGAATCCGATAACGTCGACTTGTGTCTTTCGCCACCGCACTGGCCACTCGAAGTTCATTTGCAGTCAGTTCAAATTCCTGACTATCTTCAAGGGTCGATTTGACTTCAAAAAGCCACTCCACTTTCGGTGTCTTCACCATAAAATCGTAGCCAGCTGAATCATCACCCTCTCCCCCCCCACAAAACGAGAACCGGTTGCCCGATACCCAACAGGCTTCATCCATATAATCAGTAAAACGCTCACGTAGATACTGAAAAGCCAGCCACTCGCTCGCCAACCCCATGGCTTGCTGCTGAGCGGGCGTCAATCTAGGCTCACGATACGCGCGCCCAGTTCTTTTTCCGCCACCACCGCCACTAGCCTGGCGCATTGCCGCCGCGCCAAAATCCATCAAGCTCTGCGTCTTGCTCTGGCTTCGCCCCTTCCAACTGCCATCAGCACTCGCCAGTTCCCGAAATTGCTCAGTAAACTGTGGGCTGTCCGTATCAAGTGACTGTCCGGCAAAAATGATACTCCGACGTTCTAGTTCCTGTTGCCGCTTTGCCTGCTCAGCGCGTTCCTTTTCTTCGGATACCCGGCTCATATCAAGGTTCAGCACATTATTATCCAAGCTGAGGGGCATCGTTGGCGGCCATAACCCAGCGCGCAGGCAGTAATCCGGTATTGAATCCAGTGCAAGGTACCGAAAATCGAGGAGGCCCTTATTTTCAAGTTGTCGGCAAAAGGCCTGAGGCTCGTTGTACTGCCAGTGAGAATGAACCTGAACACCATTCTGGCGGCACCAGGCGGAAACTTGCGGCTGAGCCTGCATGGCAAAATCGCGTACATTTTTACGATTCGCTTCTAATACTGCACTGAGCGTAGGCAATTCTTCATCGTTGTCCGGTCCCAACGCCTCAAAAAGCTGAGCATTAACCTGTGCATCCACCATTTCTTTGGTCAGGGTTTCATACGTCATAACCCATTCAGGATTGAAGGTAATGAAACCTAAAGATTTATGCTCAACATAGTTTGACAAATCGCCGCCGGCATCGAACGTCGCCAGATAGTGTCGGCGTAACCGACCTGAAACGTGCAAACGTTGCTGTCCGACATATGCCGTAAAAAGCCTACGTAACGTATCCTCATTGGAGAGTGGTGTTTCACCCAACGCTTCCAGCGCCAGATTAAACTGCCGAAAATTAAGTGACAGCATTTTTCTAAGTTCATTGAAATCGGTTGCTGTTTCACAGAATTCCAGCATCTTTTCAGCCGGATATTCGGTGTCAGAAAGATGTGATGCAATCCAATGACGCACATCAAATACCGATCTAGCTAAGGCATACTCCCGCTGGAGTTGCTGTGCCAGTTCAATGCCTTTGAAGTACGTTACCAAAGGACACAGCATGGTAATCACATGAGTAATGTCCATACGTAGCCGGGCGTAATGATCGCGGATCGTTTGCACATCGCAATTCATCTCCCATGCCAGGAGAGCGTCATCCGGTTTACTGAAAAAGCCATCATCCCGACCAACGGCAAGGCGCAAAAGCAAGGTTTCAATAAAACGTAACCGGGCATCCACTAGTCGTGATAGGTTGCGCGAAATCTTTGCTAAGGTCTGCCAGTTAAATACCAGCCCTTCTTCAATAATCAATGTTGGCATTGTTTCATGGGGCCAGGCATAGCTTATGAACGATTCCGTAGGCCTGGCATCTTCGCCCTGGATAGCAAACGAAAGGGTCTTACAGCGGCGCACTCTGATTGCGCGAAGTTGCTTTTCAACCGTTGAAGCATGCACGCCTCGTTCCAGATTTTCCGCTAGCAAAGCATGACCAATAACCATAATTTCCGGCAGCCAATGCATGCCGAAAGAAATAAGTAACGGGTCGCTCTCATCGGGATAAAACGACTCGCCATCAAGACGAAGTTGCACTCCGCCATCATCAATCTTGCGAGGTGAAAATCGTCCCATATCACTAAGGCGAGCTATGAGCTTGTCTGTCTCCTCTAACCCAATACTGAGTATTGCATAGCCCGCGGAAGCAAGCATTTGCGCTTCAGCCTTTTGTCCTGCGCTGGTTACAATTAACACTGGTGGCAGATCGATATTGCCGCGCAGCACTTCATGCTGTCCACGGCGAAATACAATCAAGTCCAGCCCGTCGGGCAGCGTAACGCCGCTATTGATAATTTCACGCCAGCTTCGTTGGTATTCCCGCTGCAAATCCGTCCTGTCGCCAGCATTCAACTGTGGAACGATGTTGATCAGCTCCCTCATGCGCTCCAAAGCCGTCTCGATATCGTTCCAGTCACGCAAACCAATTTTCGTAGAAAACAGGCGCTCCGCCAGTTGACTCTCTTCAACAATGTCAACGCTGTGCTCTAACAGATGATCCACAAAGCGTGGAGGTTTATTGCGCCGCTCTCGCGAAGCCCAGCACGTATTTGGACGTCTAAAACACAATCCTTCAGCAAGAGAGCTGGTGCAGGTAAGCCAAGCTTTAGTACGTAAAAAAGTGCCAAGCGGGGTAGGCAATGTCCGGGTGTCAGTTTGCGAAGGCGGGCGTTCAAAACGGCCGACCTCAAAGGTAAAAAACTCTGCATTCTGCGTCTTCAGAAAGGCAACAATCAGGGTGCATAACTGCTCCCGAAGATCTTCAGGAAATGAAGAATACTCAAGCTGCCCGGGCAGTCGCCATATTTTACCTTCCGTCGAGTAGACCGTCTGAGGATGGGAGAAACTTATCTGCGACCGCTGTACTTCAGCCCGCCAGTCACTGTCAAACCCTTCACGCTCATCTCCATTTCGTAAAAAGCTATTCCAACCGTCGCCATATGCACGCGTTTTTACCTTCGATTCAATGGGTTGTAACCCATCTGCAACACCTAGTACACGTAGGAATCGGATCCAGTCAGTTTTGCTGTTTTGCACTCTCCCCGGCCACTCTTGCGGCTCAACCATTAACAAGTCTGATGCCTGCCGGCAGTCCAGAGAGGTCGCCGCTGCTCCGGTTAAATAGCTTTCCACAACTTTCCCATTTTGCGTCCAGGAAGATGAAAACATTGCCTTGCTTGCCGCAGACCACCCCGACCGCACGGGAATATGGAGATCAGCTTTTTTCAACTCCGCATCGACAACGACGCTTCCAGCGCGCCATATCTCAAATGCCCAAAGCAGCGCATCCTGGCGCTGTTTGTTTGTTGCCTTATCACTCAGTGCCGTTTTCAGCCCTGACAAAGCTTTGACCGGGTCGTACTCTCTTATCAGATCAGCGGAGGTAAATGCATTGAACGTCGCCGCACTAAGCAGGATTCTTTCATCCAGAAATCGGTAGCGCCGGGAAATAATCGCAGGCGGTAATGGAATCCCGGAACGCTTCTCTTTCTTTTTCTCACCTCTGGAGACATGCCGACGCACAAATACGCCATTGTGTTCATTACTGTTATGTCCTCCAGCGGGCTGAAGTTTACCTTGGCGGTCATATAGAATTGGGCAGTTTTCAAGCGTACTAAGTTTTACTTTTACCGCCGCAAACAACGTGATCAGATCATCATAAAATTTGCTCCAACTAGCAGCGGGCGATTTCCGTTCCACCAACGAACGGGCAAAAGCTTCTGCCCATTTTCTCAGTGTCTGAGTCGAAGGGTCTAACGACTGAAATAAATAGGAGAATTTAGTTATCTCCCGTAAACGTGCTACGCGCGGCGTATTCAACTCGCCAGAAACCAACTGTGCACCACTGTATCTAGCAATATCTTTCGGCTTCAGGATGTTAAATTTACCATCAGGCCAAATACTGACTTCCTCCAGGCTCGACCATTGCTGCTTTCCTTGCGGGGTTATCACCGGAATCAAGCGGACTTTGCTGAACGATGTTCCCTTGCCTTCCATTGCAGTTTGCATCATGCGACGATGTTCTCCCGTCCAGGCAAATAGATCAAAAACCGCAGATGCACCGACAGCCAGCTCACGAGATACGACGGACAAAGCCGCAGTGGCACAGGTTTCTGCAGCCACTTCCATTAACAAGCGGTTCAATGGCAGATTCATATTCGTATTACGCCTATCAATATCGGCAAAAAATGGCGCATCGATATAGCCGCAAATCGGTGAGGTGGCTTCTCCCCCCATAGGCAAAAAGTTGTATAGTCTTCCAGATGTTACCGTCGATTTGTTTAGACCTACTGCGACAGAAACAATCGGTGTTCCTTTCCAGTCCCGCCAACGCTTTAACTGTGGTGCCATCAATAAGCTGTCGATCACAGCTTGCTGCACGCGCGCTTTATCAACATTGCTTCTGGCTACTAAAAAACGTTTCCTCTGACCAACATTAACTTCGTAGAGCGTGACATCTGGCGCGTCGGGAATTCTGCCCAGCAACTTTTGCTGCCGCTGCAGGATGTGCTTTTCGGATTTCCCATCCGGGGTCACGATCTCGATACTGATTTCAATAATACGATCGAGGAACAGCATCAGCGGTACATCGCGATTGGTCAGCTCTTGTACTTGCGTTCTGGCCAGCATAACCGCAGCTTCAGTTTCCAACGGTGCCACGATAACGGTGGAGAACCCATTGCGGGCAAAAGTACGAACATCATCCGATTGCTCCTCCAGAGGAACAGGCACTAGATAGCGGGGAACTATTTTGGCAACCTCGTAGCTAGTAGCGTCATCAACGTCAAGATCGCAAATACTTTTCGCAATTTCGTTGGTATCTGCAAAACGGAAACAGTACCCCTCAAATCTCTCCTTCCCGTTTGTATTTGAGCAAGAATAGATCTTGACAGATTGGGTCAGCGCCTCAATGCTACGAAATCCGAGCCCCTTGTTACCAATCCCTTCACCAATTTCTTTAGAACTGATCGCCAAGTTTTTTACTGCTTCAACATCCTGATGGCGGAATCCTCGCCCCTCGTTGGCGATATATAGTGTTCCCCCGGAAGAGTTTTCTAACACTAGACGGACGGCTATCCGTCCATTTTCTTCGGAGTTGTGCGCATCATGAGCATTTTGAATCAGTTCATAAATGACTCGGTTACCATACTCAGTTCCGATTACCTCATTGAGGTTTTGCAGACTTTGATAAACTTTTAATCCATGTTTGTGCGCCTGAACGGCATGTCTGAGAACACGTTCAACGCCTTGCAGCAATTCATCTTTCGCCTGATGTGTCTCCCACTGCTGTAGATCTGCTGCTCCGCTCATGATTGCTTCCACGCTATTGGTGTGGTGATTGATAAACGTTAATGGTAATACGTGGCGTTTAGGATTCCTATCTATGCAGCGAAGAGGTTTGCAGTACCCAGTTTCCACATTTAACAGATAGGGTAGGAAGCTTTTGTGACAACTCACCGGATAAAAATACACCATAGCTATTTACATGCTCTGTATAAGGTATTAGTTTCAAAGAATTATCTCCGTAAAGGACTATGACATGACCACCACTGTAAATTTATCCAATACAGATGATCTCATGAACCATTTACATTGGTTTCAACAAACAATTCCAAATCCTGCGGCAAAATCGCACCGTGGTGTAGCTATCAATTATTTGGATTTGAATGAGCGAAGAGATTCTTTTATAAGAGAATTAAAAAGCACAGCATCAAATTGGGTATATTCAAAAAAAAAGTACAGTGCAATTCTTAACAAAGAACTAAAATCGAGAAATCATGACTTACAAAATACAATAAGCTATCTCCATGAATTAATGGCACTAAAATTTAGAAAAGGCTGTCCTCAAGGACAGTATGGCGAACTCTTATTATTTAATTTTATACAGCATTTTTTCCAAGCAGCTCCGTTATTGAGAAAAATGCCAATAACGACGAACCCGGGATTAGAACGACACGGCGCTGATGCAATACATTATTTCGATAATGGTGATAAGCAAATATTTTTCTTGGGTGAGTCAAAGTGTTATGAATCTAAGTATAAATTTAACGAAGCACTTTCCTCATCTGTAAATAGCATCTTGAATTCAATTCAGAACATAGAAAACGAATTACTACTTTATAGATATGATGATTTTATAGAACCAGAGCTGCAATCGATTGCGGATTCCTTATTGAAAGGGAAATTAGAAAACCCCATTTTCGAATTGGTTTGTTTGATTGTCTATGAAGAAAACAAAAATACAGCAGCGGCTACTGCCTCCGAAATAAGAAAAAAAATTGAAGAATGTGTTGAAGACAGATGGAAAAATGTAAATGCAAATTTATATGCTAATTTTAACATGTCATACATTAGCAGGATACATTATATTGTTTTCCCGTCTTGGTCGTTATCTAATTTGTTAATTAATTTTGAAGGATAGGTTATGAACGATAAAAATGTGATTTTTAATTTACTATCTTTCGAACTAAGAGATTTTGCAATCCGTTTAAACTTAATTAATGGTGAGAGAAAAAAAATAGACAGAGAATTATTGCTAAATGCACTTAGATTACTGAACAAGATTGCAAACAGCGATACTAGCGACGACAACAGACAATTGGCAATGATAGCGATTTCTTTAATTTGGACGCATTGCAATGAGAATGATAAAGATACCTTAAGGCAGATCATTTCCCCAACATTATCTTACATTGGTTTTTCACCCAGTAATAAGATGATGGATGACTCCTTAAAAAATGATGGTATCTACTCCTATTATGGCAGCTATTTTGACAAGTTAAAAATAATTGTAAACGAATTAAAAAACAAGGTAACGATAAATAAAAAAGATTATATCCTAACGGAATTCCAACATGAACTCTGGGATGCAATAGACAATAACAAAATAATAGGGATATCCGCTCCGACATCAGCAGGGAAATCATTTCTGCTATATTTAAAAACAATTCAACTATTAATAAAAGGTGCAAAAAAAATTGTTTACGTTGTACCTACGCTAAGTTTAATAAGCCAAGTCACTACCGATCTTTCCAACCTTTTCAAAACCCACAAACTTAAAGGAATAGATATACTAAATTCATTTGAAGAAGGGCGTGAGCATTTTGTCTATGTGTTAACACAAGAAAGAGCAATATCAGTATTTTCACATGAAGCTATTGATAGCCTAGATTTATTAATAGTTGATGAAATTCAGAACATAGAACGTGCGGATAGCGAAAATAATGACAGGGCAAAAATACTCTACGATGTTTTAATGGATGTCCGAACTGATATACAGGTTGATAAAATAATTCTCAGCGGTCCACGTTTGAAAAACATTGGCGGTTTAAGCTTTGACATTTTTGGTGAAATTTCAGAAGAGAGAAAGACAGATGTACCTCCCGTATTAAGTCTTACATATTCAATATCAAAAGAAAATGATATGTATTATATTAACCAGTACTCGCCATTTTCGCCACAGCCTATTTCAGCTCCTATAGAGAATATTGACTTAATAAAAGGCATAGGAGCATCACAATACAACGCAGCATTTAACTCTTATTTACATGGAATACTAAAAAAACTAAAAGATGATAGTAATATCATCTTTTCACCAACAACAAGGCAAGCTAGAAAATCAGCAAAAGAATACTGTGAAGTATCATCCCTAATTTCCAACCCTAAATTAAAGAGTCTTTCCTTATATCTTAAAACCTCTGTTCATAAGCACTATGAACTTGCAGAGTTTGTCAGCTATGGAGTAGCTTACCACACCAGTAGAATTCCAATGCATGTGCGTAAAAGTATTGAGCATGCTGTATCCAAGAACTATATAAAAAGCCTCTTCTGCACTACAACATTAATGCAAGGTGTAAATTTACCGGCGAAAAATATAATCATAAGAAATCCTAACTTATTTGTACGCAAAGGAGAAACTTCAGCAAAACTATCCCCTTATGAGTTTGCAAATCTAAGAGGAAGAGCAGGTCGATTACTTACAGACTTTGTCGGAAGAACAATAGTTTTGGATGAAAATTCATTTGAATCGCACAGAGAAGAAAATGAAACGCTATTCTCTAATGAATATAAGGAAATTAAAACAGGTTACCATGATTTGTATTTGAGAGACATTGATTATATTAATGAAAAATTAGATAGTTCTTCTTTAGTTTCGACAGGCAATTCAAAAAATATGATAACCTATATTCGGCAAATGTTCTTCAGGCATGGGAATGACGCTTTACCAAGATTAAATAATGTTGGTATAGTTTTAGATGACTTCTACGTTAAAAAGATAATCTCCGGCCTTGAGGATATACTGGTACCGCGGGAAATTATTTTACAAAATAGATACTGGGACCCTTTTGATTTAAATGAGTTATATTTACTCATGAAAAAAACCAACTCACACATTCCAACTGCAATATTTAAAACGGATTTATGCAATGTTTTTATGTCATGGCTAAAAACAATGATGGATAATTTCAAATATTATTTCGAGAGATATATTGGCCAAGTTCATGACGAAAGATTCTTGTTTGGTATAGCAAAAAGCGCTGAAGGTTGGGTAAGGGAAAATTCATTACGTGAAATATTGGAGAATAGATTTCCAATTTACAATAATGAATTACATGAAAACTTGGACAAAGAGATTGATAAACTAACAAAACATGTTAGCTTTGCCTTACCCATGTTATTAAAACCAGTTGCAGATATTAGTGGCAGTAGCAGCATTATATCGCAGATAGAATTAGGATTATACAGTGAGATATCTCGCCATTTGAGTGACAGAGGGGTACCCAGGGAAACAGCAATTAAGATTAGAAAATTTCACTCAGAAAATAAAATACAGTTCTTAGACCTAAAGAGAGCTATGAACGAATTAAATGAATGGGAACTTCAACATATTTCACACTTATTATAAATAGAATCTCAATATATTTTACATAATGACACGTAAGGAGGGGGGAAGATGCCCCCTTTATAATCTAAATAAACAAGCAATAATTACTCAGTTAATTTTTCTCACCTAAAATCATACACATTGCTTACCAATATCTGACATCATCGGATTCGCTGAAACTACCAATTGATAAACTCAGTAATATTGTCCAGTCTTAGTACCGTAACTGGGTGCCCCATCAAATTTCGCCAGTAAGTCTCACGGGCCTCTTGCTCGCCTGCCCCATTCCATTCTATTACTTTTAAGGGTTTGGACGCAAGATAAGGACGAATTAGCATATTTAGATGAGTGTCGAGGCCAGAATAACCAAATAATAATATTTCCTCGGATTCAGACAATGAAAATTGCAAATAATCCCAGTACGTTGAAAGTACACTCGATGCAGCAATAACTGACGGTTTTCTTTTAATGTGAGTTAGTACTATATGTTCGCTAGACTCATCTGTTTCAACCGTAAGTTGAGCGCGCGGGAGTTTTATAACGTTCTGACCTCGTTGAGTGAAAAGTGGTGAACCATGCAAATGCATGTAGTAACCAAACCGCCTACCATATCTCCGCTCTAAGGCATCAGAAGAAAATCCATGCCCAACCATCCCGTCAACAAGATAACCATCATATCCGTTGACTAGTTGATTATCGATAAATGAGTTATACAATAATTTATCATAATTGAGAGTAGCAATATGAGAGCGGGTAGCTCTTACGAATTCAACAAGAGCGTTTTCGAAAACTTGCGGCAAACTTCCGTTGTAATTATGCAACGTCGTCGCCACTTTATGGATGTATGTGGCCGTAATTTGTGGGAAGTTTAGTCCATCTTCAGTCAACCAATGCACATCACCTTGTCCAATTTGAGTGAGTGCTTTGCAATAGATAACAGCTTGATGAAGAGTATCCAACTCATGCTCTCCCTCTGGAGGCCCCTGTCGTTGAAGACAACGCTCAATTAGTTGCTTTTGTACGTTTGTTAGAAAATTCGGGCGATTCCAAATTTCCGTCAACGCTCTGTTCAAAGAAAAATGAACAGGATCTAAAGCCATGCCAAGACCATTGCCGAAAATTATTAGCTTTCGTGTCATTTAACATCCTCCTTTCCCGTTAATATAGAAAAGTATAAAAAAGCACTTCGAAATATGAGATTTATAGTATAACGAATAGTATACATCCCCTCTTATGTTTCTGTGCGAAATATGTTAGTGAGTGAACACACGGGTTGAACTTTCGCACATAAGCAGAAATAACGTTGTAATAGACTTCGCATTAAAGAAAAATCAACTTAGCTTGCCACTATCTTCCTACTTAAAAAATTCTGAAGCGAAAATTAGTAACCAGATTACTAATCAATGCGAGAATATGTTTTCCCATAAATCACCCGATTAACCTGATTAACATCCTTTGCTCCGATACGAATAGAGATTTCCTCTGCAGAGAATTGCTTAGCTAACTCACGAATAGCCCTAACTTGATCAACTGATAAACGATCATCACGACAACATATTTGTGCGATTGCCCAATCATTATCTCTCCATTTTTCAGCCATCCAAGGGGCTGGTAACCCTTTACGTGGGTGCTCTTTAATCCATAAACTTACAATACCATCTCGCTCATCCGAAATTGGAACAACAGATTCTTTAAGCATCCCGTTCTCTCGAAGATAACGTAGACCCGATTTCCCTCCAGGGATCATGTTAAGGCGACGCTCGTCATTCCAGTGTCCCTCAACCAAAAATTCCTCAGCATTATACAATTGCTCAAGATCGTTCGTTATTGCCATAACCTTATGATGCACATAGGTAATTCTACCTTTCAGCTGTTCTTCTCGAAATTTCCTATGAAAAAGAAGAGGACTATTGTTGATTATAGCCCGCTTATGCTCAGACCATCGCTTCTGCCAACTACGCTTTGTGACTCCAACATAGAAGTACCCATCATAAGGGTACGATGCACCATTTCCAAATATATGCTGATAAAGAACGTATGCGCTATTTGGTTGGGACTGAGGGGATAACAAGTAATGTGCAGGAATGGAAAAGAGTAGACTCGGTTGTTTTATCTGATTCTCCTCTATTACTATTTTGCCTTGACTTGCTGCTTGAATAAATAGAGGGTCGGTGACAACATCAACAGATATAACTGGTGCAATTACAAGTTCATCTGCATCAAGCTCTTTATCTGACTCGAGCTTAGAAACGCTCGTAACTGCGCAATGGCCTTCACGCATAATGTTAAAAGGAGCAATGAAACCGGGACGCTTACCTAGAAAAGTTATATGCAATATTGGGATTCGCTGGCTCGGTTTGACGCGAAAGACACCATTAGGATTTTCGGCCACAGAAGCCCATTCGCCACCCATATCGGCACGAATAAAATCATTAATAAGAGACTCCACTTCCCGGCGACGAGAAATCAACTGTTTAGGTGCTAAATATTCCCACCACAACTTATCTATTGTTATCGATTTTCTCATTTTTTTCTTTACTCAAAATACTTTATAGATTCAAAAGAACCGCAACAGTCATGATGTTGACAACAGATTCAAGCGGACCATTGCACTTACAATAATATAGATACATTGTCTATACAATGTATGATTCTATCCGGGTTCAAAACTCCTCAAGATTGATCGACTCAATGATAGAGGCGATCAGTTTGAAATGTTAATCTGCCTATTTTTATAATTAGGTTATTAGAAACAACTAGAATTAAATTAAAAGGCTAGATTTTCCAATGTGATCAACATACCTCTAAATCATATCCCTTTCAGGTACTACGCATGTATACACACTCTAAGAACCGCATTCTATTCAACATGCGCAAACGGCGTCTCAGCCCATGCTGTGCTGGATCCTTCCTCATTCAACATCTACACATAGGGTGGAGGAATCCATGCCCCTTAACACGCCTTACGTAGCATATGTGCTTCACTATCACATCGAAAATGTTGAGTACAGTCATGAGATGAGCGGCGTCGAACCAAAACCTCATTGAATCCCAATGAAAACTGACATCTATGATACAAAAACACCATGAATTCATTGACATAAATTGCTACTCACTGAGATCATATCACACACAGCTCCTGAATGAGGAATGAGCAATGGCAGTGAGTATCGCGGAATATTTAGGCCAAAGAACAGACGTGGAGCACCAGATTGTCCCCGTATCAAAAGGCACACTGGCGCAATGCCCTTTTATGGATCGTACCTGTGACAAAGTAAGTAAAAATAATCATCCTGTTTGCTCTGTCCGTAAACCAGACGGCACAATTTGGATCGTTTGTGAGCATAGACTTTGTTCTACCCGCCAAAAAAAGACAATCATCTTAGGTGAGCGTACACAACAAGTTGACAATGTCTTAGTTGAACATCAGAGAGACATTTTGCGGAAAGTAGCAAAACTGATTTATCAGGATCCTGAACTGCAAGATTCAGAGATTGGTGTAAAAAGAGAAGTCAATATTCCCTTACCAGATTCAGATAATAGCTACCATGCAGACTACGTGATGAGAAACTTTTCCGGTAGAGGAAGAGTTGACGAAGTCCTCCTCGAAATGCAGGGTGGCGGGGAAACGAGCAGCACAGGTGCCATTACTCGCCATATTGCCGCTTGGGCTGATCTCGAATTTCCAACAAATGAAATTCTAAGAAGACCAGTAGCAGCAAATACTATCGAAACCAACGCATGGAGACGACAACAAGAACAATTTCTTGTGAAAGGGAATGTTGTTGATCAAACTGGTGGGAAAATCGTTTTTGCTGTAGGTAGCTTACTCTATGACTATTTACACAGACGTTTTAGGAATGCGAATCTCAGGGATCTGAAAGCCCATAACTGGACATTATGTATTTTAGCTTTCAAGGAAGATACATCGGATGAACCACATCCAGGTCCGATTCCGTTGATCATTGATGACTCAAAAACATTATTCACCAACTATTCAACATTTGTAAGATTTCTAACAGATCAGGGCGCACCACGCCCTGAACTATTCGAAGGATCATTTTTACGTTTAGATAATAGTACTGTTACGATAATGCCTCGTTGAGCATCTGCTGATCTACAAGGACAATTCTTTTTCCTATCCATTCAACAATAGGGACCGCGACAGCGTTCCCTACTGCTCTGAATCGATTAGAGTCCAGTTCTCTGGAAATCCCTGCAGACGCTCGTACTCGGAAGGCAGCATCCGGCGCACATACAGCATCTGAACTTCCTCTTGAGTCAAGGGTGTAGGTTTCTCCGTCGTTCCTGTATCCTTTTGCTTGAGGTCCTGCGGTTGCTTTTCGTCCAATACTTGCATGCTGGATAGAATAGATATCTGCTTTTGATAGGCCTGTATCAGAGGTTCCGGAAGCATTTGCCCTCTCTCCTTGGCCCTGTTTATCAACGATTCTAGTTGCTCCGGGTTCAAAAAGGACTCGAGCGGAGCGCATGTCTCCAAGACTTGCGACAATGTACACTCTTCTTCTACGCTGGGGTGTTCCAAAGTATTTTGCATCCAATACTCTCCACGAAACGCCATACCCGAGTTCGACCAACGTATCGATGACAACTTTGAAGTCTTGTCCATTGTGGCTGTTGAGCAGTCCGGGAACATTTTCAATAACAAGCCATTCAGGTTTTCTTTCTTCGATGAGTTTTGCATATGTATAAAATAAGCCGCTTCGGGCTCCCTCTAGACCTTTCCGTTTTCCTTGGTTAGCTGACGACACATCCTGGCAAGGAAAACCACCACACCAAACACTGCTTTCTGGGATCTCATCAGCATTCAGTTGTGTAATATCAGTATGTAATGGTACATTTGGCCAATTCTTTCTAAGTACTTTCTGGCAAAACTTATTGATTTCGCATTGGAAAACAACTTCCATCCCTGCTTTCTCAAGACCAAGATCGAATCCACCAATCCCTGCGAAAAACGAGGATACCTTGTACTGCTTCAGTGGTTTCTTTTTCATATCGACTTTTTCATCACTATTTGATCCGAAGATCCTAACGGAAACCAGTCCCGATGGCCACCTTTTTTTCTAACTAAGGCCAGTTCCTTGGTATCCAGGCATTGATTATGAAACAAACTAACTGTAATTATATACAGTGCATTTTAAATTCCAACAAAAGTGTGCTTTTTTGCGAATAGTCTTCCAATTTAACTACGCTTTCGCATAGTCAAACGGGCTAATCCCCTTCTCCCGATTCACATCTAGATAATCCGCCCACCATTGCAACATCAATCGTCTCTCATCCAAATGTTCCGCCTTATGAATATAAGCCGCACGTACTAAGTTACGCTCCATATGGCTCATCTGACGCTCTACTGCATCCCTCGACCACAACCCTGATTCAATCAACGAACTACAGGCCATTGTTCTGAAACCATGCCCACAAACATCAACCTTCGTGTCATATCCCATGACGCGCAGTGCCTTGTTCACCGTGTTTTCACTCATGGGCTTATGAGGGTTATGATCGCCAACGAAAACAAAGTCACGATCACCACTGATCTTGTGGACCTGTTGAAGGATTACTAATGCCTGACGAGACAGAGGAACTAAATGAGGTGTACGCATTTTAGAACCTCGTTGCGAATGCTTAACACCTTCTATAGCTTCTCGTTCTGCCGGGATTGTCCACATTGCCCTTTCAAAATCGATCTCGGGCCAACGGGCAAAGCGCAACTCACTGGAACGAATAAAGATTAATAACGTGAGCTCAACAGCCAGACGGGTTAAAGGTCGTCCGGAGTAGCTATCAATTCGCTGGAGTAGTTCAGGTAAGCGTTTCAGTTCAAGTGCTGGTCGATGGACACGATTACTTGAAGCAACTGCCCCAGCCATCTCCTGAGCAGGATTGTAATCGATCAAACCGCTTTGCACTGCATAACGCATAATCGCATTGGTACGCTGCTGAAGACGCGAAGCCACTTCAAAACGCCCTGTAGCCTCAACGACCTTGATAGGAACGAGGAGATCGCGCGTGCTAAAACTATCAATACTCCGCTTCCCAATTGCTGGGAACAAATTATCCTCCAGACTCTTCAGCACCCGTCGGCTATGTTCTTCTGACCATTTTTTATTTGCGGCATGCCACTCTCGGGCAACTGACTCAAAGGTAATATTTTCTTTCGCCTGTTCTTCTTTCACAGCACGTTTGTGTTCGCGAGGATCGATTCCAGCAGCAACAAGCTTTCTGGCCTCTTCCCTCTTTTGACGAGCATCAGCTAATGACGTTTCAGGATAAACACCAAACGCCATCAGGTGCTGCTTACCACCAAAGCGAAAACGGAACCGCCAGTATTTTGAGCCGTTAGGGTGAATCAGCAAAAACATGCCATCCCCATCGACAAGGGTGTACTCCTTTTCCTGCGGTTTCGCAGAACGCACTTTGATATCTGTCAGAGCCATAAAAGTTCTCCTTCCATGTGCCGCAGTGAGTATATAACCATTATCGAACCAGCATATATACTCGGTTCTATACTCACAAGCAACTTGATGTGGGTTGACTCAGATTGACTTCTGTTGAAAGGAAAATCGCGGAAAGTCTTGTATGGCGCGGATTTCAGGCACAAAAAAAGACGTCCGTTGACGTCTATTGATGTTCCGATGGTGCCGAAGGCCGGACTCGAACCGGCACGTATTTCTACGGTTGATTTTGAATCAACTGCGTCTACCGATTTCGCCACTCCGGCACGGAAGGGATGCGGAAAACGTTGTGGATTATACCTGTCGTGCGCCACCATGCAAGCGCCAGCGTGTGTCTGGCTCGCTAAGTGTTGAAAATTTCAGCATTACCTTTCTTACCTGTAACCATCATCACAGTTTACCCGCTTCTTAATCCCCCCTTCTGCGAAGCGTCCCGTTTCCCCATGCTCTACACTTCCAGTTCAACACCACACTGAGGGAAACACGATGTCGATGATAAAAAGCTACGCCGCAAAAGCGGCGGGCAGCGAACTCGAACTCTATGAATATGATGCGGGGGAGCTTAAGCCGGAAGATGTCGAAGTCCAGGTCGATTACTGCGGTATCTGCCATTCTGATTTGTCAATGATCGACAACGAATGGGGATTCTCTCAGTATCCGCTGGTTGCCGGGCATGAGGTGATTGGTCGCGTGGCAGCTCTCGGCAGCGCGGCGCAGGATAAGGGTCTGAAGGTTGGTCAGCGCGTCGGTATTGGCTGGACGGCGCGCAGCTGCGGGCACTGCGACGCCTGTATCAGCGGTAATCAAATCAACTGCCTGGAAGGTTCCGTTCCCACTATTCTTAATCGCGGTGGCTTTGCCGAGAAGCTACGAGCCGACTGGCAGTGGGTGATCCCGCTACCGGAGAGTATCGATCTGGCGGCAGCTGGCCCATTACTGTGCGGCGGCATCACGGTGTTCAAACCGCTGCTGATACACCATATCACCGCCACCAGCCGCGTCGGGGTGATCGGCATCGGCGGGCTGGGGCATATCGCCATTAAGCTGTTGCATGCGATGGGCTGCGAAGTGACCGCGTTCAGCTCCAATCCGGCGAAAGAGCAGGAAGTGCTGGCGATGGGGGCGGATAAAGTGGTCAACAGCCGCGATCCAGATGCGCTAAAAGCACTGGCGGGCCAGTTCGATCTCATCATTAACACGGTTAACGTCGATCTCGACTGGCAACCCTATTTTGAAGCGCTGGCCTACGGCGGTAACTTCCATACCGTCGGTGCAGTGCTGAAGCCGCTGCCAGTTCCGGCGTTTACCTTAATTGCCGGGGATCGCAGCATCTCCGGTTCGGCGACCGGAACGCCATTCGAGCTGCGCAAGCTGATGAAGTTTGCCGGGCGCAGCAAGGTGTCGCCTACCACCGAGCTGTACCCGATGTCGCAAATTAACGAAGCAATCCAGCACGTGCGTGACGGCAAGGCCCGCTACCGCGTGGTGCTGAAAGCCGACTTCTGATCGTCTTTGCCGGGTGGCATAAGCTTCCCGGCTATTCTCCCCGCTATTCCAGGCAGGTAAAATTCTCCTCACAATCTCCGCAATTTAGCGGTGAAGAGTGCGTCACGGTTGCCTATACTCCAGGCAGGATAAATGGAGGAAATCTCAATGAGCGCACCCCTGCTAATTGCCCGCACGCCGGACACCGAACTGTTTTTACTGCCAGGCATGGCCAACCGTCACGGGCTGATTACCGGCGCCACCGGGACTGGTAAAACCGTCACACTACAAAAGCTGGCCGAATCGTTGTCCGAGATTGGCGTACCGGTATTTATGGCCGATGTGAAAGGTGATTTAACCGGCGTGGCCGAGGAAGGACAAGCCTCTGAAAAGCTGCTCGCCCGCCTGAAAAACATCGGCATTACCGACTGGCAACCGCATGGTAATCCGGTCACGGTGTGGGATATCTTCGGCGAAAAGGGTCACCCGGTGCGAGCCACGGTATCTGACCTCGGGCCGCTGCTGCTGGCTCGTCTGTTGAATCTCAACGACGTTCAGTCCGGCGTGCTGGATATTATCTTCCGCATTGCCGATGACCAGGGCCTGCTGCTGCTCGATTTCAAAGACCTGCGGGCCATCACTCAGTACATCGGCGATAACGCTAAATCCTTCCAGAATCAGTACGGCAATATCAGCAGCGCTTCGGTCGGGGCTATTCAGCGCGGACTGCTGTCGCTGGAGCAGCAGGGAGCGGCACACTTCTTTGGCGAACCGATGCTGGACATCAAAGACTGGATGCGTACCGACGCCAGCGGCAAAGGGATGATTAATATTCTCAGCGCAGAGAAGCTCTACCAGATGCCCAAACTGTACGCCGCCAGCCTGCTGTGGATGCTCTCAGAACTGTACGAACAGTTACCGGAAGCGGGCGATCTGGAGAAACCAAAACTGGTGTTCTTCTTTGATGAAGCGCATCTGCTGTTCAACGATGCCCCGCAGGTGCTGCTAGATAAAATCGAACAGGTGATCCGTCTGATCCGCTCGAAAGGGGTCGGCGTGTGGTTCGTCTCGCAAAACCCGTCGGATATTCCGGACAACGTGCTTGGTCAGTTGGGGAACCGCGTGCAGCACGCCCTGCGCGCGTTCACGCCGAAAGATCAGAAAGCGGTGAAAACCGCGGCACAAACAATGCGCGCCAACCCGGCATTTGATACCGAAAAAGCCATTCAGGAGCTGGGAACCGGCGAGGCGCTGGTGTCGTTTCTGGACGCCAAAGGCAGCCCGTCGGTGGTTGAACGGGCGATGGTGATTGCGCCGTGCTCACGGATGGGACCGGTGACGGACGACGAGCGCAACGGGCTGATTAATCACTCTTCGCTGTACGGCAAATATGAAGAAGATATCGACCGAGAGTCCGCCTATGAACGTTTACAGCAAGGTGTGCAGGCCAGTACCGAGCAGCAAAATACGCCTCCCGCCAACGGTAAAGCGGTCGAGGTGGACGGCGGTATTCTCGGTGGATTGAAGGATATTTTATTTGGCAGCACAGGGCCGCGCGGCGGCAAGCGCGATGGCGTGGTACAGAGCGTGGCGAAAAGCGCGGCGCGACAGGTTACTAATCAGATAATCCGCGGCATGTTGGGGAGTTTGATGGGTGGGAGAAAACGCTAGCCCGTATTACGTTGCCGGATGGCGGCTTAACGCCTTATCCGGCCTATGGGTCCGGAGTAGGCCTGAAAAGCGCAACGCCATCAGGCCTACGATTACTGTGATTACGATTTACGCAGCATCAGCCACAGGCTTATCAGGAAGAAGCTGGCGCTTGGCAGCAGCGCACCGATAATCGGCGGAATGCCGTACACCAGCGTCAGCGGGCCAAAGATTTGGTCCAGCACATAGAACACAAAACCGAAGCTAATCCCCGTCACCACACGCACCCCCATCGGGACGCTACGCAGCGGACCAAAGATAAACGACAACGCCATCAGCATCATGACCGCCACTGATAGCGGCTGGAAGACTTTGCTCCACATATTGAGCTGGTAGCGTCCGGCATCCTGGCCGCTCGACTTCAGGTACTTCACGTAGTTATGCAGACCGCTAATCGACAGCGCGTCAGGATCCAACGCCACGACGCCGAGCTTGTCGGGCGTCAGGTTGGTTTTCCAGGTGCCGCTCACCGTTTGCGAACCGGTGATTTGTTTCGGATCGGTCAGGTTGGATTCATCCACCTGCGACAAACGCCAGACCTTCTGCTCCGGGTCAAACGTCGCGCTCGCAGCGTAACGTACAGACTGCAGACGACGCTTGTCGTTAAACGAGTAGATGCTAATCCCGCCCAACTCGGCCTCGCCTTTCACCCGCTCGATGTAGACAAAGCTGTCACCGTCTTTCGCCCACAAACCCTGCTGGGTAGAGAGCAGCGAGCCGCCGTACATCTGCTGCGCACGGTAGTTACGCGCCATCTGTTCACCCTGCGGTGCGACCCATTCGCCAATGGCCATCGTCAGCAGCACCAGCGGAATCGCGGTTTTCATCACCGACAACGCCACCTGCATACGGGTAAAGCCAGACGCCTGCATCACCACCAGTTCACTGCGCTGGGCCAGCATGCCCAGCCCCAGCAATGCCCCCAGCAGCGCCGCCATCGGGAAGAAGATCTGGATATCTTTCGGCGCACTGAGCAGGGTATACAGCCCGGCGCCCATCGCATCGTAGCTCCCCTGCCCGGCTTTTTTCAGCTGGTCAACGAACTTGATGATCCCGGAGAGCGATACCAGCATGAACAGCGTCATCATGATGGTGGTGAAAATGGTTTTACCGATATAGCGGTCAAGTACACCAAAAGGCTGCATTATACCGCTCCTTTACGCATAAAACGGGCACGCAAGCGGCGCATCGGCACCGTATCCCAGAGGTTAAGCACAATCGCCAGCGCCAGATAAGCCAGGTTAACCACCCACATCCAGAACACCGGATCCAGCTTACCTTTGCCACCGTTCGACTTCAGCGATGTCTGAACCAGGAAGAACAGCAAATAGAGCAGCATTGCCGGCAGCATCGACAGCACGCGACCCTGACGCGGGTTCACCACGCTCAGCGGTACAACCATCAGCGCCATCATAAATACGGTGAATACTAACGTGATACGCCAGGTCAGCTCCGCGCGGGCGCGATCGGTGTCGGTCGCCAGCAGCGTACGCATGGTCATCTGTTCGGTATCGTTTGGATCCAGCGCCACGGCCTGATGGCCGATAATCGCCTGATAATCCTGGAAGTCGGTAATGCGGAAATCGCGCAGCAGCGCGGTACCTTCAAAGCGCGTCCCCTGGTTTAGCGTCACAACCTGAGAGCCATCGCGCAATTGGGTAAGATGTCCGGAATCAGCTACGACGACCGAAGGACGAGCGTTGCCTTTCGGGCGGATTTGCGCGAGAAACACGTCTTTGAAGTTGCTGCCGTCAACGCTTTCGATAAACAGCACCGAACTGCCGTTGGTCGCCTGCTGGAATTGCCCCTGAGCAAGCGCCGCCATACCGGGGTTCGCTTTCGCCTCCGCCAGGACTTCGTCCTGATGTCTGGAGGACCACGGTCCGGCCCACATCACGTTGACCGCCGCAATAATACTGGTAAACAACGCCAGCACCATCGCCGCTTTAACAAGCACAGCCTTGCTCAGCCCGCAGGCATGCATGACCGTAATTTCACTTTCGGTATACAGTTTGCCCAGCGTCATCAGCAGCCCGAGGAACAGGCTTAAGGGCAAGATAAGTTGCGCCATTTCTGGCACGCCCAGCCCCAGCAGCGAGAGCACCAGATTTGCCGGGATATCACCGTCAACAGCCGCACCAAGGATCCTGACCAACTTTTGACAAAAGAAGATCAAAAGCAGGATGAATAGGATCGCAAGTTGGCTTTTGAGCGTTTCCCGAACCAGATATCTTATGATTATCACTTTAAATACGCCCGTAAAAACCCGTCTTTTGCCGGAATTTAGCTTGTTTCATGGCTTAAACGTCATTTATTCTCTTGAGTCGTCGAAATCGTCGCTAAGATCATTATACTCAACGGATCCACCTCTCAGAAATTGTTCTGACGTGCCAATGCCGTAATAACGTTAAGATTAACACGAAGTCACCGCAACAGCGGGTATGAGTTACGAAAGCTTGCAATTCTATCCGTAGCCACCGCCGTTGTCTTTAAGATTCAGGAGCGTAGTGCATGGAGTTCAGTGTAAAAAGCGGTAGCCCGGAGAAACAGCGGAGTGCGTGCATCGTCGTGGGTGTCTTTGAACCACGCCGCCTCTCTCCGATTGCAGAGCAGCTCGACAAGATCAGCGACGGGTACATCAGCGCACTGCTGCGTCGTGGCGAACTGGAAGGCAAACCGGGTCAAACCCTGTTGCTGCACCATGTTCCTAACGTTCTGTCTGAGCGAATTCTCCTTATTGGTTGTGGCAAAGAGCGCGAACTTGATGAGCGCCAGTACAAGCAGGTCATTCAGAAAACCATCAATACGCTGAATGATACTGGCTCAATGGAAGCCGTCTGCTTTCTGACTGAGCTGCACGTCAAAGGGCGCAATAACTACTGGAAAGTGCGCCAGGCCGTTGAGACGGCACAGGAAACGCTGTACAGCTTTGACCAGTTGAAGACCAACAAAAGCGAGCCGCGTCGCCCGCTGCGTAAAATGGTCTTCAACGTGCCGACCCGCCGCGAGCTGACCAGCGGTGAGCGTGCGATCCAACACGGTCTGGCAATCGCCGCTGGCATTAAAGCGGCGAAAGATCTCGGCAACATGCCGCCGAACATCTGTAACGCAGCTTATCTGGCCTCTCAGGCGCGTCAGTTGGCAGACAGCTACAGCAAAAATGTTGTGACCCGCGTGATCGGCGAGCAGCAGATGAAAGAGCTGGGTATGCACTCTTATCTCGCCGTCGGTCACGGTTCGCAGAACGAGTCGCTGATGTCAGTCATCGAGTACAAAGGCAATCCGTCCGAAGACGCGCGTCCGATTGTGCTGGTCGGTAAAGGGTTAACCTTCGACTCCGGCGGTATCTCCATCAAACCAGCCGAAGGCATGGATGAGATGAAGTACGACATGTGCGGCGCGGCGGCAGTGTACGGCGTAATGCGCATGGTGGCCGAGCTTCAGTTGCCCATCAACGTCGTCGGCGTACTGGCGGGCTGCGAAAATATGCCGGGTGGCCGCGCGTATCGCCCAGGCGACGTGCTGACCACTATGTCTGGTCAGACCGTTGAAGTGCTCAATACCGACGCCGAAGGCCGTCTGGTGCTGTGCGACGTGTTAACCTACGTCGAGCGCTTTGAGCCGGAGGCGGTGATTGACGTTGCGACCCTGACCGGCGCGTGCGTGATTGCGCTGGGCCATCACATCACCGGCCTGATGTCGAACCACAACCCGCTGGCGCATGAGCTGATCGGTGCGTCCGAGCAGGCTGGCGATCGCGCGTGGCGTTTGCCGCTGGGTGATGAATACCAGGAGCAGTTAGAGTCTAACTTTGCGGATATGGCGAACATCGGCGGACGTCCTGGCGGCGCCATCACCGCGGGCTGCTTCCTGTCACGCTTTACCCGTAAGTACAACTGGGCGCACCTGGATATCGCTGGTACCGCATGGCGTTCAGGGAAAGCCAAAGGCGCAACCGGTCGTCCGGTCGCGTTACTGTCGCAGTTCCTGCTCAATCGCGCGGGTTTTAACGGCGAAGAGTGATGTAAAACGCCGGGTGGCGGCTTCGCCTTACCCGGCCTACAACGTCACTCAACCGTAGGCCGGGTAAGCGTAGCGCCACCCGGCTTTGCATTTAAATCCACCACAAGAAGCCCCATATATGAAGAATGCGACGTTCTATCTTCTGGACAACGACACACAACAAGATGGTTTAAGCGCCGTCGAGCAACTGGTGTGTGAAATTGCCGCAGAACGTTGGCGGGCTGGCAAGCGCGTGCTTATCGCCTGTGAAAACGAAAAGCAGGCTCTTCGACTGGATGAAGCCCTGTGGGCAAGACCGGCAGAAAGCTTTGTTCCGCATAATCTGGCGGGCGAAGGCCCCAGAGGCGGCGCGCCGGTAGAGATTGCCTGGCCGGAGAAACGCAATAGCAGCCCGCGCGACCTGCTCATCAGTTTGCGCGTTGGCTTTGCAGATTTTGCCACCGCTTTCACAGAAGTGATAGACTTCGTTCCTTACGAAGATTCTTTGAAACAATCGGCACGCGATCGCTACAAAGCTTACCGCGTGGCTGGTTTTAACCTGAATACGGCAACCTGGAAATAATGGAAAAGACATACAACCCACAAGATATCGAACAGCCGCTTTACGAGCACTGGGAAAAGCAGGGCTATTTCAAACCTAACGGCGATGAAAGCAAAGAGTCCTTCTGCATCATGATCCCGCCGCCGAACGTCACCGGCAGTTTGCATATGGGTCATGCTTTCCAGCAAACCATCATGGATACCATGATTCGCTACCAGCGCATGCAGGGTAAAAACACCCTGTGGCAGGCTGGTACCGACCACGCGGGTATCGCTACCCAGATGGTGGTTGAGCGTAAGATTGCCGCTGAAGAAGGTAAAACCCGTCATGACTACGGTCGCGAAGCGTTTATCGATAAAATTTGGCAGTGGAAAGCGGAATCCGGCGGCACCATTACCCGCCAGATGCGCCGTCTCGGCAACTCCGTTGACTGGGAGCGCGAGCGTTTCACTATGGACGAAGGTCTTTCCAATGCCGTGAAAGAAGTCTTTGTTCGCCTGTACAAAGAAGACCTGATTTACCGTGGCAAGCGTCTGGTCAACTGGGACCCGAAACTGCGCACCGCTATTTCTGACCTGGAAGTGGAAAACCGCGAGTCTAAAGGCTCGATGTGGCACATCCGCTATCCGCTGGCCGACGGCGCGAAAACCGCAGACGGTAAAGATTACCTGGTCGTGGCGACTACCCGTCCGGAAACCATTCTGGGCGACACCGGCGTGGCCGTGAACCCGGAAGATCCGCGCTATAAAGATCTGATCGGCAAATTCGTTATTCTGCCGCTGGTTGACCGCCGTATTCCGATCGTCGGCGACGAACACGCCGATATGGAAAAAGGCACCGGCTGCGTGAAGATCACCCCGGCACACGACTTTAACGACTACGAGGTCGGGAAACGTCACGCCCTGCCAATGATCAACATTCTGACCTTTGACGGTGACATCCGTGAAACCGCGGAAGTGTACGACACCAAAGGTGAAGAGTCCGACGTTTACTCCAACGCAATCCCGGCTGAGTTCCAGAAGCTGGAACGCTTTGCCGCGCGTAAAGTAGTGGTTGCCGCCGTTGATGCGATGGGCCTGCTGGAAGAAATTAAACCTCACGATCTGACCGTTCCTTACGGCGACCGTGGCGGCGTGGTTATCGAACCGATGCTGACCGACCAGTGGTACGTCCGTGCCGACGTGCTGGCAAAACCGGCGGTTGAAGCGGTTGAAAACGGCGACATTCAGTTCGTACCGAAGCAGTACGAAAACATGTACTTCTCCTGGATGCGCGATATTCAGGACTGGTGTATTTCCCGTCAGCTGTGGTGGGGTCACCGCATCCCGGCATGGTATGACAACGACGGCAACGTATATGTTGGCCGTACCGAAGACGAAGTGCGTCAGGAAAACAACCTCGGCGCCGACGTTGCGCTGCGTCAGGACGAAGACGTTCTCGACACCTGGTTCTCCTCCGCGCTGTGGACCTTCTCTACCCTGGGCTGGCCGGAAAACACCGACGCGCTGCGTCAGTTCCACCCAACCAGCGTGATGGTCTCCGGCTTCGACATTATCTTCTTCTGGATTGCCCGCATGATCATGATGACCATGCACTTCATCAAAGATGAAAACGGCAAGCCGCAGGTTCCGTTCCATACCGTCTACATGACCGGTCTGATCCGTGACGACGAAGGCCAGAAGATGTCCAAATCCAAGGGCAACGTTATCGACCCGCTGGATATGGTCGACGGTATCTCACTGCCGGAGCTGCTGGAAAAACGTACCGGCAACATGATGCAGCCGCAGTTGGCCGAGAAGATCGCCAAACGTACCGAGAAGCAGTTCCCGAACGGCATCGAGCCGCACGGCACCGACGCCCTGCGTTTCACCCTGGCGGCGCTGGCCTCTACTGGCCGCGACATCAACTGGGATATGAAGCGTCTGGAAGGTTACCGTAACTTCTGTAACAAGCTGTGGAACGCCAGCCGCTTCGTGCTGATGAACACCGAAGATCAGGATTGCGGTTTCAACGGCGGCGAAATGACCCTGTCTCTGGCAGACCGCTGGATCCTCGCTGAATTCAACCAGACCATCAAAGCGTACCGCGAAGCGCTGGATAACTTCCGCTTCGATATCGCCGCGGGCATCCTGTACGAGTTCACCTGGAACCAGTTCTGCGACTGGTATCTGGAGCTGACCAAGCCGGTAATGACCGGAGGAACTGATGCTGAACTGCGCGGCACCCGCAATACGCTGGTGACCGTGCTGGAAGGTCTGCTGCGCCTGGCGCACCCGATCATTCCGTTCATTACCGAAACCATCTGGCAGCGCGTGAAAGTGATTTGTGGCAACACCGCAGATACCATCATGCTACAGCCGTTCCCGGAATATAACGCGGCTCAGGTAGATGAAGCGGCGCTGGCCGATACCGAATGGCTGAAGCAGGCGATCGTTGCCGTACGTAATATTCGCGCGGAAATGAACATTGCCCCGGGCAAACCGCTGGAGCTGCTGCTGCGTGGTTGCAGCGCGGACGCGATGCGTCGTGTAAACGACAACAAGAGCTTCCTGCTGAACCTGGCGCGTCTGGAAAGTATCACCGTGCTGCCAGCCGATGACAAAGGTCCGGTCTCCGTGACCAAAATCATCGACGGCGCCGAGCTGCTGATCCCGATGGCTGGCCTCATCAACAAAGAAGATGAGCTGGCGCGTCTGGCAAAAGAAGTGGCGAAAATCGAAGGTGAGATTGCCCGTATCGAAGGCAAACTGTCCAACGAAGGTTTCGTTGCCCGCGCACCGGAAGCGGTCATCGCCAAAGAGCGTGAGAAGCTGGACGGTTACGCAGAAGCCAAAGCGAAGCTGATTGAGCAGCAGGCAGTTATCGCCGCGCTGTAATCATCGTGCCTGTACGTTTGCCGGATGGCGCTTGCGCTTATCCGGCCTACGGGCACCGTCAACGTAGGTCGGATAAGCGTAGCGCATCCGACGCCGCAGACAATAAAAGCCTCTGACGCATATGCTCAGAGGCTTTTTATTGAATTATCCTCGCTTGCGCTTCCCCTCACCGCAGTGGTATTAACTGCATATGTCTCACTTTTATGTCATGAGTTCGCTATGAGTGCCATTACCTCCGTCGCGGCAACGCTGCGCCGAATTTCTGCCGATGATAACGCCGCAATTGCCCGCGTTATCCGCAAAGTTTCCGCTGAATACGGCCTTACCGCCGATAAAGGCTACACCGTTGCCGACCCTAATCTGGACGAATTGTTCCAGGTTTACAGCCAGCCGGGCGCGGCCTACTGGGTGGTTGAGCAAAACGGTGAAGTCGTGGGCGGCGGTGGTGTTGCACCGTTAGGATGTAGTGAACCAGACATTTGCGAGCTGCAAAAGATGTACTTCCTGTCGAGCGCGCGCGGTCAGGGGCTGGCGAAAAAACTGGCGCTGATGGCGCTTGAACATGCCCGTGAGCAAGGTTTCAAGCAGTGCTATCTTGAGACCACGGCGTTTCTGACTGAGGCAATCCGCCTGTATGAGCATTTAGGCTTTGAGCATATCAGCGAAGCGCTGGGCTGTACCGGGCACGTAGATTGTGAAGTGCGAATGTTAAAGCCCCTCTGACCTTACGCCGAGAGGCTTTAACCGCGTTACTGCATCTCGGCTGAGAGCATCAGTCGAATAACGCCAGCCGCGCGAGCGGTTGGCAGCTTCAGCACCTGTGACCATAAATCTTGCACCATTTCACAGGCGACTTTCTCTTTGCCCACGCCTTTACTCGGATCGGCCATGATTTGGATATCCGGTCCAAAGCGTTGTACCAGCCCCGGACTGATGGATTGCAGATCCTGAAGCGCCAACTGTTTTTCTTCCGCCGTAACCGTATGTTTGTTCGGGCCATAGGCCGCGTGCATCATACTCATGTCGCTGGCCATACGACGGTTCATGAGCTCGCGCGGAATAATACGCACCGGGTTAATCCCGCCTTTCACAGCAGGGAACAAAAAGCGAAAACATTCGTCATTGCCCACTTTTGCCACCGCGGCAATCTGCTCGAGATTAATCTTCATATACTCGATCACGTTGGCATCAGGTGCCTGCTGCAAACGCGCCATCTGTACCTGTAGGATCTGCGGCTGAATAGCGTCGATAATCTGTTGCTCGCTTTTCCCCGCCTCTTTCAGCTGCGTTGCCTGGGTGAGGATGTTCTGCCACAGCGCTGGCTCCTGCTCCTTAAGCACCTGATAAACGGGCATGGACAGCATCGCGTTTTCAAATTTCTGCGCATCCGTCAGACCATAATCCGGGCTTTCGCGTGGGATCAGGTAGTGCACATCAAACAGATTCCACGCGATAATCGCCACCACAAAGACCACCGCGCCGGAGACCTTGCCCAGCCAGCCTTTTTTGCGAAACATGCCGACGACGATAGCAATCACCGCCCCGATATAACCTGCCAACAAAACGTGTACCCAGTTCATTAACCATCCTTATGCCAAATCGTCTCTGTTACAGGGATATATTTCCCCTTCGATGTTTTGATTATTACGGCAGCAGCGAGCTATTTCCAGCCACCAGATTTTGCTAACAGAAACAGGAAGGATTAAACCGCGCGGCGATGGGCACGCGCGTCAAAGAAAGGAACTAAGCTGGCACACCGCTGTGAAAGCGGAATTCATCGTCAGGAGAGGTGATCAACGCGGCTTCTACTTCGCCAAAAAACTGCACCCGGCTACTGATATCATCGGTTGAAACCTGCTGCGCCAGCGCCAGGTAATCCTGATAGTGCCGCGCCTCGGATCGCAGCAGCGACAGATAAAACGCCTGCAAATCGTCATCCAGATACGGTGCGAGCGCGGCGAACCGTTCACAGGAACGCGCCTCAATGTAAGCCCCGCAAATCAGTTTATCGATTAACGTCAGCGGCTCGTGGGTGCGCACCTCTTTGAGCATGCCTTTGGCGTAACGGCTGGCGGTAATCTTAATATAGGGAATGTTGCGTCTCATCATCGCCTCACGCACCTGCCAGAAATGATGCAGTTCTTCTTTGATCAGCAAAACCATGCTGTCGATAAGCTTGCGTCCCCACGGATCGTCGGTTTGCGGCATCACGCTTTTGCTTATCTGTTTATTCAGCGCGATAAAATCCGGCTCATCCCCTTCTCTGAAAGCAAACGCTTCATAGGGTTTCAGCCAGTCCAGCAGCGCCTGAGATCCCTGTTTATCTGCGACATACTTACGCACCAGCAGCATCGCCGTTTGCGCCGCTTTCAGCTCACAGACGAGGTGGTCGGTCAATAACAGAGGCAGATTAGCCGGGTCTCGCGCTTTATCAAGCCAGGCCTGAGGCGTTTTACAGTGCAGGAAATTGTGGATCGGGGAGAGTATTTGCAGATAATCCATACATTGTCCTTGGCCTGCGGCAGCCTGGGCTACCGCAGGTCAGTAGATGACTTAGTGACGCACGCCGTCATCATCTTCGTCGACGAGATCTTCATCGTCGCCGTCTTCACCTTCTTCGCCGTTCGGGTCTTCAAAATAGGTGCCCCAACCGTCGTATTCCACATCATATTTTTCAGCCAGGTTCATCAGTTGCTCAACCTGAGCATCGATCAACTCCGCATTCAGTGCACATTCACTCAAAATGTCACAGCAAATAACCGTGTCGCCTTCTTCCACTTCCAGCTCTTCCGGCTCGGTCACTTCATAACCCAGCTTGAAGGCTTCTACTGCCGCTTTTTCCAGGGTTTCGAAGTCATCCGCGGAAAGGTGATGCTCAATGGTGTACAGCGCGTCTGGATCGCTGCCATCTTCGAGTAACTCTTCAATAATCAAGCGCGTTTCTTCACGCTGTTCTTCCAGTAGTTCCGGGTTTGCCATGGCTCGTTCCTCATAATGTCCTGCCGATACTCTTATTGTCACATACCGCTGTCATTGCCTCCACCTTTCCTGGAAAGATTTGTTAAACAAGGTTGCAAATGAATAAACATCCATATAAATTGAATTTTAATTCAATAAATGGCCTAAGCCATGTGAGGGAACCATGTCTGCGTTTTATCATAAACATTTTTTGAAACTGCTTGATTTCACCTCTGCTGAACTCACGTCACTGCTCCTGCTCGCCGCGCAGCTAAAGGCAGATAAGAAAAACGGCACTGAAGTCGCAAAGCTCACCGGTAAAAACATCGCGCTCATCTTCGAAAAAGACTCAACCCGCACCCGTTGCTCTTTCGAAGTTGCCGCATACGACCAGGGCGCTCGCGTGACGTATCTCGGGCCAAGCGGCAGCCAGATTGGCCATAAAGAGTCGATCAAAGACACCGCCCGCGTGCTCGGCCGCATGTACGACGGTATTCAGTATCGGGGACACGGCCAGGAGATTGTCGAGACGCTGGCGGAATATGCCGGAGTTCCGGTGTGGAACGGATTAACCAACGAGTTTCATCCCACCCAGCTGCTGGCGGATCTGTTAACTATGCAGGAACACCTGCCGGGTAAAGCGTTTAATGAGATGACGCTGGTCTACACCGGTGATGCCCGCAACAATATGGGCAATTCCATGCTGGAAGCCGCTGCGTTAACCGGGCTGGATCTGCGCCTGGTCGCACCGCAGGCCTGCTGGCCAGAGGAAAGTCTGGTTGCAGAGTGCAAAGCGCTGGCGCAGAAAAACGGCGGCAATATTACGCTGACCGAAGATGTCGCCGCGGGCGTGAAAGGTGCGGACTTTATCTATACCGACGTCTGGGTATCAATGGGCGAAGCAAAAGAGAAGTGGGCCGAACGTATTGCGCTGCTGCGTAAGTACCAGGTTAATAGCACGATGATGGCGTTGACCGGCAATCCACAGGTGAAATTCCTGCACTGCCTGCCCGCGTTTCATGACGATCAAACCACGCTTGGCAAACAAATGGCACAGGAATATGGTCTGCACGGCGGTATGGAAGTGACCGATGAGGTCTTTGAATCACCCGCCAGCATCGTATTTGATCAGGCGGAAAACCGGATGCACACCATCAAAGCGGTGATGGTGGCGACGCTGGCGAAGTGAGGGCATGGATGAAAAGAATGCCGGATGGCGATGCTAAGCATCTTATCCGGCCTACAACCGCGCTCTCGTAGGCCGGGCAAGGCGAAGCCGCCCCCGGCAAATACGCTTATGCCACTTGCATTTTCACTACGGCTTTGCGTACCAGCGCTGGAGCACCGACCGCGCACAGCGGTTTATGCACTTCACCCGGATAGAACACCACGAAGTCACCTTCGTTCAGCACCACCGTTTTCTCCTGTACCCCTTCCGGCAGGAAGGCGATGTCTTTATCCGCCAGCCAGTCAGTTTCCGGCGCGCCCGCAGGCTGCGTGCTGAAGGTCATTCCTTCCTGGCCTTTGAGCAGGATCTGAATATCCAGATAGCGGGCGTGATACTCGGCGCGGCGCTGTGCAAACGGCTCCGTCATATCTTCGGCAATCAGATAAAACAGACGATCGCCGTCGATGTCATGCTTACCTTTTTCCGTCGCATCCGTCACATGCGCTTTAATGTGTTCAATTGCCTGACGCAGCTCTTCCGGCAGCCAGGCATCCAGGTTGTGAATATTGCCAACAATCATCTCAAACCCCTTAATTAAAACATCGTTTCATTTTAGTTGTTATACGAAAAAACGGCCTGCCATACTACTGCTATTTGCCGATATTTTGCGTCAACGCATGTTTATCGCTGATGGTGTTAAATAATTGCTAACTCTCAGCAACAGGTTATGCATAAACTTTGCATAACTTTCGGCTACCCTTTTTCAATCTGATCAGTAATATACTGTTATTAAAAGTTTTATTAGAAAAACCAGCTATAGATCACAGTTCACCTCTCCTTCGCTATCCTCCTTCATCGTCATATTTATTTTGAAATAAACTTTACCGCGCAAATAATAAAATCATATATTCGCATAATAATTCACAACACAGAAAAAAGCACAAATAAATCAATGCATTAATTATATTGCAGCACACTAAAAGTGTACATAAAATTAACACCGATAAATAACAAGACATATTCCCGCGTAGTAATTCAATTATTCATATTTTTATTTTATTAATTCTCCGAGCCATATCATAAATTAAACATCAAAAGTCAAATGTCGACATGACTGTGAAATAAATCACGTTTCCTCATCAAATAAAATCTAAATATAGATTCCGAAATCAGCTGAAAAGTCATGACTGCAATAAATATTATTTGCAGGCACATC